>Ga0255338_1004468_pt1 | contig 14423 bp, 8 predicted proteins | sample MeOH1_35cm_T4_19_FD_203715 | JGI IMG/M metagenome (GOLD analysis project Ga0255338, IMG submission 203715) | Sandy soil microbial communities from University of British Columbia, Vancouver, Canada - MeOH1_35cm_T4_195 | ecosystem: Engineered > Artificial ecosystem > Sand microcosm > Unclassified ...
CCGCGCTCACCGGCGGGTTCCAGGTTACGCGCCAGGCGATCACCAAGCACCTGCTGGTGATGGAAGAGGCGGGCCTGGTGCGCCACACCCGGCACGGGCGCGAGAGCGTGTGGCAGCTCACACCGGAGCGGCTGGACGACGCGCGCCACTACCTGGAGCAGATCTCCCGGCAGTGGGACGACGCCCTCGGTCGGCTGCGTGCCTTCGTGGAGGAGTAGGGGGAGCGCTCTACCTTCGAAAGGGATCCCAGCTCGCCGTGGGACTGGCGACTGGCACCAGGCCAGTCGCCAGTCCCTTGCCTGGTCTTGGAACCAGGGTAGAGCCTGCCATAACCCTCGCCCGCCGAGATCGGCGGCGGCTCGGGGTTACTCGCCGGCCAAGGGCCTGCGGGGTATGAGGCGATTAACGACCTGCGGGCAGGTAGGCCGGAGCGGAGGGAGCCTGTCCGAAGACCGCGCTGTCCTCCTTCTCCTGCGCGGCCTGACGCACCTGCTGCTGCGCTTCGGCGGCGTGCGGATCGTAAACGGCGCTGTCGTTGCTCACGTCCGGAGTGAACGACCCTCCCACGATATTGGCGGGAGTACGCGGGAGACTCACGTAGACGATCACTCCCAGAGCCAGCGCTATCACCGCCGCCAGTGCCGCGATGAGGAGCCCTCGGCGAGGATCGACGGCTTCGGCGGTCCGTGACCGAGCTGCGGTTCGGGAATTGCCTCCCAACTGAACGATCTGTGCCATGGTCTAGTTCCTGTTCCAGAGGAGATACTGCGCTTCCGCAGTCAAGGCATTCCCATCTTCCGTGGCTGCGGTGCGGTTGATGTCGGAGGGGCGCATTACCTTGGCGTGGCCGTCCAGGAAGCCGAAGTTGGCCTGGTTCTGGTGGCGGTAGGTCACGCGGCTCTCCGCCACCGCCCAGGTGGTCCAGGGGGCACCGTCCCAGGTATTGGGACCGGTCTGCACATCCGGGCGGAGGCGGAAGCGGTTGCCCTGAGACCCAGCGGACTGGCCGTCCGCAATGACGATTGTCTCGGCCGGCTTGACGACCGAGGCCAGCGGCTGGTTATTCAGCATGAACGCGTTGTAACCGTAGTCGCCGAAGTTACCGCAGGCGCCCGGATCCCAGACCGTCCGCTGGGAGTCCGAGGGGCAGGTATGCACGCCGGCGTTCTTGACGTACGGATGGATCTGGTGCATCCAGCGGCCTTCCCCCGCCACGCCGGTAGTGGCGTTGGTGCACACGCCGGCGCGGGTGCCCTGGGGAAGCTGCTCATCGTAATCCTGGGCATACATCGTAATACCGGTCATGATCTGTCTCACATTGGAGAGGCACTGGGTCTTCCGCGCCGCCTCGCGCGCCTGGGCGAAGACGGGGAAGAGGATGGCGGCGAGGATGGCGATGATGGCGATCACGACGAGGAGTTCGATCAGGGTGAACCCTCGGGATCTGCGGCGATGGCTGTGCGTCATGGTCTGCTCCGTAAGCGTGGCTCTGGTTGGGGCTGACCAAACAAATGAGGCCGGGAAAACGCAAACAAGCGTCTTCCCGGCCTCTAGGTGTCTGGTGAGCCGGTTTGCGACTGATCGGGGCGCTGCTTGCCCTTAAATCAGTTTTCCTATCAAAGTAGTAGTGTATTTTTACTATGAACTTCTCGGGCTGTCAACCGCTGCTTTACTCGTAAAGCAGCATGAGCGCCGAAACTGCGTCTCGACTACATGAAGCCATCTGCCAGGCAGCCAGGCTGCGTGAAAGCAGGCTTCAAGGTCCGTGCGGAGGGTCCGTCGCCGGGTGCCAGGTTTCGTCTCCTGCGTCTTCGAACGGTGAGACCACCACGCAGAAGAGGCCCTGCTCCGTGTGGAGCAGGGCCTCTCAATACTGAGTCAGCCAACGCAGTTTCAGGGACTCCGTGACCCAGGCGTCCCGCTCGATCCGGCTAATGAAAAAGGTCAGGATGCCTGCGGCACAGCCGCGCTTCCTGACCTCCGGAGTTCCGGTTAGCCCACTTCCCGGTTCGCTGCGGCCAAACAAGGAGTAACCGATCAATCTACTAGGCTAATCTCTATCACGGCATCAAGTGACTGTCAAGCAGGATCTAGGAAACGCGTAGAAAATGTGTGTTGCCGGACACGCGGTTGCGGGATCAAGCACCGGGCGGCACGTCGGGAGCCGGGCCTTCCCTTGAAGACGAGCGTGGGTTCGGGTCAACTGTGCGCCGGGACTGGAGGCGATTGGGGGCCACTATACCGCATGGGTCCCGTTCCCTGATGCGGTACTTGAATGTGAGCCAATTGGGCGTGAGTAGTACCGGCGGCCTCGTTTTCCTTTCTAATTTTGGCCAGACTCTGGGCGACGAAGTTTTGACACTCCCAGGTTTCCCTGCTACAATGAATACGACATACCCTATCGGCTAAGTATAGAAAATACAGGTCGCAACTGCCGCACTGTCTGGCACGTGGCGCCCTGTTGAGTTGTAGACACTCTCTGCGAGCCCGGCGCCCTGGCGGTCCGGCCACAGAGGCTGCTACGTGATTTTCCGATACAAGACGGTCGAACCTCCCGACCCCCTCCGCTTAGCCGGCGCCGGTGCGCTCGGCGCCATCTTGCTTTCCGCACTTCTGCTGCCGGGCCGCGCCGCGTCTCAAGCTGCCGCCCCCGCACAGAACCCGCCTCCGGCCGCGCGCCGTGCGGGTATACCCTACCCGCGTCCCGCCACTCCGGAGCAGTTGGCCTTCTTTGAGAAGAAGGTCCGCCCCATCCTGGTAGATCGCTGCTACAACTGCCACTCCAACGCCTTCAAGGGGGCGGGTGGTCTGCGCGTGGATACCGGCCTCGGCTTCTTTACTGGCGGTAATGGCGGTCCGGTGATCGTGCCGGGCCAACCGGAGCAGAGCCTGCTCATCGCTCGCCTGAAGAGCACGGAACTCGCCCGGCGGATGCCGCAGGAGAGCGCCGCACCGCTCCCCGCCGAGCAGATCGAGATCCTGGAGACGTGGATCAAAGACGGCGCTGCCTGGCCGGACGAGACCGAGAAAGCGCCGCAAGCTCCGGCTCATCTGAAGCAGCGGTATGCCGAACTCAAGGGCTGGTGGGCCTGGCAGCCGCTCAAGAATCCGTCGCCCCCCGCGGTGGCGCACAAGACCTGGTCGCAGGCGCCCATCGACCGCTTCCTCCTGGCCAAACTGGAGGCCAATCATCTGGCCCCGGTGGCGGACGCCGATCCGACGACGCTCATTCGTCGCCTCACCTTCGACCTCACGGGTCTGCCGCCGGCCCCGGCGGACGTGAAGGATTTCGTGCGGGAGTGCGCCGCGGAGAACGCCGAGCGCGCCATTCTCCCGGCGCAGACAGAGGGAAAGAGAAAAAGAGGGAACGAGCGATCAGGGAACGGGTGGAAGAGTGGTTCTTTCCCCCCGCATCTCTCCGTCTCTCCGTCACTCCCGCAAGATCGAGAGAAGACTGTCCCTCCGAAGGCGTATGAGCGCCTCGTGGACCGACTGCTGGCTTCGCCGCAGTTCGGTGAGCGCTGGGGCCGGCACTGGCTGGATCTGGCGCGGTACGGGGAGTCGAGCGGCCCGTCCCGCAACATGCCGTATCCGCACGCGTGGCGGTATCGCGACTACGTGATCGACGCCTACAACCGCGACCTCCCGTTCAACCGGTTTGTCCAGGAGCAGATTGCCGGCGACCTACTGCCCGCCCCGGCCGGCGAGGAGCGGGATCGCCTGACGATCGCGACCGGCTTCCTGGCGCTCGGGGTCAAAGACGTGAACCAGCGCTTCAAAGCCCGGTTCAAGATGGACAACGTGGACGAAATGATCGATACGGTCACGCGTTCCACCCTAGGCCTCACGGTCTCATGCGCGCGGTGCCACGACCACAAGTTCGATCCCATTCCCACCCGCGACTACTACGGCCTGGCCGGCATCTTCGCCAGCACCGAGGACGGGTCCGGGCTGGGCAGCGGGATGGGCGGCGGCGGCCTCTTCTACTACAAGCCTAAGCTGCTTGGATACCTCAGCACCACGCCCGCCGCTGCGGAGGTCAAACCGGCGGATCCGAAGGCCCAGTCGGAGGCCCAGGCACAGGCCGAAGCCGCGCGGAAAGCCCTGATGGAGTTCAACCGCAAGATCCAGGCGGAACGAGCGGCTGATCCCAACCGCGTGGTCACGGCGGCGGAACGGCAGCAGCGCATGATGCTGCAGCGGAAGCAGCGGCGGCTCACCGAGGCCGCGGAGCTGGCGAACGATCTGGGCGAACAGGGCTACGGCATCCATTGCGTGCGGGAAGGAGAGGTCGCAGATACGACGATTCGCGTTCGCGGCGAAGAGGAGCGGCACGGTCCGACGGTGCCGCGCGGCTACCTCAGCCTCGCCAGCCTACCCGGCGTGCCGCCCATTCCGGCGGATCACAGCGGCCGGCTGGAGCTGACGCAGTGGATCACCGCTCCCCAGAATCCGCTCACCACCCGCGTCTACGTCAACCGCATCTGGCAGCACCTTTTCGGCCTTGGTCTCGTCCGGACGCCGGACAACTTCGGCTCCACCGGCGACCGTCCCTCCCATCCGGAGCTGCTGGACTACTTGGCCCAGGACTTCATCCGCAAGGGATGGTCCACCAAGAGGCTGATCCGCGAGATCGTACTGACGCGCGCCTACCGCCTGGGCGGCGCCGTGCCGGCCGGCTACCGGGATCGGGATCCGGAAAACCGCCTGGTCTGGCGCCATTCCCCGCGCCGGTTGACGACGGAAGAGATCCGGGACGGCATTCTGTTCTCCTCCGGCCGGTTGGATTTGCAGCGGCCGAAGGGCTCCGCCACGATGTCGCTCCGCGTGATCGAGATGCGGGACGATGGTCCGGTGGTCCAGTCCGTGCTGCAAGCCGCGGACCGCAGCCGGAACCGCAGCATCTACCTGCCGCAGATTCGCGGCTCGGTGCCGCGACCGCTGGCCGCGTTCGACCCGGTGACGCAATCGCTGGTGACGGGCAAACGAGACACCACCCTCGTGCCGGCACAGGCGCTCTTTGTCCTCAACTCGCCGTTCGTCCGGGAGGAGGCGCTGCGGTTGGCGGACGCGTTGGCCGCCGATACGAGCCTGACGGATGCGGCGCGGATCGCCGCTGCCTATGAGCGCGTCTTCTCGCGCACCCCCACGCCGCGGGAGACCGCCCGGGCCGCCGCGTTTGTGAAGGAGTACGCCCTGGTCTGGGCCAGGGGACAGGGGGCTCCGGCTACCGCGGTCGCCAGCAGTACGACCCCCGCCGCCGCCACAAACGAGGACGCCGGCGCTTCCAGCGGGATCGTGCGCGCGGACAACGTGAACCAGGACGATCCGGACCAACCCTCCCCGGGGGCGGCCATCGCACCCCCGGCGTCACCCGATCCCCGCACCCCGCAGCAGGCGGCCTGGGCCGCGCTGGTGCAGGCCCTCTACGGCTCTGCCGACTTCCAATTCCTTCGCTGATGCGAAGCGGTCATTGATCGAATGGAGTTCTTTGAAATGTTCGCACAAGATTCTAACCCGCTCTCTCGCCGGGCGCTGCTGCGCGCCGTCGGCGCCGGCTTCGGACAGCTCGCCCTGGCGGGGCTCGTGGGCGCCCAGGCGTCCTCCGCCTCGGCCGCCGCACGCGCCGCAAACCCGCTGGCTCCCAAGCTGCCGCCGCTGCCGGTGCGGGCCAAGCGCATCATCTTCCTGTTCATGGAAGGCGCGATGTCCAGCCTGGATACCTTCGAGTACAAAGCCGCCGTGGAGCAGGGCAACGGCAAGTCCGGCCCCGGCGGCGGCACCATCACGGCGTCGCGCTTCAAGTTCAAGCCGTACGGTCAAACGGGGTTCCAGTTCTCGGAGCTGCTCCCGAACATCGCCACGCATGCGGATGAGCTCTGCTTCCTGCGCGGGCTCCACACGGATACTCCCGCTCACCCGCAGGCGGTGGTGCAGCTCCATACCGGCAGCGCCAACGCGGCGCTGGCCCGGCCCAGCTGGGGCGCCTGGACGCTCTACGGCCTGGGGTCGGAGAATGGGAACCTACCCGGCTACATCACCATCAACCCGCCCATCTCGTTCGGCGGCGCCGTCAACTACGGCAGCGCGTTCCTCCCCGCCTACTACCAGGGAACGTCCATCACGGACGGGGGCTACATGCCCAACATCAAGGCGGCCAAGGGGAAGGAGCTGGAGCGGCGCCAGATCGACCTGATCCAGTCGCTCAACCGGGATGCGGCGGCCTCGCCGGGCGCTCCGGACGCCATCGAAGGCCTGATCCGGTCTTACGAGACCGGCTTCCGCATGGAAGACGTCATGCCGCAGCTGCTGGACCTTAACAAGGAGCCGCAGCACGTGCTGGACGCCTACGGCATTAAGGACGGTCCGCAGGGCTCCTTCGCGCGCCAGTGCCTGATGGCGCGGAAGCTCAGCGAAGCGGGCGTGCGCTTCGTGGAGATCCGCCAGGGCGGGTGGGATCACCACAACAACCTGCACCAGGGGCTGATCGACCAGTGCCGGCACGTGGACCAGGCCACCTCCGCGCTGCTGACGGATCTGCGCCAGCGCGGGCTGCTGGAGGATACGCTGGTGCTCTTCGGCTCGGAGTTCGGACGGCTGCCGTCCGCCCAGGGCCCCGACGGCCGTGATCACAACATCAAGGGCTACTCGATGTTCATGGCCGGCGCCGGGGTGAAGAAGGGCTTCAGCTACGGCGCCACCGACGAGCTGGGCCTGGAGGCGGTGGAGAAGCGCATGCACGTCAACGACCTGCACGCCACGCTGCTCGCGCTGATGGGCATCGACCACAGCCGGCTGACCTACCGGTACCAGGGGCGAAACTTCCGCCTCACCGACGTAGCCGGCGTGGTGCAGAACGGCATCTTCGCGTAGTACTCCCGCAAACGCCCCGCCAGCCGAACGCTTGCAAGCGTTCGGCTGGCGGGGCGTTCTCTTTTTCAGTGCTCTGTTAGACTGGACGCCTCGGCGTAGGTTATCGATACTACGGTCACTTTGCTTCGGGTGCGGGTTTACCTGCGGTGGGCGGTGGGGGGAACGGCAGCGTGTCGGGAACCACGCGCACGCCGGAGGTGAGCTTGTAGGGGAAGGTGCCCCCGGAAGGGAAGGTCATCTCCACGAACAAGGCGGTCCACCCCTGCGCGGGCTTCGGCACACGGGCCACGTAGACCCCTTTCTTCACCTCCGTTAACGGGGTGCTGGTGTAGGCGGGGCCAATGGACTCCAGCCGGAAGTCTCGCGCTTTGGGGTTCGTGGCCTGCCACAACAGCACCTGGGTGGGGGCATCCTTCGTCTCCACCCGGATCGATCCGTCTTTCTCCAGCTTCCAGGTGTAGCGCGGCCGCGGCCGGCCGGAGAGGATGCCCGCGTAGAAGGCCGCCAGCGTCTCCGCCCGCTCCGTGCCCCGCAGGCCGTGGTCCGTGTTCGGGATGTAGCGCAGGTGCTTTTCGCCCTTCAGGCCATCCCAATAGAACTGTGAGGAATCGGGAAGGAAGAACTGATCGCCGGCGGAGTTGATGAGCAGCTTCGGCATCGTCAGCCGGCGCCGGTAGGAGTAAGGGTCTTCGATCTGCAGCAGCTCCTTATAGCGCGGATCGTCGCGGCGCTCCATCAGCCGCAGGGCCGTGTAGTCGCCCACGGCGGGAGCCCAGAACCCGTACGCGCGATAATGGTGCTCCATGGTCGGCGACACGTTCAGCACGTCGATCACCAGCGGCATAATCGCCACCACGCGGTCGTCCGCGGCGGCCGTGGTCCAGGTGGTCCAGCCCCGCTTGGAAGCTCCGGCGACCACAAACTTCTCCACCTTGGTGTGTCCCTGGGCCAGCTCTCCGCAGAAGGCAGTGACCGTATCCATGGCGCGGATGGCGCTCTTGGTCATCGGGAGCCGGAGTGGCCAGGTTTCGTCACCGGTCTTCAAGAAGCGGTCCCAGGTGTACGCGATGATGCCGTCTTCATTCCGGGATTTCGTCTCGTCCTTAAAGGTCACCGGCTCGTTGGGCACCATGCGCAGCTCGGCGAAAACGGAGTGCGTCTCCACCGCCAGCTGGACCAGGAACGGGTCCGTCCCGCCCGGCGGCGAGCTGCCAGTAGAGCCGCCGGCGATGAGGAGGGGGCCGGTGGAAGTGCGCACCTCGTCCGGCTGAACGATGGTGAGCCAGTGCTCCCACTTCGTGCGATCCAGTTCCGCGGAAGTGCGCCACTCCTGGGAGACCAGGGAGAGCAGATACTGCGTGGCACCCGGAACTTTGGTGGTGCGCACCAGGTGATAACTGTAGGCCGGGTCCGGCTTCTCCACATACCGGTCGAGGGCTGTCTGCGGACTGCCGGAGCGCGGAGCGGCAGCGGCGGGCAGGATCGCGGATAAGGCGAGGGGCAAGAGCGCAAGCGCCCGCGAGAGACGGAACGGAGCGGCCATAGCAGGGTTTCCCCAAATGGATTGGAACGAAGACGGGCGGCAGCAGCGATCACCCCTACATTAACGCCTCCGCGATAGCTCTCCTGCAAGCCGTCAAAGCAAACGAAAGAGGTCGCTCTTCCCACAGGAGCGCCCACGTCACTTGCGGCGCTATCCCGCGGTTCGCCCCTGGAGTGGGGGAAGGGCGCGCCCACCCGGGTTGCCGCTTGTTGCCCGAACTGGGCCGGCCCGATCACCACGGTCGCGAGGCAGCGCACACGTTCCACGGGCAGCCACTTCCCGTCATCGAGGATCTTGCCCTGCGCGACGGGGCCTCCGCGACGATAAACGATCACCCACGGGAAGTTGGCGCGCATTCGCCGGAAGCAGCCGGTAGTCGACTGCGAGATCCGCGACCGGGTTAGTTCTCTTTGACGGCGGCGGCGCAGCGGAAGCCGATGTAGTTTTCCGCGGCGCCGGGCTTGTCATACGCGCGGAAGGTGGCGCGCAGCTCGGAGGGGAAGCCCCAGCAGCCGCCCCGAAGCACGCGACGCATGCCTTTCTCGGGGCCTTTCGGGTCGTTCTCGGGACTGTGCTGGTAGTAGTCGTACGCGTAGTAATCCGCCACCCACTCCCAGGCGTTGCCGGCCATGTCCTGGCAGCCGAAGGGAGAGACGCCTTCCGGACAGGAGCCGACCGGAAGCGGGCCGTCGGTCTCGTCGTACCGCGCGTGCTTGGCGGTGGGGCGAGCGACGCCCCAGGGGTAAGGGCGGCCGTCCGTGCCACGAGCGGCGTACTCCCACTCGGCCTCCGTGGGTAGGCGCGCGCCAGCCCACTTGCAGTAGGCGACCGCGTCATCCCACGTGACGCCCACCACGGGCTGCTTGGGCTGGCTGAACTTTGAGCCGAAGGATCTGGACCGTGAGTGACCGGTGGCTTTGCAGAACGCCTCATACTGGGCGTTGGTGACCTCGTACCGGTACAGCGCGAAGGAGGAGAGCGTGACCGGGTGCGGGGGTAGCTCGTCGCCCTGACCGCCTTCGCCGCCGGGGCGCCGCCGGCCGCCCTCCCCGCTGCCGGTGAAGCCCATGGTGAACTTCCCACCCGGGATCACCACCATCTCCGCACCGTCTACCGGATTGACCAGTGCGCGCACGGCCATAGGGGTCGCCGGCGTCTGGGCGTCGGCACGCCAGGTGGTTAGCGAGGAAAGCGCGCCGGCGATTAGCATGGAGAGTAAGAGGTGATGGCGGAGCATGGAGCTTGCGGCCTTGGGGCGGAGGTTCGGACGACACCACCGCTATGATGAATTGCCCTACTCCCGGGATCTATCCGAAGAGTGACAGGACGGGATCGTCCGCAATCGGGAAGGGGCGGCCGAGGCGGTCGCGGATGAGGGAGTGCGGGTTGATGCCGAGCGCGTGATACATGGTGCCGGCCAGGTTGGCGGGGCTCACCGGATCGGTGGTGGGATAGGCGCCGTCGGCGTCCGTGGCGCCGTAGACGGCGCCGCCGCGGATGCCGGCGCCGGCCAGCAGCACGGAGTACGCCTGCGGCCAGTGGTCGCGTCCGGCGTCCTTGTTGACCTTAGGCGTGCGGCCGAACTCGCCGAGCCAGATGACCAGGGTCTCGTCCAGGAGGCCGCGCTGCTTCAGATCGGTCAGGAGCGCGGGAACGGCCTGATCCGTTGTGGGGAGCAGCGTGGACTTGACCGTCTTGAAGTGGTCCTTGTGGGTGTCCCAGATGAAGCCGCCGCTGGATTGGGCGTAGTACACAGTGACCAGCCGCACTCCCACGGTGACCAGCCGCCGCGCCAGGAGGCAACTCTGGCCGAAGGTGGTGCGACCGTAGCGATCGCGGGTGGCGGCGGACTCCTGGTCGAGCGCGAAGGCGGCCTTGACGTCCGGGGAGGCGAGCATGGTGAACGCTCGCTCGTGGTAGACGTCGATGCCGCGGGCGGCGGCGTTTTCGAACTGCGCCTCCTTCCGGTCGAGGGCCGCCAGCAGCTTGCGACGGTCCTGGAGACGTTCCACGGAGAGGCTGTCCGGCAGGCTGAGCTCGGGCACCGCGAAGTCGCGGGAGTTCGGATCTCGCAGCACCAGGAGGGGATCGTGCTTCTTGCCCAGGAAACCCGCGTGCTGGCCCGGAGTCAGCGTGGCATCGCGGATCAGGGTGGGCATGGTCACCGCCGTGGGGACGTTGGCCGGGGAGGGGCGAAAGGCGTTAACCACGCTGCCGTACGCGGGCATCAGGTCCGGCGTATCGCGGAGGTTGATGTCGTCTTTGGGCGGCGGGAAGCCGGAGAGTGCGGTGTAGCCGGCCGCGTTGTGGTTCCCCATGGCGTGGTGCATGCTGCGAACGATCGCATACTCATGCGCCATCTTCGCCATGTTCGGGAGCAGCTCACAGACCTGCGTGCCGGGGACGCTGGTCGAGATCGGGCGAAATTCCCCGCGGGATTGCTCGGCCCCGTCCGGCTTGCAGTCGAAGCTCTCCAGGTGGCTGACGCCGCCGAAGTTGAAGAGCAGGATGACGGACTTCGCCCGGGGGTTCGCGCCGGCCGCCAGCGCCTGCGCCTGGAGCAGCGTGGGCAAGCCGAGCCCGAGGGCGCCCAGCGTGCCTACTTGCAGCGCGGAGCGCCGGCTGAGGCGATAGCTGCGACGGAAGTCGTCACAGGCCGTATCCAGCGGATCAGAACCGTTCATCGTTAACTCCGTAGCTCGACCCTTGCGTATGGGGGAAGGAGAGTTTTAGACAGGATTAACAGGATTTATTGGATTTGGGAAATGGTGTGGTACGGTGCGTTGGTGAACTTGCCGAACTCGATCGTGATGGGCCGCCGACTCGGAGCGGCTGGCCCAAACGGTTAGCGAGCGTTTCCTATCCTGTTAATCCTGTCTAAAATTCGTCTCCCTATTACCGGGCTGTCTAGTGCCGTAGTAGGAACTCTTTGGTGTTGATCAGGCCCCAGGTGAGGTCTTCCAGGGCGGCGCGCCGGTCCTTGGCTTTGGTGAGGTAACCGGCGGCGGTTTCCAGCTCTGCCGCGGAGGGCGTCCGGGCGTAGGCGGCGAGGTAGAGCTCCGTCGCCATTTCCGCCGGCGAGCGGTGGGAGGTGATGAGTCGCTCCAGGCGGTTGCCGGGCGCTCGAAGGCGGGAGTCGATCTGGCGGCCGCCGATCAGCTCGAACGATTGCCCCAGGGTCGGCTCCCCATTGCGCTCGCACTCGCAGACGGTCTCGCGCGCGGGTTGGCCGAACAGCCGCAGGAACGGGTGGACCTGCCAGGTAGGGACGACCTGGGTGAGGTGCGTCCCGGCCGGGTAACCGGGAAACTCCTCCGGCGCCCCCGTTACGCTGCTGATCGCCTCGAATAGCTGCTCGGCGGTCAGGCGCGGGGTCAGGGCATGGGAGAAGTACTTCTCGTCGGTCGCGTTGATCGCATTCGGCGCGGCGCTGAGCTGGTAGGTGGACGAGTTCATGATCGTCGCGACCAGCCGGCGGAGGTTGAAGCCGTTCTTCGCGAAGTCCGCGGAGAGGGCGTCCAGCAGCGGCCCGTTCGTGGCCGGGTTCGACTCACGAAAGTCGTCGACCGGGTCCACGATACCGCGACCCATGAGGTGGTACCAGACCCGGTTCACCATGGCCCTGGCGAAAAACGGATTATCCGGCGCGGTGAGCCAGGCGGCGAGGGCGGTGCGACGGTCTGCCGCGTCTGGCGCGGGAACGCTCTTGGGGTCGCCCAGCATGCCCGGCGGCATTGCCAGCCCGGTGGCGGGGTTCAGCCATTCACCCGTGGTACGGACCACCACGTACTCGTCGCCGTTGATCTCTTCCGCGTCGAAGCGCTGCCGGCGGGGCTTGGGCTTCGTCTCGCGGCCCACGCGGGCGAAGTAGGCGGCCAGCGCGTGGTAATCGGACTGCCGCCAGCGGTCGTACGGGTGGTTGTGGCAGCGAGCGCACGCCATGCGCACGCCCATGAAGAGCTGCGCCGTGGTCTCCGCCAGGAGATCCGGGCTGCGCGTGCGGCGATAAAAGCTGGCGGCCGGGGAATCGTAGGTGCTGCCGGTGCTGGTGAGCAACTCCCGGACGAACTGGTCCAGCGGCTTGTTCTGGCGGAAGCTCTCCCGCAGCCAGCCATAGAACGCCTGCATCCCTTCCGGGTCCAGGCTCCGTTCTTCCGCCCGGAGCAGGTCCGCCCACTTCACCACCCAGAAGTCGCCGAACTCCGGGCGGCGGAGGAGGCGGTCGACCAACCGTTCGCGGGCCTTGAGCGCGGGGGGTCCGGGTGCGGCGTGCTCGGCGGCGCATTCCGCCAGGAACTCGCGCGCTTCTTCCGGGGTGGGCGGGAAGCCAAGACCGTCCAGATAGACGCGGCGGAGGAAGGTACTGTCGTCGCAGAGGGCGGACGGCTGGATGCGGACGGTCCGGAGCTTCGCCAGCACGTGGCGATCCACCAGGTTGCGCTCCGCGAACGGCTGAAAGGTGAAGGCCGGACGGGGCGGCACAAAGGTGAGCCGTGCCGTGGCCATCCGGCCGCCGTACCGCACGTTGATGCCCGCTTCTCCGCCACGCGGCGCCTCCACGAGGCCCGCGGGCGAGATCGAGACGGTCTCGTCGCTGCTTTCGTAGCTGGCCAGCTCGGTGATGTCGCGCGAGGTCCCGTCGGCGTAGTGCGCGGCAACGCGGAGTTGCTGGCTCAGGCCGGCCTGCCGGGCGTCGCCGTACAGCACGCGCTCGGCGGGAAAGAGGTTGAGCTCCGTCACCTCCGGCGCGGTGGGGAGATCCGAACGCGCGCCCTCCGCAATCCACCGCGCCAGCAGCCGGTACTCGTCCGAGCCGGCCCGCAGCCGCAGGCCGCCCGCGTGCGGCAGCCCGGCCGAGGGCTTCAACAGCAGCAGGCTGTTCCCGGGATCGGCCCGGTTGATCCGCCGGCCTCCCGCCGCGTGGAGGATCGCTTCGTAGTCCGCAGCGGGGTCCTGGCCGCGGAGGCTGAGCTTCAGCCCGCCCTTGCCGTTGGCGTTCCCGTGGCACACGCCCTGGCTGCAGCCGGCCCGGGAGAAGAGGGGAAAGACCTGCTGGGCATAGGAAACCGGCGCTTCGCTGGCCGCGCCGCTGACCTCCACGCGGGCCACGACCGATGCGGCGCCTAGCCGCAGTTCCACGCGGGAGACGCCGTTGCGCCGTGCCTCGATACGCCCGTCCGGCAGAAGGCGCGCGGCGCCTCCGGCGACGGCCAGTTTTATCTCCCGGGAGACATCGCGCACCGTGCCGTCGGACTGGACGGCGGTCACCACCAGCCGGGTCGCGGTTCCTAGCCCGGAAAGCCCCACGCTCTTCGGCTCAACCTCCAGCCGGAGGACCCGTGGGACGGGGGGAACGGCGTTCCGTGAGAGCGCGGGATGGGCGGCACTCGCGGGGACAGCGGCCAGCGTGGCCAGGAGCAATGCACTCGTCCAGCATGGGTTACGGGTTTCGCCTCTCCGATACTGCATCGCACTGCTCCGGGATTCGCTCAAGCCAACTGCATGAGACGCTCTCCCGAGGAGAATGTCGCTGAGAAGTTGTCCGGAGTTAAACGGAGGGCGCTGCTGAGTTTCGCCGTGCCACGCTTGTTGACGGCGGTCTATCGGGGCGGGAGTTGCCCAACACGACGTTGAGTGCAAGCCGAGCGTTGAATGTTTACGTTGGCGGAGAAATGACGCGTGGGAGTAGGTGGGCTCGCAGTTGCGGCGTTGGCTCAGACTGCTCGCCACTGGGTGTGCTCAAGAACTCCGCTGAGGAAATTGGTGAATGCCAACGACTGTCGCGGCTTCTGCTACCAGGCAAGAAAAAGGGGGCAGAGCCCGTAGGCTCCGCCCCCCTTCCCATTACCGACTAGCACCCGGGCCTAGTGGCCGCGGATCCCGGAGCGGATCTTGATGTCGTCCTTCGGGCTGGTGGCGCCGCGGCCGAAGCCGAGGTGACCGCCCAGCGGTCCGACCGTCATCCCCGCCACCGTATCCAGGAAGGTGAGGATGAAGGTATCGTTCG
>Ga0255338_1004469_pt1 | contig 14422 bp, 9 predicted proteins | sample MeOH1_35cm_T4_19_FD_203715 | JGI IMG/M metagenome (GOLD analysis project Ga0255338, IMG submission 203715) | Sandy soil microbial communities from University of British Columbia, Vancouver, Canada - MeOH1_35cm_T4_195 | ecosystem: Engineered > Artificial ecosystem > Sand microcosm > Unclassified ...
ACTGCGCAGCGGGATGCGGCCATCCGTTCACCATTCGCTAGTTTCGAAGCGGCTTGCCGGTCTTCAGCATGTGCTCGATGCGCTCCTGCGTCTTCGCCGTGGCCGCGAGCGCCATGAAATGCCTGCGCTCCAGGTCGAGCAGCCATTGCTCGTCCACGAGACTGCCCGCGTCCACGTCGCCGCCGCACAGGACCGCCGCGAGCGCCTCGCCGACGAGCAGGTCGTGCTCGGATATGCGACCGCCTTCCAGCAGATTCACCATATGCGCTTTCAGCGTCGCAGCGGCGTCGCGACCCGCAACCCGTATGCCGAGCGGCGGCAGCGGCGGACGATAGCCGGCCTCCGCCAGCACGCGCGCTTCGCTTTTCGCCACGTGCAGGAGCTCGTAGCGGTTCATGACGATCCCGTCCGAGGCTTGCAAGTAGCCGAGCGTGCGGGCGTGCTCCGCGCTGCGCGCGACCTCGGCGTAAGCAACCATGCGGAAATAGCGCTGAAGCGCAGGGAATGGGTCTCCGCCATGCGCTTCCCTGTCCGCGCGCAGCGCGAGCTCCTTGCAGCCGCCGCCCGCCGGTATCAGACCGAGGCCCGCCTCGACGAGACCGGGATAGCTTTCGAACGTGGCCACCGCACGGTCGGCATGCATCGCGAACTCGCAGCCGCCGCCCAGTGCCATGCCGTCCACGGCCGCCACGACGGGCACCATGGAATAGCGCAGCAGCTGCGTCGTCGCCTGGAAGCGCCCGACCAGCGCCTCGACTTCCTCGAGCTTGCCCGCCATCAGGCGATCGGCGACGCCCAGCCGGCGCGCGGCCTGGAGCACGAGCGGCGCCGCGCGGCGATGCAACCGCCTCAACAGGGCCGCAACGCCGGACGGCGCCTGTGTCCTCTCGCCGCTTTTTTTAAGGTTCGCGCCTGCGGAAAACGGCGGCTCGGTCTGCCAGATCACGAGAGCGGCATAGCTGCGTTCGGCCTCCGCGATCGCCTGCAGCACGCCGTCGAGCACCGCATCGTCGATCGTGTGCATGCGCGTCTTGAAGCTCAATACTGCGACCTCGTCGCCCGTGTGCCAGCAGCGCACGGCGGCGGTCTCGAATATCGTCTCGCCGTACTGCACCGGCTCGCCCAGCACCCGGTCCGGAAACGCCTGACGCCGATACACCGGCAGTGACGAGCGCGGGCGATAACTGTCACTTTCCGGAGAATACGATCCCTGCGGCGTATGCACGACGGTCCGCTGGGGGTCGGTGGCCCAGTCCGGCAGCGGTGCGTCGCTCATGCTCGCGCCGGAGGCGATGTCGTGCTGCATCGAGCGCACGACGGCCTGCCACCCCGCCGCCTGCCACGTCTCGAAAGGCCCGCGGTCCCAGCCGAAGCCCCAGCGCATCGCGAAATCGACGTCGCGCGCGGCATGGGCAATGGCCGCGAGGTGATACGCGCAGTAGTGGAAAGTGTCGCGGTACACGGACCAGAGAAACTGCGCCTGCGGATGATCGTGTTCCCGCAGCCGCGAATAGCGCGCGACGGCATCTTTCTCTTTCAGTATGGCGAGGACGGACTCGTCGGCCGTGCCCTGTGCCGGTCGATACTGCTGGCTGACGGTATCGAGCACGTGGATGTCCTTGCCGATCTTCTGGTACACGCCGCGCCGCGTCTTCTGTCCCAGCGCGCCGGCCGCGATGAGCGCGTCCATCCACGCCGGCAAGGTGTAATAGCGATGCCAGGGATCGTCGGGCAGCCCATCCTTCATCGTCTTCACGACGTGCGCAAAAGTGTCGAGGCCCACGACGTCCGCGGTGCGGAAAGTGGCGCTGCGCGGGCGTCCGATGAGGGGACCGGTCAACGCATCCACGGTATCGAAGCCCAGCCCCAGCCGCTCTCCGTGATGCATCACCGCGAGCAGCGAGAACACGCCGACGCGATTGCCGATGAAGTTCGGCGTGTCTTTCGCGCGCACCACGCCTTTGCCCAGCGCCGTGGTGAGCAGGCTCTCGAGCGCATCGAGCAAGGCGGGAGCGGTCGCCGCGCCGGGTATCAGCTCCACGAGATGCATGTAACGCGGCGGATTGAAGAAGTGCACACCGCAGAAGCGCGGTCGCAGCTCCGGCGGCAGGGCTTCCGCAAGCCCGTCGATCGACAGTCCGGACGTGTTGGTCACGAAAGCGGCATCAGGGCGCACGTGCGGCGCGACGCGGCGATAGAGATCCGCCTTCCAGTCGTAACGCTCGGAGATCGCCTCGATCACGAGATCGCATTCCGCGAGCTCGCCGAGATGCTCGTCGTAGTTCACGGGGCGTATATGTTCGGCGTGGTCCGGCGTTGCAAGCGGCGCCGGCTCGAGCTTGCGCAGATTTTCGATGGCGCGCGCCGCGTTCGCATTACGGTCGCCGTCTTTCGCGGGAAGCTCGTAGAGGAGCACGGGGATGCGCGCGTTGACGAGGTGGGCGGCGATCTGCGCACCCATCACGCCGGCGCCGAGCACGGCCGCCTTGCGCACGAGCAGGTGTTTTGGTGTCATCACAGGATGGAGCAGCGTGTCGGACCGAAATGCGGGAATACGCATGATAACCCACCGCGCTGCGGCATCCCCGCCCGGGAGACGGGACACGCCGGCGAAGTTGCCGTCAGGTCACCGCAATCGGCTTCTAGAACGAATACCGGTATTGCACGCTCAGGATGTCGACCTTGTTCTTGTAATTGCCGACGAGCGCGCCGCGACCTGCCACCTGCGCCGCGGTAACCGCAGGCGCTCCGCTCAGATTGAGCCGCGCATCCTTCATGAAGACATGCGCATATCCCACGTCGATGGCGCCTGCGCGCGAAACCTTGTACTGCGCGCCGAGCGCGAGCCACGTGCGGTCCTGATCCGGGATGCGCGGCGTGCGGAACGCTTCCGGCACGGGGGACTGATCGTAGGCCACGCCGGCGCGCAAGGTCCACCGCTCATCCGGACGGAAATTGACGCCCATGCCGGCACGCCATGTATTGCGCCAGTTCTCCGGCGTATCCTCGAGCACGGCGCCGTTGCCGCGCACGATGACGAGCGACTGGAACGAGCTCCACTCGGTCCAGGTGAGATCGGCGAGCACGTCCCAGCGTGCGTTGACGGTATGCTTCAGTGCTGCGGAAAAAGTGGCCGGCAGCTTCAGATTTGCAGTGATGGCGCCGTCCCCGATCTGAGCGGCGATCGCGGGCGACACGAGCGCAGCCTGCAGCGGCGCCGGGCGTCCGGCATACGTGATGTTGCCCGACAACGTGTGGCCCACGGCAGAGCGGTAAGCAAGCCCCATGCGCGTCTGCGGCGTCAGGTTGAACATCACGCCGAGGTTATAACCCCACGCGGAGTCGTCGCCCGAGATGCGGTTCGTGCCTTCGGTGCCGGGGGCCACGCCGCCGATCCCTGCCGCAGCCGCGACGAAACTGTAATTCACTGCCTTGGTGAGCTCGGCTTCGGCACGCTGCCAGCTCAAGCCGAAGCCGAAAGACAAATCGTCGTTCACCTTGAACGCGATGCTGGGATTGACGTTGATGGTCCTCAGATCCGAGCGCAACGCATGGAAACGTCCGACCCAGTTCGGGTCGTAATCCGTAGTGAGCCCATAGGGCACGTTGAGTCCCAGGCCTGCAGTCCAGCGCGTGTCCAGGGGCCACGTGAGATAGGCGTTGGGCACGAACACCGTATCGCCCGCGTCCCCGCCGTTCGATCCCAGCCCGAAGCCGCCGGCGGCCGCAGTGGACGCCGTATTGTTGAAGTTCGCCGAGGGCTTGATGACATGGCCGACGACGACGATCTGACGTCCCTTGAGGAGACTCATTCCGGCCGGATTGAAATACACCGTGCTCGCATCTTCGGCGCTGGCGGCCGCGCCGGCGTAGGCATTGCCCAGCCCGCTCGCGTTCTGCTCCATCAACTGGAAGCCGGATGCCGAGGCCGCCGTCGGGATGCCGACCGTTGCGGCCAGCAATGCCGTGAGTGTCTTGCGCTTCGTGTTCATTGCTCGTCCTTGTTGGGAATCGCCGGACGCTTCGTTTGTTTGGCAGACGGTACGCGGCGCATCTTACCGCGCCCTCTCGCGGTCGCACAACGTCGCAGTACTCATTCGACAGCGGCGCTCGGAGGCACCAGCCGCGGGCGCCTGTTCTCATCCACCGCCACGTACGTGAGCACGGCTTCGGTCACTTTTACGCACAGCACGCGCTCGGGACGACGCTGCGCATAGACCTCCACGCTCACGGTGATCGAGGTGCGGCCCACGCGCACCACGTCCGCATAAAAGCTCACCACGTCGCCGACGAAGACCGGCTGCTTGAACACGAAGGAGTTCACGGCTACCGTCGCCACACGGCCTCGTGCGAGACGCGCTGCGGGCACGCTGCCCGCGAGATCGACTTGCGCCATGATCCAGCCGCCGAAGATGTCCCCCGTATGATTGGCATCCGCCGGCAGCGGTATCACGCGCAACGCAGGCTCCTTGCCGGCCGGCAACGTCATCGTTTCTGTCATCGCTCGCCCGTCCGTGCTCATGCTCAGTTGCCGGCGTAGAGCCGGTCGATCTCCGCGCCGAATCTCGACATGACGCTCTCACGTTTGAGCTTGAGCGTCGCCGTCATGAGCCCATTTTCCACGGTCCACGGCTCGCGCGACAGCACGAGCCTGCGCACCTGCAGATAGCCGGGGAAGGTCTGGAGCTGCGCAGCCACGCGCCTCAGCACATAGCGCTCGGTCTCGCGGGTATCGAGCACGCCCGCATCGAAGCCCGCGGTCGCGCGCTGCGCCTCCCACCGTTCCGTATTCAGCACCGCGAGCAGCGTGAGGTACGGACGTCCCTCGCCTATCAGCATCACCTGGTCGAACAGCGGGTCGCGCAGGATGGCGGCTTCGACGTCGGTGGGCGAAATCTTCTCGCCGTTGGAGAGCACCAGTATGTCTTTCAGGCGGCCGGTGATGTAGACATGGCCTCCGGCGTCGATGCGCGCGAGATCGCCCGTATCGAGCCAGCCGTCCGCGGACGCGACAGCCCGCGTTGCTTCGGAATTTTTCCAGTAGCCCAGCATCACGTTCGGTCCGTGCACATGCAGTGCGCCATTCTCCGCAATTTTCACGTCGACGCCCGGCAGCGGCTTGCCGACGCTCGCCGGCACGTTGTCGTCCAGGCGATTCGCGCACACCACCGGGCTCGCCTCCGTCAGCCCATATCCCTGGATGACAGGAAGCCCCAGGCCGATGAATACGCGCGAGACTTCGGGCGAGAGCGCCGCACCGCCCGACAACGCGACGCGCAACCGGCCGCCGAGACGGGCGAGGACTTTCCCGGCGACGAGACGGTGCAGCAACGGCCACAGCAGGAGCGCGGGACGCCACGACGCGCGGCCCTGGCGGTATTCGAAACGCGCAAAGCCGACGTCCACCGCAAGAGAAAAAAGCTTTCTGCGATACCAGCGCTCGGCCTCGAGCCGGTCGCGCACGCTCGCCCAGATGCGCTCGTAGACGCGCGGGACGGACACCAGCACGCTGGGCCGCAACGTCCGCAGGTCTTCACCGAGCAGCTGCACCGAGCGCGCGTAGGCGACGGTCGATCCGGACATCATCGGCAGATAGTAGCCGCAGGTCCGCTCGAACGTATGCGAGAGAGGCAGGAACGAGAGGAACGTGAGGCTGGAATCGGCCTGCATGCAGCCTTCCAGGCAGGCGTAGGCGTTGGTGAGTATGTTGCGGTGAGACAGCATCACGCCCTTGGGCCGGCCCGTGGTGCCCGACGTGTACACGATGGTTGCGAGATCGGTCCCCTGCGAGACGCCGTACGCGGGCGCGTCCGCGTCGTCGGGCAGCCATTCGGACACGTTGCGCAGTCGCGGCTCGTCGGCAGCCGACAACGTCTTTACGCTCAGGATGCGCTGCACGCCGGGAAACTTGTCGCGCACGGCTCGCAGGCCGCGCCACTGCTCCTCGTTCTCGAAGAGCAGCACGCGGCAGCCCGCATCGTTCAGGATATAGGCGACATTGTCCGCCCGGTCCTGCGTGTACACCGGCACGGTGACGAGACCCAGCGCGAGCGATGCGATGTCGTACGCCACCCATTCCGGCGAATTGCGCAGCATGATCGCCACGCGATCGCCCGCCTCGAGGCCTTCGGCGCGCAACGCCGCCTGCCACCGCGCGACCTGGCGTTCCATGTGCGTCCACGTGTAATCGCGCCAGTTGCAATGCGAGTCGTCGTAATGGCGGTATGCGACGAGGTCCGGCGTGCGCCGCACGCGCTCGCGGAACAACCCGTCGAGCGTGCCCGCCGCATCGACGGCTATGAGATGCGCCGTCCGCGGCTGCTTGCCGCCCGCTTCCGGATCCACCCGATCTTGCCTCGTCGTCAATCCTTGTCGCTTTCCGTTGCCAGCGCTTCGAACGTCACCGCCTGAGTCGTCTGGTACACCGCCGTCGCGCCGAAGTCGTGGGGGAAGTCGTCGACCATGATCGCTGCACGCCGCAACCGGTTGGCACGCGCGATCACCTGCACTTCCGCATCCGTGATGATGCCATCCGCGCGGGCCTGCAGCGCGATCGCATCTTCGCCGACGCCCGCGGGCTTGCGTCCTCCCCATGCCCGCCTGATTCGCGTCTCCACCGGCTCGGCTTCGATCGCTGCGCGGAAAGCCGCCTCCAGCGTCGCCACGGCATCCTCGGCCCGGCGCGAGACGAAGACACCGGATACCAGTCTCGCACGCAGACTGCCCGGTTCCTGCAGGCGTTGCGCGACGTCGCTCTCGATACGGTCGGAAGGCGGGCCGCTTGCACCGCCCCAGCCCGGGAAGACCATCGCGCTCAACGTGCGCGCGAGCCAGACGGGCCGCAGATTCTCGAACACGGCCACGAACGCCTGCTGCGTCTGCGCCAGCGTATCGGACATCGCCCATTCCAGCAGCGGCCGGTCTTCCGACGGGCTGCCCTGATCCTCGTAGCGTTTCAGCACGCACGAGCCGAGGTACAAAAGGCTCAGTATGTCGCCGAGCCGCGCCGAAAGGCGCTCGCGCCGCTTGAGGCTGCCGCCGACGGCCGCCAGCACCGCATCCGCCAGGAAGGCGAGCGCGCTGGAATAGCGCGTGAGCTGCGCATAGTGCCTGCGCGTGTGCGCGTCGCCGGGCACGCGCGCCCAGCGCGCGCCCGTGAGCCCCAGCCACAGCGTCCGTGCCGCATTCGCCGCAAAGAACGACACATGGCCGAACAGTGCGCGGTCGAAGTCCCTCACCGCGCGCTGCGCGTCAGGCTCGCGGCCCGCCTCGATCTCGGCGAGCAGATACGGATGGCTCCGTATCGCGCCCTGGCCGAAGATGATCATCGAGCGCGTCAATATGTTGGCGCCTTCCACCGTGATCGCGATCGGCACCTGCTGGTACGCCTGCGCGAGGTAATTGCTCGGCCCCATGCAGATCGCCTTGCCGCCGTGCACGTCCATGGCATGATTGACGACCTCGCGCACGCGCTCGGTGAGCTGCGACTTCACGATCGCGGAAACGACGGTCGGCTTCTCGCCGAGATCGAGCGCGAGCGCCGTCATCCGCCGTGCCGCTTCCATGATGTAGGCATTGCCGCCGATGCGGGCGAGCGCGGCCTCTATGCCCTCGAAGCGCCCGAGCGGCACGCCGAACTGCCGCCGCACCCGGCTATATGCGCCCGTCGTCAACGCGCACATCTTGGCGACACCGCAACTGTTCGCGGGCAGGGATATCGAGCGCCCGGCCGCGAGGCAGTTCATGAGCATGGCCCAGCCCTCGCCTATGCGTTCCACGCCGCCGATCACCTGGTCCATGGGAATGAAGACGTTCTTGCCCCAGTTCGGGCCGTTCATGAAAGCCGCATCGAGCGGCAGGTGACGGCGGCCGATTTCCACACCCGGCGTGTCCGTGGGGATCAGCGCGAGCGTGATGCCGACGTCGGCGCGGGGACCGAGCAGACCGTCGGGATCGTACAGCCGGAACGCAAGCCCGAGCAGCGTCGCGATCGGTCCCAGCGTGATGTAGCGTTTCTCCCAGGTGAGGCTGATGCCGAGCACATCGTCGCGCCCGCGCCAGCTTCCCCGGCATACGATGCCGAAATCCGGAATGCTGCCCGCGTCCGAGCCGGCCTCGGGACTCGTGAGCGCGAAACACGGTATTTCCTCGCCGCGCGCGAGCCGCGGGAGGTAATAGTCCTTCTGCTCCTGCGTGCCGTAGTTGAGGAGCAGCTCCGCAGGCCCCAGCGAATTGGGCACCATGACCGACACGGCGGCGGTGCTGCTGCGGCTGGTGAGCTTCATGATCACTTCGGAATGCGCCAGCGCGGAGAAGCCGAGACCGCCGTACGCCTTGGGAATGATCATGCCGAGAAAGCCCCGGCGCTTGATGTAATCCCACGCCGCGGGAGGCAGATCGTGCAGCTCGTGCGTGATGCGCCATTCGTCGAGCATCTCGCACAGCTCCTCCACCGGTCCCTGGAGGAAGGCGCGCTCTTCGGCGGTGAGCTCCGGCATCCGCAGCGCGCGGAGCTTCCGCCAGTCGGGATTGCCGCTCAAAAGCTCGCCGTCCCACCACACTGTGCCCGCTTCGAGCGCGATGCGCTCGCTCGCCGAGATGTCAGGCAGCGCCTTGCGGAAATGCTGCAGCAAGGGCCTGCTCACGTACTCCCGCCTCAACCGCGACGGATAGCAGAGCGCGACCCCGGCAAGCGCGAGCAGCCACGCGAGCACGACGGCAAGCGATGCGCCGAGCACCCACGTCGCAGCCACCAGCGCGACAGCCAGCGATCCGACCCACGTCCTTGCCGCGCGACGGTGATACGCCAGTGCCCACACGAGCGCGATCCCGATGCCGATGACTAACAATGTGACCATGAACGCCTGCCCATCCCGACCGCCGGAACACTGCAGCCTCCGGCAGCGGCTGGGCAGCGATGTTTTGATGTGAGCGAGAATACACGCGCATACCAGGTCGGGCAATGCAGCACGGCCTGTGCGGACTGCCGCGGCCTACCACCATGCATCGTCGTAACCGGTCACCGCAGACGAGCCCGCGCTCACCTGCGCAGCCAGGCCGTCGACGCGGGTGAGCACGTGTGCGGCATAAAAGCGGGCGGCGGCAAGACGGGATTGCGCCGGCGGCGTGTCGCCGCGGCGCAGCGCAGCAGCGGCTGCGCGCAGCATCATCCACCCGCCGGCCACGGTGCCGAAAAGCTCCAGATAAGGAACGGCCACCGCAGCAGCGGCACGTGCATCGGCCGCGAGGAGTGAGTGCGTTGCGTGTTGCAGCGCCCCGATGCTGGCGCTGTACGGCCCCGCGAGCGCATGCAAGCCTGCATGCTGCGCGGCGGCCCCGGCTACGCTCGCCTGCATCTCGCGCAGCAGCGCGAACGCCGCCGCTCCGCCGTCGCCGGCGATCTTGCGGCCGACGAGATCGTTCGCCTGGATGCCGGTCGTGCCTTCGTAGATGGGCGTGACGCGCGCATCGCGCAGATACTGCGCAGCGCCCGTCTCCTCGACATAGCCCATGCCGCCGTGCACCTGCACGCCGAGCGAGGCGATGTCCACGGCCTGCTCGGTGCACCACCCCTTGACCGCAGGCGTCAGCACATCGAAATATGCCTGGTTGCGCCGGCGCTCCGCCGGATCGGCGTGATGCGTCGCGTTGTCGTACGCGGCCGCAGTGAAATAGGCGAGCGCGCGCATGGCTTGCGTGCGCACCTTCATCGAGAGCAGCATGCGGCGCACGTCGGGGTGGCGGATGATGGCCACGCGCTCGGCGCCGGAAGCGCCCGGCTCGCGTCCTTGAACGCGCGCTTTGGCATAGGCCAATGCATGCTGGTACGCGCGCTCTGCAACGGCAACGCCTTCGATGCCCACGCTCAGGCGGGCGTAATTCATCATCGTGAACATGTACTCGAGGCCGCGATGCCGCTCGCCGACGAGATGGCCCACCGCTCCGTCCTGCTCGCCGTACGAGAGCAGGCAGGTCGGGCTGCCATGCAGCCCGAGCTTGCGCTCGATCGCGACACAGGTGACGTCGTTGCGCGCGCCGCAGCTGCCGTCGGCGCGCACGAGGAGCTTCGGCACGACGAACAGCGATATCCCGCGAACCCCGGCCGGTGCGTCGGGCGTACGGGCGAGCACGAGGTGGATGATGTTCTCGGCGAGGTCGTGCTCGCCCCAGGTGATGAACATCTTGGTGCCGCGCAGGCGGTAGGCGTCGCCATCGGGTGTGGCGAGAGTGCGCACTGCGGAGAGATCGGAGCCTGCCTGCGGCTCGGTGAGATTCATGGTGCCGCACCAGCGTCCCGTGACGAGCGGCGGCAGATAGAGCGCCTGCTGCTCCGGGCTGCCGTGGCGCACCAGCGCTTCGACGACGCCCGCAGTCAGCATGGGCGCCAGCGACAATGCGAGGTTGGCGCTCCCCCACATCTCTTCCACGGCGACGGCCAGTGCGCGCGGCAACGCCTGGCCGCCGTAGCGTTGCGGCGCCGACAGCGAGCCCCAGCCTGCCGCGGCGAACTGTCGATACGCGGCCGCATATCCGGGCGGTGCAGTGACGATGCCCTTCGCGAGCAGCGCGCCCGCACGATCGCCGGCCGCGTTCAGCGGATCGAGCACCTCGCGCGCGAAACGCGCGGCCTCGGCGAGCACCGCGGTCGTCGTCTCATCGCCCGCGTTCTCGTAGCCGGGAAGCGAACACACCTCGGGCAGTCCGGCGAGCTCCTGCAGCACGAACGCCATCTCGGCGAGTGGAGCGGCATACTCCGACATCGGTCGTCCCCAAACAAAAAGGGCGCCCCCTTAGGCGGCGCCCTGGTCTTGCACGCGGCGGATGCAGCGTCAGGCCGCCAGTCCCTGCGTCAACTCCGGCACCGCCTTGAAGAGATCGTCCACCAGCCAGTAGTCCGCCACCGCGAAGATCGGCGCTTCGGGATCCTTGTTGATGGCCACGATCACCTTGCTGTCCTTCATGCCCGCAAGGTGCTGGATCGCGCCCGAGATGCCGACCGCGATGTAGAGCTCCGGGGCCACGATCTTGCCCGTCTGCCCGACCTGGTAGTCGTTCGGCATGTAACCCGAGTCGACCGCGGCGCGCGAGGCGCCGACCGCAGCACCGAGCCTGTCGGCAAGCGCTTCGAGGATCTTGAAGTTTTCCGCGCTGCCCATGCCCCGGCCGCCGGAGACGATGATGCGCGCGGCGGTGAGTTCCGGACGCGTGGACTTGGAGAGCTCCTGGCCCTTGAACTGCGACAGGCCCGCATCGGGCGCAGGTGCCAGCTTCTCGACCGGTGCAGGCGAGGCCGCCGCACCGGCGGCGTCGAACGCGGTGGCCCGCACGGTGACGACCTTGATGCGGTCGGACGACTGCACGGTCGCGAGCACGTTGCCCGCGTAGATCGGTCGCACGAAAGTATCCGCGCTCTGCACCGCGCTGATGTCGGAGATCTGCTGCACGTCGAGCAAGGCTGCCACGCGCGGCATCAGGTTCTTGCCGAAGCCGCTCGCCGGTGCGACGATGTGCGTGTACTGCTCCGCGATCGTCAGCACGAGGGCCGCCAGATTTTCCGCAAGGCCGCCGGCATAGTACGGCGCTTCGGCAAGCAGCACCTTGGATACGCCCGCCACTTTCGCGGCCGCTTCGGCAACCGCCGCGCAGGCGTCGCCCGCCACCAGCACCACCAGCGGCTCGCCCATTTTCGTCGCCGCCGTAACCGCATTCGTCACGCCCGGCTTCAGTGCCTTGCCGTCGTGATCCGCTATCAGGAGGACCGCCATCAGATTACCCTCGCGTCGTTCTTGAGCTTGTCGATCAACTCGGCCACGTCGTTCACTTTCACGCCTGCCGTGCGCTTCGGCGGCTCCTCGACCTTCAGCGTCTTCAACCGCGGCTTCACGTCCACGCCCAGTGCATCGGGCTTCACCACTTCCAGCGGCTTCTTCTTCGCCTTCATGATGTTGGGCAGCGTGACGTAACGCGGCTCGTTCAGGCGGAGGTCGGCGGTGATGACTGCGGGGAGCTTGACCGTGAGCTTCTCCAGCCCGCCGTCGATCTCGCGGGTGATGTCCGCGTTGTCGCCGGCGATCTCGATATTGGAGATGAACGTCGCCTGGGGCCAGCCGAGCAGCGCTGCGAGCATCTGCCCCGACTGGTTCGAATCGTCGTCGATCGCCTGCTTGCCCATGATGACAAACCGCGGATTCTCTTTCGCGACGATCGCTTTCAGCACTTTCGCCACGGCGAGCGGCTGCACTTCCTCCGTCGTCTCGACCAGGATGCCGCGGTCGGCGCCCATCGCCATCGCGGTGCGCAGCGTTTCCTGCGATTGCTGCACGCCGATCGACACCGCGACGATCTCGGTGACGATGCCCGCTTCCTTCATCCGCACGGCCTGCTCGACGGCGATCTCACAAAATGGATTCATCGTCATCTTCACGTTCGCAGTCTCGACGCCGCTGCCGTCCGCTTTCACGCGCACTTTCACATACGGGTCGACGACGCGCTTTACCGTCACCAGCACTTTCATCAGTACTCCTTGCCGGGAATTTGCTATGGAAATGTGAGGAGCGGGTAATTTTACCGCACTGCGCGGGCGCGCGAAACCGCCCGACCAGCATACGGACTGGCGCAAGCTCTACAGGGATTTCCTGAGAACACGGGCGAGCTCGCCCACGATGCCGCGGCGAAACGTGAGCACGCACACGACGAAGATGCCGCCCTGGGCGATGGTCACCCACGCGCCGAGCTGCGCCAGGTAATTCTCCATCGCGAGCACCAGCAGCGCGCCGATCACGGGCCCGAACACGGTGCCGAGCCCGCCCACCAGCGTCATGAGCACCACCTCGCCCGACATGGTCCAGTGCACGGCGTTCAGCGCCGCCAACTGGAAGACGAGCGCATTGACCGCGCCCGCCACGCCGGAGAGCGTCGCGGACAGCACGAACGCGAGCAGCTTGTAGCGGTTGGTGTTGTAGCCCAATGACACGGCACGCGCCTCGTTGTCGCGTATCGCTTTCAGCACCTGCCCGAAAGGCGAATGAACGATGCGGTGGATGAAGAGAAACCCGGAGACAAAAACGACGAGCACGAGCCCGTACATGTTCCTCAGGTCGGCGAGATCGATGAAGCCGAAGAGCTTGCCGCGCGGCACGGCCTGTATGCCGTCTTCCCCATGCGTGAACGGCACCTGCACGCAGAAGAAGTACACCATTTGCGCGAGCGCGAGCGTGATCATGGCGAAATAAATCCCCTGACGCCGTATGGCGATCAGTCCCGAGACCAGGCCGAGTCCGCACGCGACGAGCCCGCCCAGCAATATCGCGAGCTCCGGCGACAGGCCCCACACCTTCGCGGCGTGCGCCGCCGTGTAGCCCCCCATGCCCAGGAACATCGCATGTCCGAAAGAGAGCAGCCCCGCATAGCCCAGCAGCAGATTGAAGGCGGCCGCGAACAGCGCGAAGCACATCACCTTCATGAGAAACACCGGATATATCACCGCCGGCGCAAGCAGAAAGAAAGCGAGCATGGCGATAAAAGCGTAATGCTGATGTCGGGCCCGCCGCCCCACGGGTGGAACCGATAGCTCGACGGCTGCGTTTTCCATTGTCTTATTTCCGGGTGCCGAACAAGCCGGCGGGCCGCACCATGAGCACGATCGCCATGATGATGAAAATCACCGTATTCGACGCTTCGGGGTAAAAGACCTTGGTGAGGCCCTCGACCAGCCCGAGCACGAAGCCGGTGAGTATCGACCCCATGATCGAGCCCATGCCGCCGATGACCACCACCGCGAACACCACGATGATGAGATCCGCGCCCATGAGCGGATTGACGCTGTAGATCGGCGCAGCCATGACGCCCGCGAACGCGGCGAGCGCCACGCCGAAGCCGTAAGTGAGCGTAATCATGCGCGGCACATTGATGCCGAACGCCTGCACCAGCGCCGGATTTTCCGTTGCCGCCCGCAGATAAGATCCCAGCTTGGTCTTCTCGATGATGAACCATGTGCCGATGCACACGGTGAGCGAAGCGACGATGACCCAGGCGCGGTAATTGGGCAAAAACATGAATCCGAGATTGCGGCCGCCCTGCAGCTCGGCGGGTATCGGATAAGGCAGTCCGGACACGCCGAATTCCTGGCGGAACAGGCCCTGGATGATGAGCGCCAGGCCGAACGTCAGCAGGAAGCCGTACAAATGATCGAGCTTGTACAGCCGTGAGAGCATCAGCCGCTCGATGACGATGCCGGTGGCGCCGACCATGAGGGGAGCGACGATCAGCGACGGCCAATAGCCGAGGCCCAGCTTATTGAGGAGAAACCAACCGCAGAAGGCGCCCATCATGTACTGCGCGCCGTGAGCGAAATTGATGATGTTCAACAGGCCGAATATGATCGCGAGGCCCAGCGACAGCAGCGCGTAGAAAGAGCCGTTGA
>Ga0255338_1004470_pt1 | contig 14422 bp, 14 predicted proteins | sample MeOH1_35cm_T4_19_FD_203715 | JGI IMG/M metagenome (GOLD analysis project Ga0255338, IMG submission 203715) | Sandy soil microbial communities from University of British Columbia, Vancouver, Canada - MeOH1_35cm_T4_195 | ecosystem: Engineered > Artificial ecosystem > Sand microcosm > Unclassified ...
GGTCCGCCGGCTTCGCGCTCTCGGTGTGCGCCACAGCCGGGATCCTCGTGCTCGCACCGCCGTGGCGGGACGCGCTCGGCCGCTGGCTGCCGCGCTGGGTGGCCGAGGCGTTCGCGGTGCCGCTCGCCGCGCAGCTGGCCTGCACGCCCCTGGTCGCGGCGATCTCCGGGCAGGTCAGCCTGGTCGCCGTGGGTGCCAACCTGGCGGTCGCGTGGGCGGTCGGCCCGGCCACCGTCCTCGGGCTGCTCGGCGGCCTGCTCGCGCTCGTGTCGGCGCCGGTGGGTCAGCTGGTGGCGACCCCCGCAGGCTGGTGTGCGGGCTGGATCATCGTGGTGGCGCACGCCAGCGCCGGGCTCCCGGTGGCCGCGCTCGCCTGGGCGCCCGGCTGGATCTCGATCGGGCTGCTCACCGCCGGCTGCGGGATCGTCGCGCTGGTCCTCGCCGAGGTCCTGGCCCGGCGCGGGCTGGTGCTCGGACTCTCCGGCGTGCTCGTGGTGGCCCTGCTGGTGCCGCTCCCGACGCCGGGCTGGCCGCCGCCGGGCTGGGTGCTGGTGGCCTGCGACATCGGCCAGGGCGACGGCCTGGTGCTCAACGTCGGCGGGCACGGCGCCGTCGTGGTCGACACCGGCCCAGACCCGCACCTGATGGACCTGTGCCTGGACCGGCTCGGTATCACGCACGTGCCGGTCGTCGTGATCAGCCACTTCCACGCCGACCACGTCGACGGGCTCACCGGCGTGCTTGCCGGCCGCCGCGTGGGCCGGATCGAGACCTCTCCCGTGCCCGACCCGGCCGGCGGCGCCCACCTCGTCGAGTCGGCCGCACGCCGGGCCGGCGTACCCCTGCGCGTCGTGGAGTACGGCGAGACCACCGTCGTCGGGCCGGTCCGCTGGCAGGTGCTCGGCCCGGTGCGGCAGGGGTACCCGGACTCCGAGTCGCCGCCCAACGACGCCAGCGTGGTGATGCTGGTCGAGGTCCGCGGCATCCGGCTGCTGCTCATGGGGGACGAGGAGCGGCCGTCGCAGGCCGACCTGCGCCGCACCACCACCGGGCTGAGGGCGGACGTGCTCAAGGTGGCCCACCACGGCAGCAGCAAGCAGGACGAGGACCTCGTCGACGCGCTGGGCGCCCGGCTGGCGGTGATCTCGGTCGGGGTGGACAACGACTACGGGCACCCCGCCCCGTCGACGCTGCGGCTGCTCCGCAGGGCGGGGATGCAGGTGCGGCGTACCGACCTGGACGGCGACGTGGCGGTCGTGGTCGACGGCCATGGTGGGCTCGGTTCGGTGACCCGGATGCCGCGGGTGCGGCCGGCGGCGGGAGGCGTCGGCGGTCCGTGAGAGGCTGCCGCCATGCCAACTCCGGACCCCGCTCAGGTCCTCGGCCGGGTCACCCTCGTCACCGGTCCCGAGGAGTTCCTCGCCGAGCGCACCGTGCAGCAGGTGCGGGCCGCCTGCCGCAGGGCCGACCCCGAGGCCGAGCTGAGCGAGACAGTGGCCGACCAGCTCACCATGGCCACCCTCGGGGAGCTGGCGGCGCCGTCGCTGTTCTCCTCGACCCGGTGCGTGGTGGTCCGCAAGCTCGAGGACCTGCCCGAGGAGTCGGTGCCCGGGCTGGTCGACTACGCCGGGGCACCCGCCGAGGACGTCGCGCTGGTGCTCGTGCACAGCGGCGGTGCGAAGGGGAGCGGCGTGCTCACGAAGCTGCGCAAGGCGGCCGCGGTGACCGAGGTGAAGACCGCGACCCTGTCCGCGCGGGAGTACCCCAACTTCGTCACCAACGAGCTCCGCGGCCACAAGGTGAAGATCGACGCGGACGCGGCCGCCTTCCTCGTCCAGGCCGTCGGCCAGGACCTGCGGTCGCTCTCGGCCGCGGCCGGCCAGCTGGCGGGGGACTTCGAGGGCAGGTCGATCACCATCGACATGGTCAAGACCTACTTCGGCGGTCGCGCCGAGGCCAAGTCGTTCGCCGTCGCCGACCACGCGATCTTCGGACGCACCGCGAAGGCGCTCGAGGAGCTGCGCTGGGCCCTCGACGCCGGCACCGCCCCGGTGCTGGTCACCAGCGCGGTCGCCGGCGGCCTGCGTGCGCTCGCGAAGTTCAAGTCGGCCTCACGCGGCATGCGGGACACCGACCTGATGCGCGAGGTCGGGGTCCCGGGCTGGAAGCTCAAGACGCTGCGCGAGCAGGCGCACGGCTGGGACGATGCCGGCATCGGGCGGGCGATCCGCGTGGTCGCGGCGGCCGACGCCGAGATCAAGGGCAAGGCCCACGACGCGTCGTACGCGCTGGAGAAGATGGTGCTCGACATCGTCCGCGCCCGCCCGCAGCGCCCGTAGGAAGCAGAAAAGGCGCCGACCCCGGTGGGGTGGGCGCCTCTGTGCGACTGAGGGTCGAGCTCAGTCGAGACCGGTCAGAGCGACGCGGCCTTCTTCTGGATCGCGGACTTGCGGTTCGCGGCCTGGTTCTTGTGGATGACGCCCTTGGAGGCGGCCTTGTCGAGGGCCTTGCCCGCGTCGGCGGCGAGGGTCTTGGCGTCGTCGGCGTTGCCGGCGGAGGCAGCCTCGCGGAACTTGCGCACGGCGGTCTTGAGGGCCGACTTCACGGCCTTGTTGCGCTCGTGCGCAGCCTCGTTCTGCCGGTTGCGCTTGATCTGGGACTTGATGTTTGCCACGGGGGCTCGCCTGTCTCTTCGGTCTGTGGTGCGGGTGTGAGTCTGAGGGTGTGGGCCGACGGCCCAGACACGAGGGGAAACGATATCAGCGGGCGGACTCGGCACCCAAATCGGGAGCGCCGCGGCGGGCGAACCTCACGACCAGCCCCGCCGCTGGGCCAGCCAGGACCAGGCGGCCTCGGCCGTCCAGCGGTTGTGGATGCGCAGGTACGGAGACGTCGAGGGCACCGGGCGCTGGCTCGCGGCCAGCATGAAGCCCGTGACCCCCGCCAGCCACGCGTCCACGTGGTCAGGGTCCACGGTGGCGAGCCTCTCCCGGCTGCGGAGCACGGCCTCGGTGTCGACGCCGTCGCCGTGCGCGGAGATCAGCAGGTCGAGGCTGTCCTGCCAGGAGGAGCCGAGCGCGGGCCAGTTCCAGTCGCACGCCAGGGTCCGGCCGTCGGCAGCGAGCAGGACATTGTCGTCCCGGAGGTCGGCGTGGACCAGGTGGTCGGCGGGCAAGGAGGCCAGGACACCGGCGAGCGCGGCTGACTCGTCCCGGTGCGGCCAGCCCCCGTCTACCGCGTCCCAGCCGGTGACGAGCTCCGGCAGGTCCTCGACCAGGGGCGCCACCGCCAGTCCGGCGGGCAGCCGGTCGGCCGCGACTGCGATCTCGTCGGCCAGGTCGAGCGCCCGGGTCAGCTCGGCCGGCCTCCACGGCCGCCGTGGCTGCCGCGAAGCCACCGCCTCGTAACCGAGCAGCACCCAGCTCTCCTCGCGGCTGAACCACTCCAGTCGCGGCGCCGGTACGGCGTCGGCGAGTGCCACCACCTTGCGGATCTCCTCGTCGTAGGCCTTCGCGATCGGGGCCTGGGCGATCTTGCTGGCGGCCTTCACGAAGACCTGGTTGCCGTTCTCTCCCGTGAGGACGGAGGCGAAGCCGGGGGTGAACCCGCTCGGCCGGGACTCCGCAGCGACGACCGGGGAGCCGAGCTCGTCCTCGACGAGTGTGCGGACCTCCCTGGGCAGGAACTGCCACTCGAGCCGGAACGCGGTCTGTCCGTGCGGGACGGCCGGGACCGCCGCCGTACCGACGGGTGCTGCCGGGAGGGTCATGCGCCGATTCAAACAGACCGCGGGGAACGCGAAACCCGGATGCGCGCGACCCGCGCGGCGACCAGACTCGGACCGTGCCTGCGCTGATCACCCCGGACCCGCGACTCAAGGAGTCGTTCCTGGCCGCGATGGCCGAGTTCGCCGACGAGGGCCGCGCCGGTGACGGCTCCGGCATCGGCCGGGACCTCGAGCTGTGGACCGGGCGCTGGGAGACCGACGAGGGCTTCGCGGCGTACGTCGCGGAGCGGGTCGCCGAGCGCGAGCTGGTGGTCGACCCGCAGTGGGTGCTGTGCACGAACCTCTGGTGGGTCGACGACGGCGATTACGTCGGCCGGATGTCGATCCGCCACGAGCTCAACGACTGGCTGGCCGAGGTCGGCGGTCACATCGGGTACGACGTGCGCCGGTCGCGGCGCGGACAGGGCCATGCCACCGCGATGCTGGCCGCCGCGCTCGGGATCTGTCGCGACCTCGGCCTCGACCAGGCGCTGCTGACCTGCGACGAGGACAACCTCGCGTCGCGGCGGGTGATCGAGCGCAACGGCGGCGTCCTGGAGGACGTCCGCCGCGACAAGCTGCGGTTCTGGGTGCCGACGTCGTAGCGCGGGCCGCCCGGAGTCACGGCCCGGGCGTCAGCTGCAGTGCACGGTGCCGGTGACGTTGACGGTCTCGTCGTGGTTCACGATGTTGACCAGCTGCATGTCGAACTGCGCGTTCTGCACGTCGTCGCTCACGGTGATGGTGCCGCCCTGGTCCATCGAGGCCGGGTCGTCGCCGTTGTTCCCGGAGAACTGGGTGCCGTCGATCGCGAGCAGGAGGCCGGCCGAGGCCGGGTCGTTGCCCTGGATGTGCATGCTCCAGGTGCCCGTCCCGGGGAAGTCTGTCGACGTGGCCTGGATGCTCACGCCGGTCTCGTCGGCGGGGAAGTAGAACGCGCAGAACGCGGCGGCGCCGTGCCCGGAGACGTCGAGGGTCTTCGCGCCGGTCACGTGCAGCTCGAGGTCGGCGCCGGCCCCCGCAGCAGCAGCGGCCGTGTCGGTCGCGCTGGGGCTCTCGGTCGGCGTCGTCGAGGGGGTCGGGGACGCGGTCGGCGTCGACGCGGCGTCCGTGTTGTCACCGGACCCGCCGCACGCCGTGGCGGCGAGGACCAGCGGGAGCGTCGCGAGTCCGACGCGGATGGCACGGGAGCGGGACATGGGGCCTCCTGGTCTGCCGGCAGCTGGCGTCAGCGTACGGAGGATGGGGCGGGGCGCGACATGGTCGATCTGGATGGTTTCGTGGGGGCGGGCGGCTCCGCGGCCCGGATCCGGTCAGCCCGCTGGTGGCGCCTCGAGCCGGGGATCCGCCGCGGCTGCCAGCAGCTGGTCCACGCTCAGCCCGAGCGAGCGGGTCGACGTGCCGTTGTTGCCGAACGACGTGTCCGCCGTCAGCGCGACGACGTCGCCGTCCTCCTGGAACACCGCGACCGAGATCCTGCCGGGCGAGGCCAGGACGAGGGCCTTGCTCGCCCCCGCCACCGACCCCGGTGTGCAGGCGTTGTCGCAAGAGAACTGCACGCCTTCCAGCGACCGCCCGACGGCGATCTGCAGCATGCCGCCGCCCTTCCAGTCGAGCTTCGTGCCCAGGGTCTGGTCGGCGCCCTGTCGGTTCGTGATCGGGGAGGTCTGGATCCGGGTCCCTCCCGGGTCGAGGTCCTCGCGGAGGATGTCGCGGTAGCCGCTGAGGATCTGGTTCATCTGTGGGGTGTTCGTCATCCCCAGCCTCCGGAGCTGTTCCGCCCGCGACTGCGCCGCCTGCGCCTGCTCGGCCAGCTGGTCGGCGGCCCGACTGGCGGCCTCGGCCTCGGCGATGGCCGAGGCATCCGCCGCGGCCGGCGCCGACGGGTCACCGGCGAGCCCGGGGCCGGCGCCGGGCCGGTCGGTGCTCCCGGAGACCAGCAGCACGCCGATCCCGATCGCGGCGGTGGTGGCCAGCGCGGCGCCGAGCGTGCCGAAGTTGCGGTGGCGTCGCCGGGACCGCCCCCGCGCCAGGTCGTCCTCGGGGCCCGTGTCGGGCACCTCGACGCTCTCGGCCAGCCGCTGCACGTACTCATCGAGCTCGATCACTGGTCTGCTCCCTTCCCTGCCTCCGAGAGCGCCCGGCGCAGGTGCGCCAGCGCGTCGGAGGTCTGGCTCTTGACCGTGCCCGGGCTGATGCCCAGGTCGGCGGCGGTCTCCTCGACCGAGAGTCCCCAGTAGTGCCGCAGGACCACGATGCGCCGCTGGCCGGGTGCGAGGGCCCGCAGCGCGGCCCAGAGCTCCTCGTTGCCCTCGTGCTCGGACGCCGGGGCGGCCTCGTCGACGTGGTCGAGGCCGGGCTGTTCGCGGCGCCAGCCACGCCGGGTCTCGTCGACGTGGGCGTTGACCAGGATCCGGCGCACGTACGCGTCCACGTTGCCGACGCGCGCCAGCCGAGGCCAGGCGACGTAGGCCTTGGCCAGAGCGATCTGCACGAGGTCGTCGGCGCGGTGGGCGTCGCCGCAGATCAGGTACGCCGTCCGGTAGAGCGTGGCGCGGCGGGCCGCAACGTACTCGACGAACGGGCCGTCCCTGTCCTCGTGCCGAAACCTGTCGAACACCTGCCGCCTCACGTCCGGGGTTCTCGTCCAGTCACTGGACGGATCGGGTGGCGGATCGGTTGGGTGTGACCCGACCCGGTCCGGTCAGCCGCTGCTGCCGAGCCCGGCCGCCTCCTCGAGCTCGACCAGGGCGGTGCGCACGGCGTCGGCGAGCTGGTCGAGGTCCGGGGCGACCTCGGGGGTGCTGACGAAGCCGAAGTCGATGGAGTCGAGGTAGCTGAACACGGTGACGTTGAGCGCGACGTCGAGCACCAGCGGGCCGATGGGGAGCAGCGACCGCAGCGGCGCGGTCGCCATGTACAGCGGGAAGCTCGGGCCGGGGACGTTCGAGACGACCAGGTTGATCGGGGCGAGCGAGTTGGACAGGCCGCTCATCGTGTACGCCCGGGACGCGATCTGGAGCAGGCCCGGGGGTGTGATGTCGGGCAGTTGCATGATCTGCCGGGCGCTGAGGGCCTTGGCCATCTCCTTCGCGCCCTGGGAGCTCTCGTAGATCGCCTTGATCCGATCGGCGGCGTCCTCGACGTCGGTGGCCAGGCTGACCGTCATCGAGCTGACCTGGTTGCCGACGTGCCCGGAGGTGTCCTCGGTGCGGGTGGACACCGGGATCTGGGCGATCAACGGCTTCGCCGGGATGCCCTCCCGGTCGGCGAAGTAGGTCCGCAGCGCCCCCGCGACCAGGGCCAGCACCACGTCGTTGAGCTTCACCCCGTAGGCGTCCTTGAGTGCCTTGACCCGGTCGAGCTCGATGCGCACGCCGGTGATCCGCCGGTGCGGGCTCAGCGTGGCGTTGAAGCGCGTCGCCGGCGCGCTGAAGAACCGTGGCGGCTTGTTCTTGAACCCCCGGACGGCGAGCTGCTGGCGGGCGGTCTGGTTGAGGATGCCGGCGATCCGCACCGGCGTACGCACCGCGACGTTCACCCACCCGCCGGCCAGCGCGCGCACCGGGTGCGGGGTGCTGCTCCCGATGCCGTGCACGACCTCGTCGGACGGGGGCCGCGGCTCGGGGGTGACGTCGAGGAGGATCTCGCCCAGGCCCGCGCCCGAGACGCCGTCGACGATCGAGTGGTGCATCTTGGTCAGGGTCGCGACCCGGCCCTTCTGCAGGCCCTCGATCACCCACAGCTCCCACAGCGGCCGGGACCGGTCGAGCTTGTAGGACATCAGCCGGCTGACCAGCTCGTCGAGCTCCTTGCGCGTGCCCGGTTGCGGTACGCCGATCCGGCGGATGTGGAAGTCCGGGTCGAGGGTGTCGTCCTCGACGAACCAAGGCCGGTCCATGCCCAGCGGCGCCTCGACCACCTTCCAGCGCAGCTGCGGCATCTGGGGGAGCCGCTCGATCACGATCTTGCGCACGGCCTCGAAGCTGAAGTCCGGGGCGTCGGCCGTTTCGTGGATGGCGACCGCCCCGATGTGCATGTGCCAGGCCGGTGTCTCGCCGTACCAGAATGCCGCGTCGACCCCACTCATCCGCTTCATGGGCTCAGACTAGAACCGGTTCTGCCCCTCGGCGGCGTTTCGTGCGGCGCGCACCCGCCGTGGGAGGATGGGCCGGACCCTTTTCAGACGCAGACGATCGACGAGAGCAGTACGTGGCCAGCCAGACGACCGCACCCCAGCCGGGCAAGACCGACCCCGCGATCATCCGCAACTTCTGCATCATCGCCCACATCGACCACGGGAAGTCGACGCTGGCCGACCGGATGCTGCAGCTGACCGGCGTGGTCGAGGAGCGCAACGCCCGCGCGCAGTACCTCGACCGGATGGACATCGAGCGCGAGCGCGGCATCACCATCAAGAGCCAGGCCGTGCGGATGCCCTGGACGGTCGACGCCGACAACGCGGCCGATGCCGCGCCGGGCACCTACGTGCTCAACATGATCGACACGCCCGGTCACGTCGACTTCACCTACGAGGTGTCCCGGTCGCTCGAGGCGTGCGAGGCGGCGGTGCTGCTGGTCGACGCAGCGCAGGGCATCGAGGCCCAGACGCTGGCGAACCTCTACCTCGCCCTGGGCGCCGACCTGACCATCATTCCGGTGCTCAACAAGATCGACCTGCCGTCGGCGAACCCCGAGAAGTACGCCGCCGAGCTGGCCGGCATCATCGGCTGCGACCCGGGCGACGTGCTCCAGGTCAGCGCGAAGACCGGGGTCGGCGTCCGCGAGCTGCTCGACCAGATCGTCGCGCAGACACCCCCGCCGGTCGGTGACCCCGACGCGCCGGCACGCGCGCTGATCTTCGACTCGGTCTACGACACCTACCGCGGCGTCGTCACCTACGTCCGCGTGGTCGACGGCAAGCTCTCGCACCGCGACCGGATCAAGATGATGTCGACCGGGGCCGTGCACGAGATGCTCGAGGTCGGCGTGATCAGCCCGGAGCCGGTGAAGGCCGGCGACCTCGGGGTCGGGGAGGTCGGCTACCTCATCACCGGGGTGAAGGACGTCCGCCAGTCCCGGGTCGGTGACACCGTCACCAGCCAGCACCACGGCGCGACCAAGCCCCTCGGCGGTTACAAGCACCCCAACCCGATGGTGTTCGCGGGTCTGTACCCGATCGACGGCGACGACTACCCGACGCTGCGTGACGCACTCGAGCGGCTCCAGCTCAACGACGCCGCCCTCGCCTACGAGCCCGAGACCTCGGGTGCCCTCGGCTTCGGCTTCCGGTGCGGGTTCCTCGGGCTGCTGCACATGGAGATCGTCCGGGAGCGGCTCGAGCGCGAGTTCAACCTCGACCTGATCAGCACCGCGCCCAACGTCGTCTACACGGTGGTGATGGAGGACGGCAAGGAGCACGTCGTCACCAACCCCAGCGAGTACCCCGAGGGCAAGATCGACGAGGTTCGCGAGCCGGTCGTCCGCGCGACGATCCTGAGCCCGAGCGACTACATCGGCGCGATCATGGAGCTCTGCCAGTCCAAGCGCGGCCAGCTGCAGGGCATGGACTACCTCTCCGAGGACCGGGTGGAGATGCGCTACACGCTCCCGCTCGCCGAGATCGTCTACGACTTCTTCGACCAGCTGAAGTCCCGCACCAAGGGCTACGCCTCGCTGGACTACGAGCCGATCGGCGACCAGGCGGCCGACCTGGTCAAGGTCGACATCCTGCTCCAGGGCGAGAAGGTCGACGCCTTCAGCGCGATCGTGCACAAGGACGCGGCGTACGGCTACGGCGTCCTCCTGGCCGGCAAGCTGCGCGAGCTGATCCCGCGCCAGCAGTTCGAGGTGCCGATCCAGGCCGCCATCGGTGCCCGGGTCATCGCTCGCGAGACCATCCGCGCGATGCGCAAGGACGTCCTCGCCAAGTGCTACGGCGGTGACATCACCCGCAAGCGCAAGCTGCTCGAGAAGCAGAAGGAAGGCAAGAAGCGGATGAAGATGGTCGGCCGGGTCGAGGTCCCGCAGGAGGCCTTCATCGCGGCACTGTCGACCAGCTCGGCGCCGGAGAAGGGCAAGAAGTAGGCACCACGATGCGGTTGCCGGACGGTGTCCTCGGCATGACCTCCCGCGGCCCGGACTGGGCCGCCTGGGTCGACCGGCTGCCGGCACTGGTGCGCGGGCTGTACGACGAGTGGCAGCTGCGGCCCGACGGCTGGATGAGGCACGGCTACTGCGCGCTCGTCGTGCCGGTCGTCACGGCTCGGGGAGCGCGGGCGGTGCTCAAGGTGTCCTTCCCGGAGCCCGAGTCCGAGCACGAGCACCTGGCGCTGAGCCACTGGGGCGGCCGTGGCGCCGTGGCGCTGCTGCGGGCCGATCCGCACCGGCGCGCGCTGCTGCTCGAGGCGCTGCGCGACGTCAGCCTGCGCGAGGCGTGGGACGTCGAGGCGTGCACGGCGGTGGGTGAGCTGTACGGGAGCCTGCACATCCCGGCGTTCAACCAGCTGCGGCTGCTCAGCGACCGCACCGCGGCTGCCGCCGACGCGCTGGCGACGCTGCCCCGGAGTGCGCCGTTGCCGCGCCGGCTGGTCGAGCAGGCGGTCGCGCTGGCGCGTGACTTCGCCACCGACGCGGCGACCAACGGCACCCTGGTCCACACCGACCTGCACTACGACAACGTCCTGCTCGACGAGGCCGGTGACTGGCGGGCCATCGATCCCAAGCCGCTGAGCGGCGACCCGCACTACGAAGTCACCCCGATGCTGTGGAACCGGTTCGAGGAGCTCGACGGCGACGTGCGCGCCGGCGTCCGCCGACGCTTCCACACGATCATCGACACCGCCGGGCTCGACGAGGAGCGGGCCCGCGACTGGGTCGTGGTGCGGATGCTCGATCTCGCCGCCCAGCGGATCCTCGGCCCGCCCGTCCAGCGCGCGGTCCCGGACGAGCAGTGGCTGACGCTCTGCGTGACGATCGCGAAGGCGGTCCAGGACTAGCGGGCGGTCGTCGGACATCGGGACGTCCTGCGATGTGGTCGATCGGTCAACCGAAGCGCAGGACGTCCCGCGGAGTGTCCTGCGGAACGATCTGTCGGTCGGACCGCGTTCGCCACCAGGCCGGACCGAGTGCGTCCCGGTCGCCGCAGGCCGCGCTGCTCACACGAGGTCGGTGACGTCGGCGACGGTCGCGTCGAGGGCGGCGAGGAGGGCGGCGGCGTCGACCGTCAGGGCCACGCCGTGGGCTCCGCCTCCGATCGAGATCGTGCCGGTCACGGTCGCGTCGGCGATCACCGGCAGGGCCGACCGGCTCCCCAGCGGCGTGATCGTGCCGCGCACGTAGCCGGTCACCTCGTGCGCGACCTCGGCCGGAGGCATCGACAGCCGGTTGACGCCGAGGAGGGTGCGGAGCTTGGGCCAGGCGATCTCACGGTCGCCCGGGACGAGGACGAACCGGTGGTCGCCGTCGGCGACCCGGACCACCATCGTCTTCACGACCTGCCGGGGCTCGATCCCGCGCGCCGCTGCCGCGTCCTCGAGGGAGGAGACCGGGCCGTGCCGGGTGACCACGTGGTCGAGGCCGAGTGCCTCGGCGGCCGCGATCGCCCGGGCGGCGCCCTCCTCGACAGGCGTCACAGCGAGTCCCGCCGTCCGGTCAGGTGGGCCCGCTCCGCCTCGTTGCCGGTCAGCTCGAGCGCCCGGTCGTAGGCGGCCCGCGCCTCGTCGTACCGGTGCATCCGGCGGAGCAGCTCGGCGCGCGCGACGTGCCAGGGGTGGTACGCCGCGAGGTCGAGCCGGTCGACGATGCTCAGGGCGACCTCCGGGCCGTCGAGCTCGGCCACCGCGACCGCGCGGTTGAGCTCGACGATCGGGGAGGGCTGCAGCGCGAGCAGCTGGTCGTAGAGCTGGACGACCTGGGCCCAGTCGGTCATCGAGGCGTCGAGCGCGTCGGTGTGCACCGCGTTGATCGCCGCCTGCACCTGGTACGGACCGGGGCGGTTCGTGGTCAGGCAGCGGCGCACCAGGCGGTGACCCTCGTCGACGAGGGTGGCGTCCCACAGGGATCGGTCCTGCTCGTCGAGGGTGACGAGGGCCCCGTCGGCCGTGCGGGCGGGGCGGCGGGCCTCGGTGAGCAGCATCAGGGCCAGCAGTCCGGCCACTTCTGGGTCGTCGACCAGGGCCGCCAGCTGCCGGGTCAGCCGGACCGCCTCGGTCGAGAGATCGGCACGGAGGCCCTCGCCCTCGCTGGCGAGGTAGCCCTCGTTGAAGATCAGGTACAGCACCGCCAGCACGCCGTCGAGGCGGGCCCGCAGGTCCTCGGCGCGCGGCACCCGGTAGGGGATCTTCGCGTTCTTGATCTTCTGCTTCGACCGCGTGATCCGCTGGGCCATCGTCGTCTCGGGCACCAGGAACGCGTGCGCGATCTCGGCCACGGTGAGGCCGCCGAGCAGGCGGAGCGTGAGGGCGACCCGGTTCTCGGGGGCGAGGGCCGGGTGGCAGCAGGTGAAGATGAGGCGGAGCCGGTCGTCCTCGACCGGCCCGTGGTCAGGTGGGGGAGTGTCGTCGGTGAGCATGGCTGCCTCGGCGTACTTGGCGTCGCGCTTGTTCTCACGCCGGATCCGGTCGATCGCCTTGTTGCCCGCGGTCGTGGTCAGCCACGCACCGGGGTTGGGCGGGATGCCGTCGGCGGGCCAGCGCTCGAGCGCGGTCACCAGGGCGTCGGCGGCCGCGTCCTCGGCGAGGTCGATGTCGCCCAGGCGGCGGATCAGGGTGGCGACGACCCGGCCGTGCTCCGCGCGCACGATCTCCGTGATGCGGTCGGCGATCGTGGCGTCGAGCTGGTCCCGGCTGGGCCCGGCCACCGGTCCGGGTGAGTCCGGCACTCAGCCCTCGCCCTGGAACGCGCGGACCTCGACCGGGTGCAGGCACGCGGCCGACGCCTTGCGGGCGAGCTCGAGCGCCTCGTCCTGGTCGGCCGCCTCGACCACCCAGAACCCGCCGAGCTGCTCCTTGACCTCGACGTACGGGCCGTCAGTGACGACCGCAGCGCCCGATCGGCCGTCGACGACGGTCGCGCTCGACGGCGGCACCAGCCCGCCGCCGAAGACCCAGCGACCGCTCTCCAGGATCTCGGTGTTGAACGCGTCGACCTGGGCGAAGGCGCGCTCCTGGTCTCCCGGGGCGTAGGCGAAGTCCTCGGGGTGGATCACGGACAGCATGTACTGCGTCATCGGTTTGCTCCTTGCTCGGGGGCTCGTGCCCATCTTGTCGTGATCACCACGAAGTTCCCCAGCCCGATACGACAGTCCGGCCGGGATTTCGCCGCACGCGGTGCGACTGGGAGGATCCGGCCATGGCATCGGTCGTCTCCGTGAACGTCGGGCTGCCCCGTCGCGTCGGCTTCCCGACCACCTCGCTGCCGGAGACCGCCATCGAGAAGCGGCCGGTCGACGGCCCGGTGCGGATCACGTCGTACGGCGTCGACGGCAACGCCTGCGCCGACACGGTGCACCACGGCGACGAGGACATGCGCGTGTACGCCTACTCCGTCGAGGACTACCGCTGGTGGGACACCGAGCTCGGTCTGGGAGCGGGCGCCGGGCTGGCGCCCGGTCACTTCGCCGAGCAGCTGACCACGGAGGGCGTCGACCTGAACGCCGCGCTCGTCGGCGAGACCTGGCGGGTCGGGACCGCGGTGCTGCAGATCGCGCACGTGCGGATCCCGTGCCAGACCTTCAAGGGCTGGATGGGGCACACCGGACACGACGCCACGGGATGGGTACGCCGGTTCGCCGCCGCGGGCCGACCGGGGCCCTACTTCCGCGTGATCGAGGAGGGCGTCGTGCACGCCGGCGACCCGATCGTCGTCGTGGACCGCCCGGACCACGACGTCTCCGTGGCGACGATGTTCCGCGCGCTGATGACCGATCCGCGGCTCCTCCCGCGGCTGCTGGCCGTGGACGGCCTGAAGGACTGGGTCCGCGAACGGGCCGTGGCGGCGGCGGTGCAGCCCGGATAGTCCGGATATCGGGGATTGTGGCCGAGGTACGGGGGAGTGATCTAGGTTACGAGTTAGTAGCCCTTCACCCCCCGGACAAGAAGCGAGCACCATGTCCCCTGTCGTCAGAGACACCACCTTCATCGACCGCCGGTCGCCCAACATGGCGGCGATGTTCCGCGAGCGGGTCGCCAAGAGCCCGTCACGGGAGGCCTTCCGCTACCCGGTCGCCGACGGCCAGCCGTGGGCGTCGATCACCTGGAAGGAGACCGGCGACCGCGTCGAGAAGCTGGCCGCGGGCCTGCTGGCCCTCGGCCTCGAGTCCGAGCAGCGCGTCGGGATCGCGGCGAACACGCGCGTCGAGTGGATCTTCGCCGACCTCGCGGTCATGTGCGCCGGTGGTGCGACCACGACCGTGTACCCCTCGACGATGGCCGACGACGTCGCCTACATCCTGGCCGACTCGGAGTGCCGGATCGTGTTCGCCGAGGACGACGGCCAGGTCGCGAAGCTGCGCGAGAACAAGGCCGAGCTCCCGCACCTGGGGAAGGTCGTGGTCTTCGACGGCACGACCGACGGTGACTGGATCATCGGGCTCGACGACCTCGTGACCCTCGGGGAGAAGCACCTGGCGACCAATCCGGACGCGGTCACCGAGGC
>Ga0255338_1004471_pt1 | contig 14421 bp, 11 predicted proteins | sample MeOH1_35cm_T4_19_FD_203715 | JGI IMG/M metagenome (GOLD analysis project Ga0255338, IMG submission 203715) | Sandy soil microbial communities from University of British Columbia, Vancouver, Canada - MeOH1_35cm_T4_195 | ecosystem: Engineered > Artificial ecosystem > Sand microcosm > Unclassified ...
TCAGAAGAGTGATAGACGGCAATTGGAACAATGAAACTGCCGGCATCGATTATTCTCCGGGCGAACGGCAGACAATAGGAGTCGTGTTTGAACAATCGGGCGGAAGCCGGATACAGCAACGTTCAATGGATTCGTACCTGTACAATTCAGCGGGTGGCCTGGATTCCAATCTTTACACCGCGGGTCCGGAACATAATATCAACCAGTTCTATTCCGGAGATGTCAATTACAAATTCGACATTGATACAACGGGCCGGTTGCTCACTGCAGATTTCAATTACGCCACATTTTCGATGCGTTCAAACAGGGAGAACAAGACATCGTACTTCGGGAGTGATCTTTTACCGATGCGTGCACCAACTACGCAGTTTTCGGATTTGTACCTGCAGGTTCATATTTCTGCCGGACAAATTGATTACGTACATCCGTTTAAGAAAGGGCTTCTTTTTGAAACCGGGGTCAAGAGTAGTTATGTTGTTACTACAAGTTCAGCTCAGTACGCGCATACATTAAACGGTATAACCTCGAACGATACAAGTCAGTCGAACGAATTCGTATACACAGAAACGATTTCTGCTGCTTACCTGAATTTCTCGAAGAAATTAAACCACAAGCTGGATGCACAACTCGGACTTCGTGCGGAACAGACCGACTCAAAAGCTGATCAGCGGACCACCGCGTCAGTTATTACACGCAGGTACCTGCAGATTTTTCCAAGCGTATTTCTGAACTGGACGTTGGATTCCTCCAACACCCTGAATATTTCTTACAGCAGGAGAGTGGACAGGCCGGATTACGGCGACCTCAATCCGTTTGTGTTTCACACGGATCCATACATGACGTTCTCAGGAAATCCATACCTGAAACCTCAGCTGAATGATTACTATGAAGTGGCGCACATCTTCAAAGGAGTTTACCGCACATCGCTTTCGTATATGCACATGACGCAGGTATTCAATATGATTTCTGCGTTGGATGATTCAACAATGGTGATGAATACACGTTGGGAGAATCTTTCCACGTACAATGTATTTACGCTGGAGGTGTCGGCAAGCGTTCCTGTGAAGAACTGGTACACTGTCAGCGGATCGTTTTATGTTTTCCACGATCACTACTTCGGACCTGTGAACGGGGAGGAATTCTCTGTCATCCAATGGACCTGGCTCACCTTTGTACAGAATTCGTTCATGCTGAAAAGGAACTGGAGCCTGGAAGCAAATTTCTTCTATCGTTCGCTGAACATGGATGGAGTCTGGAGACAGAAACCTTTTTCCGGGCTGGACATTGGTGTGAAGAAAAAATTTGCCGGTGATCGCGGAACGTTGGCGCTTACGGCTCAGGATATTTTTCAGAGGACCTACCTCAACAGTACTGCCGCCTATGGTAACGTCAATCTCGATAACAGCGGGAAGAATGACAGCCGTCGTATAAAGTTGTCTGTTTCCTGGAAGTTGGGCCGGTCAGAGTATGAGCGGGAACAGCGCAGGCAAAGTGCAGCCGAGGAGAAGGGGCGCGCACAATAACAGTGGGCATTGCGCAGTTGAGACACCGCTGATTACTGCCTGCTCTACTGTCAAACTGCCTACTTTATCGTAAATTCGCCTTCCAAACTACATTTATCTATGAGCTTCCGCATCGAGAAAGACACCATGGGCGAGGTACAGGTACCTGCCGATAAATATTGGGGCGCACAAACAGAGCGTTCACGGAATAATTTCAAAATCGGTCCCGAGGGAAGTATGCCGAAGGAAATTATTTACGCATTTGCTTACCTGAAAAAAGCAGCGGCTCATGCGAATCATGACCTGGGTGTACTGGATGCTCCAAAGCGCGATCTGATTTCGCAGGTGTGTGATGAAATTCTCGCCGGTAAACTCGACGATCAGTTCCCGCTCGTAATCTGGCAGACGGGTTCGGGTACTCAGAGCAATATGAATGCAAATGAAGTAATTGCATACCGTGGGCATGTGATCACCGGAGGAAAACTGACCGACGAGAAAAAAGTACTGAATCCGAATGATGATGTGAACAAGTCGCAATCCTCGAACGATACCTATCCGACCGCGATGCATATCGCCGCCTACAAACTGGTGGTGGAGAATACGATTCCCGGAATGGAAAAGCTCCGTGATACACTTGACAAAAAGGCGAAGAGCTGGAACAATGTGGTGAAGACAGGACGGACGCACTTCATGGATGCAACACCGCTTACTCTCGGGCAGGAATTCTCCGGTTATGTGCAGCAGATCACGAACAGTATCCGTTGTGTAAAGAACGCACTGGAAATGGTGAAAGAACTGGCGCTTGGAGGAACCGCTGTCGGAACAGGGTTGAATACACCGAAAGGTTATGATGTACTCGTTGCGAAGAAGATTGCAGAGTTCACGAAACTTCCGTTCGTTACTGCACCGAATAAATTCGAAGCCCTCGCTGCCCACGATGCAATGGTGGAACTTTCAGGGGCGTTGAAACGTTCTGCGGTTTCATTGATGAAAATAGCAAATGACATCCGTATGCTGAGTTCCGGTCCACGTTCGGGACTCGGAGAAATTGTGATTCCGGATAACGAACCGGGATCTTCTATTATGCCGGGCAAAGTAAATCCAACGCAGCCCGAAGCGATGACAATGGTCTGCGCGCAGGTAATGGGTAACGATGTAGCGGTTTCTGTCGGGGGATCGAACGGACACTTCGAGCTGAACGTTTTCAAGCCGGTGATTGCATACAACGTACTGCAGAGTGCTCGATTGCTTGGAGATGCCTGCGTTTCGTTTAATGACAAATGTGCTGTAGGTATTGAACCGAACCTTCCGATGATAAAGCTACACATGGAAAATTCCCTGATGTTGGTTACAGCATTGAATACACACATCGGGTATTACAAGGCGGCAGAGATTGCGAAAAAAGCGCACAAAGAAGGCAAGACACTGAAGCAGGCTGCTGTTGAACTCGGTCACGTTACTGCGGAGCAATTCGATCAATGGGTGAAACCGGAGGATATGGTCGGCTCCTTGTAATCCGGGAATCTGCAAAATCAGGATTCAAAAATCAGCAGCTTGTCAGCAGCTGACACCAATGGGATTCTGAACCTTTGAATTCCTGATTTATACAACTGGTCTCTCGCATATAACAAGTGGAAGTTTTCTCAGATTAAGATCGCAGTAACCCTAAGTACCTTTGATTGTATGAAATTCCGCGTGTTGTTTGTATTGCTCGTGATTGTTCCCGGCGTTTTCGGGCAGGGGCGATTGTCCGCACAAGACACCAACCAATACGTCATCAAAGAAAACTTTAAAAGGGAAATTGTAATCGGTGACAAGCGTTACCGCGTTTACAACAACTGGGTTACATTCGGAGCAGGGCCTTCTTATCATTCCGCAAATCCGAAAACGCAATTTGCCCTCGGAATGGATTTTCACTTTCACATCAGGAAACCTTATTTCTTTTTCGGCGGGATGGTTTCCGGAGACGAGTTCGGCGTGTGGAATAACTACAGCGGACACATGGGATACGTTCCGTGGAGAAGAGAGAACGAACAAAGAAATATGGCGGCAATGATAGCCGTGAGTTACACGCAAGGCTACACGTTCCTGTACGCGGGACATTATTCCAGCAACCGCTGGGACAGGGTAGGAATTTATGCAGCGTTTCAATACACGATGAAAGTGCAGTACGCCGTGGGACTTGGTCCTACCTTCTTTGTTGACTGGAATGAGAAGCGCACGTTGATCGGTGTGCGGCTTGATGGTTATCTCTCAGGTGCGTATCGCGGGTATATCAGAGGAGCGGGACCGAAGCATTAATTTTTTATCTCCCCTGTTTTCTTGTACATGTGCTCCTGCACACGCTTGCCGTCAGGCGTGATGTCGAAGATTGCGCTGTCGGCCATAATCAGACGCGCGGTAACTCCGATCACCATCACATTATTGGAATCTACGCTCGTTTGAACAAGTTCCGGAAACAATTCACGGATTGCGAAATGAGTACTGTCAGTAATCTGGTCCATCACCAGAAAACTATCCTGCTCAATGTGCCATTTGCCGACCGCAACAAAAAACTTTGTACCGGGACAATAACTTCTCTCTGCTTTGAACAGCATGATGGAGTCGGGGCGCATTGTTAACGTGATGTGATTATTATCCCAGTGAGTTGTGTTCTCCCACACACCAATCGGACTCACTTTCGGTTTCCCGCGCTCACTGCACGACAACAATACTATTGCAAGAATGATGAATACGTTTCGCGTCATTGCGTAACTGTGTCGTTGCGATATCATACGTACTTATCTCCTTTTTCAACTTTAACATCATTCACAAAAGTGCGTATCTGCTGTTCGTCCTGCTTTTTGCAGATGAGCAGAATGTTGTCTGATTCAACAATGATGTAATCTTCCAGTCCTTCGATCACCACGAGTTTTTCTTTCGGCACGTGTACAACGCAGCCTTTCGACTTGTACATCATCACGTTCTTGCCCACAATTGCATTGGCATGATCGTCTTTTTTGATGTGCGTGAAAAGCGATCCCCATGTTCCGAGATCGGACCATCCGAGAATGGAAGAACGAACGTAAACATTAGCCGCTTTTTCCATAACCGCATAATCGATGGAAATGTTCTTGCAGCGGCCATATGCATCACGGATAAATTCTTCTTCCCATATCGTATTCCACTTCTCATTTCCTTCATTGAAGATCTGCGCCATGTCCGGTGCGTGATCATGAAATGCCTTGATGATGCTCTTCGCACTCCAGATAAAAATACCGGCGTTCCAGAGAAAATCTCCGCTGCGCATAAAGAACTCCGCCATTTCATGATCAGGCTTCTCAGTGAAAGTTTTCACTTTCTTGATGCGTTTGTCTTTCTCTTCCCGGTCGGATTCGATAAACTGAATGTAACCGTAACCGGTATCCGGACGTGTAGGTTTTAAGCCAAGTGTGATCAGCGAGTCGGTTTCCGAGGCTTTCTTCATACACGACATAATCGCTTTGGTGAAGGTGTCTTCTTTCGTGATGAGATGATCAGAAGGAGCAACCACCATTACTGCGTCCGGGTCTTTGGCGTGAATTTTCCACGCCGCAAATGCAACACATGGAGCCGTGTTTTTTCTCACGGGCTCGCAGAGAATATTTTCCTCCGGAAGATCGGGCAACTGATCTGCAACAAGCGTTCTGTAACTTTCATTCGTTACAACGTAAATATTTGCTGGTTTGCAGAACTTCAGTGCGCGGTCGTAAGTTGCCTGTAAAAGCGTTCTTCCGGTCCCGAGAACATCAATAAACTGCTTTGGGTGCGCAGTGCGGCTCATGGGCCAGAACCTTGTTCCGACGCCACCTGCCATAATCACACAGTAACGGTTTTTCATTGTACGAAGAACTCCTTTGGAGGGTGAAAATCAGGTAAGTTTAGCCAGTGCTTTTTCCAGCGACCGGATAACGGCATCAACATCCTCCAGCCTGCACGTGCCGACTGAGAGGCGGTACCAGCTTGAGTCATTGGATGCACCGAATGCATTGAACGGAACAACTGCAACTTTGGCTTCGTTCAGAATATAGCTCGTTACATCTTTGGTTGTCGCGAGAACGGTTCCGTCTGTAGTTTTTTGCCCGCGCAAGGCAAGATTTATAGTGAGATAAATGGCAGCCTGTGGTGCGATGGAATCAACACGATAGCCTTTTGCCTTCAGTGCCTGGAAACCCTTGTGGAATCCAACGAGGCGTGCATTCACGTCAGTCTTGATCTTCGCCAGGAACTTATCGTACTGTGAAAGATCATTGAGGTAACGTGCGGTTGCCACCTGTTCTGCTTTTGGTGCCCATGCACCCACGTGCGAAAGAATGGATTTCATTTTGTCGATGATGCGCTTCGGTCCCATAGCCCAACCCACGCGGACACCGGTTGCTGCAAGTGATTTCGAAATTCCATCAACGAAGATTGTATACTGACGCATTTCAGGACGCAGGCTCACCGGATCGTAATGTTTTACATCACCGAATGTAAGTGCCCAGTAAATCTGGTCATACAGGAGGTATAAAGGCTTTTGCCCCGTACCCCTGCGCTTATTCTCTGCAAGAAGGAGATCACAGATTTCTGCGAGTGCTTCCCTGGTGAATGTTGTTCCCGTCGGATTCAGCGGTGAGCAAAGAGAAACGAGTGCTACATCTTTCAGGTGCGGAGCAAGATCAGCCGCAGAGGGCATGAAATTATTTTCAGGTGTAGTCTCAACGAAAACCTGGTTGCGGTAATCGCCCGAGTTCATGTGCGTGTAGTGGTTGTTATTCCACGATGGAACCGGGAACAGCACTTTTTCGCCCGGATCGAGAATGGTGCGATAGATGGAGTAAATGACGGGACGCGCACCACCGGCAATGAGTATTTCGTCGGCGGCATACTTCAATCCCTGCCTTTGCTCAATGAGATTTGCAACGGCTTTCCGCAATTCTGCAACACCATCAGCCGCCGGGTAGTTCGTTTCATCCTCCTCGTAAGCATTGATGATTTCACGTTTCAGCTCCGGGGGAATCGGGAAAATTTTCGGATTGAAATCGCCGATGGTCAGGTTAAAAACCTTTTCTCCATTCTTGATTTTCTCGTTGACTTCAGCAGCAAGCTTGATGATTTCAGAACCGATGAGCGATTCTGCCATCTGGCTCACTTTGAGCTCGGCATTTACGGGTAGCGCTGTTGTATTGCTCATAAAGTGTGTGTGTGCTTTTTGGGCCTGTCGAGAGCGTGTCGAACGGCGGCACGAAGGTACGAAAGAGTAGGCAGTTGGGCAGTTGGACTGGAGGCGGTATTGGACATTTTTGCCTCTTTGGGCTCAGTTTTTATGGAGTTGGGTATGTTTAATTTTGAACAATTGTGGACAACCGTTTGCACAATAAAATAAATCAGCAACCAATCCGGTGGAGAACGTCTCTGGTGTAAAGACTATTGATATGAGGGTTGTGATTGCTGCACTGTTTATTCTTTTTTCCCCACTGACGGTTTCATCGAAGAATTCAGGAAGAGACAGCGCCCCGAAAAATCGCGATACTACTTTTACTAAACGTCCCTTTGTGCAGGGGGGAATGACCTGGATGTGTATGCTTCTGTGCGCGTTGGATTTATGATCAAAGGAACCCGTACGTACCGCGTGAAGCCCGACAAGTACTACGTGAGAACTTACGAAGAAGAAGAGTGATTCACCACAGCCACTTCTGCCAGTGCAGCAAAGAAATAAATATGTTTCGTGCCGAACTGTACACACTGGTAACGGGTTCTGATTCTCCCGCCTTTCACAAATGTCTTATCTCCGAATGTGAACAGCGCATTCATCGGAAGCGATTCAAGCAGTACCAGTCCGTTTGCCGGATCGTATTTCTTCAGTGTGCGCATGAGGTTGTTGTCTGAACAACTGCTCGCACCGGGATCCTGCATGTATCTGACAATCGCGTCGCGAACGTCGTCGGGAAAAACACCAAGGCGCAGCACAGGACGCATGAGGTCTTTAAACGCGGTTTTCCATTCTTCCCCATGAGGCTTTACGCGGAATCCATGACGTTCGTGTGTGAGCAGATGCGCGATCTCATGAACAAGCGTGAGCAGAAACGCATATTGATTCATGTCGCGGTTCACTGTAATAAGATGATTCGTTCCCGGTTTCGGCGGACGATAATCACCATATACACTTTGCCGCGGCTTGCGGATTTTCAGCTTGAAATTGAAATGGAAGATCCAGTCGGAGATCAGCGGCACAGCCGGATCCGGAATATATTTCGCAAGAATGGATTGGTTGCGCTGGGCCTGTTCCACCATGCAAAATTATAGGATGATAGGATGATTTGATGATAGGATGGGGGTAATTTTTGCTAACAAATTCTAAGTTATTCCACCTGATCTAATCATCCCATAATCAGATCATCCCATCATCAGGACAGAAGCTGGTAGGTGATAAAACTCGCCACCCACGCCAGCACTCCCATGAAAAGAAATTGTGCGAGCGGCCATTTCCAGCTTTGTGTTTCCCGCTTCACAACCGCAATCGTGCTGATACATTGCAAAGCAAACGCGTAGAAAACCATGAGTGATAATCCGACGGCGAGTGTGTATCGCGGCTGACCCGTTTCGGGATCGGTTTCGTTGCGCATGCGTTCGCGGACCGGCTCTACGTTGTCTGCATCACCCGCACCGTAAATGGTGGCCATCGTTCCTACGAAAACTTCACGCGCTGCAAGGGAGGTGATGAGAGATATTCCGATTTTCCAGTCGTACCCGAGTGGTTTGATAGCAGGCTCGATGAATTTTCCGAGACGGCCGGCGTAGGAGAGTTCAAGTTTTTTTGATTGCAGTTCTTTCACTAAATCACCTTTCAAAAAGTAGAATTTCCCCTGAACATCGTGAACTGTGTCGGTTGGATTCGCCTGGTAATCCTCAATGGAGGCAGATACTTTTTTAAACTCTTCGCCCGGCCCGAACGAAGCCAGCACCCACAGCACAATTGAAACAGCGAGAATCACTTTTCCGGCATCAAACAAAAACACTTTTACTTTCTCATAGATGAGATAGAAAACATTCGACCATTTCGGCATGCGGTAAACAGGAAGCTCCATCACAAACCAGCTGCGTCCTTTTCCTTTGATGAGGAGGTGAAGAATCCACGCAGAAAAAACCGCCATGAAAAATCCGAGAAGGTACATTCCCATGAGTACAAGTCCCTGCAACTGAAAAATTCCTCCTACCATTTTGCTTGGAATCACCAATGAAATCAACAATGTGTACACCGGTAATCGCGCGCTGCAGCTCATCAACGGAGTAACCATAATCGTGATCATCCGTTCTTTCCAGTTACTGATGGTTCGCGTTCCCATAATCGCCGGAACCGCACAAGCCATTCCGCTGATCAACGGAATAACAGATCGCCCATGCAATCCGATTTTCCGCATGAGCTTGTCCATGATAAAACTCACACGCGCCATGTAACCGGAATCTTCCAGCATGGCGATAAAGAAAAACAACAATGCAATCTGCGGAATGAAAACCACCACGCCGCTGAGTCCGGCAAGAATTCCGTTGATGAACAGGTCGGTGAGCATTCCTTCGGGCAGATGGGTAACGCACGTCTGTTGCAGCCATGCAAATCCGTTTTCAATCCAGCTCATCGGAAATTCCGCGAGATAAAAAATAGACTGAAACACCGCCAGCATAATCATCAGAAAAATAACGTAGCCCCACACTTTGTGTGTGATAAGGGCATCCATTTTTTTCGCGAATGCCGATCTTCCTGAACCTTTCCGCGTACAGGCTTCAATGTGCAGGGCAATGATTCCGTAACGCGTTAAACTTTCTTCTGCCTGTGCAGCAGTAGGACTGAATCCAACCGCAGACAGTTTCTCTCTCCATACTTCATCCGTTTCATACAAGCGATGGGCACGATAAAGAGCCACATATTCTTCGTACCGGTCTTTGAATTCTTCCATCACCATTTTCACGGCTTCTGTGCCAATGGAAGCCGCATCAACAAACCGGTATGCCGGCTGACTCACTTCTGTTACCAGTAAATCTTCCAGCACATCAATGCCGGTTTTGTTTCTCGCACTCACCGGAATCACCGGAATGCCTAAGCGATTGGACAGACGGCTGATGTCAATCTGCAAGCCCGATTTCTCGGCTTCGTCCATCATGTTCAGCACGAGAACGCAGGGAATATTGAGATCGATAATTTGCCCGGCAAGAAAAAGGCTTCGCTTGAGGCTGGTAGCGTCGGCAACTATTACTACCGTATCGGGAAAATCAGGATTCGATGATTCTGTGAGAATTTTCGTTGCTACTTCTTCATCGGGCGACTTCGGATAAATGGAATATGTACCCGGAAGATCAATGTAGCGCAATTCAATTTCTTCTTTCCCTACAGTTTTCCTTACGACCGCAGTTTTCTTGTCGACCGTTACACCGGGAAAATTTCCCGTACGTTGATTGAGCCCGGTAAGCGCATTGAAAAGTGTGGACTTGCCGCTGTTGGGATTACCGATCAGCGCAATTTTCCGTTGGGTTTTATCTTGCGATTTATCCAAGGAATTAAGCGGCGCCGTTAACGCGGAGAATTTTCACGGTTGCAGCTTCCGCCAGGCGAAGGCTCAGGGTATAACCTGCGATACGGAAAGCGATCGGATCTCCAAAAGGGGCAATTTTCTCCATAGTAATCTCTTCACCTGGAGTGCAGCCCATTTCAAGGAGCTTTACCGATAATTCAGGATCGGTAAATGAATCAATTATGGCTTTTTCACCTGTTTTCAGCGATGCGAGGTTGTCCGTTTTCACCCTGTAAAGGTACCTATCGCGGAGCGGCTGGCGGGTACCCTGTTCGCGGTATTTTGGTTCCGCGGTAGAAGATAGGTGATAGTAAATAGGCGATAGCAGGTCACCCCGTACTATCGCCTATTTACTATTCCCTATCGCCTCTTAGTGATGTTTCTTTTTCTTCTTCGCTTTCTTCGGCTTTCCGTTGCTGTGAAAATCCGGGCAATCGCCGCAATGGTTTTTGCCATGGAAAATGAAGCAGCCATCGAGTCCGGTGGTGGCCAAAGTACCAACTAATAAAAACGGAAGAAAGCGACGGAATAAGCGGATCATGGTTATCAAATATACTCAATAGTAACGTCCATCTTAATAACGCAGGAACTGCGACAATGGTACGTCAGAGGGAAGGGGGAACGGGGAATAGGGGATGGGGAATGCGGAATGGGGTATGGGGATTTGGAGTGAGAACAAGACTTCGGTTTTAGCAGTGATATTTTTGTTTTTAACCCCATTCCTCATCCCTCTTTCCTCATCCCTCTTTCCTCGTCCCGCATCCCCGAATTATTGGTAATTTCAACCCTTCTATGGATCCGATGCGTTTGCTTTATCATGTTGGGCGTTACTGGCTGATGCTGTCACAGGTATTTCGCAAGCCGGAGAAGGCGAGCATTTTCTGGAACCGGGTTTTTTTCGAGATCAATGCAATCGGCATCGGTTCGCTCGGAGTTGTGGCGATCATTTCCATCTTCATGGGAGCGGTAATTACTATCCAGGCCGCATTCGGATTTGAAAGTCCATGGATACCGCTTTACGCGGTGGGGGTAGCCGCGCGCGATTCCATTGTTCTCGAATTTGCCCCCACGATTGTCAGCCTCATTCTTGCAGGAAAAGTAGGATCGAGCATTGCTTCTGAAATCGGAAATATGCGCGTGAGTGAACAGATTGATGCGCTGGATGTAATGGGCGTTAACTCCGCAAGCTTTCTCATTCTTCCGAAAATCGTAGCCTCTGTTTTCATTTTTCCGTTCATGGTTGTGATCAGCATGTTCCTCGGTCACCTTGGGGGATTTGTGCTGGGCGTTGCTGCAGGCGTGGTAACACCTTACGAATTCGTCTACGGAATACAATACGACTTCCGTCCATATAATGTATTCTACGCATTGACGAAATCCCTCTTCTTCGGGTTCATTATCCCGTCAGTATCTGCCTATCACGGTTACTACACCAAAGGCGGATCGCTGGAAGTCGGGCAGGCAAGTACGCGCGCTGTAGTGTACAGTATCATTGTATTGCTGCTCTTCAATTTCATTCTCACTCAAATGCTGCTCGGGTGATCGAAGTCCGCAATCTCAACAAGTCGTTCGGCGAGAAGCAGGTTCTCAAAGATTTCTCTTTCGTTTTCGAGAAGGGCAAAGCCAACCTGATTATCGGTGAAAGCGGCACCGGGAAGTCTGTACTCATCAAGTGCATGGTAGGACTCATCATTCCGGAATCGGGTGAAGTACTTTATGACGGCGAGGATTTTATTCACATGTCGTGGGATAAACAGAAAGACATCCGCAAGAAAATCGGAATGCTGTTTCAGGGTGCCGCGCTTTTTGATTCTATGACGGTGGAAGAGAATGTAATGTTTGCTCTTTCCATGTTTACCGAGATGCCGCTGAGCGAAAAACGGGATCGTGTTCAGTTGTGTCTCGAGCGTGTGAATCTGCCGAACGTACTGAAATTATTCCCGGCTGAACTTTCGGGCGGAATGAAGAAACGCGTGGCGATTGCACGGGCCATTGCGCTGAAACCGAAATACCTTTTCTGCGACGAACCGAATTCGGGACTCGATCCGAAAACTTCGATTCTCATTGATGAACTGATCAAGGAAATTACCGTGGAGTACGATATGACAACGGTGGTGATCACGCACGATATGAACTCGGTTCTCGAAATAGGCGATAAGATTGCCTACCTGCATAAAGGTGTGAAGCTGTGGGAGGGAACGAAGCAGGAAATTCTCCGGACTCCCCAGAAGGAACTTTCGGAGTTTGTGTACGCCACGAAATTTCTCCAGCAGTTCCGCGACCGGCTCGAAAAAGAATAGTGTTGAGATGGGAGTTGGGAGATGGGAGACGGGAGTATTGAATTCCCGGATACATTGTTTCAGCATTCACCAGTCTCCGAACTCCCATCACCGATCTGACCGCTCACAAATAAAAAAGCCGCGCAATTCCGGCGCGGCTTTTTTATTTGTGAGCGGTTACTGATTACTCAGCAATCACCATTCTCTTAGTCACTTTCACACCATCAACGTTAAGTGTGTAGAAGTAAACACCAGCAGCATAATTTGCTGTGTTCAGTTCAACCTGATGCGCACCTGCAATCTGCTGACCCTGGTCCACAGTTTCAACAAGCTGTCCGGTTACATCATATACTTCAAGCAATACATTGCTTCCGCCGTTCGCAAGGCTGTAGTTGATTGTCGTGCTGTTATCAGCAGGGTTCGGCATATTCTGTTCAAGCGAAATACCCGTGTTCGCCGTTTCATTGATACCTACTCCGTTAATGGTAATCCTGGACCAGATACCCCAGTTCTGCAGGAAGTTTTCGCTGTCAACACCTACGTCGTGTGTTGGAGCATTTCCATTGCAGTCATAGTAAGTGTCCTGGTTAGACGCGTTAGGGAGGATTCCGTATGCAGGGCTGTAACGCTGCTCATAACGGTAACTGTTACGGTAGTGGTGCGATTGGATTGCGAAGTTCTGAAGCTGTGGAAGTGAAGGGCAGTTGCCCGGGCCAAGATCTTCGAAACCTGCAAGAATACCGAAAGTGTCCAGTGTGCGGTTACCATAATACTCAACCTGCACTGCATAACGTGTTGCAGGGTTGGTGATAGTATAGTTAACCTCGACGCCGATCACAGCAGCCTGAAGAAACTGGTTCTGCGTTCCGAACTGTGCAGCGATTAATGTGTCGCGGTGAAGGACGTTGGCGATCTGCGGATAGCTCTGGCTGTTAAGGCCTATGATATTTACGATAATAGTATCGTCAAAGCCATCATGGTTGGAGTGTCCGCCCAGAATGAACACAGAATCAATTGTGTAGGAATTGAACGTGCTTGTTGGTACAACCACCGGACCAGCCGCATTGTAAGAATCCCAGAATGCACTGAAATCAACAATCGCGTAAGTGATGCTGGTGTCGCCCAGCGGAAGGCTGTAATTCATGTTCATGTCCCAGATATACCGGCTATAAAGGATACCGCTGGAATCAACCGCGTATGCTTCATCCATATAGTCATAATCTGTGTAGAACGACATTGATGATTGGGTTGCAGGAGGAGCTGTACGCGCCGGGTTATTAGGTACCCGGGCTCCGGTCGGATGGTCCTGAAGATTCTGTGCATTCACTCCCAGGGTCAACACTGCACAAGCAAGTACTGAGTAAATTTTTTTCATGAGAAAAGGTTTTGTTTAGGATACTAACAAATATAAGCAAAATGTGATCGTGTTGTGCGATCTGTCAATCCGGTATTTGGTAGTCAGGAACGAAACAAACCTGCATAAAAAAGCCCTGCCCTGACGTTTATGGTCAGGGCAGGGCTTTTAATTAATCGATACGATCGCTTAGTGCTGAACTGAAAGCTTGTCAGTTGCAGTGTTTCCGTTAGCGTTGATTGTATAGAAATACATTCCGCTTGCGAAAGACTCAGTGTTCAGGTTTACGCGGTTAAGGCCGGCATTCTGGTTGCCAAGGTCTTCTGTGTAAACAACAGCACCTGTGATATCAGTTACTGTGAGTGTAACGCTTGAGTTTTCAGGAAGTGTGTAAGCAATTGAAGTTGCGTTGTTAGATGGATTCGGATAAGCAGAAGCAATCTGAACAGTGTTGTTCTCGTGAACAGCAGCAGGTCCTTCAACCATTACTACGTCAGTCAGATAAAGGATGAACATGTCGTTTGCATTGTGCTCAAACCCGATGTAAATATCCTGACCGGCATACGAGCTGATGTCTACTGTGCGCTGTGCAAACACGTTGTATGGAGTGTTTACTGTATCGCCAGCAGTACTTGCAGCCATATCAGCAACAGAGAATACAGGAGCGTTAGTGAAGTCACTTGCGCTGAGGCTGGTTGTGTTGATCAGCACGTTGTAGCCGT
>Ga0255338_1004472_pt1 | contig 14415 bp, 14 predicted proteins | sample MeOH1_35cm_T4_19_FD_203715 | JGI IMG/M metagenome (GOLD analysis project Ga0255338, IMG submission 203715) | Sandy soil microbial communities from University of British Columbia, Vancouver, Canada - MeOH1_35cm_T4_195 | ecosystem: Engineered > Artificial ecosystem > Sand microcosm > Unclassified ...
AGACGCCGATCTGGTCGGACAACGTCGAGGAGATGGCGAAGCTCGTCGCCGCGGCGCCGATGAAGATCGCCTGCGGCGAGTGGCTCGCCACCCGCCACGAGTTCAAGGAGCTGATGGACGTCGGCAGGGTGCAGGTGGCGCAGCCGGACGTCGGCCGCGTCGGCGGCATCGGCGAGGCGAAGATCGTCTGCGACATGGCGGCCGAGCGCGGCCGCACCATCGTCCCGCACTGCTGGAAGACCGGCATCTCGATCTCCGCCACCGCCCACCTCGCCTTCGTCACCGACCACTGCGCCTTCATCGAGTATCTGCCGCCGCAGCTCTGCATCGAGCGGCTGCGGCGCGAGCTCGCCCACGAGGAGCTGGTGCTGGAGGACGGCACGATCCCGCTGCCGGTGAAGCCGGGCCTCGGCGTCGAGCTCGATCTCGACGCGCTGAAGCGCTACACGGTGGCCTGATCGATGGGGCTGGCGCTCGAAGCCGTCTGCAAGTCCTACGGGCAGGTCGAGGTGCTGCGGCCGGTCTTCCTCGACGTCGCCGACGGGGAATTCCTGACGCTGCTCGGGCCGTCCGGCTCGGGCAAGACGACGATCCTCAGGCTGATCGGCGGCTTCACCCAGCCGAGCGGCGGCCGCATCCGCTTCGACGGCCGCGACCTGACGCGGGTGCCGACCAACCGGCGCCCGTTCAACACGGTGTTCCAGGACTACGCCCTGTTCCCGCACATGACGGTCGCCGCCAATATCGGCTACGGCCCGATGATCCGCGGCCGGGCGAAGGCGGAGATCGGCCGCATCGTCGCCGAGGCGCTCGACACCGTCGGCCTCGGCCACCTGCCGGAGCGCTACCCGGCCGAGCTCTCCGGCGGCCAGCGCCAGCGCGTCGCGCTTGCCCGGGCGATCGTCTGCGAGCCGAAGCTGATCCTGCTCGACGAGCCGTTGTCGGCACTCGATTCCAGCCTGCGCCACCAGATGCAGACCTTCCTCAAGGACCTGCAGCGGCGCATCGGCACCACCTTCCTGTTCGTCACCCACGACCAGGAGGAGGCGATCGCCATGTCCGACCGCATCGTCGTCATGAACGCCGGCGCGATCGAGCAGATCGGCACGCCGAAGGACATCTACTACGCGCCGAAGACGCGCTTCGTCGCCGAGTTCGTCGGCGACAACAACTTCCTGGCGGCGACGATCGGCGCCGATATGATCGAGACGCCGCTGTTCTCCTTGCCGCGGCCGGCGCACGTCCCGCCCGGGCCGCGGCCGGCGATGGCGGCGGTGCGGCCGGAGCTCGTCGGCCTCGCCGCCGCCGCCGCCGGCGGCCTCGCCGTCGACTGCACGGTGGAGGAGGTCGCCTTCGTCGGGGCGGTGAGCCGGGTCAAGCTGCGGCCGCTCGGCGCGCCGGGCGAGGTGCTCGTCGCCAAGTCGACGAGCGCCCACGCCATCGCCGCGCTCGTCCCCGGCGCCGTCGTCACGGCGTCGATCCGGCCCGAGGACGTCGCCGTCGTGGAGCTCGGGCGATGAGCGGCGAGGGCGGCGCGACGCTCCATCCGGGGCTCAGGCTCGCGGCTTTCGCGCTGGTTGCCGCGGCGCCGGTCGTCCTCGTCGTCGTGCCGATCGCGAGCTTCGTCGTCATGTCGTTCTGGCGCGTCGACGGCCCCGACATCGTCCCCGACGCGTCGCTCGCGAACTATGCCGGCTTCTTCTCGTCGCCGGCCTACTGGCGCACCTTCCTCTCGACCCTGCTGCTCTGCGCCGAGGTGACGGCGGTCGGCCTCGTCGTCGGCTATCCGGTCGCCTACTTCATCTGGCGGCGGCGCGGCCGGCTGCGCTTCTTCCTTCTGCTGATCTTCGTCATGCCGCTGTTCATGAGCTACATCGTCAAGATCTACACGATGCGCTCGATCCTCGGCCTCAACGGCTTCCTCAACCAGGCGCTGGTGGCGAGCGGTATCCTGGAGGCGCCGAGCCTCGTCTTCCTCTACAACCGCACCGCGATCCTGATCACCATGTCGGTGATCTTCCTGCCCTTCGTCATCCTGCCGATCTACCTGTCGCTGGAGCGGATCCCCGGCAACCTCATGCACGCCTCCGCCGACCTCGGCGCCGGCGCCGGCACCACCTTCCGCCACGTCGTGCTGCCGCTGTCGCTGCCCGGCACCGTCGCCGGGGCGCTGTTCGCCTTCGTCCTGGCGCTCGGCGACTTCGTCACGCCGCAGATGGTCGGCGGCCCCTCCGGCTTCACCTTCGGCCGGGTGATCTGGTCGCAGTTCGGCCTCGCCTTCAACTGGCCGTTCGGGGCGGCGCTCGGGGTGATCATGTTCGCCTTCGCGCTCCTCGTCATCGCCGCCGCCGGCTGGGCGAGCGGCCGGCAGAGGGTGTGAGGCGATGCGCAAGTCCGTGCTCGAGCGGCTCGTCGAGGCCGCGCTCGGGGGCCTCGCCCTGCTCGTCCTCCTCGTCCTCTACGCGCCGATCGGCATCTCGGCGCTGTTCTCGGTCGTTCCCGTCGACCAGGCCGGCATCCACTGGGACGCCGCGACGCTCGACTGGTACGCCCGCCTCGCCGGCAACGAATCGGTCGTCGCCGCGGTGCGGGCGACCGCCCTCGTCGGCGTCCTGTCGGTGGCGGTCGCGACCGCGCTGGCGCTGCTGCTCGCCTTCTATGTCGAGTGGAGCGAGGCGCTGGCCCGCCGCTTCGTCGAGGTCGTCGTCTACCTGCCGTTCCTGATGCCGCCGATCGTCACCGGCCTGGCGCTCCTCATCTTCCTCGACCAGGCCGGCGTCTCGCGCGGCCTCGCCACCGTCGTCGTCGGCCACACGGCGCTCGTCCTCGCCGTGCTCTACCGGCTGATCCTGACGCGGCTCCGGGCGCTGCCCAAGAGCCTCGTCGAGGCCTCCCTCGATCTCGGCGCCGGCCGCTGGCAGACCTTCCGCCACGTGCTGTGGCCGCAGCTGCGCTCGGCGGTGGCGACCGGCGCGCTGCTCGCCCTGACGCTGTCCTTCGACGAGACGCTCGTCACCGTCTTCCTCGCCGGCGATGCCACCACCCTGCCGCTCCGGCTGTGGGGCATGATGCGCGTCGGCTTCACGCCCGAGATCAACGCCCTCGTCACCCTGGTGCTGGGCGCCTCGATCGCGCTCGCGATCGTCGTCGCCGCCCGGCTCAAGCCGCAACCCCGATCGGAGGATTCATGAGCGCAGAGCGCTTGCAGGACCGCGTCGCCGTCGTCACCGGCGGTGCCCGCGGCATCGGCCGCGGCATCGTCGAGCGGCTCGCCGCCGAAGGCGCCCGCGTCGTCGTCGCCGACATCGACGAGGCCGAGGCGCGCGCCGTCGCCGCGGCCATCGGCGGCGAGGCCGTGGCGGTGCGCGTCGACATCGCCGACGCCCTCTCCGTCGCCGCCCTCGCCGAGGCCGTCGCGGCGCGCTTCGGCCGCTGCGAGATCCTCGTCAACAATGCCGCCATCCTCGACGCCACCGGCGTCGACGCGATGAGCTTCGAGCGCTACCGGCACGTCTGCGACATCAACCAGGACGGCGCGATCCGCGTCACCCTCGCCATGCTCGGGCTGATCCGCCGGGCCGGGGAGGGGCGGCGCATCCTCAACATCGCCTCGATCCAGGGCGTGCGCGGCGCGCGCGAGTCGCTCGCCTACGCCACCGCGAAGGGGGCGATCGTCAACTTCACCCGCTCGCTCGCCTGCGACCTCGCCGACGACGGCATCATCGTCAACGCGCTGGCGCCGGGCTTCATCGACACGCGCATGGCGATGCTGCCGGACGGCTCCGGCCACGAGCACGAGACCGACTGGTTCAAGGACATCTACCTGAAATACGGGCGCATTCCGCTGCGCCGCGCCGGCCTGCCGGCGGACATCGCCGGACCGGCGTTCTTCCTGTGCAGCGACGACGCGCGCTACGTCACCGGGCAGATCCTGCTCGTCGACGGCGGCGTCTCGGCGACGTTCTGAGGGGCCAGCGCATGTCGTTCGACGTCAGGATCCGGTCCATCCGTTCGGTGCCGCTGCTCGGCGAGAGCCCGAAGGGCGGCTGGTCGGCGGAGATCGCCCCGGAGGATTCCGTCCACGCGCTCGTCGCCGTCCACACCGACGCCGGCGTCACCGGCTACGGCTCCGTCTTCACCGACGGCCGGCTGGTGGCGGCCGCCCTCGAGGTGCTGGAGCCGCTGTGGCGCGGCGAGAGCGCGCTCGAGCCGGAGCGCGTCTCCGAGAAGCTGCACCAGAACACCTTCTGGATGGGCCGCGGCGGCACGCTCACCCACACCATCAGCGGCATCGACATCGCGCTCTGGGACATCCTCGGCAAGGTCACCGGCCAGCCGGTCGGACGCCTCCTCGGCGGCGTCCACGCCCGCGCCGTGACGCCCTATTGCTCGCTGCTGATGGAGGAGCCGGGCCTCATGAAGGACGTCGTCGCCGGCTACCGCGACAAGGGCTTTCGCGCCTTCAAGATCGGCTGGGGGCCGTTCGGCCGGCGCGGCGACGCCAAGCTCGACGAGGCGATCGTGCGGGCGGCGCGCGAGGGCATCGGCCCGGACTGCCGGCTGTTCGTCGACGCCGGGGCGAGCGACGCGTTCTGGCCGAACGGCCTCAAGTGGGCGATGAACACCGCCGAGATGCTGAAGGACTACGACGTCGGCTGGTTCGAGGAGGCGCTCGTTCCCGACGCCCTCGAGGACTTCAAGGCGCTGCGCCGGGCGAGCCCGGTGCCGATCGCCGGCGGCGAGGTGCTGACCCGCCGCCAGTCGTTCCTGCCGTTCCTTTCCGGCGGCGCCTTCGACATCGTCCAGCCGGACGCCACCAAGGTCGGCGGCCTCAGCGAGCAGCGCCGCATCGCCTGGCTCGCCCAGGACTTCGGCGTGAAGTACGTCGGCCACGGCTGGAACACGGCGCTCGGCGTCGCCGCCGACCTGCAGCTCGCCGCGGCGCTGCCGAACGTCGATCTCGTCGAGTTCATCGGCGGCAGCGCCTATGTCGACGGCATCCTCGCCGAGCCGTTCCGCCTCGATTCCGACGGCCGCCTCGCCATCCCCGACGCGCCGGGCCTCGGCGTCGCCCTCGACCGCGACAGGATCGCCCGCTACACGCCCGATCCCTCCCCGCTGTTCGAGGCGTGAGGCCGGCTCAGCCGTCCTCCCGCGCCGCGAGGCGGTAGCGGATCTCGACCGGCCGGTCGGGATCGAGCGCGACCGTGGTCGCGACGCCCCGCGCGCTGATCGGGTTGTCGGCGCTCGACACCGCGTCGGCGAGGTCGAAGGCCGCGGCGTTCGGCTCGATGCCGAGGCCGCGATAGCCGCCGTTCCACGGCGGCGAGGTCAGCGCCCGGTCGCCGATCCACAGCTGGCAGGATGGCAGCAGCACGCGATCCCAGTCGACGGCGAGGCGCGCGCGGGCGTCGCGGAAGGCGATCTCGACCGGGCCGCGCATGCCGCAGAGCTGCACGACGTCCTCCGCCGGCCGCGGCTTCGGCAGCCGCGACAGGTCGACCGTGCCGCCGCCGGCGGCCGGCACCGCGGCGAGCCGGTCGAACGTCCGGCCGATCGCCGTCAGCATCGCCCCGCCGGGCACGGCGGCCGGGTAGGTGAGGCCGAAGTCGAAGTCGGCGGTGATCGCCAGGCTCTCGTCCGGCATCGCCAGCGTCAGGATCGGGTGCAGGCCGACGGAGATCCGGCCGGCCCGCCGCGCCGCGATGGTGAGGCTGAAATCGACCGCCGCGGCGGCGGGGTCGACGGCGATGCTGCGCGTCAGCCGGCGCACCGGGTGACCCTCCGGGTAGTCGAGCCCGAACCGCAGCGCCGTCGCCGTCTCCGCCTCGAGCGCCCACTCGGCGTTCGCCGCCGGCCCGTGCGGCGGGTCGTTGACGGCGGCGACGTCGAGGGCCCGCCACTCCGGCGCGATCTCGGCGAGCGGACCGCCGACGCCGAAGGGCACGCAGGCGAACTCCGCGCCGAGCACCTGCAAATGCGGCGCGAGCCCCGTGTCCCGCTCGCCGGCCTCGACCCACGGCGCCCGTGCGAACGGCCGGAACGGCCGCCCCGACGGCAGCACGAACTCGAGGCTCGCGACCATCGCGCCGGTCGAGAGCGCGGAGAGCCGCCCGTGCGGCCATTCGAGGGTGACGGTCGGCATGTCGGAAGAGGTCCGGGGCAGGTGTGGGAGGGCGGTGCCGGCTCGCCGCCGAGCCGCGCGCCTGCGGCGCCGCCCGAGGAACTCAGCGCCGGTGATGGCTCGCCCAGAACGGCCGGGAAGCCAATGGCGCGTGGCAGGTCGTGGCGCAAGGAGGTCGTGGCGCAAGGGAATCCGTTCCGCAAGGGTACGCCGGATCGGGCCGGCAGATCCAGGGCCGTCCGCCGGGCGCCCGGGCGCCGCTCGAACGCCGCTCGTCCGCCCCCGGGGCGTCACCGCCAGCAGCCATTCCCCGCACGCGGGGCGCGGGGGAGCGCCTGGCAGAAGATGGCCAACCGGCGCATCGACGATCGTCGTGGTGGCGGCCGGCAAGCACTGGCGGGGAAGGAGGGTGGTCCGGCCGCCCCTGGGGGTCGATGAGGGGCCGGACCACGACGCGGTCGCGTGGATGACCGTGACGAGACCTTAGGCAGAAGCACGCAAGGGAAGGAATTCATACGTTCTTGATCTGACCGTGGCCGCCGCCGCGCCATGGCGGCACCCCCGGGGCCCGGCCCACCGGAGGGCGCCGCGCGGGCTGCTTCGATCATCGCGAGCCGCGGGCCGCCGGCGGAATGGCTCGGCGGAAAACGCCGTCGGAATACGTCCGTATGAACGCGCCACCGGAAGATCTGTGCCGGCTATCCCAGCGGATGGCGGCCATTCCGTGCGCGCTGGCTCATCTTCTCCTCCAGGGGCTGCAGCGTGGAGCCCGAGGTTCTGGAGAAGTCAGGTGTCGGCGAATTCACTTGGCGGCGCCGTCCCATCGCGCGCCGAAATCGGTGGCGAGGCCGTCGTTCCCTGCCGGCCGCAGGCCGGCCCCCGCGGACCGGCGCGGCACGCGCACCGCCTCGACCGGCACCTGACATGCACCGCCGCCCGCCCGGCGCTCCTGTCGCTCGCGACGGCCGTGCCGCCCAACGTGCTGGCGCAGTCCGACATCGCCGCGGCGATGCGCACGGTCTTCCCGGATCTCTTCCATCGCTCGGAATCGATGGCCGGCGTGTTCGCCAGCACCGGCATCCGGACGCGCCGCGCCGCCCGGCCGCTCGACTGGTATCTCGCCCCGCACGGCTGGCCGGAGCGCACCACGGCCTATGTCGAGACCGCCGGCGCGCTGTTCGAGGAGGCGGCCGGCAAGGCGCTCGCAGCCGCCGGCTGCAACGCGGCCGACGTCGACACGGTCGTCACCGTATCGACCACCGGCATCGCCACGCCGAGCCTCGACGCCGTCGTGCACGGGCGGATGGGCTTTCGGCCCGACGTCGAGCGGGTGCCGGTGTTCGGCCTCGGCTGCGCCGGCGGCGTCAGCGGCCTCGCCGTCGCCTCCCGCCTCGCCCTGGCGCGCCCCGGCTCGACCGTGCTGTTCGTCGCCGTCGAGCTCTGCACGCTCGCCTTCCGCCTCGACCGGCCCGACAAGGTCAACCTGATCGCGGCGGCGCTGTTCGGCGACGGCGCGGCGGCCTGCGTCGTCAGGGCCGGCGAGCCGGGCATTGCCGAGATCGACGGCGCCGGCGAGCACCTGTGGCCGGCGACCCTCGACATCATGGGCTGGACCGTCGATCCCGTCGGCTTCGGCGTCGTCCTCGCCCGCGACGTGCCCGCCTTCACCCTCGCCAACCTCGAGCCCGCCGTCACCGCCATCCTGGCGCGCGACGGCCACACGCCGGCGGAGGTCGGCCGCTTCGTCTGTCACCCCGGCGGCACCAAGGTGGTGACGGCCATCGAGCGCTCGCTCGGCCTCGGCCAGGGCAGCCTCGACCACGAGCGCGGCGTCCTCGCCGACTACGGCAACATGTCGGCGCCGACGGTGCTGTTCATCCTGGAGCGCGTCATCGCCGCCGGCCTGCCGCAGCGCGCCGCGCTCGTCGCGATGGGCCCAGGCTTCACCGCCTCCTGCCTCTCGCTCGTCCGACCGGACTGAGGGAGGACGCGATGGACCCGGCCGTCGTCATCCTCGCCCTCGTGACGCTGCAGCGCCTCGGCGAGCTGGTGCTCGCCCGCGCCAATACCCGGCGGCTCATCGCCGCCGGGGCCGTCGAGGCCGCGCCCGGCCACTACCCGTTCATGGTCGCCCTGCACGCAGCGTGGCTCGCCGGGCTGTGGTGGCTGGCGCCCGGCCGGCCGATCGCGATCGCGCCGCTCGTCGCCTACGGCCTGCTGCATGTGGTGCGCGCCTGGGTGATCGCCGCGCTCGGACGGCGCTGGACGACGCGCATCATCCGGCTAGCGGGGGCGCCGCTCGTCCGCAGCGGCCCCTACCGGCTGATGGCGCACCCGAACTACGCGGTGGTGGTGGGGGAGATCGCCGTGCTGCCGCTGGTTTTCGGGCTGACGTGGTACGCCGCGGCGTTCTCGATCCTTAACGCCGTCGTCCTCGCGGTGCGCATCCGCGCCGAGAGCGCCGCGCTCAGCGCCGACGCGGCGGCCGGCGACGTGGGGAGATGAGCTCAAAAAAAACAATGGGAGGATCGGCAGCCACCGGCGCAGCGGTGGGATAGGGGGCTCAGAGCCTGTTTGAGAATTGGAGACGGTCGCGATGAGGCTTCGGCGAGTCGGATGCGAGGAGGGACGGCGCAGGCGATGCCCCCGCATCGCCGAGACGCTCCGACGCGGCAGCCGGCCGCCGAAGCCTCATCGCTGCAAGTCGGATGTTTCCGACTTGCAGCGTTCGTCGATTGCCCAACTCGGCAACAGCCGGGTTGGGTGCGTCGGCTCCACCGGCCGATGCCATCGGGCATCGACCGGCGGCCCCTCCTGTCGGATCGGGCGAATTGCCCGCGTCGCGGCCGTCTCCAATTCTCAAACAGGCTCTCAGTAGGTTCGAGCTTTCGTCGGTCGTCGTCTGTCGACTGGGAATTTGCGCTTTCGCTTGAACGACGTCGTTTCGCTTTCGGCAATCCAGAGCTGGACTCGGCAAGAATAAGAAAGAAATCAGTTTAAAACGACACCATATCTTGTTCGCGACAACGAGCGGCGGCGGAATTCCTTGATGGAAGGTGCGCCTGCCGCAGGATCGAAAGGCAATCACGATGACGAAGCACTCAATGCAACGGCTCGCTGCCGTTGTCGTCGCCACCGCGCTCGCCAGCGCCTCGCTGACCAGCGCCGCGATGGCGCACCGCGGTGGTGGAGGCGGAGGCCATGGCGGTGGGAATTTCGGTGGTGCCGCGCTGAGCATCGGGGGAGGCGACCGCGGCGGCGTTGGCGGCTTCGGCGGAGGCCGCGGCGATGGATTCGGTGGCCTCGGCGGTGGTCATATGGGCGGCCCGGGCGGCGCCGCCTTTGTTGGGCAGATGGTCGGCACGGATGGGGGCGGCCGCGATGGTGCCGGCCATATGAGCGGCTTCGGCGGCCGGCCGTTCTGGCACGGCAACAATGGCTACGGCCATCGGTTCCACGGCGGGTTCTACCATCGCTTCGACTGCACCAATGGGATCGACCGGCTGCTTCCCTACGCCCTCGGCGCCGATGGCTACGGCCCCTACGGCTACTATGGCTCGCCGGCGTGCTACCAGACGCAGACCTACCGCACCGCCGGGGGCGGCTGGGTTACCCGCCCTGTCTATGTCTGCGGCTGATCCACGGCGGGCGGACGCGAGCTCGCCCGCCGGTCTCTCGACGATGGTCGGGCGGGCCCTCAGCCCGTCCCATCTCTCGAGCCCTTCCGGATCCGCCCCGCCGGTCCGACGCCCTCTCGCCGCCATGGCGAGGGCGTCGGCCGCTGCCCGAGCGCGCGCGATGGCCGAACGGCGCCGAGCGCCGGCCCGCTGAAACGCGACAAGTTCGGCGTACATTCGCTCCCGGCGGAACTTGTCGTCGCCGACCCGGTCGCCTACGCGACGCCGCGCCGATAGGCGCTGGGCGCGACCCCCGCCACCCGGTGGAACGCGGCCGAGAACGAGCTCGTCTCGCTGAAGCCGACGGACAGGGCCACCTCCGTCACCGACAGCGCATGGTCGGCGAGCAGCAGCTCGGCACGCTCGACCCGGCGGGCGACGAGGTAGCGGTACGGCGGCAGGCCAAAGGACTGCTTGAATGCCCGGGCGAAATGGTAGGGGCTGAGATCGGCGAGGCGGGCCAGCGTCGACAGCGACGTCCGTTCGGCCAGATGGTCGTCGATATAGGCGGCGACGATGCGCTGCTGCCGGGCGGCGAGCCCGCCGCGCATCGGCCGCGGCGCGGGTCCGCGATGCAGCCGCACCAACTCGGTTGTCCATCGGAACCACCGCGTGGCCTCCGCAGGGAAGGCACCGCCGGCGCATCGAGCGCCGGGCCTGTTCCACTGTAGACCGTGGTCGTCGGAATGAACGGCGCCGGGGGGAGGACCTTCGCAGACGGTGTCCGGCGTGAGCTCAATTCCGCACCGTCGGCGAGATAGGGGGACGGGCGCGCCCCGATCCATCATTCGTGCGGCTCGGCCGACCACGCACGGGTGTCAGGGCGTCATACGCAGCTATGAAGGAGCGGGCTGCCGACGCAGCGGCTCCCGGCGGGTCCTTCGCCCGCGACGGCCTCCGTCGAGCTCGGACGGCCGTCAGAGAATCAGGCCGGAGGCGTGCGGTTCGCCGTCGTCGGAGAGCGCGCCCGCCCGTCGCCGCGCCGAAGGCGTGCGGGCCGCGGCAACGGCGGTCGGCCGCGCTGCGAGCCGCGCCTCGCGCGGTGGCATGCCAAAGTGCTGGTTGAAGCTGCGCGAGAAGTGCGAGGTGTTCTTGAAGCCGACCCGGTAGGCGATCTCGGCGATCGTCAGCGTTCCCTTCGGGTCGCCGACGAGGAGCTCGTAGGCGCGCTGCAACCGCTTCGTCTGGATGAACTGGCTGACGCTCGTCCCGTGGTCGGAGAACAGGCTGTAGAGGTAGCTGAGCGAGATGCGGTTGTCGGCGGCGATGCGGCGCGGATTGAGGTCGAGGTCGCCGAGGTGGGCCTCGACATGGTCGAAGATGCGCCGGCGCAGCCGGTAGCGCGTCTGCCGGGCGGCGCCGTCGGCGTCGCGGTGCTCCGAGCCGATGACGAGGGCGAGGAGGGCGACGACCTCGGTCGCCAGCGCCTCGGGGTTCGGCGGCGCGTGCTCGGCGAACGTCGCGGCGAGGCTGACGACGAGCTCCAGCGCCAGCTGCGCCATCTGCTTGTTCGGGGCGAAGCGGCCGGCGAGGTGCTCGTCGACCGACGGCAGGCGGCTGCGCAGCTCGCCCGCCGGGATCCGCACGAGCCAGTGGAACAGCCCCTCGTCCGCGGCGATCTCGCCGAACTCGGCGCGGCTGAACAGCACGTACTCGCCCGGCGCGACGACGCCGTTGCGGCCGGCGTGGCTGAAATAGTGGCGGTGGCCGACCGGGATCGCCAACGCGAAGGCGTCGTCCGGCTCGCGGTCGATCGCGGCGCGGTCGCGAACGAGGCGCCGCTCGGCGCTGCGCACCAGGCGGATCGAGATGCGGCCGATGCGCCGCTCGTGCGCCACCGCCGGCTCGGGCGCCGGCGGTGCCGGCTCTGCCTCCGGGACGGCGCCGGACGGCGGTGGGGCGGCTCGGCCCCACGGACCCGGCACGGACGGCGACCCGGCGGCGGCGGCGCGGTCCGCCGTGACGCGCTTCGCCACGAAGCTCTCGACGGTGATGCTCATGCGGGCACCCGACGGTCGCCGGACGCGGCGTCGGCGGACGTCTCCGGGGGCGTCGCCAGCACGATCTCGACGCCGGCGCGCTCGACGGCGCGGGCGAGCGCGCCGCCCGGCAGCCGGTCGCTGGCGAGCTTGTCGACCTCGTCCCAGGGCGCGAACACCGACAGCGCCGGCTGGTTGAACTTGCTGTGGTCGACGACGACGATGCTCTCCGCCGAGCGGGCGATCATCGCCTTGAACACCGCCGCGGCCTCGTCGTCGGCCTCGTTCGCGCCGTGCAGGCCGATGCCGGTCGCGCCGACGATGGCGCGGTTGGCCTCGAAGCCGTCGAGGTGGGCGATCGTCTGCGCGCCGTAGACGTAGCCGTCGCGGCCATTGAAGCGGCCCGGGCAGACGAGGACGCGGATCGTCGGATTGCTCGCCAGCGTCGTGGCGATGTTGAAGGCGTGGGTGATGACGGTGATGTGGCTGCAGCGCGCCGCCAGGTGGCGGGCGACCTGCAGCGTCGTCGAGCCGGCGCCGATCATCAGCACCTCGTCGGAGCCGATCAGGTCGGCGACGGCGGCGCCGATGGCGCGCCGCTCGGCGACGAGCATCCGCTCGCGCTCGCCGAGCGCCGGCTCCAGCGCGAACGGCCGCGCCGCGCCGCCGTAGGTGCGGTCGACGAGACCGCGCTCGCCGAGCTCGACGAGGTCGCGCCGGATGGTCTCGCCGGAGACGCCGAGGCGCAGGGCGAGGTCGGAGGCGCGCAGGAGCGGCGAGGCGCCGAGCTCGGCGACGATGCGCGCCTGCCGGGCCGCCTTGCCGAGGCGCTGCGCCGGCCGCGGGGCGTGCCCCGGCGCCTCGTCGGGATCGGCGACGTCCGGTCGGAACGTGGGATCGATCACGCTACACCTCCCACTTGCACGACCGCCGGGGCGCTATGCCGTCCGGGATCCCGCGCGGCCGCGGCGAGGGGCGCGGCGCCGGTCCCTGCCGAAACGGCAGGCATGCCTCCTTGGCGGGCAGAGGGAAGTGTCACGCAGTTTGTGGAACTTGTCCACACTCAATGTGGAGAGATGCACGTTTCTCGGCGATCGGGCATCCTCGTGGGGCTGCCGGGAAGCCGGGAAGCCGGCAGGCCGGCATCCGGAGAGGCCGGCCGGGGGAAGCGCGCGCGGGCGCGCTGATGGGGGAGGCGCGCGCCGGTACAGGGCACAGGTGTGGGCGCGGGCGCGCCGTCCCGCGCGGCGCGGCGGCGGCACTCGGGCCGGCGATGTGGAGGATTCCACACCGGCGCGTGCGGCCGGTGCTCCGGAGCGGCGGCCGAGCCGCCCGTCGCGTCACACCGACCTGAGCCAGCCGTCCCAGCGCGGGTCGTGCATCAGGTCGCGGGCGCGCATGTATTTCCACACGCCGTACTTCTGGTAGTCGAAATCCCAGTCGGTGAGCTTGCGGGTGACGATCGCCCAGGTCGCCCACTTCAGGTCGGCGAGGGAGCGGCAGACCATCACGCGCGCGAACATGTCGGTCCGGCCAACGCCGTAGTACTGCTCGATCAGCGACATCGTCACCGCCTCGTCGTAGAACATCTCGGCGAAGAGGACGCCGAGCTCGTAGGCCCGCTCGTTGTTGGAGGCGAACTCGTAGTCGATGAGCCGCATCGAGCCTTCCCCGCCGACGAGGAAGTTGCCCGGCATCGGGTCATTGAAGCAGGGCACGAGGTCGATGCCGGCGGCGGTCATCGCCGCCTTGGCGCGCCGGTACTGGTGGGCGAGCCAGGCGAAGTCCTCGGGCAGGTGGCTGCCGAGGCTCCGCGCCTGGTCGAAGTGCTCGTCGATCATGTCGAAGACGGTCTTGGTCAGCGACAGCGGCGGCCCGGCGTGCAGCGTCCGGTAGATGCCGATCACCGCCGACTGCACCTCGGCGTCCTGGAAGTCGGCGTTGGTGCAGGCCTGGTAGCCCTCCAGGAACTCGGCGATCTCGACCCCGTCGGCGGGATCGAAGAACACCACCTCCGGGCCGAGGCCGGCGGCGTGGGCGTTGCGCGCCGCCTCGTTGGCGGCGACGCGGTCGACGAACATCTCGCTGCCCTTGCCGGGCACCTTGACGAAGTAGCTGCGCGGATCGTCTTCGACGCGGACCCGCCAGTTGCGGTTGTTCAGCCCGCCGACGAGCATGGCGTAGCGGACATCGCGGCCGCGCCAGCCGTCGACGCGGCGGACGACGCCCTCGAGATCGGCCTCGTCCGGGGTGACGGCCTCGCCGAGGCGCCGTTCACTCAGCATCACACCCTCCTCAGCCGTTCGGCGAAGCGCGGCTCGCGCACCGCCACCCGGCAGCGCACGAAGCGCCAGCTGGCGTACTTGTGGAACTCCAGCGTCCGCCGCGGCGACACCGCCGCCGTCAGGCAGCCGATCAGGCCCCAACGCAGGTCGTCGGCGATGCCGTAGAGCCGGGCGCGGTTGAACGCCGCCTCGTCGAAGCCGCCGGTCAGCCGCACGAAGGTGTCGCGGGCCTCCGGCTCGAAGGCGTGCGCCTCGGCGAGGAACGAGCCGAGGTCCTCGAGCGGGTCGGCGTTGGCGGCCCGGTCGAAGTCGACGAGGCGGACATCGCCCTCCGCGTGCACCATGATGTT
>Ga0255338_1004474_pt1 | contig 14411 bp, 13 predicted proteins | sample MeOH1_35cm_T4_19_FD_203715 | JGI IMG/M metagenome (GOLD analysis project Ga0255338, IMG submission 203715) | Sandy soil microbial communities from University of British Columbia, Vancouver, Canada - MeOH1_35cm_T4_195 | ecosystem: Engineered > Artificial ecosystem > Sand microcosm > Unclassified ...
CAGCAGCACGCTCGCCAGCACGCAGCGCCAGAGCGCACCCTCGATATCCTCCCGCCGGAAGGCCGCGACGACGCTCGCGGCAGCGAGCAGCGCCAGCGCGAAAAGCGGCAGCGCCGGCCAGGGCACGGCCTGGTCGAGCGTCCAGTTGCCGAAGAGGATCACGCCCATCAGCGCCAGCGGCACGATCAGGACGAGCAGCGCCGTCGCGACGGCGCCACGCCTGTGGCGGTCGATGCCGCCATTGATCGCCGCGAGCAGCAGCAGCGCGGTGATCGCCGGATAGAGCGGCAGCACATAGTGCGGCAGCTTGGTCGGCACCGCCTCGAAGACCAGCCAGGACGGCACGATCCAGGCGAACAGGAACAGGATCTGCGGTTCCTTGCGCCGCACCCACGCGAAAGGCACGGCCATCGCCGCGAAGGCCGCCGCCGGCCAGTAGGTGCCGAAGAAGATCAGGAGATAGAGCCCCGGCGGCCCCCAATGCTTCTCCTGCCCCTCGGCGACCTTGCCGAGCATGTCCTGGCCGACGCTCTCGGCGAAGAAGCTGCCGCCGGTCTTGAGCATGATCGCGACGAACCAGGGCAGCGCGACGAGCAGGCAGAGCAGGAGCCCCGGCCCGAAACGCAGCGGCTTCAGCCATCGGAAGGTACGTTGGCTCGCGCTCAGCACCAGCACGGCGAGGCCCCAGATCATCGGCACGATCGGCCCCTTGATCAGCAGGCCAAGCGCGGTCGCGCCCCAGAAGACCAGCCAGTTGTGGCGATGCGGCACGAAAGCGAGCGAGCGCGTCCAGTCGAGCCAGGCCCGCGCCAGCGCGCCCATGGTGGCGACCGCGCAGGCGGCCAGCACGGCATCGGTCTTGGCGATGCGCGCCTCGACGCCGAGCAGCACCGCCGCCGCCATCAGGCAGGCCCCGAGCAGCGCATAGCGCCGCGCCAGGAAGGCGAGCAGCGCCCAATAGGTCAGCAGCACGGTCGCGATCGCGCCGATCAGCGAGGGGATGCGGTAGAGCCAAATCTGCGTGCGCGCCTGCGGCACGCCGAGCGCCTCGCCGGCCTTCACCGCGGCCGACTGCAGCCAGTAGATGCCGACCGGCTTCTTGTGCCGGGCCTCGTCCTGAAAGCGGATATCGACGAAATCGCCGGTCTCCAGCATCTGCTTGCTGGCCTGGGCGAAGCGCGGCTCGTCGCGGTCGAGCGGCTGCAGCGTGACGAAGCCCGGCAGGAAGCAGGCGAGCGAGAGCACGAGCAGCAGGGCGCCGGCCCGCGCATGGCTGGCGGTGGCCCAGTCCCGAAGCCGCTCGATCGCGGGGCTCAGCGAAAACATCATCCATCCCCGCGGCCGCCCGGCCGCGCCTGTCTCGAAACCGCATCACGCAGGAACGCCGCCCCGATGCCGGCCCTTTCGGGCATGAGCAAGGCGAAGCCGCATGAGGAAGCGGGAGCCATACCCGATGAAAAGGAGAACTGGCAATTGGCACTCACGACCTGACAGGGCCTCGTCCCCGCGTTGGCGGGTTCAGCGTGCATCGCCGGCTTCGCAGCCTGCCGGCACTTGCCAATGCCAGCACGCGCCGACATCGTCGTGGAGCCCGGCAAGTCACCGAAACGCCGAAATCCTGTCGCAATTCGGATCGCGCCGTCCAACGCCCGGAGGCATTGAAGAGCCCGGAACTGCTGCAAGCCAATATTTTGAAAACAGAACACTATTGAGCTCAAGGGAGGTATGTATGATCAAGCCTTCGTTCGACAAACTTCAATATAGCCGCCGTGACTTCCTCGGTTCTGCTGCCGCACTTTCAGCAGGCGCGACGCTGCCGCTCAATGACGTCGCTGCAAAGGCGCCTTTCAACAATTCCCAAACAGGCTATTTCTATCGATTCATGCTCGGATCCGCTGAAGTTACGGTGGTTTCCGATGGTCCGCTCCCATTGGGTGATCCCGGCGCGAATTTCCTCGGGGTACCCAAGGAGACGGTTTACGGGCTCCTCGAGACGAATTTTCTTCCGAGGGACAACGTCGTCCTCGAGCAGAACATCCCGATCGTGAATTTCGGCGACCGGCTGGTGATGTTCGACACTGGCATGGGCTTCGCCAAGCCCTTCGGGCCGACGACGGGCCGCTTGTTGAAGAGCATGGAAGAAGCCGGCATCAAGCCCGCTGACATCGATGCGATCGTCATCAGCCACGCCCATATCGACCATATCGGCGGGATTTCCTCGGCCGACGGCAAGCCGCATTTCCCGAATGCCCAGATCTACATCAGCCAGACCGACCACGATTACTGGCTCGATGACGCGCGCCTGAGCGGGCCGTTCAAGGCCTTCGGAGAGCATGCCCGCGCCAATCTCGGGCCGGTGAGGGATCGGATCGTTTTCTTCAAGGACGGACAGGAGTTTCTGCCGGGAATCCAGGCGATCGCGGCTCCCGGTCACAGCCCCGGTCACTTCATCTTCAAGGTCGCCGCCTCGGGCAAATCCTTCGCCTTCCTCGGCGATTTGACCCATCATGCCGTCCTGTTGACAGAAAGGCCCCGGCTCGAATTCGCCTATGACTTCGATCCCAAGCAGGCGGTGGAGACGCGCGTGAAGCTGCTCACCATGCTTGCCGATGAAAAGACGCCGGTGATGTCATACCATTTCGCTTGGCCTGGATTCGGCAACCTCGCCAAGGCTGGCGAAGGTTTCCGCTACTATCCGGCACCGATGCAGATGCAGCGCGGATAATCCCGCCGGACGGCGCCGATCCTCGCAGCCTCGACGAAGCCCGGCGGCCAGATCGCCGGGCTTTGCCCACATCGCGATCGAACGAAGACGATCAGATCTGCTTGGAAGGCGCCGCGCCGGGCCAGCGCGACGCCGCCAAGCGTCGGAACGATCGGGACCACGCCTGGCGGAACGCCGCAGGGAACGAGAACGAACTCGTGAAAACGATGGCGAGCCCGGCAGGATTCGAACCTGCGACCAGCAGCTTAGAAGGCTGCTGCTCTATCCAACTGAGCTACGGGCCCGAAGGCGGGGTCGCCCCCGCCGATCGGCGTCAATGCGTCCACTGACCGACGCGCGAGAACTTGAAGTTGTCCGAATAGGAAATCGCACGGCGCTTCGGCTCATGCGGCTTTTCGACGCGAAACGGGATGCCGTTGCGCGTCGCGTAGGCCACCGCTTCCGCCTCGCTGTCGAACCAGAGCCTGACCTGGCTGTTCATGTCCGAGGACGAGGTCCAACCCATCAGCGGCTCGATCTCGCGCGGACGCTCCGGCTCGTATTCGAGCAGCCAGCGCTCGGTCTTCGCGGTGCCGGACTGCATGGCCGTGCGTGCGGGGCGATAGATGCGTGCGGTCATGGATAGCGCTCGGCCGTCACCAGGTCTGTTGTCTCGGGTCTTGAATGGTCGGGGCACCAGGATTCGAACCTGGGACCCTCTGCTCCCAAAGCAGATGCGCTACCGGGCTGCGCTATACCCCGACGGCATTCAAAACGTTGCGGTTGGCTATCATGCCGCGGGCTACGCCCGCAAGCGAAAGCCGTTCGCTCTCCGGATCTTCAGCGCTTGAACAGCGCGTGCTCGACCTTGTCGCCCGGCTTGATGCCGAGCTGCCGGCTGATCCCGCCATTGATCTCCAGCACCGACAGCACCGGCTCGCCCGAGGGAATCGTCCGGGTCGAGAGCGGCTCGGTCTGCTCCGCGATGCGTGCGATCGTGCCGTCGGCGCGGATGAACAGCATGTCGAGCGGGATATAGGTGTTCTGCATCCACATCGCCACGGGCTCGCTGCTGCCGAAGTCGAACAACATGCCGCGATCGGCGGGGAGGTAGTTGCGATGCATCAGCCCGCGCGCCCGCTGGTCCGGCGTGCGCATCACCTCGACCTGGAAGATGTGGCGCTTGCCGCCGCTGACGATGGCGAGCGCTTCGAGCCCTGCGCCGGCCGCGGCCTGCTGCCCCTGGGCCGGCGATACGGCCGGCATGAGCGCGGTCAGAATGAATGCGAAGGCGGTGAAGGCGGTTCTGAGGGCGAGCATCGCGTCGGGGCTCCATGGCAGCCAGTACAGACCCTGGGAGAGGCCGGTGGCGAATCTTCGGCAGATGGCAGCCTCCGCCGCCTTCCGGTCAAGCCTTTCGTCATCCTATGAAGAAATGACGATGCTCCTGTGGTCTGGCTGCTTTCTTTCGCCATCCGCTTGCGGCAGTTTGAGCCGGCCTTTTCAGCAGGAGCTTCTTATGACCGTGGCGCGCCTTCGTCGGCCGACGCATTTCGCAGGGGCGGCCCTGACCGCCCTCCTCCTGGTCTTCGCTTCACCGTCCTCGGCGGCCGATTTCCAGCTCGATGACATCCGCATCGATCTCGGGCATCTCGTCATCACCGCGCCGCGGATCACGATCAAGGGCTCGACGCTGGAGAAGGACGCGTTCCTGGCGCTGTTCAACACCTCCGCCACCGATTCCGCCGCCGCCCGCGCCGCGCGCCTCACGGCTGCCGAGATCAGCGCGCCCGAGCTCACGCTGCTGCAGACCATCGGCGATCAGAAGCAGCGGACGATCTATCGCGACCTCCGCCTTGCCGACATCCGCGAGGGCCGGATCGGCCATGGCGAATCGGCGAGCGCGGCGATCGCCGCCGAAGGCGCTTCCTCCGGCCCGGTGACAGGCGAGATGAAGCGCACCGCCTTCGACGGCTTCGACCTGCGTCACACGACCCGCATCCTGACCGAGAAGGCCGCGCCCGGCGCCGAGGAGCCGATGCGGCCGCTGGTCGAGAATTTCGAGCAGGACGGCTACAGCATCGACATGGGCAAGGCCGGCCGGATGTCGCTCGGCAGGACGACGGGGCGCGGCTTCGCCGGCCGCGTCGGCCCCGAGCCGTTGCTCGACGTCGTCGCCAAGATCGCCAAGGCTTCCGCCGAGGTCGAGAAGAAGGACGCAGCCGGCGACAAGGCCGCGCAGAGCGACGCTGTGAAGCCGCTCGCGCTCTCCGTGATCGCCCTGCTCGACATGTTCGAATACGGCAGCGGCGAGGCGCGCGACTTCGCCATGACCGTCCAGGCCCCACCGACGACCGGCGCGAAGCTCGAAACGGTGGAGATGAAGATCGCCCGCATGGCCTTCGGCGAGGCGACACCGGCCAAGTCCGGCTTCGCCATGGAGGGGCTGCGCTTCTCCTCGGGTCCGGCCAGGGGCGGCATCGACTTCATCGGCTATTCGGGCTTCTCCTTCGGCCCGGCGTTGCGCGAGCTCAAGGCGATGCTGAGCGAGCCCGAGAAGCCGCTCGACCAGATCGACGTCCGCCGCCTCATCCCGACTCTGGGCACCGTGCGCATGGCCGGCCTCAGCGTCGATGCGCCGCCGCTGCCGCCGGCCAAGGAGCCGATCAAGGTCGCTCTCGGCGCCTTCGAGGTGAAGGCCGGCGAGCAGCTCAACGGCATTCCGACCAGCCTCGCGCTGACCATCGACCGGCTCATTGCGCCGATCATCGACACGGCCGGCAATCCCGCGGCCAAGGACATGATCGCGATGGGCATCCGCTCGCTCGATCTCTCGGCCAGGCTCGAGCTCGGCTGGGAAGCGGCGAAGAACGAGCTCGCCATCCGCTCGATCTCGCTCGGCGGCGCGGGGCTCGCGCAGCTCGACGCCTCCGGCACGCTCGGCAACGTCTCGAAGGACCTGTTCTCCAGCGACCTCGCTCTGGCCCAGGTCGCGGCGCTCGGCGCCACCGCCCGCAACGTGCAGGTGAAGCTGCAGAATTTCGGGCTGGTCGAAAAGCTGATCGAGAACGAGGCGCGCAAGTCGAAGCGCAAGGTCGAGGAGGTTCGCCAGCAATACGCGATGATCGCGAATCTCGGACTGGCGGCGATGCTCGGCCCCTCCGATGCGGCCAAGATACTGACGGCCGCCGTCTCGCGCTTCGTGGCCCGGCCCGGCACGCTCACCGTCGCGGCCAGCGCGAAATCGGCGACGGGTCTCGGCCTCGCCGACGTCATCACCATGACGGAGCCGACGGAGGTCTTCGACAAGATCGACCTGAAGGCCGACGCCCAGTGAGCCCGAGAATTTTCAAGCGAAACGGGAACCGGTTCGCGTGAAGAACAGGCAAGGCAAGGAGGTCACGGGCTCTCTCGCGCCCGAAGATGGCCTTGCGCCCGAAGACCGCGACTGGCGTCCTTCCGCCCTGCAGGCCTGGTGGGCCGGCCTTGCGCCGGTTCCGCGCGGCTGGCTGCGCAAGCGCGTGAACCCGGACAACCAGACCCGGCTGCACCTGGCGCATCTCATCGCCCGGCGGCCGGGCCGGATCATGGCCGGCCCCTACACCTATGGCCGGCCGAAGCTGCGCTTTCTCGAAAGCGGAGCGCGATTCAGCATGGGTCGCTACGGCTCGATCGCAGACAGGGTCGAGATCCTGCTCGGCGGCAACCACCGGCTCGACTGGGCGACGACCTACCCCTTCCCCGCCCTGCCCGGGCTCTGGCCGGAGGCGACGGGCCGGAAGGACCACCACACCAGCCGCGGCGACGTCGTCATCGGCCACGATGTCTGGCTCGGCTCGGAATGTATGATCATGTCCGGCGTCCGCATCGGCCATGGCGCCGTGGTCGCAGCCCGCGCCGTGGTGACGCGCGACGTCCCGCCCTATGCGATCGTCGCCGGCAATCCGGCGCGCATCGTCAGATCGCGCTTCGACGAGGCGACGGTCGCGGCGCTCCTCGAAAGCCGCTGGTGGGATCTGCCGCGCGAGACGCTCGGCCCGCTCCTGCCGCTGCTGATGAGCGAGCGGATCGACGAGTTCCTCGCAGCCCTCAGGAACCGCGCATCCAGCGCCGCTTGAGGCCCAGCGCCGGCTTCTCGATCAGGAACCAGGACAGGGCCGCGACAACGACGGTCAGCGCCAGCGAAGGCCAGAGCAGCGCGACCGCACTCAGAGCGGGAAACAGCGCGTGCAGCGCCTGCTGCACCGGCCAGCCATAGAGATAGACGCCATAGGAGAGATCGGCCGGCGGCTCGACCGAACGGCGCGTCAATGCGGGCGCGAGCGCCAGCACCAGAACGCCCCAGGCCGTGACCAGATAGAGCGCGGCCTTGTAGAGCGGCGTGTAGGAGAGCGGCACCAGCGCGACGATGGCCAGCGCCAGCAAGGGCAGCGAGAGCCGCACATGGTTACGGTAGAGATAGATCACGCTGCCGGCGAGGAAGATCAGCGGCAGGCGCAGCATCGTTTCCGTACCCTTCGGCCCGTCGGGCGTCGCGACCTCCCGCACCACAACAGCGAGCGTGAGCGAGACGAGGGCGGCGAGCGCCAGCCGCGGCTTCGCCAAGAGGCCAGCAAGCCCGGCCAGGAGAACGCCGAGATAGCAGAGCGTCTCATATTTCAGCGTCCAGACCGTCCCCATGGGGAACTTCAGCGGATTGCCCTCGAAGACGCCCGGCAGCGCAGCCGCGCTCTTGAAGGTGGTCAGCGTTCCGCTGATGAAGCGCCACAACCTGAAGTCGCTGTAATAGGCCGCCTTGTCGAGCGACGTCATCGCGCCGCCGATCAGCAGCGCGACGACGAGCGTCGCGGCGATCAGCCCCGGCGCAATCCTGAGCAGGCGCGCCAGCGCATAGTCGCGCCAGCCGCGCTTGACGAAGCTCATCGTCACGAGAAAACCGGAGATCGCGAAGAAACCGTTGACCGCATGTTCGCCGAGCGTGAAGCCGGTCGTCTGGAACCAGGGTTCATGATCGACCCGCCCGTCGACGACACTGAAGGCGTGCGAGACCACGACCGCCACTGCCATGACGACGCGCAGCAGGCCGAAATTATTGTGCGGATTGGCCAGCGCGTCCGCTACCTTGGGAGCGTTGCGGATCATGGCGAGGCCTCCAGCCCCTCGTGCGCCAGCGCCGTCTGCCCTCTCGCCCAGGCCCGCGCCCCGGCGGCCGAGCCGGCATGGGCATAAGCCTTCTCCCGGTTGAGCAGCAGGGCGTAGCCGGCGGCCTTGCCGAGATTTTCCAGCGTGCCGATCGGGCCGGGCTGAGGCAGGCCGTACTTGCGCGCGATATAGCGCTGCGACCAGGCGAGATGCCAGCGCGCCTTGAAGCGCCGCTGTGGCGAGGGCGTCGTCGAGCGTCCGCGCCCATGCCGCGCCTCGGCCTCGTGGACATGGACGAGCGCATGGCCGGCATCGCGCATGCGTCGGCACAGATCGTCGTCCTCGTAGAACAGGAAGATCGCCGAATCGAAGCCGCCGAGCGCGCGGTAGAGCTCGCGGCGGATCATGAGGCAGGCGCCCGAAAGGAACGGCAGGCAGGCATCGCCCTCCGGCACCACCATCGCGCCGCTGCGGTTGAGATGCGGTGGCGAGAGCAACGAGCGCGGCTGCAGGAAGACCCGACCCGAGGGCTCGACGATGCGCGGCGCCAGCATGCCGGCATCGGGATAGCGCCCGGCCGCAGCCAGCAGGGCCGCCGCCGCGCCCGGCCGCAATTCCAGATCCGGATTGACGATCAGCACATAGGGCGTCTCGGCCGCCGCGACGCCGATATTGTTGGCGCGCCCATAGCCTTCGTTGCGGGCATTGGCGATGACGCGCACGCCGTGCCGTTCCGCAACGTCCCGGCTGCCGTCGCCACTCGCATTGTCGACAACGATGGCCGGCACGCCCTCCCTCGCCACGGCGTCGAGGCAGGTGGGCAGGACTTCGGCGCTGTCGTAGGCGACGACGATGGCTGTGATGGCGGCGGCAGGCATTGCGGGCTTCTGGCCATGCCGGTTCACGGGATGCAAGCGAATTCAGAGCATCGAACCAAAAAGTGGAATGCACTTTTTGGAAGAATCCGATGCCCTGACAGATCGATGGATCGCCGTTATCGCGTCCGATAGGACGCGCGGCGATCTAGCGCCGCGCCAGCGCGACGACCTCACCCTGGACGCGTTCCCGTTCGGCCGAGCCGCAGGCATGGGGCGCCCGATAGGAGGACACCGCATAGCGCGCATTGGCCTCGACGAAGCGTTGGCGCTCCTGCCGGCCGAGCTTGGCGATGATGCGGCCACGATCGACGCGCAGGCCGCAATCATAGGCGCGCGAGACCGTCGCCGCCGCATATTCGACCGTGCCAGGCGCCGGCCCCGCGACAGTGCAGGCCGCGAGCGTGGCGAAGAGCGCCCCGACGCAGCCGGGCTTCAGGAGGGGCAGGCTCGGCATGGGCAGCTCAGGGCGTGTCGAAAGTCCCGGCCTGGATCGCGATCATGCGCGCCTTCAGCTCTGCCCGCTCCTCGGTCGTGCAGCGCTGCGGGCGGACGCTCTGGTTGACCGTCTCGGCCTCCGAGACGGAGACATAGGCCGAGCGGGCGGCGGCAAGCTGATCATTGCTCGCGCCGCGCGCCTTCTCGGCCGCGAGGAAGTTGTCGAACGTCCCGCGCTGGGGCGAGCCCGCCTTGCAAGCCGTGGCGCGCGACACCGTCGTCGCCAGCGCCGAGGCGCGCCCGGCGCTGCTGTCGACCTGCTGGGAGACGCAGGCGCCGAGCGGCAGCAGGAGAAGGCAGGCGAGCGTCGTCGTTCGAGCATCGGACCGAAAAGTGGAATCCACTTTTCGGAAAAATCTGATGCCAGAACAAGAGCCTAGATCGCCACCTTGCGCCCGATAGGGCGCACGGCGATCTAGCCCGGCAGGCAGCGCAGGCATGGTCGTCAGCCGTTCTTCTCGGGCATGTTGACGCGCAGATGCGCCTCGCGCAGCTGCTTCGGCGTCGCCTCGGCCGGCGCCCCCATCAGCAGGTCGACGGCCTGCTGGTTCATCGGGAACAGAGCCACTTCGCGCAGGTTCGTGGCCCGGGCCAGCAGCATGATGATGCGGTCGACGCCGGCGGCCATGCCGCCATGCGGCGGCGCGCCGTACTGGAAGGCGCGATACATGCCGCCGAAGCGCTCGATCACCGTCTCCTCGCCATAGCCGGCGATCTCGAAGGCCTTCACCATCGCTTCCGGCTTGTGGTTGCGGATGCCGCCGGAGGCCAGTTCATAGCCGTTGCAGGCGATGTCGTACTGGAAGGCCTTGAGCGAAAGCGGGTCTTCCTCCGTCAGCGCCTTCAGGCCGCCCTGCGGCATGGAGAAGGGGTTGTGCGAGAAATCGACCTTCTTCTCGTCCTCGTTGTACTCGAACATCGGGAAGTCGACGATCCAGGCGAAGGCGAAGGCGTTCTCGTCGATCAGCTTCAGCTCGGAGCCGACCTTGTTGCGGGCGCTGCCGGCGAATTTGTAGAACTTCTCCGGGTCGCCCGCGACGAAGAAGCAGGCATCGCCGCCCTTCAGCCCCATCTGCTTGATGATGTCGGCGACGCGCTCCGGCCCGATATTGTTGGCGATCGGCCCCTGGCCCTCGCCATCCTCCTTGACCATCAGATAGCCGAGGCCGGGCTGGCCTTCGCCCTGCGCCCAGGAGTTCATGCGGTCGCAGAAGGCACGGGAGCCGCCGCCCGGCGCAGGGATCGCCCAGACGCGGTTCTTCTCGCCTTCGAGGATGCGCGCGAAGACCTTGAAGCCCGAGCCGCGGAAGGGCTCGGAGACATCCTGCATCACCAGCGGGTTGCGCAGGTCCGGCTTGTCGGAGCCGTACTTCGCGATGGCTTCGGCATAAGGAATGCGCGGCCAGTTCTTGGCGACGCTCCGGCCCTCGGCGAACTCCTCGAACACCCCGGTGATCACCGGCTCCATCGTCGCGAAGACGTCCTCCTGCTCGACGAAGCTCATCTCGACGTCAAGCTGGTAGAACTCGCCCGGCAGGCGGTCGGCGCGCGGGTCCTCGTCGCGGAAGCAGGGCGCGATCTGGAAGTAGCGGTCGAAGCCCGCCATCATCAGGAGCTGCTTGTACTGCTGCGGCGCCTGCGGCAGCGCGTAGAACTTCCCCGGATGCAGACGGCTCGGCACCAGGAAGTCGCGCGCGCCCTCGGGCGAGGAAGCGGTCAGGATCGGCGTCTGGAACTCGGAGAAGCCCGCCGCCTTCATGCGGGTGCGCATCGAGTCGATGACCTTGGTGCGCAGCATGATGTTGTTGTGCAGCTTCTCGCGCCGCAGGTCGAGGAACCGGTACTTCAGGCGCGTGTCCTCGGGATATTCGAGATCGCCGAAGACGGGCAGCGGCAGCTCGGCCGCCGGGCCCAGCACCTCGAGCGCGGTCGCGAAGACCTCGACCTTGCCGGTGGCGAGATTCGGGTTCTCCGTGCCTTCGAGGCGCGACTTGACCTTGCCGTCGATGCGGATGACCCACTCGGAGCGCGCGGCTTCCGCATCGGCGAAGGCCGGCGAATCCGGATCCACCACCACCTGCGTCACGCCGTAGTGGTCGCGCAGATCGATGAAGAGCACGCCGCCATGGTCGCGGATGCGATGGCACCAACCGGACAGCCGGACGGTCTGGCCGATGTCGCTCTCGCGGAGCGCGCCGCAGGAATGGGAACGGTAACGGTGCATGGTCACGGGATCGTCTTTCGCGGGCACGGGTGCGGGGCACGGGGCCGAAACGTAGCTTTGGGCGTAACCACACGCGCAGGGTCGACTTGTCAAGAACAGCAGCGCCATCGCATCCTCCCCGCCAGAAAAATGGTGGCCGAGCCGCCGCGCGGCCGGGGGACGAAGACATGCTTTGGAAATTGACGCTCGGCGCCTGCGCAGCACTATGCGCAGTGGAATCCGCGGCTGCCGCGGCTCCCTCGCCTGCGTACCGCGCAGGTCTGAAGGTCGCCAAGAGCCGGCATTACGAGCGCCCCGAATGCTATGCGCGCGTCTTCGCCGAGCATGCCCATCTGATCAACCATCGGAAAGCCAAGAACTTCTGGGCCATCTCGGATGGACCGCGCTTTTCGACCGCCGTCTGGAACGAATGCCGCATCAGCCGATGATCCAACGCAACGCGGACTCGACGGCTAGCCGGTTCGTCCGCTAATCCGAGTTCATGAACTTGATCACCGATACCGCCGAGCTCGCTGCCGCCTGCGACCGCCTCGCGACCCACCCCTTCGTGACGGTCGACACCGAGTTCCTGCGCGAGACGACCTATTATCCGAAGCTCTGCCTGATCCAGCTCGCCTCGCCCGAAGAGGCCGTGCTGGTCGACCCGCTGGCGCCGGAACTCGATCTCGCCCCCTTCTTCGGGCTGATGACCAACGCGGCAGTGGTCAAGGTTTTCCACGCCGCGCGGCAGGACCTCGAGATCGTCTGGCTGCTCGGGCGAGTGCTTCCCGTGCCGCTCTTCGACACGCAGGTCGCCGCCATGGTCTGCGGCTATGGCGACTCGGTCGGCTACGAGCAGCTCGCCAACGATCTCGCCAAGGCGCGCATCGACAAGTCCTCGCGCTTCACCGACTGGTCGCGCCGCCCCCTCACCGAGGCCCAGCTCGCTTACGCGGAATCGGACGTCACCCATCTGCGCCAGATCTACCTCGCCCTGAAGGTCGACCTCGACGCGAGCGGCCGCGAGAGCTGGGTCGCCGAGGAGATGGCGGTGCTGTCCTCGCCGGGGACCTATGAGGTCCGCCCGGAGAACGCCTGGCAGCGCCTGAAGGGCCGTGTCCGCAAGCCGCGCGAGTTCCCGCTCCTCATGGAGATCGCCGCATGGCGCGAGCGCGAGGCGCAGACCCGCGACGTGCCGCGCCAGCGCGTGCTCAAGGACGACGCGCTGATGGACATCGTCCAGCGCGGGCCGCGTTCGGTCGAGGCCCTGGCCGAGCTGCGCTCCGTGCCCAACGGCTTCGAGCGCTCGCGCTCGGGCGGCGAGGTCCTGGCCGCGATCGAGCGCGCCGCCGCGATCGATCCCAAGACCCTGCCCCGACTGGAGCGCGAGCGCGGCCGCCCGACCAATGGCGCGGTGCTCGACCTGCTCAAGGTGCTGCTCAAGGCCGTAGCCGATGCCGAGCGCGTCGCGCCCAAGATCATCGCCTCCAGCGACGATCTCGAAGCCATCGCTTCCGACGAGCTCGACGACGTGCCCGCCCTGCAGGGCTGGCGCCGCGGCGTCTTCGGCGAGAAGGCGCTCGCGCTGAAGAACGGCCAGCTCAGCCTGCGCATCCAGCGCGGCAAGGTCGTGGTGAGCTAGGGCTCACCGAGAAGGGCGCGGGGAACCCCTCTCCTGTAAGGAGAGGGGCAGGGGTGAGGTGTAGGCCCCTGGACCAGTAGGACGCGCCCTTACGGTTGCAGCGACCACCTCACGGCACATGCGGTTAGCGGCCTACCCCTCACCCTAGCCTCTCCCTCCGGGAGAGGGTTTCCCGCGCTGTCCGAGCTTGCCCGGCGACCGGATTCTGTGTCACCCGCCCGTATAGCTCTTCACCAGCGAGCCGGTGACCAGCCCCCAGCCGTCGACGAGCACGAAGAAGATCAGCTTGAACGGCAGCGCCACCGTCACCGGCGGCAGCATCATCATGCCCACGGACATCAGGATCGAGGCCACCACGAGGTCGATGATCAGGAAGGGCACGAAGAGCAGGAAGCCGATCTCGAAGGCTCGCCTGAGCTCCGAGATCATGAAGGCCGGCACCAGAACCTCGATGCCGATGTCCTGCGGCTGCTGCGGACGCGCCGCCTGCGACATGTCGAGGAACAGCATCAGGTCCTTCTCGCGGACATGCCGCAGCATGAAGGTCTTGAAGGGAACGACGCCGCGCTCATAGGCCTGCTGCGGCTGGATCTGCCCCGCGATCAGCGGCGCGGCCGCCGTGGCGTAGGCTTCGCGCAAAGTCGGCGCCATGACGAAGCCGGTGAGGAACATCGCCAGCGCGATGATGACGGCGTTGGGCGGCGCTGTCTGTGTGCCGAGCGCCGAGCGCAGCAGCGACAGCACCACCACGATCCGCGTGAACGACGTCACCATGATCAGGATCGACGGCGCCAGCGACAGCACCGTGATGACTGCGATGAGCTGCAGCGCCCGCTCGGCCACACCCCCGCCCTGCCCGAGATCGAGCGAGAGCGTCTGCGGCAGGGCCGGCGTGGTGAAGGCGAGAAGCAGCGCAGCCGCGATCAGGACGCGCCCGCATCGATGCCGTCTCGCTGGTCTGAGGCTGGGATTCACGCAGGGCCGCCGCTGCCGCCCGACTCAACCGATCGGGCGAGACGAAGCTAGCCGGGCAAGAGCGCTGCGCAACCGCCGCGCGGCGGTGGCGCGCAGGAAGCGCGACATTCCTGTTGATGGCCGCCGGCGCTCAGGCCGGCGGTGACATCACGCGTCAGGACTTGTCCTTGGAGCCCCGGCCGAGCAGCCGAGCGAATTCGGCCTCGATCGCATCGACGGAGAAGGGGTCGATCTCCTTCGGCTCGGGCGGCGCGGCGGGCTTCTCCGGCTCGGGCTGAGGTTTCGGCTCCGGCTTGGCTTCGACGACCGGCGGCTGCGGTTCGGGCGCGGCCAGCGCCGGTTCCGGCGCGGGTCCAGGCGCTGGCGCCGGTT
>Ga0255338_1004475_pt1 | contig 14409 bp, 7 predicted proteins | sample MeOH1_35cm_T4_19_FD_203715 | JGI IMG/M metagenome (GOLD analysis project Ga0255338, IMG submission 203715) | Sandy soil microbial communities from University of British Columbia, Vancouver, Canada - MeOH1_35cm_T4_195 | ecosystem: Engineered > Artificial ecosystem > Sand microcosm > Unclassified ...
GGCGACGTGCGTGGGCGTGATCGGGCTGGCCAGCGCGCTGAGCCAGTCGAGCTACACCGCGACCTACGCGGGCGACGCCGACTACCTGGGCGCGACCGCGCAGGGGAAGCTCGGCTGACGACTGCGGGCGCCTGCCCCTGCTCCGGGACTCGTCACCGGGCCCTGGCGCCGAGGGCGTGCGCGACCAGTGCGTTCGCGTGTCCGTGGCCCAGGCCGTAGTCGGCCTTGAGCCAGGTCACCAGCTCCAGGTGCGGCGCCGGGGCGTGCGCGTGGATCAGCTCGATCCAGTGCTCGATCGACTCGCCGTAGGTCAGCTCGATCGAGGGGAAGTACGACGCCGGGCCGGTGATCCGGGGGCGGGGTGCGGTGCGGGTGTCCATCGGGGTGCCTTCCGTCGTGGGGTCTCACCACCACGACGAACGACCGACCGCGTTCTCGACATCAGTCGGGCCGGATCGCGACCAAAGCCCTGTGGTCCGACGGCGTCATCACGAGCGTGACCTCCTCGGCCGGCCCCGGGCCGTGCACGTCGTCGAGCTTGCGCGTGGCCGGTCCGATCGTGCCGGGGTGGTCCTCGCGGCCCTCCCACGCCGAGGTCAGCCCGGCGAGGCGCAGGCTGTCGAAGTTGGAGTCGCCGACGGCGTACACCACGTGCCCGGCGCGCTGGTGCTCCGCGACCAGGCTCTCGAGTCGCCGTACGTCGGTGCGGTGGCGGGTCTCCAGCCGCGGACGCTCGGGGTGGTACGCCGCGTCGACCTCGACCCCGGGCGTGAGGTGGTAGCTCATCATCGCCACCGTCCGGGGCACCTGCCGGTCGCGGTAGACGCCGACGGTGACGACCCGGGGCGGCTCGATGCCGGTCGTGCGGTCCGGCCGGTCCGAGCGCCCGAATCCGCTGACGAACACCACCCGCGCCGAGACCGGGTCGAACCGGTCCGCGCGGGCGCCGACGACGTTGCCCCCGGCGACCGCCGACACCCAGTGGTACGCCGGGTCGCGGGGCCGTCGGAGCAGGCCGGTGCCCAGCGACGGCACCACCCTCACATCGCCGAACCGGCGCAGCAGCCCCAGACGGGAGACGTACCACTCCTGCAGCCCCACCAGGTCCGGCTCGTGATCGAGCACCTGGACGAGCGCCGTCCGGGCCTCGCGCCGGGGCAGCTTGTAGAGGATGTTCGCGCTCGCGACCACGGTCCGGCTCATGGCAGGAGTCTGCCGCCTCCCGCGGACCGGGTCGCCGACAGGCGGGTGGCGTGTCCCACCTTCCGGCATGGCTTCGGCCGGACGGGGAACGACTCCTGCTGGAGGGGATCCGCGGCGGCCGTCGCGGAGCAGTCGTCGAGCAGGAGGATTTGTGGCGAGGTCCGCCGTCATCGCACCACTGACCGGTGTCCGGCTGGTGGCTGCGGCCTGGGTGGTCCTGTTCCACATCTATCTCGACAACGGGGGCGACCTCTCCTCGGCGTACCCGCTCGTGGACGCCGTGGTCGGGCCGATCGCCGGCCAAGGTGACCTGGGCGTGGACCTCTTCTTCCTGCTCTCCGGGTTCGTCCTCGCGCACAACTACCTCGACCGCCTCGGCCACGGACCGTCGCTCGCGAGCGCCGCCCGTTTCCTGTGGCTGCGCCTCGCCCGGGTCTGGCCGCTGTACATGGTCGCCGTCGTCGGCGGCGGGCTGCTGCTCTCGCTGCGGTTCCAGCTGTGGGGCACGCCGCCCAACGTGCCGCTGACCGTGCCGCGTTTCCTCGCGCAGGCGTTCATGGTCCAGCAGTGGGGTGCTGCCCAGGTGCCGGACACCAGCTGGACCGGTCCGGCCTGGTCGATCTCCGCGGAGTGGCTCGCCTACCTGTGCTTCCCGGCGCTGGCGGTCGTCGTCTGGCGACTCCGCCGGTACGCCGGCCCGGGCCTCCTGCTCGCGCTCGCCGGCCTCGTCCTGGTCCCGACGCTCGTGTGGACCGCGGTCGCGCAGACGCAGGCCGCGCCGTACATGTGGCTCGCCCGGCTCGCCAGCGAGTTCACCTGCGGTGCGCTGCTCTCCGCGGCGACCGCGCGCGACCTACCGAGGATGCGCCGGGCGGCCGGCTGGCTGGCGCCCGCCGCGATCGTCGCGGGCGCGGGCTGGCTGTACCTGGCCGACGCCCTCGGCCGGACCTGGCTCGGCCCGCTGGTGCTGGCGCTGTTCCCGGTGCTCGTGCTCGGCCTCGCCCACGGCGACGGCCGGGTGCAGCGCCTGCTCGGCAGCCGGCCGATGGTGCTCGGCGGCGGCGTGTCGTTCGCGCTCTACCTGGTGCACGTGCCGCTGCTGAAGCTCTTCCGCGACGCCCTCGACCACGGCGCCCTCCCGTTCGGCCCGCGCTGGCAGCTGGCCGGCGAGCTCGGCATCGCTGCGGCGAGCCTGGTGCTCGCCTGGGCGCTGTTCCGGCACGTGGAGGAGCCGGCCCGGGACCGGCTGCGCGACCTCGGGCCGCACGTCTCAGCGGTGGCGGGCAGCGTCGGGCGGCTGCGGGTGCCGGCCCGCATCGTCACCGCCCCGCTGACCCTCGCGCACGGCGCCCACTACCAGGCCCAGCACCAGGCGCTGCGGACGGTCTGCTGAGCGACGTCCTCAGGTCGAGGTGTGCGACGCCCGGGTGTCCGTCGCGCCGGTGAGGACGGCGTCCGCGAGCCGGATCGCGTCGGCCAGGGTGAGCCGGTGGCCCTCCGCGTAGGCCGCCTCGTACCCGCCGTCCGGCCCGGCGTCGGCCACGAGCTGGCGGATCCAGGTCGAGTCGAGCGGGTCCATCCGGGCGGGGGAGTACCCGATCCGTTCGCCGGTGGCGTCGACCACCCCGAGCAGCCGTCCGCCCAGCGGGCCGTCACCGGCGGCCGCGACCGCACCGGCCAGCGTCTGCAGGCCGGCGAGGGCGGCGGTGGTGTCGTTCTGCTCGGCCATCGCGACCACGACGCCGGCACTGAGGCGGGCGGCGTCGTCGGGCCGCGCCGTGGTCAGCGCGACCTTGGCGGCGATCCACGCCGACGAGACGCTCACCCAGGTCTCGTCGTGCTTCGTGGCCAGGGCCATCGCCTGCTCGAGCAGTCGCTCGGCCTCCTCGACGTCGTAGAACCGGGCCAGCTGGCCCAGGGTCATCAACGCCTCGGCCTCGGCGGCCGGGAGGGCCGCCTCGACGGCGAGGTCGAGACCCTCGCGGGCGATCTCGAGCGCGCCGGCGAGGTCGCCGGAGGCCGCCCGGAAGTAGCCGAGGTGGCCGTACAGCCGTGAGCGCAGCTCGGGGTCCGGCGCCCGGCCGACCAGCGCCACCGCCTCCTCCAGGGCCGCGCTCACCCGGACCATGTCCCCGTCGAGGTAGGCCAGGGTGGCGACTCCGTGGAGCAGCCGTGCCCGCAGCAGCGGGTCGGTCAGGTCGAGGGCCAGCGACTGCTCCAGCCAGATCCGGCCCTCGGCGGTGTGGCCGCGGCGGTACCAGAACCACGGCAGGGCCGACGCGATCCGGCCCGCCGCCTCGGCGTACCCCTGCTCGAGGGCCCAGGACAGCGCCCGCCGGACGTTGGCCTGCTCCGTGTCGAGGCGGGCGATCCAGGTCGCCGCCTCCGGTCCGCGCAGGTGCGGCGCCGCCGCGGTGGTGAGCTCCTCGACCCAGCGCAGGTGGCGGTCGGCGGTCTCCCGGGCCTCCTGCGGTCCGGTCACGTCGGCGGCGTAGGCGCGCAGCGTCTCGAGCATGCACCAGCGGGGGACGGCCGGCCGGCGGTCGACGACCAGCAGCGACTTCGCGGCCAGCTCGTGCACCAGGGAGACAGCGCCGTCGCCGACCAGGGCGTCGGCCGCGCCGAGCTCGAAGCCCTCGAACGCCGCCACCCGGCGGAAGACCTCCTGCTCGTCGGCGGTGAGCAGGTCGTAGCTCCAGGCGACGGTCTCGCGCAGCGCGCGGTGGTGGACCAGCCCGGACCGCGGGCCGTTGGTGAGGATCGCGAACCGGTCGTCGAGGGCCGCGAGCAGCTGCTCGAGCGACATCGTCCGGAGCCGCGCGGCCGCGAGCTCGATCGCCAGGGGCACCCCGTCGAGCTCCTCGCAGATCCGTCGGACCACGGGCAGCCCGTCGCCCCGGAGGAGCGCGTCGGGCAGGTACTGGGCGGCTCGGCGGCAGAACAGCTCGACGGCCTCGCCGGGGAGCCCGTCCTCCTCGTCGGTCACCGACAGCGGCCGGACGTCGAGGATCGTCTCGCCGGGGATGCGGAGCTCCTCGCGGCTGGTGGCGAGCACCCGCACGCCGGCGCAGGACTCGAGGATCCCCCGCACCAGGGCGGAGACGGTGTCGGTGAGGTGCTCGCAGTTGTCGAGCACCAGGAGCACCTCACGGTCGTGGAGCGCGGGGACGAGCAGCTCGAGGGACGCCGCGGTCGCGAGCGTGGTGACGCCGACCGCGTCGGCGACGGTCTGGGCGACCAGGGCCGGGTCGTGGATGCTGCCCAGCGGTGCCCAGCAGACCCGGTCCGGAGCCGGCCCGTAGAGCCGCTTCAGGGCCTCGATCACCAGCCGGGTCTTCCCGGCACCGCCGCTGCCGACCAGCGTGACCAGCCGTTGCTCCTCGAGCAGCGCGGACAGCCGCGCCAGCTCGTGGCGGCGGCCGACGAACGACGTGAGCGGGAGCGGTGGCGGCTCGGCCGGCGGGCGAGCCGGCTGCGGACCGGCCGGGGCCGGTGTCGCGGTGGCCGCCGTGGCCGGAGCCGCCAGGCCCGGGTCGTGCTGGAGGATCGCGGTCTCGAGCCGACGCAGGTCGTGCGTCGGGTCCAGTCCGTAGCCGTCGGCCAGCTCGGTGCGGGCGCGGCGCAGCGCGTCGAGGGCGTCGGTCTGGCGTCCGGCCCGGTAGAGCGCGGTGGCCAGCAGCCCCCAGGCGTGCTCGCTGGTCGGATGGGTGCGCACCAGCGCCTCGAGGTCACCGAGCACGGCCGCGTGCTCACCGAGGTCGAGCCGGGTCTCGAGCAGCGCCTCGGTGGCCGAGCGGTGCGCCTCCTCGAGGTGGCGGACGGCGGCCCGCAGGCGCGGGCCGTGGTCGAGGTCGGCGTACGGCGCACCGCGCCACTCGCCCAGGGCAGCGGTCAGCAGGGCGCGCGCGCCGGCGAGGTCGCCGTCCCTGCGCGCGGCCTGCGCGGTCGCGACCGCGGCCAGGAACCGGCGCGCGTCGACGGCGTCGTCGTCGACCCGGATCGCGTAGCCGTGCCCCGCGCGCGTGATGACGGACGAGCCGCGCGCGGACGCGGGATCGAGCGCGCGGCGCAGCCGGGACAGGTAGCTGCGCAGCGACGCCTGTGCCTGGGTGTCGCTGTCGCCCCAGATCTCCGCGACGAGGTCCGCGGCCGGGACCACGGCGCCGTCGGCGGCGACGAGGAGGGCGAGGACCATCCGCTGGCGAGGTCCGCCCAGCTCGGCAGGCGTGCCGCCGACAGCGGCCTGGACGGGTCCGAGCACACGGATCGACGCTTCGCCGAGAGCGGCCGGTGCCGGGTCACCCGCGCTGCGGGCCGCGCGGTTGCGCTCGGATTCCACGGGACTGCAACAACCTCTCAACTCGACGTCGCGACGATTCTGGCCGAAGCCGGACAGCGGCGTGCAATTTTCGGCCGAACCGGCTCCTCACCAGGATCCGTGCACGGCCGCGGACAGATGGAGAGAGATGTTCGAGCGGGTGGCCGGGTCCGGCCGAATGGTTGCGTCGGAACGAGCAGCGGGGATGCGCCGGGCCTGCCGGCTGCTGCTCGCCCCGGTCATGGCGGCCGCGGTCCTCGTGCCGCTGTCCGTCGCGGCTCCGACCGCTGCCGCCGCTGACCCGGCCACGAACCTCAGCAGTGATCCGGGTGAGTCGGCGTGGAACCGGGTCGCCTCCTCCGAGGACGACGTGTACGCCGTGTGGCAGGACCGCTCCTACAGCGCCGGCGGCATGAGCGCCGTGGTGCTGCGCCGCAGCGACGACAAGGGCACGACCTTCCAGCCGGCCCAGCTGGTCAGCTCGGGCAAGCACGACGCGGTGCACCCGGCGGTGGCCGCCTCGGGCGCCCACGTGTACGTCACGTGGAAGGAGCTCGACTCCTCGGTCGACACCCACTGGCAGTCCGACATCTGGCTGGCCCGCAGCGACGACCACGGCGCCAGCTTCGTGACCACGCGGGTGAGCAACGACCAGGCCGACTCGGTCGACCCCGTGGTCGTCGCCGACGGCGACCGGGTCGCCGTCGTCTGGAACGACTCCGACGCCCGGATCATGGCCGCGACCAGCACCGACGGCGGCGAGACGCTCCACCCGGCGACGATGGCCGAGCACACCCAGTACGGCGCCCACGTGAGCGCCGCCCTGTCGCTCGGGCACGTCCACGCCGCGTGGGAGCAGGGCACGGCGACCACGCCGACCCACGTCGCGGCCACCCGGCTCGCGTTCGGTGCGGACACCGGCGACGCGCCGAAGGACCTCGGGCTCGGCTTCGTCGACGGCATCGCGGCCTGGGGCACCGGCGTGCACGTCGCGTTCCGGCACACGGTCTCCAACTGGTACGCCGACCTGCTGGTGGCCTCGAGCGCCGACGCCGGCCAGAGCTGGATGAAGCCGGTGACCCTCGACACGAAGATGGACGCCGCGTCGATCTCGAAGATCGCCATCGCCGCCGACGGGGGAGAGGTCGCGGTCGCGTGGGCCGGGCCGTTCAGCGACGAGCTCGCGGCCTCGGACGCGAAGATCGCCGGCAAGGTCGGTGCGTTCGTCGCCCGCAGCACCGACGGCGGCCGGCAGTTCACCTCCGCCGCGCTGGCCTCGAGCGACAACACCGGCGCGTTCACCGACATGGACATCGCCACGCTCACGCACACGCCCGCCGGCCGGAGGCCGGTGCCCGCGCTGACCTGGACGGTCCCGAAGCGGTTCGGCGGGGACCAGGACCACGACGGCCTGGTCGACTACCTGACCACGCGCGACCAGGTGCTCGGCGAGACCTACCCGGCCGACCTGGACGCCTGCGGCTCCGATGGCGGCGACAGCCCGGTCACGTCGTACACGTGGCAGGTCGAGGGCGAGACCACGACGACCGGCGACTGCACGCTGCGGCACGTGTTCACCTCGCGTGGCCAGCACGACGTCACGCTGACCGTGACCACGCAGGACGGCGACTCCGAGACGAAGACGCTGCCGGTGACGATCAAGGACCTGTTGGTGGTCTCGATCGGCGACTCGGTGGCCAGCGGCGAGGGCAACCCCGACGTCCCCGGCGGCGGGATGTGGTTCTGGGACAAGGACGCCCGCTGGCAGCTGCGCCGGTGCGACCGCTCGGCGCTGGCCGGCCCGGCGCGCGCCGCCCGCCGGCTCGAGGACGCCGACCCGCAGAGCTCGGTGACCTTCCTCCACCTGGCCTGCTCCGGCGCGACGATCAGTGACCCTGACCCGGCGTCCGGCGGGATCCTCACGCCGTACGACGGCATCAGCAACCCGTTCGACCTCCCGCCGCTGCCGCCGCAGCTCGACCAGCTGGCCGACCTGACGACCGGCCCGGACGCGAAGCGGCGTCCGGTCGACGCGATGTTCGTCTCCATCGGGGCCAACGACCTGAAGTTCTCCAACGTGATCAAGGCCTGCATCACCGGGGACTGCGCGGACCCGGCCAACCCGGTGCAGGCCGACCTGGCCCGCCGCAAGGACGCCCTGCCGGTCCGCTACGACGACCTCGCGAACTGGCTGAAGTCCTACGTCCCGGCCGACCGCACCTTCCTGACCCAGTACTTCGACCCGACCCGCGACGGCGCGAAGGACTTCCACCTGGACTGCGTCGCGGATGGTGACCGGATCACGACCGCCGAGACGTCGTGGGCCTACGACAACGTCGTGGTGCCGCTGAACAAGATGGGTCACGACGCCGCGGCCCGGAACGGCTGGCACTACGTCGACGGCATCGCCGGCGCGTTCGAGCCGCACGGCTACTGCGCGGCCGACTCGTGGGTCGTGCAGCTGGGCACGTCGTTCGACAACCAGGGCGGCAAGGACGGGGCGTTCCACCCCAACGGGCCGGGCCACGACCTCTACGGCGCCCGGCTTGCCGAGGAGTCGGCCCCGGTGCTGGACCTGCCCGCTGCCCCGAGCGGCACGGCCGCGGTGCGCAGCAACCGGTTCGCGGTGGTGCACTCCGACAGCGACACCACCCTGACGGTCACGCCGCTCGACGGCGGCACGCCGACGACGGTGACCGCGCCGTACCACCCGCTCACCGGGGGGCTCGCGGTGACCGGCACCGACGTCGGGGCCGACGTCACCTGGCTGTCCTACGTGCACCCCGGCGGCGGTCCGGTCACGACCGACAACCTCGAGGTCTTCGCCCGGCACGTCGACCTCGGTCCCGGCAACATCTCGGTGCGGTCCGTGCAGGTCGTGCAGGCGCCCGACCACGCCACCGCGCTCGCGGCCGGGAAGTCGGCGGTGCTCCGGGTCGAGATCCACAACGGCCTCGACCACGGCACCTTCGTGCCGGTGAGCTACCACGTCGGGCCCGACGGTGCCCAGCAGAGCGGGACCGTCGACGTCGGCCTGCACCGGGGCCGGAACATCGTCTGGCTGCGCCCGACGCCGGCGTTCGTGCCGGCGCTGTCGACCGAGGTCTCCGCGAGCGTCTCGATCCCCGCGGACCGGGCCCAGGGCGGCCAGGAGACCGCCTCGACGACCGCGGCGCTGCCGGTCCGCAGCACGCGGTCGATGAAGGTGCTCTACGTGCCGCTTGCCCAGCCGGGCGACGCCCCGGCGTGCGCTGCCGTCCAGGGCGTGGCCCGCGACGGCGGCGGGTTCGCCGCGCCGCGTTCCCGGTGCCCGAGAGCGGGATGACCTCGACGGTCAGCTGCTCGACGCTGATGTCGGCGCACGTCACCGGCACCACCGTCGACCTGGTCGAGACGCTGCGCGACCTCGCCGGCGCCGCCCGCGCGACCGGGTACGACGCCGTGGTCGGCGTGGTCCCTCAGGGCTGGTTCGCCGACCACACGACTGAGAAGCTCAGCGGCGGCGTGGGCCTCGTCGGCGGTGACAGCGGTCCGGTCGACGGCGCCTCGATCGTCGAGGCCGGGGTGCCGGTGCCGGCCGTCGCGCACGAGCTCGGGCACAACCTCGGGTTGACGCACACCACCGAGGCCGCCGCCGGGTACCGGCTCGACGACGCCGAGGCCCGGCAGGGCGACGACTTCATGGACCCGGTCGCGCACCCGCAGAACTGGGTCTCCGACGCCACCTTCCAGCGACTGCGGCAGCGCCTCCAGCTCTCGTCGTTGCCCGGCGGGTCCGGCAGCAGCCTGCTCGTCGGCGGTGTGCTCGCCGATGACGGCACGGTGACCGACGTGAGCTGGAAGCGCTCGGAGGAGGCGCCCGACCCGGTGCCGGCGTCGGGCGACCTGAACGTCGCCCTCCGCACCGAGGACGGCGACGTGATCCTGGTCCCGCTGTCGCTCTCGTCGGCGGCCGGTCTCTCCGACGTGCCCGTCGCCGGCCGGGCATTCACGGCCCGCGTGCCGTGGCCCGCTGCGAAGACGGTCACGTCGGTCGACATCGTCGACCCGGGCGGGAAGACCCTCGTGTCGCGGCCCGTGTCGGCCTCGGCCCCCGTCGTCTCGCTCACCCTCCCGGCGGCCGGGGACACCGCCGCCGTCGGCTCGCCGCTCGAGGTGGCGTGGTCCGCGACCGACGCGGACGGCGACGCGCTCACCGCCGACGTGGCGCTGAGCACCGACGGCGGCGCGACCTGGCGGCCGGTGGCCTCCGACCTGAGCACCTCGGCGGTTGACATCCCGGTCGCGGCGGAGCTCGCCGGGAAGCAGGTGACCGTGCGGGTGACCGCCTCCGACGGGGTGAACACCGCGACCGCGACGTCGGTGGCCGTCCCGATCTCCGGCGGTGGCGTGGCCAACGGCGAGCTCGCGTTCTGGCAGCACCAGGACAGCTTCACGAGCACCTACTCGGTCGAGACGGTGCAGCCCGACGGCACCGGCCAGCACCAGACGGTCGCCGGAGCGCTCTGGCCGGCGCACTCCCCGGACGGCAGCAAGCTCGCGTACGCCGGGCCCCACACCTACGCCGGCGGCGACCCGAGCGACAACGCGCAGAACCTGTTCGTCGCCGATGCCGACGGCTCGAACCCGACGCCGGTGTTCGCGAAGCAGACCCAGATCGGGCGGCCGTCCTGGTCGCCGGACGGCACCCGGCTGGCCTTCTCGGGCTGCGTCGACCCGGGCGCGGGCTACCAGTGCGGCCTCTGGACGGTCGCGGTCGACGGGACCGCGCCCCACCTGGTGAAGGAGGACGCCACCAACGACTACCCCGACTACGACCGGCCGGCCTGGTCGCCGGACGGGGTGCACCTCGCCTACGAGTACCGAGCGTCGAACACCAACAGCGACATCCACGTCGTCAGGACCGACGGCACCGGAGACGTCAACGTCTCCCAGCAGCTCCCGGACGGCGGCCTCTACGGCTTCGACAACAACCCGACCTGGTCCCCGGACGGCAGCCGGATCGCCTTCGAGTACAACCGCACCGGCGGCGGCATCGCGGTGATGGACGCTGACGGCCGCAACATGTCGGTCGTCCTCCCGGCGGGCAGCGACACGGTCGGCTTCCCGACCTGGTCCCCGGACGGCACCCGCCTGGCCTTCACCCGCGGGGTGTCCGCCGGCGGCTGGCTCTGGGTGCGCAACCTGTTCACCGTCAAGCCCGACGGCACCGGCGAGCAGCAGCTGACCCACGAGCTCGCCGGCTGGTCCGCCGACGCCGCCACCTGGCGGGCCGTCCCGGCGACCGACCCGGAGCCGACGACGCCGCCGCTCTCCGCGGGTGGCCCGTACGACGCGACGGCCGGCCGTCCGCTCACCCTCGCGGCGACCATGCCCGGCCAGGACGCCGGCGTCGCCCCGCTGGTGACCTGGGACCTCGACGGGGACGGCACCGCCGACGCCAGCGGCGTCTCGCCGACGGTGACGTTCGCCGACACCGGCACGCGCACGGTCACGGTGCGGGTCGCCCAGGCCGACGGCAGCACGAAGACGGCGGACGCGACGGTCCACGTCGCGGCGGCCACGCCCGACGTCGAGGCGGGTCCCGACGAGACCGCGGCCGCCGGCACGTCGTACAGCCTCGGCGGTGCGGGCTTCACCGCGCCCGCCGGCGGCAGCTACACGGCGACCGTGGCCTGGGGCTCGGCCGACCCGGTGGACGCGACCGTCGAGGCCGCCGGCGGCGGCCGGTTCGTGGTCCGGGCCTCGCACACGCTCGACGCCGGGGCGCACGACGTGGTCGTGCGGGTCTGCGACGCCGACGCGCACTGCGGGTCGGACACGGTGACGGTCACCGCCGAGGATGGCGCCGACCCGGTGGTGACCACGGTGGGTCCCGACGAGGGCCCGCGCGGCACTGTCGTGACCCTGCACGGGTCGCGCCTCGGTGGCGCAACGGCGGTGCGGTTCGGCGACACGGACGCGCTCTCCGTCGAGCCGGTGTCCGACCGCGAGGTGCGTGCGGTCGCGCCGATGCTGCCCGACGGTCAGGCGGTGCCGGTGGTGGTCGAGACCGCGGCGGGTACCTCCGACCCGGCCACCGGTGCCCGCTTCACCGGTCGCAACCGCGGACCTCGGGTGACCTTCCCGGACGGGTCGACCGGGGTCGGCTCGCCCGTCGACCTGCCGGTCACCACGACCGACCCCGACGGCGACCCGGTGAGCGTGGAGCTGCTCGGCGCGCCCGACCACGGCACCGCGGTGACCGTCGACGGCGGCGTCCGGTACACCCCCGACGCCGGCTTCAGCGGCACCGACCGGGTCACCGTGGTGGCGACCGACGACGGCGGTGCGGCGACGGCCGCGACGGCCCAGGTGACCGTCGGCAGCCGCGCTCCGGTCGCCCGGATGGACGTCCTGGCGCTGACCGGCGCCGGCGCCCTGCGGGTGCCGCTCGCGGACCTGGCCGCCAACGACGGCGACCCCGACGGCGACGCCCTCCACGTCGGCGGGGTGGCCGCGATCGCGTCGACCACGGGCACGGTCACGGTCGACGGCACGGACCTCGTGTACTCGCCCGCAGGTGACGGTACGACGCCCGACGAGCTGCGCTACACGCTCCTCGACGCGACCGGGATGTCGGCGACCGGCGTGATCGCCGTCGAGCCCAGGGCGGCCGCCGTCCCCACGACGCTCACCTGGACCGGGCCCGCCCACGTCCAGTACAGCGACCCGCTGCCGGCCTCGGTGCACCTGGCCGCAGGGCCGGACGGCGTCCCCGGCGCCCTGGTCTCGGTCTCGGCCGGCGGGACGACCGCGACCGGGCAGACCGGCGCGGACGGCAACGCCACGGTCCCGGTGCCGGTGCACGCCGACCCGGGTCCGCTCGAGCTGGCGCTGTCCTACGCCGGCGACGACGCGCACGCGCCGAGCTCGGGCACGGGGTCGGTCGTCGTCGACCGGGAGGACGCCGTCCTCGGCGCCCCGGCCGTGGTGTCGTCGGGCCCGGCGGCCACGACGATCGTGACCACCTTCGGCGAGCCGGACGCCTCGACCGGCGACCTGGCCGGCCACACCGTGCGCCTCGCGCTGACCGACGCGGCCGGTGCCGTCACGAACGCGTCAGCGGTGACCACCGCCGACGGACGCGCGGTCGTCACCCTCGGCCTGGCCGGCGGCGCGTACGACGTGACCGCCACCTTCGACGGCGACGTGCGCTACCTGCCGGCCGTCGTGTCCGGGAAGGTCGTCGCCGGGCAGAAGGCGTCCCGGTCGGTGCACGGCTCGGGCCGGATCCGGCTGCGGACCGGTCGGGCGGCGTTCTCACTGGACGTCGTCGGGGCCGCTGCGGGCGGTGCCACCGGCACCTTCCGTCTCGATCAGCAGGCCCACGGGCGCCGGGGGAGCCTGCGGTCGACGGCGATCACGTCGCTGACGTCGACCGGCACCGGTGCGACCTTCACGGGTCGCGGGACCTGGAACGGCCGGCCGGGCTGCACCTTCCGCGTGACGATGGTCGACGGCCACCCCGACCGGGTGCGGATCGTGGTCAAGGACCGGCGCGGGCGGGTGCGCTTCAGCACGCGTGGCCTGCGCCCGCTCAGGAGCGGGGACGTCACGATCGGCTGACCGTGTGTGGCGGCTGGGGTCAGCCGCAGGAGCAGCGCTGGTCGGCCGGCACGCTGCCGAGCACGTCCTCGACGTGCATCCCGCAACCGCTGTAGCTCGCCTTGCCGCAGCTACGGCAGGTCGCTGGCATGCACATGGGGGGCCTCTTCTCACGGGTCTCGGGCTTCCCCCGGGGAGGGGAGCGATGGTCGCCACGATACCCTAGGGGGTATAGGGCCGGCAATCGGCCGACCCTTCGCAGGAGGAGATCCTCTCGTGTGTCCCTGCCGCCGGGGCGACGCCGCCGGGTCCGTCGTACGCGCGTGCGGAGCGGTCACCTGATGCTGCCCGTGGCCGTGCTCGCCGGGGTCGCGATCGGCCTGAGCCTGGGCGCCCTGGGTAGCGGCGGGTCGATCCTCGCGGTGCCGGTGCTGGTGTACCTGCTCGACCAGTCGCCGCTGGAGGCCACCACCGGATCCCTGGTCGTGGTCGCCGCGGCCTCGGTGACCGGAGCGATGCTGGCTCACCGGGCCGGGCAATTGCGCGTCGGTCGCGGGCTCGCCTTCGCGCTCGTGGGGACCGTCGGGGCCGCGGTCGGGGCCACCTGGTCGTTGCACGTCGACCCGACGGTGCTGATGACCGCCTTCTCCGTGGTGATGCTGGTGGTCGCCGCGACGATGACCAGGCGGCTGCTGGCCGGCTCGGGCGCGCCGGGGTCCGCCCTGGAGGTCGACGCCCCGATCATCTCCGTGAGCCCGACGTTCATGTGCGACTGCCCGCGGGCCTTGAAGATCGTCGTCACCGGCTTCGCGGTCGGCGTGCTCACCGGGTTCCTCGGCGTGGGCGGCGGCTTCCTCGTGGTGCCCGCCCTCGTGCTGGCGCTCGGCCTCCCGATGCCCAGTGCCATCGGCACCTCATTGCTGGTCATCGCCGTCAACAGCGTCGCTGCGTTCGCCGTACGCCTGGGCCACGGGGTCCAGCTGGACTGGGCGCCACTGGCGCTGCTCACCATCGCCGCGGTCCTGGGCAGTGTCGCCGGGCGTCGCGTCGCCGGCCGGGTCGACCCGCGCCGGCTGGGCTTCGGGTTCATCGGCCTGCTGGTGGCGGTCGGCGGCTACACCGCGGTCGTCACCCTGGCGTGAGGCCGGGCAGCCCCCGAAACGAAACCCGGAAACGAAGAACACCCGAGCCCGCGACTGCGTGGGTTCGGGTGTCTCCGATGTCCTGAGACATCACAAACGCGCCTCCGGCAGGATTCGAACCTGCGACACCTGGTACCGGAAACCAGTGCTCTATCCCCT
>Ga0255338_1004476_pt1 | contig 14408 bp, 16 predicted proteins | sample MeOH1_35cm_T4_19_FD_203715 | JGI IMG/M metagenome (GOLD analysis project Ga0255338, IMG submission 203715) | Sandy soil microbial communities from University of British Columbia, Vancouver, Canada - MeOH1_35cm_T4_195 | ecosystem: Engineered > Artificial ecosystem > Sand microcosm > Unclassified ...
CTCGACCATGCCGACGGCCGCAAGCGCCTGACCTCCGCCGAGCAATTCACCATCGTAGGCGGCTCCGAGGAGACCCACGGCCGCATGACCGAGACCGTCATCAAGACCTTCGAGACCCTCAAGGTGCGCGGCAAGGCCCTGCAGGCGGTCGAGCCGCAGGAGCTCGCCGAGATCATCCACCAGTCCACCCCGCGCTGAGGCTGGCTTGCCTTTCCCCTGCGCCTAACTTAACTCCCCCCATGTCCGAAAAAATCGCCCACCTCGACAACGCCAATTTCGCCGCGGCCATCGCCGGCGCCAAGCCCGTCCTCGTGGACTTCTGGGCCCCGTGGTGCGGCCCCTGCAAGGCGATCGCCCCGATCCTGGAGGAGCTCGCCGTCGAGCTCACGGGCAAGCTGACCATCGCGAAGGTCAATGTGGACGACAACGGCGAGCTCGCTGCGAAATACGGCGTGCGCGCCATCCCGACCATGCTGCTCTTCAAGGCCGGCGAACTCGCCGACCAGTACGTCGGCATGATGGACAAGGCCTCGCTCAAGGCAAAGCTCGCGGGCAAGATCTAGCCGGATCCGGCTAGTTTCCGAACCGGGGCCCGCGCCCCGGTTTTTTATTTGGCGAGGACGATCCCCACGCTCAGCAGCACGCCAAAGGCCGCGAGATACTTCGCCGTGTCACCCAGCAGGGCGATCTGTTCCGCCGGCTCCCGCGAAACCGCCAGCTTCCGCGTCAGCCCCACCGCCCACGGCGCCAGCAGCAGCGGCAGGAGCACCGGCCACTGATAGTCGGTCAGCAGCAGCGCTGGCGGACATAGCAGCGCGACGGTGACCGACAGGGCGTATTGCCAGACGGCGAACTTCCGTCCGAAGCGGACGACCAGTGTCTTTTTCCCCGCCCGGACATCGGTTTCGGCATCCCGGTAATTATTTGCCACCAGGATGTTCGCCGCCAGCAGGCCAATGGCGGCCGCGCAGGAGGTCGCATCAGTGGTCACATAACCCGTCTGCACATAAAACGTGGTGTCCACCGCCACCAAGCCGAAGAATATGAAAACGAACAAGTCGCCGAGTCCGTTGTAGCCAAGCGGGAAGGGTCCGCCGGTGTAGGCGATCGCGCAACCGATGCTCACAATGCCGATGGGCAGGAGGATCCAGCCGCCTTCCCGCACCAGCAACAGGCCCACGGCAAAAGCCACGCTCAGCACCACCCACGTCGCCGCGAGCATCCGCCCGGGTGTGATCAGGCCGGCGGCCACGGCCCGGCGCGGCCCCACCCGCGCGACCGTGTCGGCCCCCTGCACGAAGTCGAAGTAGTCGTTGGCAAAGTTGGTCCCGATCTGCACGAGTAGGGCGAAGGCGAGGCAGACCGCCATCTTGGGATAATCCGCCGCGTGGTGCGCCGCCGCCAGCGCCGTTCCCACCATGACCGGGATGACCGCCGCCGGCAGGGTCTTGGGGCGCGCGGCCTCGAGCCAGTGGCGCCATTCGGATTGGGACGGCATGCGACGGAAGTCCTACTTCCCCGCAGTTTCCTGTTCAAGCCCCTTGATTCGTTCCACCACGACCTCACGCCGCGCCGCGGGATCATCCGCCTGCAACGTGGGCAGGATCTGTTTCAACCACGCGAGGGCCTCTTCGGGACGCCCGAGTTCGCGCAGGAGCTCGGCATGAACCCGTGCAGCATAATACGGTGAACCCGGCTGTTCCGCGGCCTGCCGAAACAACCGCGCCGCACCCTCCCGATCGCCCTGGGCCCGGAGCCGGATGTTGGCCATTTCGATGTAGATCTCGGCCGCCCCCGCGTGTGATTTCAGGCCGGTGGCCAAAAAGTCCAATGCCATCCGGGCCTGCATGTCGGCCTCGCGCTGGCGCACGGCCTGCGGCGCACCTTCCGTCCGCCACTCGGGCAGATCGTAGGCCATCATGCGCGCTCCATTCAGCCAAAAATACAATGGCCGCTCATCGGCGGCGACCGTCAGGTGCAGCAGTCTCGTGGTGGCTGCAGCATCCCGCCGCTCCCAAGCAAGATTGGTCCGTAACCAGAAACCACCCGCTACCGCCGCCCGCAGGCCGCCCATCACAGCCAGCGTCCCTCCGCTCCCGCCCAAGGCCGCCATCTGCGGGACCGAAGCCATCACCGGTGCAGACAAGCGCATCTCCAACGGACGCATCAGGCACACCGCCGCGAGCAACAGCGCCGGCGGCAGGACGCAGCGTGGCAGGCTAGAATTCGCGATGCTTGAAGACATAGGCAGCGAGACCACCGAACAGCAGCAGGAAGATCCCCCAATACAACCCGAGTGCCAGCAACCCCATCCCGGTCAGTTCCGTGCCGGCCAGCAGCGCCTCGACATCGAACAGGCCGAGATTGGGCCAGAACCGGAGGAATCCCAGCCAGCCCTCCCCGCCGGTGTATGGCCGCAGGTGGGCGATCACGGCCAGCAGCAATCCGGCACAACTGGCGAAGAGCGCCGAGCCGGCGTAGCTGCACACCAGCAGCGTCATCGCCGCCACGAGTGTAACCTTGAGCCAGACCAGGGCGCAGGCCTGCAGGAACACCGGCAGGGGCACAAAGACCGTCTTCAGTTGGGTCTCCCGGACCGCAATCACCGCGGCCAGCACCATCGCCAGCGCGGCGGTGAACAGGGCCAGCAAGGCCATCACGCCGGCCAGCTTGCCGCCGATGTATTCCCAGCGCCGGACTGGCCGTGTCAGCACACAGCCGATGGTGGCACCCGTGACATCGCTGAAGAACACATGAGCCATCACGAGCGCGGCCAGCAAGGTGCCGAGCAAGCCGATCGCCCCAAGCCCGAAATCACCGATGAACTTCAGCTCCGCCGCGCCGAAATTGAAATCCTGGAGCCAAACCGCCATGATCACGAGCATGGCCCCCGTCAGCACAAACAGGACGGTCAGTCGGAGGCGAAGCGCCTCGGCCAGCGTTTGCCGGGCAATGAGCGACACCCGACGCAGCGAGGCAGTCACGGAGTAGGTGTTGGTGTCAGGCTGGGCCACGGAGCTTCTCCAGGTAGAGTTTTTCCAGCGGTGATGAATCAACGGCCGGTCGATGATCCGCGCCCAGCAATTCAGCCGGCGTGCCCTCGGCGAGCAGCCGGCCCTGACCGAGGATGGCGAGGCGATCGCAGATCGCCTCCGCTTGCGCGAGCAGGTGGGAACTGAAGACCACCGCCCTGCCCTGCGCGGCCAGGTCGTGGATCAGTCCCGTCAGGGCCAGCCGACCCTCGGGATCGAGCCCGCTCGCCGGTTCGTCGAGCAACACGACCATGGGTTCGTGCACAATGGCCTGCGCCAGGCCAAGTCGTTGTCGCATACCCTTGGAGTAGGTCGCAATTCTCCGGTCAGCGACCGGTTCGAGTCCGGCCCAGGCGAGCACTGCCGTGATCCTTTGCGGAGTTGCGTCCGCGGGCAGCGAACTCAAGCCCGCACAATAGCGCAGAAATTCCCGACCGGTCTGATACGGGGCGAAGCGGGCCGATTCGGGCAAATAGCCAATCAGCGCCCGGGCTTCATCGCTACCCGCGGCATGACCCATGATCCGGCAATGGCCCGCGCTGGGCCCAACCAGTCCCGCCAGGGCCTTCAACGTCGTGCTCTTGCCCGACCCGTTGGGGCCGAGCAGGCCGAGCACCTGCCCGGGAGCCAGTTTCAGCGAAAGCGAACGGACGGCCTCGATCGGACGACCCAGCCAGCCGGTCGCGTAAGACTTGGTGAAGTCCGCCAGTTCAACCGCCCACTGGTCGCCAATGCGCATCGTCAGCGAATGGTGAACCCGGTGAACTGCGGCGCACGGGTGGCGCCGGCCTGCTCGACCTGGCGGATATAACCTTCCATCCGTTCCTGCACGGCGGAGATGAAGGCGTGTACCTCGGCCGGCTGGCCCTCGGCTTCAACCTGTACGCGCCCGTCCGGCAGGTTTTGGGCATAGCCGGAAACCTCATAACCCTTGGCGACTTGCAGGGTCTGGTACCGGAAACCCACGCCCTGCACCCGGCCGCTGAAAAACACCGTCGCATGATAAACCGCAGACATGCAGGCAGAAAAGACCCACACCGGGCCGAGACAACATCAACCTCCCCGCGTGACGGGAATTTTATTTGCCAGCAGGGGTCCGGCACGCATTGTGCACGACAACGCCGCAAGGCGCATTCCTTACATGACGAATCCTGATTCCGACGGGCTGTTCGATAACGACTGGGACGACTGCGGGGAACTGTCCTGGACCGAGGCTGATTGGCAGAAATACCTCGCCGCCCAAGAGACCGCCGTACGCGACTACATCAAGCATTACGACCAGTTGCCGGCCACGATGCAGCGGATTGACGAAGCCGCCCGCCTGATGGGTTGGGAACTCGCCGAGGACACCCCCGCCAGCCCGGAAACGGCCCGCGAAGTGGAGGAAATTGACGAGGTGGACGAGGAGATTTTCGACGGCGACTGGGACCCCTACACCCTGCACCGCAACCCGGTCTACATCTCGACCCGCGCGCTCTATCTCAGCCTGCTGGCGCACTGGGAACGGGTTGCCGCCCAGCCCGGACGCGTGCCCCCCGCGCTCGGCATCAACCTGCAATCGCTCCTCTATCGGGGCAACGAGCAGGCCCTGCAGGCCGTGCAGGCGCTGGAGATGGGCGACTACACCCTCGCCGTCCTCCTGTTCAAGCGGGCCCTGCGCGAACTCAATCTCACCCTATCCCGCTTGAATGAGCCCGATGCCAACGCCACGCCTTTTGCCGTGCGTTACCGGGATTACGCCATCCCGCGCCTCTTTGACCTGCGCGAGATCTGGCTGCGGGTGATGAACGAGTGCCGCCAGAGCCACGGCGGTCCCACCCTGCTGGACTGAGCGTCCCCCCCTCACGCCGGCCTACTTGGGCCGGCGTTTTGCTTTGGCGGCGTAGGCGGCCGGCTTGCGGCCGGTCGACTTGTAGTCGCCTGACTTGAGCGCATTGACCTGGTCGCGCAGCAACGCCGCGCGCTCGAACTCCAGCTTGTTCGCGGCTTCCTGCATCTCCTCCTCCAGTTCGGCGATGACCTCGGCCACTTCGTCCGCCGACTCGGCCACGGCAGCATTCTGATCCGTGCCGCTGCCGTCGTAGGTGTGCAGGCTGGCCTGCACACCGCGTTTCACGCTGCGGGGCGTGATGCCGTGCTCCTGGTTGTACGCGAGCTGCTTGGCGCGACGACGCGTCACTTCCTCCGTCGTTCGCTTGATCGAGTCGGTGATATTGTCGGCGTAGAAGATCACCCGGCCCTTCTCATGCCGGGCGGCGCGGCCCGCCGTCTGCATCAGGCTGGTGGCGCTGCGCAGGAAACCCTCCTTGTCGGCGTCGAGCACGGCCACGAGCGCCACCTCGGGCAGGTCCAGACCCTCGCGCAGCAGGTTGATGCCGATGAGCACATCGAAATTGCCCCGGCGTAGGTTGCGCAGGATCTCGACCCGTTCCAGCGCATCGATGTCTGAATGCAGGTATTCGACGCGGAGCTTGGCCTCGCGCATGTAGGAAGTCAGGTCCTCGGAAAGGCGCTTGGTGAGGGTCGTCACCAGCACGCGCTCCCCCTGCTCCACCGCCTTGCGCACCTCGCCGATCAGGTCCTCCACCTGCCCCTTGGTCGGGCGGAGGGTGATCTCGGGATCGAGCAGGCCGGTTGGGCGGATGACCTGTTCGGCGACGACCGTGGACAACCCCAGCTCGAACGGGGCGGGTGTGGCCGACACGTAGATGGTCTGCCCCGTGATCTGTTGGAACTCGGCGAAACTCTGCGGACGGTTGTCGAGCGCCGAGGGCAGGCGGAAGCCGAAGTTGACCAGGGTCCGCTTGCGGGCGAGGTCGCCGTTGTACATGCCGCCGATCTGGGGAATGGAAACATGGCTTTCGTCCACCATCAGCAAGAAATCCTTCGGAAAGAAATCGATCAGGCAGAACGGACGGTCACCGGGTTTGCGGCTGGTAAGATGCAGCGAGTAATTCTCGATGCCGCTGCAAAACCCCATCTCCTGCAGCATCTCGAGGTCGTAGGTCGTGCGCATCCGGATGCGCTGGGCCTCGAGGTACTGTTGATTCTTTTCGAAGAACGCGACCCGCTCCTCCAGCTCGGCCTTGATCCCGGCGATGGCGCCCTCGAGCTTGCCGCGCGAGGTCACGTATTGGTTGGCCGGGTAAAGCTCGAATTGGTCGATCTTGCGCAGGATCTTGCCGCTGACCGGTTCGAATTCCGTCAACGCCTCGATCTCGTCGCCGAAGAACTCCACCCGGAGGCCGTGCTCGAGATAGGCCGGCATCACGTCCACCGTGTCGCCGCGCACGCGGAAGGCGCCGCGCTTCAGGTCGTAGTCATTGCGCTCGTAGAGATTGTCCACGAGGCGCTCGAGGAATTTGTTGCGGTTCAGCGTGTCGCCCCGAGCGAGGGAAATCCGCATCGCGGAAAACTCCTCGGGCGAACCCAGGCCGTAGATGCACGAGACGCTGGCCACCACGATCACGTCGCGCCGGCTCACAAGCGAGCTGGTCGTGGCAATGCGCAGGCGCTCGAGTTCCTCGTTGATGGACGAGTCCTTCTCGATGAAGGTGTCGCTGGTCGGCACGTAGGCCTCGGGCTGGTAGTAGTCGTAGTAACTGACGAAGTACTCGACGGCGTTCTCCGGGAAGAAGGCCTTGAACTCCGAGTACAGCTGCGCCGCGAGCGTCTTGTTGTGGGACATGACCAGCGCCGGCCGGTCGAGCTGGGCGATCACATTGGCCATCGTGAACGTCTTGCCCGAGCCCGTGACCCCCAGGAGGGTCTGGTGGCGGTTGCCCGCCCGCAACGACTGCACCAGGGCCGCGATGGCCTGGGGCTGGTCGCCGGTGGGCTGGTATTCCGCGTGCAGCTTGAACAGGGACATGGGTTAGGAAATCTGGTTTAGGGGCCGATTAGAAAGGGCATTGAACTCCGGCCAGTCCCGAAGCCAATTGCTAAAACCCCGCCGACCACCAAGCTGGGCCCAACAAAAAACCGGGCTCCGGCCCCCTACCCCAAATGGCACTTACCAACACCATCTACCAATCGCCTGTTTTCCAACAGGCGTGCAACCAGTTCGACATCGCCGCGGACATCCTCGGCATGGACGCGGGCGTCCGCGAGCGCACCAAGCGCCCGCGCCGCTGCGTCGTGGTCTCGATGCCCGTCCGCATGGACGACGGCCGCATTGAGATCTTCGAGGGCTACCGCGTGCAGCACAACCTGTCCACCGGCCCCGCCAAGGGCGGCATCCGCTTCCACCAGGATGTCACGCTGGGCGAAGTCGCCGCGCTGGCCATGTGGATGAGCTGGAAATGCTCGCTCGCGGGCCTCCCCTACGGCGGGGGCAAGGGCGGCGTGATCGTCGACCCGCGCAAGCTGTCGCTCAACGAGCTCGAGCGTCTCTCCCGCCGCTACATGCAGGAAATCCTGCCCTTCATCGGGCCCAACGTGGACATCCCCGCGCCCGATGTCGGCACCAACGAGCAGGTCATGGCCTGGATGATGGACACCTATTCCAACCACCAGGGTCACTTCGACCCCGGCGTCATCACCGGCAAGCCGATCGCCCTCGGCGGTTCGCTCGGCCGCCGCGAGGCAACCGGCGAAGGCGTCGCCTGGTTCGTCAAGTCCTACCTGCAGGACCTCGGCATCGAGGCGGAGAAAAGCACGATCGTCATCCAAGGCTTCGGCAACGTCGGTGCCGAGGCCGGCCATGCCCTCTACCACTGGGGCGCCGAGGTCATCGCCATTTCCGATTACACGGGTGGCGTCTACAACCAGAAGGGCCTCGATCTCAAGGCGGCCCAGGCCTACGTCAACGCGAACAAGACCCTCCAGGGCTTCCCTGGCGGCGAACCCATCACCAACGAGCAGTTGATGGAACTCCCCTGCACGGTCCTCATCCCGGCCGCGCTCGAGCGGGTCATCACCGAGAAGAACGCCGGGAAGCTCCGCTGCCGCGTCCTCGCCGAGGGCGCCAACGGCCCCACGACCAACGAGGCCGACAAGATCATCGAGCAGCGTGGTGACATCGAGGTCATCCCCGACGTCCTCTGCAACTCGGGCGGCGTCATCGTCTCCTACTTCGAATGGCTGCAGAACCTGCAGAACTACTATTGGAACAAGAGCGAGGTCTTCGACAAACTCTACCGCATGCTGGCCAAGGCGAAGTCCTCGGTGGAGGAGACCAAGAAGAAGTATGGCTGCAGCCGCCGCACCGCCGCCCTCGTCCTCGGCATCGCCCGGGTCGCCGAGGCCAAGGCGAAGCGGGGGTTGTTCCCGTAACGGCCCGCCGGCCCGGTTAGTCAGCCCGCGGCTGGCTGCCCCACCAGGCGGCCGCGATGAAGATCGCCCCGACCCCCAGCGCCGCCACGGCGCGGAACAGTAGGTCGGCGCGCGCCAGGTCGCTGAGCAGGAGCTTGAGGCTGGCCACCACGAGCCAGCCATAGCCGCACACCCGCAGCAATTGGCGGGCCCTGGGCTCCCCCGCCATCAGGCCCCGCAACCACAGCCCGGTGCCCACCAGCGCATAAGTCAGCGTCGCCAGCAGGGGGCCGACGGTCAGCGAGGTGTTTTCGCTGTGCAGGGTCGGTATTGCCCGCGACCATTCGCAAGCCACCGCATTGACCAGCACGACCTGCAGGGCCACCACGGCAAGCTCGCGCAGGCGCCCTTGGGTGCTCGCCAGCAGCCCCCAAGCCAGTGAGGCCAGCAGGCCGCCGCAGAAAACCCGGTTGAGGAACAGCCATTCCGACCGGCGTTGGTCCATCATCAAGATCAGCCAGATCGCCGAGGCCGCCGTGGCGGCAATCACGGCCAGCACCTGCAGGGTCTCGGCCTCCGGCCGGTTGTTCTGCTGCCCGGCGCGCGCCGCCCACGCCAGCAGGGCGGCCAAGGTGCCCCACGCGATCACCACCCACCGCCAGTCACAGGCCACCGCCACGGCCAGCAGCCCAAAGCCGAGGGCCAGCAGCCAGAGCGGCAGGTCATGACCGAAACTGTCCATCCGGCGCCTTGCCAGCGGGACGAGCCCGGCGCTCGCGACCGAGAGCACCCCGAGCACCACCGCGAAATTCTCCTTCTGATAGCCACTTCGTTCCCACACCAGCCATGCGCCCAGCGCCAGGCCGCATTGGCTGATGACCGTCGCCGCCCCAGGCCACACCGGTGTTTCCGGGTGCGCCGGCAGCCAGACCATGGCCAGCACGCTGACCGCCAAGGCCGCGAGCAATCCGAGGATCAGCGTGGGGGAATCGAGATGTCCGCTCCCCACGCCGAGGCAAACCACCAGCCAGACCCCCGCCGTGCCCAGGAGACGTGACCATGACCAACGGGCACCTGCACCCGCCAGATAGTGCGTGAGCACCTGCGAACCGCTCAGGGCGAGCAGCCAGGTCAGCAAACCCGGCACGCTGCCCCGTCCATCAGAGAACGCCAACGGTGCTACCAAACCGGTGGCCAGGGCAACCGCCATGGCCCCATCGCTGCGGGTCCGCGCGGCCACCCAGCCAGCCGCCAGCGTGGCCATCGCCGCGCCCAGCAAGCCGATGGTCAGGGAGAAAAGTGCGGCCTCGTGCGAGCCGAAATAGAGGGAAAAGGTCCACGTGCCCACCCCGGCGGCGAGCAGGGCCACTCCCAGCCCGCGCCGCTGTTGCTGGATCTGTCGCACAGCGGCCAAGCCAAGTGCGAGACCCACCACCAATCCGGCCCCCACCCGCACCGGCGGGGAAATCCAGCCGCGCTGGATGGAAACCGTCAGGCCGTAAATTGCGCCAATCAGGAAAATCACGGCGCCGGCGCCGGCGACCCAGACCGTGGATTTTATTTCACGGGCCGGTTTGGCGGCCGGAGGCGGCAACGTCGCAGGCGGGGCCAGCAGGGGCGGTTCATTCGTTGTAGGGCTGGGAGCAACCTCCCGCCCTGGCCGGGTCCCGGTCAAAGCTTTGACCTCCGCCTCCAGCCGGTCGACGCGTGCCCGCAGTTCCTCAAACTCAGATTCGGAATGTGACATGCCCTGGTTCGTTGGCCGGGAACTCTCCTCCCCGTCCCGGCGACAGGCAAGAGAGGATTCCCGCGGCCGGTCTCACAGCACCATGAAAGAAAACACCACGACCAGGGTCGGCACCAAGGCGCCGAGGAGCAGCCCCAGGGGAGACACACCCTCGGGGAAGTAACGCTGGAGGATCGACTGGCCGGCGGGATTAGGCGCGTTGGCGATCACGGTCAGGCCGCCACCGGTCACGGCCCCGGCCACGACGGCGTATTTGAGCTCCTCACTGAAACCGGGGACCAAGGTGGCCAGGTAGGTGATGAGGGCGTTGTCGTTGAAGGCCGTGAGGATCGTCGCCCCGGCGAACAACGGCACCTCGCCAAGGCTGCCCAGCACCGGTTGAATCCACCACGCCTGCAAGCCGCCGTGGATCACCAAGCCGCCGAGGAAAAAGCCCACGAGCATCGGACCGCGCAACTCCAGCTTGCTCTGGTGGTGGGCCGTGGCCTGCGCAAAGGCCAGGAAGAACAGGAACCCGCCCACGAACAGCACGGGATGGTGAGCCGCCCACACCGTGAAACCAAGGAACAACAAGTGGACTCCCGTCACCCAGGCCGGCACCGGTTCCTCCACGCGTTCGCCGGCCCGGTTGGCCGGCTGGAGCGCCAGCAGTTCCTTCCGGAAAATCAGGAAATAGATGACATTGGAGATCACGATGCCGCTCACCGCATGCCAGCCGAAATGCGTGAACATGTAGGCCATGTCCCAGCCCCAGGCGTGGGCGACCATCAACACGGGCGGGGCGGCGAAATGCGTCAGGGTACCGCCGATCGAGACATTCACGAAGAGCAGGCCGAGCGTCGCATACATCAGTTTCACGGACGGGCGTAGATCGTAGAACTGCTTGCCGAGCAGCAGCGCGGCGAGGGTCATGGCCGCGGGCTCGGTGATGAAGGAGCCGAGCAGCGGTGCGACGGTCAGGATCGAGAACCACCACGCCACCGGCTGGCCTCCGCCCAACGAGGCCACCAGCCGCAGGCTCTGCTCCGCCAGCCGCACAATCGGGCGGGTCGAGGCCAGCGCCATGATCACGACCACAAAAATCGGTTCGGTGAAATTCACCGTCACTGCTACATAATGCACGGCGGTGTCCAACCCCTTGAAGCCGATGATGGCCGCGCCCAACACCAAGGCCCAGATGCCGAAGACCGCCTCCACCTCGCCGAGAAAATGCAGCATCTGCCCCCCGAAGCTGACCTCGTCCGGCTGGCCGTCATCGTCGATGTCCCCCGCCTTTTCCTGGAGCTTGAGTCTCGCCCGGTGGCGCTCCTCGACGACATGCGCCCAGTGACGGATCCTGGCCGTGGCGAAGGTGTGCAGGACCGCGAGGATGAAGATGACGGTCGCGACGACATTGAAGGGCTCGGCCACGGCGCGGGCATTGATTACTTCCACCACGCCGGCGGAGGCTATATCGCCATAGGTCGAAAGCGCCCGGGGAAATTCCGCTGCGGGCATCGTCCCGGCTGCCCAAGCGGCCGAGGTCAATGCCAGCCAGGCGAGGATACCGGTGAAAAGCCGTTTCATTTTAAAAGCGGGACGAGCTCCGACAGGCTGTGGATGAAGGCATGGGCCCCGGCCTTGACCTTGGCGCGCTCCACATACCGGCCAAAGCCGATGAACTGGTCAACGACCGGCTTGGCCTCCAGGTCGCTCACTCCATCCCCAACCATCACGGTGCGGGTTGGCGAGAGTTCGCGCCGGAGGGCGGTGATACACGCCGGTTTGCCGCCCGACCGCGTGGTGGGAAACTGCTCGTTGTAACCCGTGTATTTCCCCGCGGCGTCGAAATGCAGGTCCACCGCCTCGATGCGGGCAATGCCCAGGTGGGCGGCCAAGGGTGCGATGACTTGGCGGAATCCGCCGCTCAGGATGACGGGGGTCCAGCCAGCCGCCTTGAGCTGGGTGATGGTGGCCAGGGCCGTCGGCTCCACTTGCTCGATGTAGCGACGTGCGATGGCGGCGAGGTCGTCCCGGCGCGGCTGGATGATCGCCAGCCGCCGGCCGAAGACCGACTCGACGCTGATTTTGCCCTCCATGGCCTCACGGGTTTGGGCCTCCACCTCGGCAAAGACCTGCGGGCCGCGCAGGCGGGCCAGTTCGTCAATGCCCTCGATGGCACTAAGCGTCGAATCGCAGTCGAAGATGACCAGTTTCATGGTAGCAGCCACGCCCAACAAACGACGGCTGCTTCGCCCAGCGGCAACAAAAAAGCCCTCCGCAATGGGAGGGCTCGGGGAAGCGGACGGCGCCGCCTTACTTGACCTTGGTGGCGCGCTTGAACTTCGTGGTGAACTTCTCGACGCGGCCGGCCGTGTCGACCAGGCGCTTCTCGCCGGTGTAGGCGGGATGCGAGTCCATCGTGACGTCGCGCGCGACCACGAAGTAGTCCTTCCCGTCGATCTTCTCGGTCCGGGCGGACTTGATCGTGGACTTGGTCAGGAATTTCTTGCCTGTTCCGATGTCGAGGAAGCAGACGTTGTTGAGAGAGGGATGGCCTTCGGCTTTCACGGTAGAGGGGAGTTGAAATCAGCCTTGGCGCGCCTTGTAGCGCGGCTCGACTTTGTTGATGACGTAGATCTTGCCCTTGCGACGGACGACCTGGCAGGCCGGGTGACGCAGTTTGGCGGATTTGATGGAGGAAACGACTTTCATAAAGGGACAGAAGAAGGGGTGCGCGGGAAGCAGTGTCAAAGGTAAATATTGCGACCAGTAGCTGGAATTCGCGCCAATGTCGCCAGCGCTCCCTGTTTTTACTGGAACGCGGGTGACCCCGTCGGCGAAAATTGCCTAACCTGCTGATGAACCTAGTTTACGGTCGGATCATCCGGAGCGTCGGCCATCACCTTGAGCTCCGGGTCGAGATGCCCAATCAGGCTGCGCCACAGGGTTACCCCGTCGTGCTTGATCAACCAGTCGCCCTCGACCGGCGTCACGATCCAGGTGTCGTGCTTCATTTCGTTTTCCAGCTGGCCCTTGCTCCAGCCGGAATAGCCGAGGAAAGCCCGCATGGTCAGGCCCGGCGTTCCGACCAGTTCCCCGGCCTTTTCCACCTCGACGCCAAAGTGCAACTGGAAGGCGTGATCGGTCTCGATCCATTGCCACGTCACGATGATCAACTGCTCCGGCTCGACCGGGCCGCCGTAATACAACGGCACGCCCGCCAGCGGGCCGACGGCGAATTCCGCATTGATCTCACCCAGCTGCTTGTCGAGCGGGCGGTTGAGCACCACGCCCATGGCGCCGTCCGCATCGTGTCCGGAGAGCAGGACGACCGTGCGCCGGAAATGCGGGTCGCGCAGCACCGGATGCGCCAGCAGCAGCTGCCCGGCGAGGGTCTTGGCTTTCCGCGTAGTGCGGCGTTCCTTCATGACAGGGGGACAGCGGGTCGTCCTCAGAGTTTCCTGATCTTCACGCCGGCGTCCTTCAGGATCGGGCGCACCAGCGGGTCGTTGTGGTAATCGGCGTGGTATTTGATCTCGGCGATGCCGGCGGCGGCCAGGATTTTGGCGCAATTGATGCACGGAAAGTGCGTCACATAGGCCGTGCAGCCATCCACGCTCGAGCCCCGGCGGGCGGCGTCGGCGATGGCGTTCTGCTCGGCGTGGACCGTGGCCTGCTCGTGGCCGTCGCGCATGCGCGAGGCGTGGGGCGTGCCCGGCAGCCAGCCGTTGTAGCCGGCGGCAATCAGGCGGTTTTTGCGCTGCCCGGAGGAAACCACCACGCAGCCGACGTTGAGCCGCTCGCAGTTGGAACGTGAGGCGATGAGCTTGGCCGTCGCCATGAAATACTCGTCCCAGCTGGGTCGGTGGGAGAACGACTCAGTGGCCTGGGCGATGAGATGGATGGGGTCCTTCTTGCGAACGGGCATGCCTGAAACGGTGGGAAGCGCCCGGCGCGTGGCAACCCGTAAACGCCCACTTGCAGGCGGACCGTCCCTGCCCCAACCTCCCCGCCCATGGCTTCGCTCCACCAGCTCGTTGAATACTGCGACAAACGCACCCGGCGGTCGTCCTTCAAGGACTTCCCGGGCTCGGTCAACGGCCTGCAGGTCGCCAATGACGGTCGCGTGACCCGCATCGGGGCCGCGGTGGACGCCGGTCTCGTGCCCTTCAGCCGCGCGGTGGAGCGCGGGGTGGACTTCCTCATCGTGCACCACGGCCTTTTCTGGGGGGGCGCACAGCCTCTGACCGGACCCGTCTTCGGGCGCTTCGCCGCCCTCGTGAGCGGCAACTGTGCGGTCTACTCCAGCCACCTGCCGCTCGATGCCCACGAGGAGATCGGCAACAACGTGCTGCTCGCCCGTCAGCTCGGGCTCAAGCCCCGCCGCCAGTTCC
>Ga0255338_1004478_pt1 | contig 14401 bp, 12 predicted proteins | sample MeOH1_35cm_T4_19_FD_203715 | JGI IMG/M metagenome (GOLD analysis project Ga0255338, IMG submission 203715) | Sandy soil microbial communities from University of British Columbia, Vancouver, Canada - MeOH1_35cm_T4_195 | ecosystem: Engineered > Artificial ecosystem > Sand microcosm > Unclassified ...
ATGCGGAGAGCGCCGAGCCCCGACCGATCGCCCCCGACCGATCGCCGGAGCGCCCGCCCGCGCCTCCCCCGCATCTTCAACGCCCGGCCGGATTGTCGGCCTACCGCCGCCGCATTTCGCGTTCACGTTCAGCGCGTCAGCCGAGCGCCGTCGCGCGGCCGTTCGGCCGTGGCGGGACGCCCGACTTGCGAGAGGCGTCGGCGAAGCCGGTGCCCCGCTTCGGTCGGCCGGTTCTCGGTCCGGCCGGAAGGCCGGGCTGGCGGCGGCCGGACGAGGCCGACGCAGTTCAGATCGAGGAGGCGAACATGGCCGGACAGGTCAGGCGCAGCGCCGAGCCCGGGCCGCCCGGGGCGGTTCGACCCGCCGCCGCGGCGGCGCACGGGCCGGCGGATCCGCCGGCGGCCGCGCCGACGCCGGTCGACGGCCTGATCCTCAACGAGCTCGAGGCGGTTCTGCTCGGCGGCCCGCCGGCGGGGCCGGCGCCGCGGCCCGACATGGCGGCGACCCGGGCTCTCCGCAGCAAGCCGCCGGAGCCGATGGCGCCGGCGGCTTCGACCGCCGGCCCCGCGTCCGCCGCCGGTCGCGACCGCCCCGCCGTCCAGCACGCCGCGCCGATCCTGCGCGCGCCGGCCAAGGCGCTTCCCCCCGAGTTCGAGGCCGAGTTCGGAACCACGGTGCCGGCCGCGACCCGCGCCGGCGCGGCGACGCCCGACGCTCCGCGGTCCGGCGCCCTGCCTACCGACGACGACCTCTGGGAGTTCGAGGACGCGGCGCCGCTGCGCCGGCGCCCGCGGCGCTTCCGGCGCGGCCGCACGGCGGCTGTCGCGACGCTCGCGGTGCTGCTCGCGGCCGGCGGCGGCGCTCTGCTGCTGGCACTCGGCGGCCCCGGCGAGGACGACGCGCCGACGGAGGCGTCGGCGGCCGCGTCCACGGCCGGCACGTCGGCGGTGCACGGCAAGGCGGCGCCCGGCACGGCCCCCGCCGCCGCGACGTCGGCGACCGGCGCCGAGCCGGTACGCGTCGTCGAGGCGACGGACCCCGGCACCGCCGGCCGGCCGCAGCCGGTGGTCGTCGCCGACGGCGCCGCGGCGACCGCGGCCGCTGGGCCGGCGACACCGGCCGGCGGCGACGCCATACCGCCGGCCGAGCTCGACGACGCGGTCGGCGCGGGGGGCGCACCGGCCCTGCGCGGCTCCGCCACCCTCGACGAGGCGACCATCGCCGAGGCGGCCGGACGGGCGAAGGCGCGCCTCGCGGAAGCCGCGACCACGCCGGTCGACGGCCGCGCCGATGCGTCTGCCGCGGCCGGCACCGGGTTCGGCGCCGTTCCGGCAGCGGGGGCGCCGATGCAGCTCGAGCCGACCGCCGGTGCCGGCGCGACCGCGCCGGCCGGCGACGGCACGGACGGGGCCGTCGCCGACGGCGCCTCCGCCGACCCCGGCGGCTTCGGGGTGCTGCCGCCGAGGGCGCCGCGCCCGCAGGTCGCCGCCGCGACCACCGCCCCGGCGGACGCCGCCGGGACCGGCTTCCCGTCGGACGACCCGTTCACCGGCTACCGGCCGGCCGGCGCGGCAGCGCCGAGCGCAGGCGCCGAGCGCCCGCCGGCGGCGGCCCCGGCGGCGACAGGCGCCGTGACCGCAGCGGCGACAGGCGCCGCGGCGGCAGCGGCGACGGGCAACGAGGCGGCGGGCCGGCCGGGGCAGATCGTCTCGGCCGTCAACATGCGCACCGGCCCGGACAACGCGGCGGCGACGATCAAGGTCGTGCCGGCCGGCAGCCGCGTCGCGGTGATCTCGTGCAGCTACTGGTGCGAGATCGAGTTCGGCGGCGAGCGCGGCTGGGTCTACAAGCGCTTCGTCGGCGGCGACGTCGCGGCGACGCAGTGACCGGGCCCCGGCAGGCGACCGGCGGCTCGCGCGATCGGAGGTTCGCGATCGGACGTCCGTCCGCGGGCCGGCCCCTCGCCAGCCGCCGGCGGCTCAGCGCACGGCGATGCGCGCGGTGAGCGGCACGACGAGCATGGCGACGCCGAGCAGCGCGAAGACCTGCGCGAGGCCCGCCGCCTCGGCGATGAAGCCGAGCGCCGCCGGACCGGCGAGCACGCCGGCATAGCCGAGCGTGGTGATGGCGGCGATGGCGAGATTGGCCGGCATCCGCGTCTGCCGGCCGGCGGCGCTGAACAGCACCGGCACGATGTTGGCCGAGCCGATGCCGATCAGCGCGAAGCCGGCGAGCGCCAGCCAGCCGAACGGGGCGAGCAGCGCCGCGGCGAAGCCGGACGCGGCGAGGAGCCCGCCGACGACGAGCACCGGAAGGCCGCCGACGGCGTGCACGACGCGGTCGCCGGTCAGCCGGCCGACCGTCATGGCGGCGGCGAACGCCGCGTAGCCGAGCCCGCCCCAGGCCGGCTCGAAGCCGCGGGCGTCGATCAGCAGCAGCGCGCTCCAGTCGAGCAGCGCCCCCTCGGTCAGGAACACGACGAAGCAGAGCAGCCCGAGCAGCACGACGATGCCGTGCGGCATGGCGAAGGCCGGCGTCCGCGGCGCCTCGGCCGAGCGGCGCAGGAAGTGGCGATGCGACACCGCCAGCGCCGCGACGAGCACCGCGACGACGGCGAGCGTCGCGCTCAGCGGCGCGACGCCGAGCGCGAGGGTGACGCTCGTTCCCGCTGCGCCGGCGAAGCCGCCGGCGCTGAACAGCCCGTGGAAGCCGGACATCAGCGGTTTGGGCGAGCCGCGCTCGACGAGAACGGCGTGGATGTTGATGGCGACGTCGAGGACGCCGAGGCTCGCCCCGAAGAGGGCGAGCGCCGCGGCGAAGGCCGGCAGGCTCGAGATCACCGCCAGCGACGGCAGCACGGCCGAGAAGGTCAGGCCGGACGCCAGGATGACGGCGCGGCAGCCGAGCCGCCCGACGAGCCAGCCGGTGAGCGGCATGGCGACGAGCGAGCCGAGGCCGAGGCAGAACAGCAGCGCCCCGAGCGTCGCCTCGTCGATGCCGAGGCGAGCCCTGGCGTAGGGCACCAGCGGCGCCCACGCGGCGACGCCGAGCCCGGCGACGAAGAATGCCGCCCGGGTGGCGAAGCGAGCCTGCCGGCCGCCCGCGTCGAGGCTCGCGACCGCGTCCATGTCACTCCGCCGAGTCGTTCCACCGATCGAAGAGGCCTCTTCAACCCCGAACCGAGGGAATTGTCACGTGCGGCGTGTCTTGCCGGTGACGGCGCACCGCCGCGGCCGCGGCGGTGCGATCAGTCGTCCGGCGCGAGCAGGGATCTCGCGTTGCCGGAGAGGATCGCCGCCCGCGCCGGCTCGTCGAGGCCGGCGGCGGCGACGGTGGCGAGCGGGTCGGGGTCGGCCATGTCGAAGGGATAGTCGGTGCCGAGCAGAACGCGGTCGCCGCCCGCCTCGTCGACGAGGAAGCGCAGGGCGGCGGGCGAATGCGTCACCGTGTCGAAGCGGAAGCGGGCGAAGGACGCCTCCACCGAGCCCGCCATCGCGACGGCCGTCTCCGGCCGCACCCGCCGGCCGCGGGCGAGCCGGCCGAGATTATAGGGCAGGAAGCCGCCGCCGTGGACGAGCATGACCTTCAACCGCGGGTGGCGCTCCATGACGCCGCCGAAGACGAGGTGGGCGCTCGCGACCGTCGTCTCGAGCGGGTTGTGGATCAGGTTGTTGAGGTAGTAGCGGCCGAACGGCCCGTCCATCGGCGCGAGCTGCGGGTGCGGCATGACGAGGGCGCCGAGCGCCTCCGCCGCCGCCCAGAAGGAGGCGAGCGCGGCGTCGTCGAGGGCGGTGTCGCCGAGCGTCGGGATCTCGACGCCGACGATGCCGGGCAGCGCCATCGCCCGCTCGAGCCCGGCGACGGCCCGCTCGGGCACGCCGAGGGCGACCGTGCCGAGGCCACGCAGGCGCTCGGGGCAGGCGGCGACGAAGGCGGCGACCTCGGCGTTGACGGCGTCGGCGAGCCAGAGCGCGTCGCCTTCGGCCATGCTGGTCGGCGACAGCGCCACCCACGGCGAGACGAGCTGCGCCGCGACGCCCATGGCGTCCATGTCGGCGAGGCGGACGGCGAGGTCGACCATGCCGGCGGCGAGCGGCGGCCCCGGCGGCTTGCCGGCGAGGCCGACCTTCACGCGCCCGTCGGCGAGCCGCTCGGCGGAAAAGCCCGGCCGCTCGCCGCCAGCGAAGCGGTCGAGGAGGCCCTGCGGCGCGACGTGGGCGTGGACGTCGACCGGGCCGGGGCGGAGCGGCGCGAGGGTCATCGGCGCGACGGCCTCACCGGGCGACCACCAGGTCCCACGGGAACGCGTCGACGCACTCGTGGCCGGTCTCGGTGACGATGAAGGTGTGGCCGAAGAACAGACCGAGAAGACCGTCGGCGGTGATCGGGTTGGGTTCCGCCATGATCACCATGCCCGGCCGCAGCACCGCCTCGTAGGGCTCGACCTCGACGCCCTCGGCGTAGACGTGCGGCCCGTCGGAGACGAAGTCGATGCCGTGCACGTGGATCGGCCGCGACTGGCAACCCTTCTCACGGAAGAACGTGAGCGCCTCGCGCATGTTCTCGACCGGCTTGCCCGGCGCGATCTCGGCGACGACGCGGTGGAAGCCCGGCAGCGCGATCTCCTCCCAGAAGCGGCGCACCTTGGCGTCCGGCTCGCCGACGCAGACCGGCGAGCCGATCTGCGCCGAGTAGCCGCGATAGCCGGCGGCGAGCTCCATCAGCACGAGGTCGCCCTCCCGGAGCACCCGGCGCGACGGGCGCGGGTTGCCGAACACCATCGCCGGGTCGGCGGACGGCGTCGAGCCGATGATGAGGAAGTCGATGTCGCCGCCGCCCTCGAGGATCGCCGCGCCGGCGGCCGCCCGGAGGTCGAGCTCGGTGGCGCCGGGCCGGGCGCGCTCGACGAGCGCCTCCATCGCCCTCTCGCAGAGCTTTCCGGCGGTGCGGATGCAGTCGAGCTCCTCGGCCGAATGCACCGACAGGAGCTCGTGCATCCAGTGCTTCGTGAAGACGAACTCGGCCTCGGGCAGCGCCGCCCTGAGGACCTCGAACTGGTTCACCGGCAGGTAGTCGCCGTGTCGCGGCTCGATCTCCAGGAAGCCGATGCGGCCGCGGGTAAGCCCCAGCTCGCGGATGCGCTCGACCATCGCCTCGGCGTAGCGGCCGTTGCGGCTCGGGCGGACGTCGGCGATCGCCGCGGCGACCTCGCGGCGGACCGCCTCGATGTGGGTGCCGCCCATGGCGTAGATCAGCGTCGCATCGCCCTCGAGCGGCACGAGCACGTAGGCGGCGAGCGCGTGCCATTCCCAGTGCCCGGAGAGCCACAGCATGCCGCCGCCGAAGCTCCAGTGGCTCGGGCCGCCCGGCACGACGACGAGGTCGAGGGAGGCCTCGCGCATCTTGGCGCGTAGCGCCGCGTAGCGGCGGGCGTACTCCGCGGCCGAGAACTGCTCGTAGACGGCGTCGCGGTAGTAGGGCGTGCCGCTCATGTTGGCGAACTTGGCGCCGGTGTCGAGGTTGTGGCGCACCTCCTCCCAGGGGAGACGCTTGCCGGTGCGGGCGGGGGCGACGTTCATGGGGACCTCGCGATTGGACGAGAAGCAAGGCCGGCGCCGCGGCGCGCCGACCCTTCCCCTCGCCTCAGAGCTTGCAGGCGCCGGCGGTCGTCGGGCCGCCGGCCTTGGCGACGGCGGCGTCGGCGATGGCCTGGTCGACGAGCTGGTCGTAGGTCGTCTTCTTCTCGGGCGGGACGTCGCCGGAATCGACGGTGTACTGGGCCGTCCAGGCCGTGCGCGCCTTGTCGAAGCCGGTGTTGACCGCCCACACGCAGTTCTTCGTCAGGTAGTCGTAGGCGAACTCGACCGCGTCCCTCGGCTTGCCGGTCGCCTCGACCATGATCGGGATGACCTTGTCCTTGTCGGCATAGATCGTCCGGTTCGCCTCGATCATCGCCGCCGCCGCGTCGATGAGGAGCTCGCGGTTCTCGGCGATCATGTCGACCGAGCCGCCGTAGGCGTTGAAGACGTGGTCCGGCATCATCTCGGAGAGGACGACGAGGACGTGCAGGCCGGGCTTCTGCTTCTCGGCGAGATAGACGTCCTCCGGATGCAGCGCGACGCCGTCGAGCTGGCCGGCGACGAGGCCCGGCAGGCGGCCGGCGAGGCCCTGCGAGACGAAGATGACGTCGTCGAGCGGAATGCCGGCCTTCTCGAGGATCGCCCGGGCCATGCGCCAGTTGAAGCCGCCGACGCCGCCGCCGGCGGCCGACAGGCGCTTGCCCTTGAGGTCGGCCGGCGTCTTGACCTCGGCGGCGACGGTGTAGGCCTGCGGCAGGAGCGGCGCGAAGCCCCAGATCTGCTTCGCCTTCATGCCCTGCGCCACCATGCCGTCGTTGACGTTGCCGATGGCGAGGCCCTGGGAGATGGCGGAGGCCATCGTCTGCGACTGGCCGCCCTCGAAATACATGATGTTGGCGTCGATGCAGCGCTTCTCAAAGTAGCCGAGCGCCTTGGCGACGTGCGGGGTGGTGTGGACGACGTTCGGCGGCACCACCGAGACGCCGATATTGAGCTTGCGCAGCGTCGGGCACGGCGCGTCCTCGGCGTGCGCCGGGACGCTCGCGGCGATGCCAGCCGCGAGCGTCAGGGCAGCGGTGACGACGGCGGCGCGGCGGCGCGTCCCGGCGAGATGCGGACGTTCGGTTTCCATGAGCCGTTTCCTCCTCCAGTTCCCCGCACTTCTTGGCGATGCGTCAGGGGATGCACGTCTGGCCTCGCGCCGTCGCCCGCACCGGCGAAGCACGTGGACTCGCAGTCGTCCGACCGGCGGCGGCCGCCGCCTCAATCGCGCTCGGCCGCTGTCCACGGCGCGACGCGCCGCTCGGCGAGGCGCAGGAGCCCCGTCAGCGTCACGCCGAGGAGGCCGAGGGTGACGATCGGCACGAACATCCGGTCGACCTGGTAGGTCGCGGCGGTGCGCACGATCAGGTAGCCGATGCCGGAGATCGCCGTGTAGAGGTCGGCGAGCACCATGCCGATGAGGCCGCGGCCGACGGCGAGGCGGAGCCCGGTGACGATGAACGGCATCGCCGCCGGTAGGATGATGTGCATCCACGTCTGCCGCTCCGAGCAGCGGAATGCCCGGCCGACCTCGATCAGCTTCGGGTCGACCGTCTTCACCCCCTGGTAAGTGTTGATCACCATCGGGAAGAAGGCGAACAGGAACAGAATGATCACCTTGGCGGTGTTGTCGAAGCCCGCCCACAGCACGATCAGCGGCACGAGCGCGACCGTCGGCGTCGAGTAGAGGAACGTCACGTACATGTCGAGCGCGACGTCGAGCACCCAGAAGCGGGCGAGCAGCAGGCCGAACAGGATGCCGAAGACGGCGGCGAGCGCGAGCCCCTGGAGGAGAACGACGAGGCTCGGCCAGAGATAGTGCCAGAGCTCCCCCGAGCCGATCATCTCGACCGCCGCGTGGAACACCGCGATCGGCGTGGTGAACAGGATCGGGTCTATGCCGGAGCCGACCACCTGCCACAGCGTCAGCATGATCGCGATCGAGGCGATGCGGATGACGACGGCGAGCGTCGCCTGGCGGCGCCGGCGGCTCGCCGCGGCGGCGGCGACGCGGGACTGCTCCTCCTGCGGCGGCGAGAGCGCGGCGGCGGCCGCGACGATGCGGGCCATGGTCAAGCCGCCTCCTGTTCGGGCCGCGCCTTGAGCTCGTGCCAGATGTGGGCGCGCAACTGGGCGAAGCGCCGGTCGGCGCGGATCGCATCGACGTCGCGCGGCCAGCCGAAGGGCATCTCGAGGATCTCGCGGATGCGGCCGGGCCTCGCGCTCATCACCGCGATGCGGTCGCCGAGGAGGATCGCCTCGTCGATCGAGTGGGTGATGAAGACCATCGTCTTGCGCTCGTCCGGGCGCTCCATCAGGTGCAGGAGCTCCTCCTGCAGCACCTCGCGCGTCTGCGCGTCGAGGGCGGCGAAGGGCTCGTCCATCAGCAGCACCGAGGGGTTCATGGCGAGGGCGCGGACGAGGCCGACGCGCTGCTGCATGCCGCCGGAGAGCTGGTAGGGATAGTGCCTCTCGAAGCCGGAGAGCCCGGCGAGCGCGAGATAGTGGCCGACCCGCTCGCGGATGCGCGCCGGCGGCGTGCCGGCCATGGCGAGGCCGAAGGCGGCGTTGTCGTAGACGGTCTTCCACGGCAGCAGGCCGAAGTGCTGGAACACCATGGCGACGCCGTCGGGCGGGCCGGCGACCGGCTGCCCGTGCACCAGGATGCGGCCGCTCGAAAGCTCCGTCAGCCCGGCGATGGCGCGCAGGAAGGTGGTCTTCCCGCAGCCGCTCGGACCGACGATGCAAAGGATCTCTTGTTCCCGGATCGCGAGATTGAGCTGCCGGAAGGCAACGACGGCGCCGTCGAGAAACAACTTGCTGGCGTTTTCCGCCGACACGGCAAGACGATCCGGGCCACCTGTTCCGATCATACAGGTAACCCTCCTCCCATGATGCCGGATCGCTACGGCTTATCTTCTATGCGATCGTTTGCATGAACTATCCTGAAGACCCGAGACCGCCGTGTCAAGCGGCAATGCGGCGACCTGCCGCAAGTCGACGCGCGGCGCAGGAGCGGCCGCGCGGGGAGCGCGGGCGGCCGCGCCGCCGCCGGATCAGGCCGCGGCGGCGAGGGCGTCGAGCGGACCGCGGATCTGCGGCGCGCCGGCCATCAGCGGGCCGCCGACGGCGGTCGCCGGGTCCTCGGGGAAGTCGGTCGTCCAGCCGCCCGCCTCGCGCACCAGGCAGAGGCCGGCGGCGCAGTCCCACAGGTTGATGTGCGGCTCGTAGTAGGCGACGAGGCGGCCGCAGGCGACCTGGGCGAGCATCAGCGCGCCGGAGCCGTTGCGCACGAACATGCCGCCGGCGGCGAGCAGCCGCGCGGCGAAGTCGGTGACGGCGGCCGGCGCCACCCGGTGGTTGGCGCCGAGGCCGGTGAGGCCCGTCGTCAGGTCGTAGGCGCGGTCGACGGCGATCGGCCGGCCGTTGAGGGTGGCGCCGCCGCCGGCCCGGGCGGCGAAGAGCTCGTCGGCGGAGGGATCGTAGATGAAGCCGAAGGCGGTGCCGCCGTCGGCGTGGACGGCGATCGACACGCACCAGCTCGACAGCCCGTGCAGGAACGGGCTCGTCCCGTCGATCGGATCGACCACCCACACCGGCCCGCCGTCGCCGGCGAAGAGCCCCTCCTCCTCGCCGAGCACGCCGTCGCCCGGGAACGCCGCAGCGACGCGGGCGCGAATCAGCGCCTCGACCTCGCGGTCGGCGGAGGTGGCGACGTCCTGGCCGTTCAGCTTCGTCTCGACCGTCAGGCTGTCGATCTCGGCGAAGCGCCGGCGCGCCAGCCCGCCGGCCTCGAGGATGATGGCGCGGGCGGCGTCGAAGCGGGCGAGGATCGCGTCGGACATGGCGGTCTCCGGAAGGGGGCGGGCGGCAGGGGGCGCCGGCGGAACGGGACGGGTGGACGAGGTCGGGCGGAGGAGGCGCGGACTCAGCGGGGCGGCAAGCCTGCCGCATCCGGCGCCGCCGTCAACGTCTCCCTGAGCACGGTCGGCGCGGCGACGACGGTGCGGGCGGGCGGACGGCCGGGATCGGCCTCGCGGGCGTCGAGGAGGGCGATGGCGGCGGCGGCCATCTCCTCCGGGTCCTGGCGGAAGGTGGTGAGGCGGTAGGCCTGCCACGCCGCCTCCGGCAGGTCGTCGAAGCCGATCACCGACAGGTCGGCGGGCACGGCGAGGCCGAAGCCATGGCGCGCGGCGTCGAGGACGCCAAAGGCGACGAGGTCGTTGACGCAGAAGATCCCCTGCGGCCGGTCGACGGCGCCGAGGAGACCGGCGGCCGCCTCCCCGCCGCCGGCATAGTCGGAGTCCGCGCCGCGCGCCGTCGCGACCCGAAGGCCGAGCCGGCCGGCGGCGGCGATGAACGCCTCCTCGCGCTCGTGGACGATCGGCGTGCCGGAGCCCGACGAGGCGAGCCCGACGCGCGTCATGCCGCGGGCGGCGAACAGCGCCGCCGCCTCGGCCGCCGCGGCGGCGTTGTCGATGTGGACGTGGTCGAGCCCGGGCTCCGAGCGGCCGATGACGACGACCGGCTGGCCGGTGCGGCGGGCGAGGGCAACGAAGGAGGCCGGCGGCGAGCCGGAGAGCACGATCGTCGCCTCCGAGCGGTAGCCGATCAGCGTCTTCTGGGCGGCGAGGAGCTCGGCCTCGGTGCGGCCGGTGTTGATGACGGTCGGCACGCTGCCGCGCCGGATCAGCGCCCGCGTCAGCGAGGCGACGAGGTGGGAGCGGAAGCCGAGCTCGGGCCGCGTCACGACGAGCCCGACGAGACGCGAGCGCCGGGCGATGAGGCCGCGGGCGAGATCGTTGACGTGGTAGCCGAGCTCCTCGGCGGCGCGCATCACCTTGTCGCGGGTCTCGCGGGCGATGCTCGCGCCCGGCGTGAACGCCCGCGACACGGCCGAGCGAGAGACGCCGGCGTGGCGCGCCACCTCGAGGGCGCTGACGAAGCGCGGCGGATCGGAGGGGGCGTGGCGGTCGCTGGCCATGGTTGCCCCCTCAGCGACCAACGCGGGCGAGGACGTCGGCGCGCAGGAAGCGCTCGACGACGAGCATGAAGCCGATCGACGGGACGAGCAGCAGCAGCGCGGTGATCGAGGCGACCTGGTAGTTGCCGCCGGCGCCGGCGGTGTAGAGCAGCAGCGGCAGCGTCGTCACGTCCGGCGCGCCGACGAAATAGGTGCCGGTGAACTCGTCGAGGCTTTCGAGGAAGACGAAGATGGCGCTCGCCATCAGCCCGGGCGCGGCGAGCGGCAGGGTGACGTCGCGGAAGGTGGTCAGCGCGCCGGCGCCGATCGAGCGAGCCGCCTCCTCGAGCTCGCGGTCGACGGCGGCGAAGGCGGCGGTGGCGATCCACACCGCATAGACGAGCCCGTGCACGACGTGGACCATGACGACGCCCAAAACCGTGCCGTTGAGGCCGATCTCGTAGAACAGCCGGGCGATGTTGACGTAGACGGGCAGATTCGGGAACGCCTGCGGGATCAGGAAGGCGACGAGGATCAGGCTGCGCAGCGGCAGGGCGAGGCGGGCGAGGGCGTAGCCGGCCGGCACCGCGAGGGCGAGCGAGGCGGCGACGGTGGCGACCGCGATGCCGAGGCTGGTGGCGAGCGATTCCACCGCATTGCCGCGCGGCGCGAACACCTTGGCCCAGAACGAGAAGCCGTAGTCGATCGGCAGCATGTGCGGGTAGTACCAGCGCTCGGCAACCGCCCAGAGCACGAGGTTGACGAGCGGGCCGAAGATGGCGAAGGCGAGGAGCCCGAGGATCGCCGCCCGCGGCAGCCACCACAGGTCCGGCAGCGGCAGGGTACGGCGCCCGGCGGACGGGCGGGCGGCGAGGACGTCGGCCATCACGCCCGCTCCCTGACGGCCTGGCGCAGGTAGATCCAGGCGACGGTGCCGGTGAGCGCCAGCGAGATGACGCCCAGCGCGTTGGCGACGCCGTAGTCGCCGTAGGCGTTGATGCGGAAGGCGATGTCGGCGGTGATCATGGTCGGCGTCTCGGCGTTGATCATCAGCGGCACGGAGAGCACCGACATCATCGTCACGAAGGAGAGGATCAGGCCGACGAGAAGGGTCGGCGCGACTTGCGGCACGACGATCTCGAGGAGGATTCTCGGGCGCGAGGCGCCGAGGTTGCGCGCCGCCTCGATGGTGGCACGGTCGAGCGAGGCCATGGCGCCGGCGACGAGCAGGGCGACGAACGGCGTCTGCTTCCAGACGAAGGCGACGACGATGCCGCGCCAGTCGAGGAAGCCCACCGTGTCGAGCGGCGAGAGCAGGCCGACCGAAACGAGGATGTTGTTCATCAGCCCGTTCTTGGCGAGGAAGGTGCGGGCGACCTGGCCGACGACGATGAACGGCACGAACAGCGGCCAGCGGTAGAGCCAGCGCAGGGCGGCGACGGCGAGGGGATGCTCGCCGAGGGTGAGGTAGCCGCCGATCGCCACGGAGAGGCCGCCGATCAGCGCCGTCGACAGCGCCACGATCGCCACCGTGAAGACGATGTCGCGGCCGTAGAGGGCGAACGCCTTGTCGAAGTTGGCGAGGCTCGGCGCGCCGGCGAGGTCGAAGGCGCCGACGACCGAGGCGGCGAGCGGCACGACGAACAGGCAGACGATCGTCGCGAGCGCCGGCAGGACGAGGAGCGGGCCGAGGAGGCGGTGAGTCATCGGGGTTCGGGCGGGGCTCGTTCAGGGGGCGCCGCGCCGTGCGCGGCCGCGCGACGCGCGACGCGCGGGCGAGGGACGCCCGGACCGCCCGAAAGGCGGCCCGGACGGTCGGGGCGGACGTCAGTTCACGACGTCCTTCTCGTAGGACTCGAGGACGGCGTTGAAGTAGGGCGCGATCGGGAACGGCTTGCCGTACTTGGCGAGGTCCTCCGGCGAGATGTCGGTGAACAGGCGCTGCCAGGTCGCCGCGTCGAGCTTCGCCTGGACGTGGCCGGCGTCGATGCCGGGATACCAGTTGAAGCGCTCGACGATGCCCTTCGCCTGCACCTCGGGGCTGGTCGCGAGCGCGATGAACTTCGCCGCGAGGTCGGCGTTCGCCGCGCCGGCCGGGACGACGTAGTGCATCGGCTGGCCGGGCATGCCGGGGGCGAGGAGCTTCAGCTTCAGGTCCGGCGACAGCCGGCCGTCGGCCTGCCACGTGTAGAACATGTCGACCCAAACCGGCCCCATGGCGATCTCGCCGCGGTTCAGCATGTCGAGGGTGCCGGCGTTGCCCGGCGTCTTCGTCACGTCGGCGTCGAAGGCCTTGAGGGAGGCGAGCGCCGGCGCCCACTTCTCCGCCTCGCCGGCCTCGAACGGGCCGTCGACGAGCACCTTCTCGTCGCCGGCGTTGGCGTAGATCCAGCCGACGACGAAGGCGACGCCGGACATGCCGCCCTTGATGCCGTTGTAGCCGAACTGCTTCGGATGGGCCTTCGCCCACGCGACGAGCTCGGCGTAGCTCGAAGGCGGCGTCGGCACGAGGGCCGGGTTGTAGGCGAGCGCCGTCTGGCTGTGGAACATCGGCATGACGTAGCCGGCGACGTCGGTGCCGAGCGCCTTCTCGGCGGTCTGGCGGGTGACGAGGCCGCCGGTGTCGATCTTGGCGCGGTAGGGCTGCAGCAGACCCGCGGCGACGAGGGCGCCGGCGGCCTTCTCGTGGACCACGGCGACGTCGACGTCGACGGTGGCGACGCCCGCCTTCTTCTGCGCCTCGAGGCGCTCGATGATCTTCTGCGAGCCGGCGTCGCCCGGGCCGGTGCCGACGGCGCGCACGGTGTCGCCCGGGTTCTGCTGCTCGAACAGCGGCCCGAGATAGTCGTTGATGTAGTCGACCATGTTCTGGTCGCCGGCGGTGATCACCGTGAGCTCGGCGGCGAGCGCCGGCGTGACGGCGGTCGAGGCGAGCGCGAGCCAGAGGCCGGCCCGGACGAGACTGTTCATGGCGAAGGCTCCTCGTTGCGATGCGGCAGGGATCCCCGGCCCGCGTCGGCGGCCGGGAGCGGGGAGGTCGGGGCGGCGCCCATGGGGGCGTCGGCGGCTTCGAAGACGTAGAGGGCGTCGGCGGGGACGTGGACGCGGACCCGCGCTCCCGGCGCGTGGGCGGCGGCGGCGTCGACGACGACCTGCGTGCCGGCGACCTCGACGAGGTGCCGCCACAGGCCGCCGGGATAGCCGACGCCGGACACCGTGCCCTCGACGGCGAGGCCGTCGGAGAGGTCGGCGGCGGGCGGCTCCGGGGACGGCGCGGCGACGGCGGCGAGGCGCGCCGCCTCCGGCCGGAAGCGGGCGACCCGCCGGCCGCCGGGCGTGCCGCCCGGCAGCGGAATGGCGTTCTCGGCGCCCATGAAGGCGGCGACGAACTCGGACTGCGGCCGGTTGTAGACCGCCTCCGGCGTGCCGGCCTGGGCGATCCGGCCGGCATCGAGGATGACGATGCGGTCGGCCATCACCATCGCCTCCTCGCGGTCGTGGGTGACGAGGATGGCGGTGATGCCGAGGCGCTGCTGCAGGGCGCGGATCTCATGGCGCACCGAGGCGCGGATGCGCGCGTCGAGGTTCGACAGCGGCTCGTCGAGGAGCAGGATGTCGGGCTCGATGGCGAGCGCCCGGCCGAGGGCGACGCGCTGGCGCTGGCCGCCGGAGAGTTCTCCCGGCTTGCGCCCGCCGAGGCCGGAGAGGCCGAGCAGGCCCTCGATCTCGGCGACCCGGACGGCGATCTCGGTCCGGCCGCGGCGCCTCAGCTTCAGCCCGTAGCCGATGTTCTGGGCGACCGTCATGTGCGGCCACA
>Ga0255338_1004479_pt1 | contig 14395 bp, 13 predicted proteins | sample MeOH1_35cm_T4_19_FD_203715 | JGI IMG/M metagenome (GOLD analysis project Ga0255338, IMG submission 203715) | Sandy soil microbial communities from University of British Columbia, Vancouver, Canada - MeOH1_35cm_T4_195 | ecosystem: Engineered > Artificial ecosystem > Sand microcosm > Unclassified ...
TCGACGATCTTGGGTGCCAGGCCCTCGGTGGGCTCGTCGATCATGATCAGGTCGGGGTCGCCCATCAGGGTGCGGCACAGGGTCAGCATCTGCTGCTCGCCGCCCGAGAGCACGCCGGCCTCGGTGTGCTGGCGCTCCTTCAGGCGCGGGAACATGCGGTACATGTCCTCGAAGCCCCAGCGCGCGTTCCTGGCCCCGCTCTTCTGGCCCAGCAACAGGTTCTGGTGCACCGTCAGCTTGGGGAAGATGTCGCGGTTCTCCGGTACATAGCCCAGCCCCGCATGCGCGATCTCGTAGGCCTTGCGGCCCAGCAGCTCCTGCTCGCCGAAACGCACCGAGCCATGGCCGTCGACCTGGCCCATGATGGTCTTGACCGTGGTCGAGCGCCCCGAGCCGTTGCGACCCAGCAGGCTGACAATCTCGCCGGGATGCACCTCCATGGTCACGCCGTGCAGCACATGGCTCTTGCCGTAGAAGGCGTGGACGTTGTCGAGTTTCAGCAGGCGCCCGCTCATGCCGCCACCCCCGCGGTTCCGGCGGCCTGCTGCTCGGCCAGCACCGAGCCTAGATAGGCCTCCTGCACGCGCGCGTTGGCCCGCACCGCGTCGGGCGTGTCGAAGGCGATCACCTCGCCGTAGACCAGCACCGCGATCTTGTCGGCCAGGCCGAACACCACGCCCATGTCGTGCTCCACGGTCAGCAGGGTCTTGCCCTCGGTGACCTCGCGGATCAGCTGGATGAAGCGCTTGGTCTCGCTCTTGCTCATGCCGGCGGTGGGTTCGTCCAGCAGGATCACGCTGGAACCGCCGGCGATCGTGATGCCGATCTCCAGCGCCCGCGCCTCGGCGTAGGTCAGGTTCATCGCCAGCGCGTCGCGCTTCTTGTCGAGCTTGATCATCTCCAGCACCTCCTCGGCACGCTCGTTGGCATCGTCCAGGTCGGCCAGGAAGCGCCAGAAGGCGTAGCGATAGCCCATGCTCCAGAGCACCGCGCAGCGGATGTTCTCGAACACCGACAGCCGCGTGAACAGGTTCGAGACCTGGAAGCTGCGCGACAGGCCGCGGCGGTTGATCTCGTAGGGCTTGAGCCCGTCGATGCGCTGGCCGTGCAGCCTGATTTCCCCGCTGCTCAGGCCGAAACGGCCGCTGATCAGATTGAACAGGGTGCTCTTGCCGGCGCCGTTGGGCCCGATGATGGCGACCCGCTCGCCAGGCCTCACCTGCAGCTGGGCGCCGCGGATGATCTCGCTCTTGCCGAAGCTCTTGCGCACATCCAGCAGCTCCAGCGCGTACTCCGAACCGCTGCCCATCACAAAGCCTCCCGACGCTTGATTTCCTTCTCGATCTCTTCCTGGGTCTGGTCCCATTCGCGCTTGAACTGGCGCCGTGCCAGCTCGAACAGCCCCGCGCCGACCAGCAGGGTCAGGCCCGCTCCCAGCCAGGCGTCCACGCCCCTGGCATTGAGGGTCGCGCCCATGAAGGGCAGTTGCGGGCCCAGGGCCTCGTTGAGCTGCAGGTGGTAGAGCATCTCGATCATCGCCGAGCCGCCCACCAGCATGGTCAGGGCGGTGCCGAACAGGGCCAGGTAGGAGGTCCACAAGGTCTTCAGCTTGCCGAAGGCCGCGACCCGCAGGTTCATCATGATCAGGCTGGCGAAGCCGCCGGGCGCATACATCACCATGAACAGGAAGATCAGGCCGAGATACAGCAGCCAGGCCTTGGTCAGCTCCGACAGCAGCACGCCGGCCAGCACCATCAGCACCGCGCCGATGATGGGGCCGAAGAAGAAGGTGGCGCCGCCCAGGAAGGTGAACAGCAGGTAGGCGCCCGAGCGCGCCGCACCGACCACCTCGGCCGTGACGATCTCGGTGTTCAGCGCGCCCAGGCCGCCGGCGATGCCGGCGAAGAAGCCCGAAATCGCGAAGGCCATGAAGCGCACCCAATGGGTGTCGTAGCCGATGAACTCGACGCGCTCGGGGTTGTCGCGCACCGCGTTGAGCATGCGGCCCAGCGGCGTGCGCGTCAGCGCGAACATCAGGCCGGTGCAGACGAAGCAGTACAGCGCCACCAGGTAGTAGACCTGGATCTGCGGCCCGAACGTGATGCCCATGACCGGCTTGCCGATCACGCGGTTGCTGGAGATGCCGCCCTCGCCGCCGAAGAACTCGGGCAGCATCAGCGACATCGACCACACCAGCTCGCCGATGCCCAGCGTGATCATCGCGAAGGGCGTGCCGGACTTCTTGGTTGACACATAGCCCAGCAGGGCCGCGAACAGCAGGCCCGCGACGCCGCCGACCAGGGGCACCAGGCTCACCGGCAGCTGCCAGGCGCCGCTGCCCACCAGGTTGAGGCTGTGGATGGCCAGGAAGGCGCCGAGCCCGGAATAGACCGCATGACCGAAGCTGAGCATGCCGCCCTGGCCCAGCAGCATGTTGTAGGCCAGGCAGGCGATGATGCCGATGCCCATCTGGATCAGCATGGTCTGGGCCAGGCCGCTGGTCCAGATCAGCGGCGCGACCAGCAGCGCCAGCGCGAACAGGCCCCAGAGAACCCAGCGACCGACGTTGTAGGGCTTGAAGTGATAAAAATGTTTGGCCGTCATTGCTTAACTCTGTCCAAGGCTGGGTCTTGTCGTCGAGCGGGTGCCGCAGCCGCGGCCGTGGCGCGCGCAGCGCGCAGAGGGTGGGCCATTCAGTCCTCGCGCGTGCCGAGCAGGCCCTTGGGCCGGAAGATCAGGATCAGCACCATCAGCAGATAGGGCAGGATGGGCGCCACCTGCGCCAGGGTGAGCTTGAGCAGGGGGTAGCCGAAGGTGTCGGGGCCCAGCTTGAACAGCGTCGCCAGCGAATCGTCCACGGTCAGCGGCAGGGTCTGCAGCAGGCCGATCAGGATGGAGCCGACGAAGGCCCCGGCCAGCGAGCCGACGCCGCCCACGACGACGACGACGAAGATGATGGAGCCGACGATGGCCGCCATCGCCGGTTCGGTGACGAAGGTGATGCCGCCGATCACGCCGGCCAGCGCCGCCAGCGCGCAGCCGCTGCCGAACACCAGCATGAACACGCGCGGCACGTTGTGGCCCAGGGCCTCGACCATCTCCGGGTGCGTCAGCGCCGCCTGGATCACCAGGCCGATGCGGGTGCGCGTCAGCAGCAGCCACAGGGCCAGCAGCATCAGCAGGGCCACCCCCATCATGAAGACGCGGGTCAGCGGGAAATTGGAGCAGACCGCCTGCGCGCACAGCTCGGGACCGGCGCCGCCCAGCACGATGGACAGGCCGTGCACGGGACTCTGCACGATGCTGAAGGCCGGCCCCTGCAGCACGGCCGGCGGCGTGAACGGCACGGCCGTGCGGCCCCAGACCAGCTGCACCAGTTCCAGCACAACATAGCTCAGGCCGAAGGTGATCAGCAACTCGGGCACATGGCCGAACTTGTGCACCCGTCGCAGCGCCAGGCGCTCGAAGCCTGCGCCCACCACGCCCACCAGCAGGGGCGCGGCGATCAGCGCCGGCCAGAAGCCCAGCAGCTGCACCAGGGTGTAGGCGATGTAGGCGCCCAGCATGTAGAAGCTGGCGTGGGCGAAGTTCAGCACGCCCATCATGCTGAAGATCAGCGTCAGGCCGGAGCTGAGCATGAACAGCAGCAGTCCGGAGGACATGCCGTTCAGGACATTGATGAGGATTTGATCCACGGGGGCTCGCGTTTCTAGGTGAGCTCGGGCGAGGCGTCAGTTCGAGATGCAGCCGCCTTCAAGCGAGCGGGCCGAGGTTGGGCCGAAGCGCGCAGCCGTACGCCCGTACGGCGAGCACTGCAGGCCCAAGATCGACCCGCGCAGCAGGCGGATGCGCTCGAACTCAGGGACGCTTCATCTGGCAGGAGGTCGGCGTGCTCGAGACATAGGACTCGTAGGTCTTGACCGGCGCGAAGTTGTAGCCGGTGTTCTCGACGTTGTAGGGGTGCTTGGCATCGACCTTCTGCCACACCGACATGTACAGCGGCTGCTGCAGCTGGTGGTCGGTCTTGCGCACCTCCACGTCGCCGTTGAAGCTCTTGAACTTCAGCCCTTCCAGCGCCGCCGCCACCTTGACCGGGTCGGTGCTCTTGGCCTTGGCCATGGCCTCGGTCAGCGCGGTGTAGATGTGGATCACGCTGCCGGTGTAGAAGTCGTCGTTGAACTTCTTCTTGAACTCGTCGGCCCATTTGTCCATCTGGCCGCCCATGTTGTTGTAGTTGTAGGCCACCTGGTAGACGCGGCCGGCGCCGCTGGCGCCCATGGCCGTGGGCGTGCCGGTGACGCCGGCGTAGTAGGTGAAGAACTTGCCGTTGTAGCCGGCCTCGTTGGCCGCCTTGATCAGCAGGGCAAGGTCCGAACCCCAGTTGCCGGTGATCACGGTGTCGGCACCGCTGGCCTTGATCTTGGCCACATAGGGCGCGAAGTCGCGCACCTGGGCGATCGGGTGCAGATCCTCGCCGACGATCTGCACATCGGGACGCTTGCGGGTCAGCAGTTCCTTGGCGTACTTGGCGACCTGGTGGCCGTGCGCGTAGTTCTGGTTCAGCAGGAACACCTTCTTGACCTCGGGCTGGTCCTTCAGGAAGGTGGTGATCGCCTCCATCTTCATCGAGGTGTCGGCGTCCATGCGGAAGTGCCAGTAGCTGCACTTGCTGTTGGTCAGGTCGGGGTCGACCGCCGAGTGGTTCAGGTAGAGCACTTCCTTGCCGGGGTTGCGCTCGTTGTGCTTGTTGATCGCGTCGATCAGGGCCAGGGCCGCGCCCGAGCCGTTGCCCTGGGTCACATAGCGCACGCCCTGGTCGATGGCCGACTTCAGCGCGTTCAGGCTCTCGGCGGGGCTGAGCTTGTTGTCCAGCGGGATGATCTCGAACTTCACGCCGGCCGGATTGGCGGCATTGAACTTCTCGGCGAAGAACTGGAAGCTCTTCACCTGGTTCTGGCCCACCGGCGCCATCAGGCCCGACAGCGGGTCGATCCAGGCGATCTTCACCGTCTCGCCCTTCTGGGCCAGGGCGGCCGCCCCGCTCAGCACCAGGGCGGCCATGGCGGTGGCCTTCAGGACATGCTTGCTGCTATACATCGTTGTCTCCTTGTTGGTTTGTAAGGCGTGTAAAGCTTCATGCACCGGGGCCGCGCCGCGGCCCCGGAGATACCCTTGCGCCGGCGCTCAGAGGCCGGGCAGGCGGTAGCCCTTGAACTGCTCGCGCAGCTTGAGCTTCTGCATCTTGCCGGTGGCGGTATGCGGGATCTCCGCGACGAAGGCCACGTCGTCCGGGATCTGCCACTTGGCGATCTTGCCCTCGTAGAAGCCCAGCAGCTCTTCGCGGCTGAGCTCGACCCCGGGCTTCCTGACCACCACCAGCAGGGGCCGCTCGTCCCACTTGGGGTGGGCGCAGGCGATCACCGCCGCCTCGTGCACCGCGGGATGGGCCATCGCGATGTTCTCCAGCTCGATCGAGCTGATCCACTCGCCGCCGGACTTGATGACGTCCTTGCTGCGGTCGGTGATCTGCATGAAGCCGTCGCCATCGATGGTGGCCACGTCGCCGGTCGGGAACCAGCCGGGCTGGCCGTCCATGCTCACCAGCGGCGAGCGCTGCTCGTTGCCGAAGTAGCTGGCGATCACCCAGTGGCCGCGCACCACCAGATTGCCCGAGCTCTTGCCGTCCCAGGGCAGGCTGTTGCCCTCGTCGTCGATCACGTCCATGTCGATGCCGTAGATCACCTTGCCCTGCTTCTCCAGGATGCGGCGCTGCTGCTCGATGGGCAGCTTGAGCTGCCGCGAGGTCAGCTTGGACAGGGTGCCCAGCGGCGAGAGCTCGGTCATGCCCCAGGCATGGATAACCTCGACGCCGTAGTCGTCCATCAGGGTGGCCAGCATTGCCGGCGGGCAGGCCGAGCCGCCGATCACGGTGCGCTTGAAGCTCGAGAACTTCAGGCCATTGCTCTTGACGTAGGTCAGCAGGCCCAGCCAGACCGTGGGCACGCCGGCGCTGAAGGTCACGCCCTCGTTCTCGAACAGCTCGTAAAGCGACTTGCCGTCCAGGTGCGGTCCGGGGAACACGACCTTGCAGCCGACCATGGCCATGCTGTAGGGCAGGCCCCAGGCATTGACGTGGAACATCGGCACCACCGGCAGCACCACGTCCTTGCTGGAGCAGCCCATCGCGTCGGGCAGCGCCGCGCCATAGGCATGCAGCACGCTGGAGCGGTGGCTGTAGACGGCGCCCTTGGGGTTGCCGGTCGTGCCCGAGGTGTAGCAGATCGTCGAGGCGGTGTTCTCGTCGAACTCCGGCCAGCGGTAGGCGCCGTCCTCGGCTTCCAGCAGCTCCTCGTAGCAAAGCAGGCCCGGCAGCGAGGTCTGGGCCGGCATATGGGCGCGGTCCGTCATCATGACGAAGTGGCGCACGCTCTTGAGCTGCGGCGCCAGCTTCTCGATCAGGGGCAGGAAGCCCATGTCGAAGCACAGCACGCGGTCCTCGGCATCGTTGGCGATCCAGGCGATCTGCTCGGGGAACAGGCGCGGGTTGATGGTGTGGCAGACCAGGCCCGACCCCGAGCTGCCGTAGTAGATCTCCAGGTGGCGGTAGCCGTTCCAGGCCAGGGTGCCGACGCGGTCGCCGGCCTCGCAGCCCAGCCGCGCCAGGGCCTGGGCCAGCTTGCGCGAACGCAGCTCGGCGTCGCGCCAGGTGTAGCGGTGCAGATCGCCCTCGCAGCGCTTGCTGACGATCTCGGTGTCGCCCGAATGCCGCGCCGCATGCTGGATCAGCGACGAAATCAGCAGGGGCATGGACATCATTTGGCCCATCAATGCCATCGGCAATCTCCTGTCTTGTGGTCCGGCCTCGCAGGCCTTGTTGCGGACCAGTGTAAGCCGCGCCGGCACCCCTCAAAGTCACCCTCGTTACACAGGCGCCGGCAGCATCCTAGGGGTAATCACTGCGCCGCGTGCGCATGTCACGACCGCTGCACCAACACGGGTTGGCAAGACCGCGCCCCATGCGCAGAATCGCTGCAGGTCCACCGACCTGGCCCTGCACTCGCCCGGCACCAGCCCGGCACCTGTCCCGCTGCGGCCCTGCACCGGCGCCGCCCGCCCCTCCCACCCTTCCTTTCCCCCCGCTTCGACCGCATCCTGGAGTCCGCATGAATCTCAACAATATCGGTCTGGCCCGCAAGCTCACCGGTGCCATCGTCCTGCTGCTGCTGGCCATGCTGCTGGTCGGGGGTTTCACCCTGTACCGCGGCCAGGTGATCGCCCGCGAAGCCGCCGCCGAGATCGAACAGGCGCGCGAGCTGATACGCAAGTCGGTCAAGTGGCAGGGCATGACCGAGGTGGCCGTCACGCGCAGCATGGCCGCGGCCGTCAGCGCCGACGCCGCCGTCGGCGAGCTGTTCAAGGAGGCCATGGCGACCGACACCCCGCGCGTGCAGAAGCTGCGCGAGGAGGTCAGCAAGCAGGCCGACACCGAGGAGGACAAGGCCCAGCTCAAGCTCATCGTCGGCCATGGCCAGGCCCTGCTGGCCGCCAGCAAGAAGGCGCGCGCGAGCGGCGCCGCCGGCGATCGCGCCGCGGCCCAGGCCATCGTGCAGAACGAGTACGCGCCGGCGGTGCGCAGCTATCTGTCGGCGATCGAGGGCTTCGTGCAGCTGCAGGAGGCCAAGGCCCAGCGCGCCGACGCGGCCGCCGCCGCGGCGCGCAGCGGCCTGATGTGGCTGGGCGGCCTCGGCGCCCTGCTGATCGTGGCCGTGGGCCTGCTGATCGCCTGGCTGCTGGTGCGCGCCATCGTCAGGCCGCTGGCCGAGGCGGTCAAGGTGGCCGAGGCGGTGGCTGGCGGCGACCTCAGCTCGCGCATCGAGGTCCAGGGGCGCAACGAGACCGGCCAGCTCCTGGCCGCGCTCAAGCGCATGAACGACAGCCTGGTGGGCATCGTCGCCCAGGTGCGTGCCAGCAGCGACTCGATCGCCACCGGCAGCGCCGAGATCGCCACCGGCAACGCCGACCTGAGCCAGCGCACCGAGGAGCAGGCCGCCAACCTGGAGCAGACCGCCGCCTCGATGGAGGAGCTGACCGCCACCGTCAAGCAGAACGCCGAGACCGCCCGCACCGCCAACCAGCTGGCCAGCACCGCCTCGGGCGTGGCCGCCCAGGGCGGCTCGGTGGTGGGCCAGGTGGTGGCGACCATGGAGCAGATCAGCGCCGCCTCGAAGAAGATCGCCGACATCATCGGCGTGATCGACGGCATCGCCTTCCAGACCAACATCCTGGCGCTGAACGCCGCGGTGGAAGCGGCGCGCGCCGGCGAGCAGGGCCGCGGCTTCGCGGTGGTGGCCGGCGAGGTGCGCACGCTGGCCCAGCGCAGCGCCCAGGCGGCCAAGGAGATCAAGGGCCTGATCGGCGACAGCGTGGCCAAGGTCGAGACCGGCAGCGCACTGGCCGCCAACGCCGGCAAGACCATGGACGACATCGTCGGCCAGGTCCAGCGCGTCACCGACCTGATTGCCGAGATCAGCGCCGCCAGCGCCGAGCAGAGCCAGGGCATCGACCAGGTCGGCGACGCCGTAGCCCAGCTGGATCAGGTGACGCAGCAGAACGCCGCCCTGGTCGAGCAAAGCGCCGCCGCGGCCGAAAGCCTGAAGCAGCAGGCCGCGCGCATGACCGAGGTGGTGTCGGTGTTCCGCCTGCAGTAGCTTCAGGGCAGCCGCCTCGCCGCCGAGGCCTCCTCCTTTATGCCTGGCGACGGCGGCGCAGCAAGGCCAGCGCACCAAGGCCGGCAAGCAGAGAAGCATAGGTCGCAGGTTCGGGCACAGCCGTCACGTCGCCATCGCGCACTGCCAGCACGTTGTAGGCACCAGACTTGTAAGTCCACCCCTGTCCGCCGTCGCTCATCTGGAACAGCCATGCACTGGCGACACCTGCCGGGTAGTCCGAGCCCGACCAGTAATAGCCGGACAACAGGCCCTGGAAATCGCCCGTGGTTTTCAGGCCGAAGTCGGGCTGCGGGCTACCAGCAGTGGTGTAGTAGGCCTTATTGCCCAGCACGTCGTAGAAGAGGTGAGCTAGTTCGCTGCCCGTCGCCTTGCTGGTATCTACGTTGTAGCCCATGTCGGTTCCGTCGACCCCCCAGTTGCCACCGTCATTGCCTTTGTCCACGACAGTCGGCAAACGCCAGCCGCTCACGCCATAGCGATCCATCTCGGCCCAGGCCTTAGCGGTTGACCAGTTCATGATGTTGGCGCTGGCAGCACGCAGCCATGTGATGTCATGCGCGGCGTCATAGAAAGCCTCAGGCCCGTTGGCCAGATTGCCGTCCAGATCGCGATCCTGAAGCCCTGGAACCGACCCAGCTTGTGCCGTCGATGCCAGCAACAGGGCCACGTTCATCAATATGGCTGCCTTAGTATTCAGTCGCTTCATTGTTTTCCTCCCTTGAAGTGCCTCGTCAGATCGAGATGACCGGACGGGCGCGAATAGTAGTTTCACGCCCTCGGCGTCCGCCCCCGTAGTTACTCTGAGGGAACTCGGAAACTCGTCGCTCAGCGTACGGCGTGGCAAATCCCCACGCGAAGCAGCCCCCGTACTGCCTCACTACACTGGTGCAATGAACGCCCCAGAGCCTCGCCATCCGCCTCTAGCTACTGTGCCAGCAGCATGGGTCAACCGCTATGCCGGACTCGGCCCGGATTTCTACACCGAGCTGCCGGCTCGCGGCCTGCCCGATCCGTACTGGGTCGCGCACAGCCCGGCCTGCGCCGCGCTGCTGGGCTGGCCCGAAGACTGGCACACCTCCCCCGACACCCTGCAGGTGCTCAGCGGCAACGCCGTCTGGCCCGGCATGCGGCCGCTGGCCACGGTCTACAGCGGCCACCAGTTCGGCGTCTGGGCCGGCCAGCTGGGCGACGGCCGGGCCCTGCTGCTGGGCGAGCTGGACACGCCGGCCGGCCCGCAGGAGCTGCAGCTCAAGGGCGCCGGCCTGACGCCCTACTCGCGCATGGGCGACGGCCGCGCCGTGCTGCGCTCCTCGATCCGCGAGTTCCTCTGCTCCGAGGCCATGGCCGCCCTGGGCATCCCGACGACGCGCGCGCTGGCCCTCACCGGCTCGGCCCTGCCGGTGCGGCGCGAGACGCTCGAGAGCGCCGCGGTCGTGACCCGGGTCGCGCCGAGCTTTCTGCGCTTCGGCCATTTCGAGCACTTCGCCCACAGCGGCCAGCATGCGCAGCTGCGCCGGCTGGCGGACTACGTGATCGCGCAGCATGCGCCCGAATGCCTGGAGGCGCCGCAGCCGGTCGCGGCCCTGCTAGCCCGCGTCACGCGCCAGACCGCCGAGCTGATCGCGCAGTGGCAGGCCGTGGGCTTCTGCCATGGCGTGATGAATACCGACAATATGTCGATGCTGGGCCTGACGATCGACTACGGCCCCTTCGGTTTCATGGACGGCTTCGACCCCGGTCATGTCTGCAACCACAGCGACCACCAGGGCCGCTATGCCTATGCGCGTCAGCCCAATGTGGCGTTCTGGAACCTGCATGCCCTCGCCCAGGCCCTGCTGCCCCTGATCGAGGGGCCGGCCGAGGCGGCCGGCGAACAGCTGCTGGCCGTGCTGGAGGACTACAAGAACGTCTTCCCGGCCGCCCTGCTGCGACGCATGCGCGCCAAGCTGGGCCTGGCCACCGAGCAGGCCGAGGATCAGGCGCTGGCCGACGATTTCCTGCGCCTGCTGGCCGCCGGCCGGGTGGACTTCACGATCGCCTTCCGGCGCCTGTGCGGCTTCGTGCAGGACGGCGGGAGCGAAGCCCTGCGCGACCTCTTCCTCGATCGCGCGGGCTTCGACGCCTGGGCCGCGCGCTACCGCGCGCGCCTGGCCGCCGAGCACAGCCTCGACGCCGAGCGCCAGACCCGCATGCGCGCGGTGAACCCCGCGGTGGTGCTGCGTAACCACCTGGCCGAGAACGCGATCCGCCAGGCCCAGGCCGGCGACTTCGGCGAAATCGAGCGCCTGCTGAAAGTTTTGCAGCGCCCCTACGACGAACCGGTGTCGGCGGCCGATGCCGACTTCCCGCCCGACTGGGCCCAACATCTGGAAGTGTCCTGTTCATCATGAGCCAAGACGACAAGCACGACTATCCGGTCAAGAAGAGCGACGCCGAGTGGCGCGCCCAGCTCGACCCGATGCAATACCAGGTGGCGCGCCATGCCGCCACCGAGCGCGCCTTCACCGGCAAATACTGGGACCACTGGGACCAGGGCCGCTACAACTGCATCGGCTGCGGCACGCCGCTGTTCGCGGCCGACACCAAGTTCGACGCCGGCTGCGGCTGGCCCAGCTATTACGAGCCGGTCAACGCCGAGGTGATCGAGCGCGTGGTCGACCGCAGCCACGGCATGGTGCGGGTCGAGGTGCGCTGCAACCACTGCGGCTCCCACCTCGGCCATGTCTTCCCCGACGGCCCCGAGCCCACCGGCGAGCGCTTCTGCATCAACTCGGCCGCGATAGACTTTGTGCCCTCGCCCGATTCCAAAGCCTGATGAAACTGCTCCTCGATTTCCTGCCGCTGATCCTGTTCTTCGGCACCTTCAAATATGCGGAGGGCCAGAAAGACTGGGCGGCCCTGTTCGCCAGCGAGCATTTCGGTTTCCTGGTCTCGGGCGGCAAGGTCGGGCCCGACGAGGCGCCGGTGCTGCTGGCCACCCTGGTCGTGATGCTCGCCACCCTGGCCCAGGCCCTGATCCTGAAGCTGCGCGGCAGGAAGATCGACCTGATGCTGTGGATCAGCCTTGCCCTGGTCGTGGTGCTGGGCGGCGCGACCATCTGGTTCCACAACGCCACCTTCATCAAGTGGAAGCCCAGCGGCCTGTACTGGGGCATGGCCCTGGTGTTCTTCGTCAGCCAGACCTTCTTCGGCAAGAACCTGCTGCAGAGCATGCTGGGCGCCGAGCTGCAGCTGCCGGCAACCGTGTGGAAGCGGCTGAACCTGGCCTGGGTGCTGTTCTTCACCGCGATGGGCCTGCTCAACCTCTACGTGGCCTACAACTTCTCCACCGACGCCTGGGCCAACTTCAAGGTCTTCGGCGCCACCGGCCTGATGCTGCTGTTCACCCTGGGCCAGGGCCTCTACATGAGCCGCTACCTGAGCGAGCCCGGCAAGCCCGAGGCCGAGCCCGGCAGCGAGGGGCCGCAGCCGTGAGCGCCGCCGCACCGCGCGCCTCGATGGCCGAGATGGAGCGGCGCCTGCGCGCCGCGCTGCAACCCAGCGCGCTGAGCCTGCGCGACGACAGCGCCCAGCACGCCGGCCATGCCGGCGCGCGCGAGGGCGGGCATTACCACCTGCTGATCGTCAGCCCCCGCTTTACAGGTTTGCGAAGGGTAGCCCGTCATCGCCTCGTATATGATGCTTTGGCCGAGTTGATGCAGCAGGGCATCCACGCGCTGGCGATCGACGCCCGCGCCCCGGACGAAGGCTGACTCATCCGCGATCCGCGCCTCCGGCGCTTTTTTCACATTTGCACCCTCATATTCCCATGAAGAAGTTTGTGCTTGCCGCCACCGTCGCGGCCCTGTCCGCTGCGCTTCTGCCCGTGACGGCCAGCGCGCAAAACATCGCCACCGTCAACGGCAAGCCCGTGCCCAAGGCGCGCGTCGACCTGCTGATCAGCCAGGTCACCAAGACCGGCCAGCAGCAGCGCACGCCCGAACTGGAAGCCCAGGTCAAGGACGAGGTCGTGCTGCGCGAGATCTTCATGCAGGAGGCCGAGAAGCGCGGCATTCCCGCCGGCGCCGACTACAAGGCCCAGATGGAACTGGCCCGCCAGAGCATCCTGATCCGCGAACTGTTTGCCGACTTCGGCAAGAAGAACCCGGTCACCGACGCCGAGGCGCAGGCCGAGTACGACAAGTTCAAGGCCCAGAACAGCGGCACCGAATACCGCGCCCGCCACATCCTGGTGGAGAAGGAAGAGGACGCCAAGGCCCTGATCGCCAAGCTCAAGGCCGGCGGCAACTTCGAGGAACTGGCCAAGGCCAATTCCAAGGACCCCGGCTCCGCAGCCAACGGCGGCGACCTGGACTTCGCCAATCCGAGCGGCTTCGTGCCCGAGTTCAGCAAGGCCATGACCGAGCTGAAGAAGGGCGAGACGACCCAGGAGCCGGTGAAGACCCAGTTCGGCTACCACATCATCAAGCTGGAAGACACCCGCGAAGCCCAGTTCCCGGCCTTCGCCGACGTCAAGCCGCAGATCATGCAGCGCCTGACCCAGCAGAAGATCGCTGCCTTCCAGGCCGAGCTGAAGAGCAAGGCGAAGACCGACTACAAGTTCGCCAACTGATCCCGCCGCGGCGCGCGCCCGGTCGATCCAAACCCGCTGCGGCGGGTTTTTTCATGGGCGCGCGGCGCCGGCCTCCTCGACCAGGCGGCCGGCGTCGATGCGCAGCTGACGCTGGCAGCGCGCAGCGATGCCGGGGTCGTGGGTCACCAGCACCAGGGTCGTGCCGGCCTCGCGGTTGAGCTCGAACATCAGCTCCATCACCGCCGCGCCGGTGGCGAAATCCAGGCTGCCGGTGGGCTCGTCGGCCAGCAGCAGGGCCGGGCGCAGCACGAAGGCGCGCGCCAGCGCCACGCGCTGCTGCTCGCCGCCCGAGAGCACGCGCGGGTAGTGCGAGAGGCGCTCGCCCAGGCCCACCCGCTGCAGCATCTGCGTGGCCAGGGCCCGCGCCTCGCGCTCGCCGCGCAGCTCCAGCGGCAGCATCACGTTCTCCAGCGCGGTCAGATTGGCCAGCAGCTGGAAGCTCTGGAACACGAAGCCCAGATGGCGGGCACGCTGCGCGGCCCGCTGGTCCTCGTCCAGCGCGAACAGGTCCTGGCCGGCCAGGCGCACCGTGCCGCTGGTGGGCGTGTCCAGACCCGCCAGGATGGCCAGCAGGGTGCTCTTGCCCGAGCCCGAGGCGCCGACGATGGCCACCGACTCGCGGGCCGCGAGCGTGAAGGAGATGTCATGCAGAATCGTGAGCACGCCGGTGGCGTCCCGCACTTGCTTGCCGACGTGATCGACTTCGATGATTGTTTCTGATGACATGAGGCCTGCGCGATGATGAGACGGCGTCTGTGGATGCAACACTGTAGCCTGTCGGCCCTGGCGCTGATGGGGTCGGGTCTTGCGCGGGCGGCTGCCGCGCGGCGCATCCTGGTGCTGGGCGACAGCCTCTCGGCCGAGTATGGCCTGGCGCGCGGCAGCGGCTGGGTGGCGCTGCTGGAACAGAAGCTGCAGGCCGAGAAGCTGGCCGCCAGCGTGGTCAACGCCAGCATCAGCGGCGACACCAGTTCCGGCGGCCGCTCGCGCCTGCCCGCCCTGCTCTCCCAGCACAAGCCCAGCCACCTGATCA
>Ga0255338_1004480_pt1 | contig 14392 bp, 12 predicted proteins | sample MeOH1_35cm_T4_19_FD_203715 | JGI IMG/M metagenome (GOLD analysis project Ga0255338, IMG submission 203715) | Sandy soil microbial communities from University of British Columbia, Vancouver, Canada - MeOH1_35cm_T4_195 | ecosystem: Engineered > Artificial ecosystem > Sand microcosm > Unclassified ...
GGTGTTGGCCGTCAGCCCCGTGTTGTTATAGCTGGTCACGTTGGCGCCGGTCGTGGCGATCTGCGCGAAGGTGCCGACGGCGCCGGTCTTGCGCTCGACCTTGAAGCCGGTCTCGTTGTTCGCGTTGTCCGTCCAGGTCAGGTTTATCTTGGTGCTGGCCACGGCATTCGCCGTCAGGTTTGAAGGCGCCGCCGGCTGGGCGCTCGCGGGCGACGCGAGGCCAAGGTAGGAGGCGGACAACAGGCACGCAGCGAGCAGAAAGCTCCGGCGGAATATGCTTCTGGGGTTGGTTTTCATGGACGGGATCACGGGAATCAGACGGCTGGGGGGCAGGTAATCTTCGGGAGGGAACGGCTGGGCGCGGGCACGCCAGCGGGCTAGACTCACCGGGGTGGAGCCGTGGGGTGCGGCTGTCGCGATGATGGGGGTGGGAGAGCCACCACAGTAACAGGCGCACGGAAAGCGTCGTTGCGGGAAAAAATAATAATTGTCCGGTTTTGCCCATGCCGGCCGGACAGACCAACCCCTGTTGGGCTTCGCTGGCAGGATGAGCCGGAACAAAGGGCATCACCTTGACGCCGGAGCCGAATCCAGGGGCGTGCCGGCGGGCGTCCATGGCACGCCGCAACAAGGGGGGTGGGGCATGGAGGCTGGAGGGAGCCGGAACGCGACGCCCTGGGCCGCGTCAGAGTGCGATGACGCGGCCTTCGTCGGCGGACTTCATCGCGCCGAAGCAGAGGGCGAGGCTCTTGAGGTTGTCGGTGGCGGAGTTTTCCGGCTCGCGGCCTTCCTCGATGGCGCAGAGGAGCTCGCCCATCGTGCCGCGGAAACCGTCGGGGAACCACGAGCCGGTCAGCTCGGCGCGGGCCACGCCTTCCGTGGTGGTCAGCTCGACCGCGGGGATCGCGCAGATGCCGCCCACGGCGCGCAACGTGCCTTTCGTGCCGACGATGGTGCAGCTTTCCTGGGCGCCGAAGCGACTGCAGCCGTTGAAGGTGAGCGTGGCGATGCCTTGCGCGAAGGTCACCACGCTGGCCGCCACCAGCGGGGGTTTCAGGGTCTGGCCGGGCGCGGGCGTCAACGCGGCGTAGACCGACCGCGCGGCCGCGCCGCCAAAGAACGAATACACCGCGTCGAACCAGTGGATCGCGAAATCGTAGAGCACGAGGTGGCGGATCTTCTCAAACGCCGTGCCGGCCGTCCAAGTGTGGTCCCAGTTGATGGCGATGTCCACCGAGCCGACCTCGCCGACCAGACCGGCGCGCACGGCGTGGCGCAGGTAGGAGAAATACGGGGCCCAGCGTCCGTTCTGGTTCACGGCGAGTTTCACGCCGGCGGCCTGCGCGAGGCCCACGAGGCGCGCGCCGGCGGCGAGATCGAGGACAAACGGCTTCTGGCTGAGCACATGCTTGCCCGCTGTGATCGCCTGCTCGATCAGCGGACCGCGCACGTCGGGATGCGTGGCGATGTCGACGACCTCGAGCGCGGTGATGGCCAGCAGCTCGGCCACGCTGGCGCAGACCTTCGCCCCGGGATAATATTCCGCGCGACGCTTCTCCGCGGCTGCGGGGCTGGCGTCGTAGAACGCCGCGACCTCCCAGCCGGACTTGCGGTAGGCCTTGAGGTGGTGTTCGGTGATGCCGCCGCAGCCGATGAGACCGAGCTTCGGGCGGTAGGTTTTCGGCGCCGGCGGTCCGTAAGGCAAGGCGGGGGCGGCGATGCTCCGGGCGGCGGCGGACTTGAGATCGTAGTTTTCGGACATGGCGGGGAAGCGCGGGAGGTTGCGAGCAGGGTTGAAGAAACGGGTCAGCCGACGAGCGGCACAGTCTTGCGGAGGCGGGCGCTGCGGACGGCGCTGTCCACGATCTGCTGACCGATGCGGGCGATTTTCGGCGAGAGCGGGCCGTCCACCTTTTTGCCCTGCCCGAGGCAATGCAGAACGTAGGCGACGGGATTGTGGAAGGGGTGCACGAGGGTATCCACCGGCAGATCCTCGCCCCCGGGCCGCGCTTCAGTCTGCAGGCGCACGGTGGACTCGAAGTCGTAGCTGGAAACGGTGCCGCGGGTGCCGACGATGACAAAGCCGCACTTGGGCTGGGGCTGGAGTTTCCAAGGATCGGTGAACGTGCCCCAGCGGGTCTCGAACTTCGACAGGCCGGTCTCGTAGCGCGCGACGACCACGCTGTGTTCGTCGACTTCGAGGCCCCTGGGCTGGTCGAGCACGGCGGTGACTTCGAGCGGCGCGCGGCCATCCATGAACCAGGTGCCGAGCGTGGTGCCGTAGCCGAGGTAATCGAGAAGCGAGCCGCCGCCGGCGGACTTTTTGTAGAACCAGCTCGCGGCTTTGCCCCGGGCGGTGGGTGTGGTCTCGACCTTGCCGGCGACATGCCAGAGCGGGCCGCGGTTGCCGTCGTAGAAATGCACCTCCAGCACGCGGCCGAGGCGCTTTTCGTCGATGAGGCGCTTGGCGGTGACATGGGCGGGATACCAGCGGAGGGGCCAGTTGATGATGAGCTGTTTCCCTGTCGCGGCGACGGCGGCGATCATCGCGTCGGCCTGGGCGAGCGTGGCGGCAAAGGGTTTTTCGACGAGGAGGTGAGTGCGGTAGGGGGCGACGAGTTGCGTCCACTTTGCGTGGTGCGCCGTGGCGGGACAGAGGATCACAAGGTCGGGGCGGGTCTGCTCCAGGCAGCGGCGGAAGTCGGTGAACACGCGGCTGGGAGGGAGGCCGAAGCTGGCGGCGGCGCCTGCCAGGCGGGCGGGTTGCTCATCGGCGATGCCGACGATCTCGGCGTCGGGGTGTTCGTGGACCTGCCGGAGCAGGTCACCCATGTGCATGTGGTCGAAGTTTATTCCGGCGACTTTCCATTTTTTTTTCATAGGGTGGCGGGTGGAGGGAAACTGGAGGTGATAGTTTGCAGCGCGCCGGAGGCTTGGGCGGAACGGTCGATGGCTTCCATGATCTCGATGACGTGGGTGGCCTGGGCGGCGGAAGCGCGATGCGGCCGGCCCCCGGCGATGGCCCGGGCCAGCTCCTGCACGCCACGGCCAAACTCGATGCCGTCGATCCCCGGGCGATCAAGCACGACCGGGGCGAGCGGCTGGCCGCAGACGCAGCGTTCGACGGTGGCGTTGAACTTGAACGAGCTGCCGAGCGCGAGGGTGCCCTGGTCTCCGTGGAACTCGACCGAGCTGCCCTGCTTGGAGTCGTTGGTGTAGAAATTGCACGAGAGGCGGGCAACGGTGCCGTCCGCGAAGTCCAGGGTGGCGACGATAAACTCGGGGCGGGTGAGGGTGAAGGCGACGCCTTCCTTCGTGCTGCGTCCGGGCAGGATGAGGCGTTGCAGCGCGGCGACGCCGCGCACGGGGCCGAGAAAGGTGGTGAGCAGGGTGAGCGGATAGATGCCGACATCCCAGAGCACGCCGATATCGTAAAAGGGCGCGGGATTGGGGTGCCAGCTCTCGATGCGGCCGTGGTTGACCTCGGCGTAAACGAGGCGTACGCGGCCGATCCCGCCGGAGCGGAGCACGGCGGCGGCGGCCTGCTGGGACTCGCCCATCCAGGTGATGGGCGCGGAGGAGAGCCGCAGTCCGCGCGATCCGGCTTCGGCGGCGAGCCGGCGGGCGGCGGCGGAGTTCAGGGCGAGGGGCTTCTCGGTGTGGACGTGTTTGCCGGCGGCCAGGCAACGGCCGATGACTTCCTCGTGGGCGTGGTGGATGGTGAGGTTGACCACGAGTTGCACGGCGGGATCGGCGAGCACCTCGTCGAGCGAGGCATAGGCGCGGCCACCGAACTCGGCGGCGAGGGTCCGGGCGCGGGCGGGGTCGAGGTCGGCGAAACCGAGCAGGGCGACTTCGGGGTAGCGTTTCAGATCGGTGGCGTAGGCTTTGGCGATGTTGCCGCAGCCGACAATGACGGTGGCGAGGGACATGGGAAGGGATCGGGGACGGGATTGGGTTGAACGAAAGGGAAGTCTTGGCGCGCGGTGGAAAATCAGCAGACCCCGAGCCAGCGGTTGACGCGCAGCAGGCTCTCGCGGCACTCGGCGGCGGGGTCGTGGTCCTCGGGCTCGTGTTCGATGCCGATGGGGCCGGTGAAACCCCCGGCGACGGTCTGACGGATGACGGTCTCCATGCCGGCGGCGCCGTCGCCGAGGGCGCAGGTCTCGTGGCCCAGGTCGATCATCGCGTAGCCGGTCGGCTCGGCGCGGCGGGGTTTCACGTCCTTGGCGTGCAGGTGGAAAAGGCGGGGCAGGATCGCGGGCAGGGCCTGCACGGCGTCGAAGCCCTGGGTGACGGCCCAGCCGGTGTCGTAGGCGAGGCCGAGCACGTCGGCGTCGCCGGGGCCGACCTTGGCGAGCATGGCGTCGGCGTTTTTCTCGGGGTGGTTTTCGTAGGCGAGGCGGAGTTTGAGCGCGCGGAGTTCGCGGACAAGGGCAGGGCGGGCGGTGGCGAGCAGGCCGTGATTGCCGCTGATGAGGTCGGTGCCGAGCGCCCCCAGCACGCGGGCGATCAGGTGAAGATCCTCAATGGTCGCGCCCCAATGGCAGGCGTAGGCGGTGACGGTCACGCCGTGGCGGTCCAGCACGGTGCGGGCGGCTTCGAGGTGACGCACGGTGGCCCACGACGGGTGCAGGTGGGCGCACCAGAGATCCACGGAGGTGAAGCCGAGGGCGCGGATGCCGGCGATCATCTCGTCGAAGCGGGCGGCGAAGCGATCTGCCGGGCGAAAGAGATCGTGAGTGGCGTCGTCGCCCTGCATCCAGCCTCCGGTCATGTTAAAGCCGATGGGGCGGGCGACGAGGTTGGCGGTGATGTAGGATACGGGATTCATGGTTGGCCGGAGGGAGGAGATTCAGGATGGCGGGTGAAAAGGTTTATCATTGGCCCAGGACGGGTTGTTCGTGGGCGGAAGGGCTGGCGAAGGCGTAGGTAGCGGCGGGGGTGGTGACGAAAAGGTCGTGGAGCTGGTCCGCGGTGAGGCCGGCGGTGCGGAGCAGCGCGGAGAAATCCTTGAGGAGGTAGCTGAGTCCGGGCGAGCCGCCGTAGTGGCGCCAGTAGCTGCGGCGCGCGGCGTCCATGCCGAGCATGAGCTGGCCGGGAAAATCGGGCAGAAGCGCGCGCACGAGGCCGAGGGTCGGGTTGCCCTGGCCGGGCTTCCAGCGGTGGGCGCTGTCGTATTCGACGCGCACGCCGCTGGCGAGGATCGCGCGGTGGTAGGCGAGGTCGGGCTGGCGGTCGAGGTGCGAGAGCACGACGTGGCGCAGATCGACGCCGAGGTCGCGGAGGCGCGCGACCTGCTCCAGGCCGAGCGTGCCCTGTTCGGTGTGGGTGAGGATGGGCGCGCCGGTGCGGCGGTGCGCGGCGGCCGCGGCGGCGAAGATTTTTTCCTCACGGGCGGTGATGACGGTGTCAGTGGCGATCTTGATGAGGCCGGCACGATGGGCGGTGCGGCTGACCAGCGGGCCGTTGTAATCGTGCGCGTCGATGCCGGTCTCGATCTCGGCGACGAAGAGCCCGGCGAGCTGGGCGGCGGAGTAGAAATTCCCCCAGTGGCCGGGGTCGTAATATCTGGCGAGGTGCAGGCCGGTGGGGCAAACAATGTGGATGCCGCTGGCCCCGGCGAGGGCGGCGAGCTTGCGGACATTGCGCCCGCAGTCGCAGGGCATGGAGTCGATCATCGCGCGCCCGCCGTCGGCGTAAAACTGGCGCAGCTCCTCCGTTCCCCGCTCGACGCTGTCGAGCAGGAAGTCGGGAGTCTCGTTGGTCGTGAAGCTGGCGTCGATGATGAGGTGCTCGTGCGCGTAGCACACGCCGAGCTGCGCGGCGGGGAGGTCGCCCAGGACGGTGCGGATGAAGGCGGGCATGGCGGGGGACCTCAAGGCGAGCGCGGGAGAGGGAAATCAGACGGCGAGGCTGAGGCGCCCGCCCGCGCGGAGCATCTGCTGGCGCTGGCCGAGCCGGGCGCATTCGGAGGCGAAGGCGGCAGGAGAGGCGGTGTTGAAGGCGAACATTTCGTAATGGCAGGGCACGACGAGGCCGATCCCGGCGGCGTGCGCGAGCCGGGCGGCCTCAGGACCGTCGAGATTGCCGGAGACGCGGCGTTCGGGCGCGCGGCCGTTGATGGGCAGAAAAGCGAGATCCACGCGCGCAGCGGCGAGGCGTTCGGCCAGGCCGGGATAATCCACGGTGTCGCCGGAGTGGTAGAGCGTCCACGGGCCGGCACGCACCAGAAATCCGAGGAAGCGATGGCGGCCCGACTCGTCGCGCTCCAGTGTCTCGTGGGCGGCGGGCACGCCGGTGAACCTGAAGCCCGCCACCGTCGCCTCGACCCGGTCATCGAGGTCGATGAGCGCGGGATCGGCCGCCGGGCGGGCGAGGCGCTGGGCGCCCAGGGCGCGGTGGGCGGCGGGGGCCACGAGGCGCAGGCCGGGATTGGCGGTGAAGAGCGGCCCGAGCGTGTCGGCGTCGAGGTGGTCGGTGTGCGCGTGCGTGGACGTGACCACGTCGATGAAGTCCAGCCGCTCCGGCGCGATCACGCGCTCCGTCATCCGCTCGTGCGGCTGGTCGGTGGCGGCGTATTTGCGCGTGAGCGAGTCGGAGAGGTAGGGATCGAAGAGCAGGTGCCGGCCCTGCCATTGCACGAGGAACCCGCTTTGGCCGAGCCACCAGACATGGAGCGCAGCGGGCCGGGCGCGCGCGGCGCGCACGTCGGCGAGAAAGGCATCGTCCTGGAGCACAGGCTTGATCATGCGTTGGCGAGGCCCAGCTCCTTGCGCACCTGGCGGATGCCGGCGACCATGTTCCGCAGCTTCGGCTGCGCGGCCCAGCGGGCGGTCTGGCTCAGCCCGCAGTCCGGCGCGAAGACGAGCCGGTCGGCCGGCGCATGCTTCAGGCAAAGCCGCACGCGGTCGGCGATGTTTTCCGGCGTCTCGATGTAATAGCTCTTCACATCGACGATGCCCACCGCCGCATCCATGCGCTTCGCGATCAGCGCGATGAGCTCGATCTCGGCGAACTCGCGGCTGGCCATCTCGACATGCATCTCATCGGCCTTGAAGTCGAGAAACGCCGGGAACATCGGCGCCACGCGGCGGAAGCCGACCGCCCGGCCCTTGTAGTTGCCGAAGCAGAGGTGGGTGCAGAGGCGCGTCTTCCCGTGGACGGTCTCGACCGTGCGGTTGAAGATGTCCACGAACCGCCGCGGATCCTCCCGGTAGGCGTAGCAGCTCATCGAGGGCTCATCGACGCTGATCTCGCGGCAGCCGGCGGCGGCCAGCGCCTCCAGCTCCGTGCGCACGATCGGCAGGAGCGCCTCGGTGAGCGCCCAGCGGTCGGCGTAGCCGGCACCGGGCACGAGCCGGCCGCTCAGCGTGTAGGGGCCGGGCACGCTCGCCTTGAGCGTGGGGCCTTGCGGCGCGAGTTTCTGGAGACGCTTGAACTCGTCCACGACGCCCAACCCACGCGGCGCGCGCAGTGGCGCGACGACCTGGTGTTTGCCCCGCTGGTCGTGCGCGGGCGGGCCGAACTTGCGGGGCGAGGAGCTTTCCAGCTCAAGACCCTCGAGGTAGCCGTAGAAAGAAAGGTTGAAATCGAGGCGCGTCTGCTCGCCGTCGGTGATGACGTCGAGGCCGGCGGCGACCTGGTCATGCACGGCGCAGACGACGGCGTCGTCCTGGATCTCGCCCACGTCGGCGCGGCCGAAGATTTCGAGATGCTGGCTGGCGAATTCGAGCCAGCCCGGGAACGGGTAGCTGCCGATGACGGAGGCGCGAAGCGGGGAGTGGTGCATGGAAGGAAGGGAAACCGTCAGCGGCGGTTGGCGGCCCACTCGGCGGCGCCGGTGCGGGCGACGGTGGCGGGCGTTTCGAGGACGGCGCCGGTGGTGCGCAGGCGTTCGCGCAGGGCCGGGATGGGGAGGTCGCGCGCGCCGCAATTCAGTTCGAGCGACAGCGCCGCCGCGCAGCCGGCGGCGGCGCCCATGCTCATGGTCTGCGCCATCGAGCGGCAGGAAGCGTGGGCCTCGTGGGTGGCGCTGAAGCAGCGGCCGGCGACCCAGAGTTCGTCGCGGCCCCTGGGCACAAGCGTGCGGTAGGGCACGTCGTAAGCGGCTCCGCCGGGGATGTAATCCCACACGGTTTCCTCGCTTTTGCCGTCGGGGGCGGCGCGGTGGTCCTCGCCGGGCGCGCCGCAGAGCAGCACGGCATCGTCGAAGCGGGCCACGCGGAGGCAGTCCTCGCGGGTGAGGCGGTATTCGCCGTAAACACGCCGCGTCTCGCGCACGCCGATCTGGTGCGACAACCCGATGATGTGCGAGGCGGCGAAGCCCGGCACGCAGTCGCGGAAAAACTGCTCGAAGATGAACGCCTGCCGGCGGCCCTCCTGCTCGGCGGCGGTGAGCTGTTCGAAGTCGGTGGCATCCGCCAGGGCGACGCGGCCGGCGACGGTGGAAATGCAGCCGGTGGCGTTCATGCGGTGGAGGCTGCCGTCCTTGCGCGGGAGGGCGTGGGTGCCTTTGTCCACGGCGGCGGCCATGCGCTGTCTGAGCATGCTTTTGCCGCCGGCGGCCTCGTAGGCGGCGAGGTCCACGTTGCTCATGCGAAAGGTGGTGGTCAGTGTCTGGGCGGGCCCGAGGTCGCCGGCTTGTTCAAAGGGCACGCCGGCGAGGAAGCAGAGATCGGCGTCGCCCGAGGCGTCGATGAAGCGGCGGGCGGCGATGCGGAAGAAGCCGCGCTTGGTCGAGATCACCGCGCCGGTGACGCGCCCGGCGGCGTCGGTTTCCGCGGCGACGAGGGTGGCGTGCAGCAGCACGCGCACGCCGGCCTGCGCGACCAGTTCGTCCCAGACGAGCTTCAGCCGCTCGGGGTTGTAGTTCACGCCGGTGCCGGCGCCGTAGGTGTTGGGGCGGAGAAAAACCGCGCGGGCGGCATCAAGCGCATCGACCACGCGGTCGGGGATGCCGCCGGCCACCTTGCGGGGCTGTTCCCCGGGCGTGAAGAAACCGTAGAAGGTGTCGAGCATCTGGGTGCTGGTGCCGCCGAGGAAGCCGTAGCGCTCAAGCAGCAGGACGCGGTGCCGGCCGCCTTCGCGCGCGGCCAGCGCGGCGCAGCAGCCGGCGGAGCCGGCGCCAACCACGAGGACGTCGGTCTCGGGGAGGACGGGGATGCGTTCGTGGATCAGCGGGGACATGGCCGGTCGGAATCAGGCGGGCTGGCCGACGGTGGCGTAGAGCCTGGCGAGGCGGTGGGCGTGTTCGTCGTAGGCGGACTCGAAGAGCTGGTCGGCTCGCGCGGCCCCGACGACGGCGGCACCGCTGAGGACCTTGGGCGGCTGGCCGGCGGCGGTGAGGCGGGCGGCGACCTCGGCCTTGAGGGAGTTGATGACCAGACAGCCGCCGACGGTGGAGCCGGGCGCGACGGGGGTGTCGAGGCCGGGCACGTAGATCATCGCGTCGCCGGCGGGCGCGCCGGTGTCGAGCACGAGGTCGGCGAAGTCGGTGAGTTTCCGACCGCCGGGGTGGCGGGTGGTGGAGGCGTCGAGGTGGCGCCGGCTCACGAGGGCGACGACCTTGATGCCGCGTTGCCGGAACTCCCCCGCCATCTCGATGGACACGACGTTGCAGCCGCTGGAGGAGATGATGAGCGCGGTGTCCACGGGGGTGAGGGCGAAATTGCGCAGGATGCGCGGGGCGAGACCGCTGACGTTTTCAAGGAACATGGCCTGGCGCTGGCCGTTGGCGCCGACGACAAGGTTGTGGAACGAGAGGGACAGCTCGACGATGGGGTTCCAGCCGGGGAAGGAGCCGTAACGCGGCCACATCTCCTCGACCATCATGCGCGAGTGGCCGGAGCCGAACACATGAACCATGCGGCCGGCCAGGATGGTCTGGGTAAACCAGTCGGCGGCGCGTTGGATGAGCGCCTCCTGGGCGGCGACGCGGTCGACGATGGCGCGGGAATGAGCGAGGAAATCAGCGGTGGGTGTCATGCTTGGTGAAGAGGGATCTGTTGAAGGGCGTGCGCGGCGGCGCCATGGGCTCCGGCCCAGTCGCCCAGCCGCGCGCGGACGAGATGCACGCACCGGCCGCCCGGCCGCCATTCGACGCGGGCGAGCCCGGCGGCGAGCGGAGTGAAGAGCGCGTCGCCGGCCCCGGCGATGCCTCCGCCCAGGAGGACGATCTCGGGATCGAGGACGTTGACGAGCGAGGCGATACCGGCGGCGAGGTCGCGGATCGTGCGCGTCCAAATCGCGAGGGCGGCGGCGTCGCCGCGCTTAACGTCGGCCACCAGGGCGGCGGTGGAAGTGTAGCGGCCCTGGCTGCGGACCCCGAGCGAGGCGTTGCCGACGGCGTCTTCGAGGCTGCCGGGGGTGTTGACGATGTCGGGCGGGCCGCCGGCATCGACGGTGATGTGGCCGAGGTGGCCGGCGCGGCCGAGGTGTCCACGAAGCAGCCGGCCGTCGGACAAGATGGCACCGCCCACGCCGGTGCCAAGAGTGAGGAGGATGACGTCGCGCGCGCCTTGCGCCGCGCCGCGCCAGACCTCGCCGAGGAGGGCGGCATGGGCGTCGTTCAGCACCGGGACGGGCACGGGCGATTGCAGGCAGGCGGTCCAGTCGAGACCTTCCAGGCCGGGCAGGCGGCCGGGCATGAAGGCGATGCTGCGTTCGTCAGGGGCGGCGAGACCGGGCGCCGCGACACCGATGGCGAGGGGCGGGCCGAGGCGGGCGACGAGGCCGGCGATGCAGGCGCGCACGGAATCCTGCCAGGTGTTGCCGTCGGAGGGCGCGGTTTCGCGGGCGAGTTCGATGCCCGCGGGAGTGAGAGCGAGGGCCTTGAGGCGGGTGCCGCCGAGGTCGAGGCCCAGCAAATAACCGCCGCCGGCGATGGCTTTGACGGAAGCGCTCATCAAGAAGAAATCTGGCCTTCGGAAACGGTCCAGCCGCCGTCCACGGCGAGGATCTGGCCGGTGGTGAACGCGGAGCCGGGCGAGAGGAAATAGACGGCGGCGGCGTCCAGGTCGGCGGGGTGGCCGATGCGGCCGCCGTCGAGGGGCTGCTTGGTCCTGATGTAGGCGAGGATGGCCTGGTCGCCGGCGGCGCGCCGGGCCATGGGCGTCTCCACCAGACCGGGCGCGAGGACGTTGACGCGAATGCCCTGCGGGGCGTAGCAGCCGGCGAGGGACCGGGTGAAGCCGGCCACGGCCGCCTTGGCGGCGGCATAGACGTGGGTGGCGAAGAAACGCGGCGAGGGCGACCAGCCGAGCACGGAGCCCATGTTGAGGATGGAGCCGCCCGTGCCCTGATGAATGAACTGGCGCACGGCGGCGCGGTTGGAGAGGATGAGGGACTCGAGATTGAGCGAAAGGGTGGCGCGGATGCCGTCGTCGGTGACCTCAGGCAACGGGCCGTCGCCCAGGCGGCGACCGCTGCCGCCAGCCACGTGATAGAGGCCGTGAAATCCACCGAAGCGGGCAACCGCGAGCGCAATGGCCTGGGCGGCGTGTCCCGGCTCGACGGCGTCGCCGGTGACGGCGGCGGCACGATCGCCCAGCGCGGCGAGGGCGGCGGCGGAGCTGGCGGGATTGCGACCGGTGATGACGATGCCGCGAGCGCCCGCCGCCAGGAAGGCCCGGGCGGCGGAAAAGCCGAGGCCGGTGGTGCCGCCGATGACGGCAATGACCTGTCCGGCGAGGGGTGGGGGCGGCATGAACGTCATGCTGGCGGCTCCCGGCGAGGCCCCAATGATTATCTTATCGCAATATAATAAACTGATATGATAACTTGGCGGGATGGCGCGTCCGCGCAGCGAACACACCCTGTTGGTCAAGGCCAAGTTGATCGCCCGGCTGCGGGACGGGTTTCATCCGCCCGGCCAGCGGTTTTTCTCGAACCGGGCGCTGGCCGAGCACTTTGGCCTATGCTACCAGACGGCGCACCGCTTGATCCAGGAACTCGGGGCGGAAGGCTGGCTGGAGCGGCGGGCGGCGGCAGGCACCTATGTGGCGGGACCGGCCGCCACGCTGAAAAGCGTGGAGCTGTTGTTCCATGAGCGCGCGCAGCGGGCGGAGAGCTTCGGGGCCCGGCTACTGCGCGATCTGCAGCAGGCGCTGGGGTTGGCGGGCGTGACGACGCGGCTGACTTGGACGCGGGATGACGACGAGGGGATCCAGCCCGATGACCACCGTTTGCCGGTGCTGTGGGAGTGCCCGCGCACGCTGGCCGGGCTGGCGGCGCGCCGGCGCTTTTTGGTGGTGCTCAACGACCGGCCGCCGCCGGGGCTGGCCTCGGGCTTCGTGGACAGTGTGGCCACCGACGATTTTTCCGGCGGGGTGGCGGCAGCCGAGCTGTTGCGCGCGGCGGGGCCGGCGCGCAAACTGGCGGTGCTGGCCGGGCCGAAGCACGACCGCCGCAGCCAGCAGCGCGTGGCGGGCTTCCAGTCCCATGCGCCGAAGGCCGAGGTTTTTTGGGCCGGGAGCTGGTTTGCGGAGGAGGCGGCGCGCATCGCCGCGCGGCTTGCCGGAAGGCGGTTTGCAGGGGTGTTTTGCTGCAACGACCGCCTCGCCGAGGCCCTGCTGGCGACGGGCACGACGGCGGCGGTGGTGGGTTTTGATGACGCGCCGGTGGCGGAGCGGTTGAACCTCACAACCATCGCGGTGCCTTGGGCGCAGATCGTGGCGGGGGCGGTGGATATCGTGCGCCGCCGCCTGGCGGGGGACACGGGCGGAGCCGCGCAGCTCATTTTCGCCCCACGACCGGTCATGCGCGCGACTCTCCGGCGCCACGCCTGAACTGACGGACGGCGGCACCCATGCGCCATTGCCCGCGACGGCCGGCCCGGGGCAGACTTTTGTGGGGTGGGACAGGCTTTCGGCCCCCCCCTACTGTCGCGGGGAAACGGCGCCAAAAAGAATACGCACCGGTCTTGCGGCCGATGCGTTCTGTTTGACAATCCGGTCCACGGGGAGGACCGGGTGGCGTCCGTTACTGCGCAGTGCCGGTGCCGCCGACGCGGAGGTGGAAGGCATCTCGTGCGCGAGGCGAATAATAGGCGTCCGGCGAGGCAGTGCGATAATAGAGCTTGTGCGCGCCATCGCTGGCCTGAACGTGGAAATAGCACGCATGGGTGGGGTCGCCGTTCGGCAGCGTCATAAATCCAGACGGCAGCAACTTCTGCTCCATCCAATCGATCATGCCGTTGATGTAAAAGGGATCGTCCTCAGTGCCGGTATTGTCGCTCCGCCACTGAATAGCCCACTCGGTAAACGCGACCTTCTTGCCGTGCGTGTCGGCGAACGACCGCTGCCACGGGAGATTGGGCGTGTCGAGGCTTGCATTGGTGTTCAGAGCCCAGGCGGTCTGCCGTTCGGCGTCGGTCCACGGGGCTATGTTATTCCCATATACACCGTCGCTCGGGTAAACGTCGAGATCGATCACGTCGACGTAGGCGTCGTCCGGATAGGCGGCTTCGACGAAGCTTATGGTGCCCTTGCGCGCGAGCATGTTCCAAACCCGGATGCTCCCGGGCAGTTCCTGGGCCTGCGCGGCGAAGAGGTCCTGCATCATCGCCTTGTAGTCGGCCGTGCGCTGCGCCGTCGTGCGACCCTCGGTGTAGTCGGTCGACCCGGGAACACCATCAATCGTCCACTTGTAGAATCTGCCGTTGGCCTCCCACGCCGGCCGGAAGATAAACTGGGACGGGGCGATGCCGTTCGTGTCGCAGTAGGCTTTAACTTGCGCGTAGAACGTGACGTATTCCGAGAAATACCCGGCGCCGGTGTTGGCACCTTGGAGGTTGTAGGTTGGCCAGGCGGCATTCGGCCACGGACGCATGCTGACGACGAGCCGCCGGCCTCCCTGCAACCAGGTCTTGAACACATCGATCGCCGCCATGCCGTCCGAGCGCCAGGCCGACCAGGTGCTCACATCGGCGCCGAACACCAGCGCGGCCGCCTTCGGCGCCGCAGCGCGCTTCACATCGAGCGTGTAGAAATCCTGCACGTTGGTGAGATTGGCGTGCAAGAATACCCCGATCGTGTCCCAGAGCGTCGTGGTCGCGCCGCCGGAAGTCGCGGCACTCGCCACATTGGAGTAGGCGGAGTCGCCGGTGCCGTTGGTGGCCCGGGCGCGGTAGTCGTAGGTCGTGCTGGCCGACAGCCCCGTGTTGTTGTAGCTGGTCGCGTTGGCGCCGGTCAGAGCGATCTGCGCATAGGCGGCGGCACCGGTCTTGCGCTCGACCTTGACGCCGGTCTCGTTGTTCGCGTTGTCCGTCCAGGCGAGGTTGATCTGGCTGCTGGAGATCGACGTGGCCGTCAAGCCGCTGGGCGCGGCGGGGAGGCTCCCCGACGTCGTGGCATTGGCCTCGTTGGAATAGGCGGAGTCGCCGCTGGCATTG
>Ga0255338_1004481_pt1 | contig 14391 bp, 12 predicted proteins | sample MeOH1_35cm_T4_19_FD_203715 | JGI IMG/M metagenome (GOLD analysis project Ga0255338, IMG submission 203715) | Sandy soil microbial communities from University of British Columbia, Vancouver, Canada - MeOH1_35cm_T4_195 | ecosystem: Engineered > Artificial ecosystem > Sand microcosm > Unclassified ...
TGCCCGCGAGCCCTACGGCCTCGATATTGCCGCCGGAACGTGGCGCGAGGATATCGGCCAGTTCCTGGACCCAGTCGCCTTCGATTTCCTGCCCCCGCAGGACGCCCGCGACCGCCTGCGCGGTCGGACTGGCCGCCTGCGCCGCCGCCGAAGCGGCCCGCAAGGACGGCCAGACCGGCACGCGCCGCCGGCCCGAAGGCTTGACGAAGCTGGGCTTGAGCCCGCCTGTCCGAAGGAATCCAAGATCCATGGGAGAGGGATTTAGGGCCTAAAGGATAAGGTCCGGTAAACTTGACCCCCGAAATGGGTACGGCGATGCGACGAAAGGTTGAATCCGGCTGGCACCCCGGGATCGGGACGACTATATGCGCGCCCATGCAGCCCCAGTTCCAGCTTACCGAGCCGCTGAATGCGCGACGCATCGTCGTCGCCATGTCGGGCGGCGTGGATTCCAGCGTCGTCGCCGCGCTTGCGGCGCGCACGGGCGCGGAAACCATCGGCGTGACGCTCCAGCTCTACGATCATGGCGCGGCGGTGGGGCGGACCGGAAGTTGCTGCGCAGGACAGGATATCCGCGATGCCCGGGCAGTCGCGGACCGCATCGGCATCGCACATTATGTCTTTGATTATGAAAGCAGGTTCCGGGATTCGGTGATTGCCGACTTTGCCGATGAATATATGGCCGGGCGCACCCCCATCCCCTGCGTGAAGTGCAATATGGGGGTGAAGTTTACCGACCTCTTCCAGATTGCGCGGGATCTGGGCGCCGACTGTCTGGCCACCGGCCATTATGTGCGCCGGGTGGAAGGGGCGCAGGGCGCGGAACTGCACCGGGCGGCCGATCCGGCGCGGGACCAGAGCTATTTCCTCTTCGCCACGACTCAGGCTCAGCTCGACTATCTGCGCTTTCCTCTGGGCGGCCTGCCCAAGCCGCAGGTGCGCGAGATCGCTGCGGAACTCGGCCTCTCGGTGGCGCTCAAGCCGGACAGTCAGGACATTTGTTTCGTGCCCGACGGCGACTATGCGAAGATCGTGCGCAAGCTGCGCCCCGATGCCGATGAGGGCGGCGAGATCGTTCACATCGATGGTCGCGTGATAGGCACGCACAAGGGGATGATTCACTATACGGTCGGCCAGCGCAAAGGGCTGGAGATCGGTGGGCAGGCCGAGCCGCTTTACGTCATACGGCTGGATGCCGAAGGACGACGCGTGATCGTCGGGCCAAAGGCGGCGCTGGCTGTGACGGCGGCGCGGCTTTCCGACATCAATTGGCTGGGCGGGCATTTCGCCGGGCCGCTGACCGCCAAGGTGCGCTCCATGGCCAAGCCGGTTGCGGCGCGGCTGGAGGGCGAGCGGCTGCTGTTCGACGCCCCCGAATATGGCGTGGCGCCAGGGCAGGCGGCGGTGCTCTATGCAGGCGACCGGGTGCTGGGCGGCGGCTGGATCGCGGCGACCGAAGCGGCGCTGGCAGAGGCGGCCTAAATCCATGAGCCTTAACTTGTCCTTTTGCGCCTTCGCAAGTAAGGCCCGCGCGTCATGACTCGTCCGCTCACCTTCGCCATTCCCAAGGGCCGCATCCTCGAGGAGGCGCTGCCCCTGCTCGCCAAAGCCGGTATCGAGCCGGAGGCCGAGTTCCATGACAAGAAAAGCCGCGCGCTCCGCTTCGCCACCAATCGGCCTGAGGTGTCGATCATCCGCGTCCGCGCTTTCGACGTGGCGACCTTTGTGGCGCATGGCGCGGCGCAGATCGGCATCGTCGGTTCGGACGTGCTGGAAGAGTTCGATTATTCCGAGATTTACGCGCCGGTCGACCTCAACATGGGGCATTGCCGCCTGTCGGTGGCGGAGCCGGTCGGCTTGTCGCAAGAGGACGAAGCGGCGCTGAGCCATGTGCGCGTCGCCACCAAATATCCGTACCTGACGCGCAAATATTATGAAGCGCGCGGCATTCAGGCGGAATGCGTGAAGCTGAACGGAGCGATGGAGCTGGCGCCGTCGCTGGGCCTGTCGCGGCGAATCGTGGACCTTGTGTCGTCGGGTGCGACGCTGAAGGCCAATGGGCTGGTCGAGACCAACATCATCATGCAGGTGTCGGCACGGCTGATCGTCAATCGCGCCGCCTACAAGATGCGCTCGGCCGAACTGGTGCCGCTGGTGGAGGCTTTCCGCAAGGCGGTGGGGGCAAAGCATGCCGCTTAGGCTCGACACGAGCGATGCGGATTTCACCGCCGCCTTCACTGCGCTGGTCGATGCCCGGCGCGAGGCTGACGAGGATGTGTCGCGCGATGTGACCGCGATCCTCAAGCGGGTGCGCGCAGAGGGCGATGCGGCGTTGGCCGACTATACCAGCCGCTTCGACCGGCATGATCTGGACGTCAGCGGCTGGGCGGTGGAACCCGCTGAATGCCGCGCGGCGCTGGAAGGCATTTCGACCGAGCTGCGCGATGCGCTGGAACTCGCGGCGGCGCGGATCGCCGCCTATCATGAAAAGCAGAAGCCGCAGGACAGCGACAGCATCGATGCGGCGGGTGTGCGCCTGGGTGCGCGCTGGAACGCCGTGGACGCGGCGGGGCTTTACGTGCCGGGCGGCCGGGCGGCCTATCCTAGCTCGCTGTTGATGAACGTGATTCCGGCCAAGGTGGCGGGCGTTCGGCGCATCGCCATGGTGACGCCGACTCCCAATGGGGAAATCAACCCACTGGTCCTCGCCGCCGCGCAGATCGCCGGGATCGAGGAAATCTGGCGCATCGGCGGCGCACAGGCCGTGGCGGCGCTCGCTTATGGCACGGATCGGATCAGGCCGGTCGACGTCATCACCGGCCCCGGCAACGCCTGGGTGGCGGAGGCCAAGCGCCAGCTTTACGGCGTGGTCGGCATCGATATGGTCGCGGGGCCTTCCGAGATCGTCGTAGTCGCGGACGGCAGCAACGATCCCGACTGGATCGCGGCTGACCTTCTGAGCCAGTCCGAGCATGATCCGACCAGCCAGTCGATCCTGTTCACCGACGATGCGGTCTTTGCCGATGCGGTGGTGGCGGCAGTGGAGCGACGCTTGCCCTTGCTGTCGACGCAGGCGGTGGCGGCCACGAGCTGGAACGCCAATGGCGCGATCATCGTCGTGCGTGATTTCGACGAAGCCATGCCGCTGGTCGACCGTCTCGCAGCCGAGCATCTGGAACTCGCCGTCGATGATCCCGATGCGCTCTTCAGGCAGGTGCGCCATGCCGGATCGGTCTTCCTTGGCCGCATGACGCCCGAGGCGGTGGGCGATTATGTCGCCGGGCCGAACCATGTGCTGCCGACCGGGCGCCGGGCGCGCTTCTCTTCGGGGTTGTCGGTGCTCGACTTCATGAAGCGGACCAGCTTCCTAAGCCTCGATCAGAGCAGCATCGATGCCATCGGCCCCGCCGCCGTCGCGCTGGCGGAGGCGGAGGGGCTTCCGGCGCATGCGGCTTCGGTGGCGCTGCGGCTCAAATAATCCGTTGCCCTGCGCATTGCGCGGGGTCATTTTTCTTACCTGAGCCGGTTTCGACTTTTCCGGTTCGAACGGCTATGGACCTGTTGATGAACGATCGCTCCAAATCCCGCTCCGCCGCGCGCCTTGCCGCGGTTCAGGCGCTCTACCAGCTCGAAATGGAGGGCACGCCGCTCCATCTGCTGCTGCATGAGTTTCACCAGCATCGCCTGGGCGCGACCATCGAGGATGTGACCTATGCGCAGGCGGAGGAGAGTTTCTTCGACGATGTCGTGCAGGGCGTGGACCGGCGGCGGGAGGAGATTGACGGGCTGATCGTGGCGCGGCTCTCCAAGGGCTGGAGCCTGGAGCGGCTCGACAAGCCGATGCGGCAGATCCTGCGCGCAGGCACCTATGAACTGCTCGCCCGCAAGGATGTGGCGACCGGCACCGTCATCAGCGAATATGTCGATGTGGCGCACGCCTTTTACGACAAGCGCGAGGCGGGTTTCGTGAACGGTTTGCTCGATGCGGTGGCGAAGGACGTGCGGAAATAACCGTTATGGCCGATTGGGCTCCTGCCTTCGCAGGAGTAGGGGGCGCTAAAGAGGGTCGGCCGCGCCATGTCCGCTGAATCCCGCTTCCTGACCCTGCTGCGCCTGCTGGCCAATGACCCGGCCGCGCAGGGCTTGCAAGATGATGTCGCCGTGCTGGAGGTCGGCGGCTCCCGCCTGATCCTCACCAGCGACACGATGGTGGAGGGGGTGCATTATCTTCCCACCGACCCGCCCGCCGACATCGGCTGGAAGCTGGCGGCCGTGAATCTCTCCGATCTCGCCGCCAAGGGCGCAAAGCCGCTCGGCTGCCTGCTCAACTATGCCCTGTCCGGCGATGATGCCTGGGATGCCGCGTTCCTCGAAGGATTGGGCGAGGCGCTGGGACGTCACGCCATGCCTTTGCTGGGCGGTGACACGGTGCAGATGCCGAACGGGGCTCCGCGCAGCTACAGCCTGACCGCGTTGGGCGAAGCGACCGGCCCCGTTCCCTTGCGCGGCGGCGCCAAGGCCGGGGACCGGCTGTATCTGACCGGCCCGGTGGGGGATGCGGGTATCGGCCTTGAGCTGCTGCGATCCGTGCCGGGCGCGTCGGGACCTCTGGTCGATGCCTATCGCCGTCCGCGTCCGCGTCTGGCCGAAGGGGCGCTGCTGGCGCCCCATGTCCGTGCCATGATGGATGTGTCGGATGGCCTGCTGATCGACGCCTCGCGCATGGCGGCGGCGAGCGGCCTTGCCGTCACCATCGACCATATCCCGCTGTCGCCGGCGCTGGAAAGCGCGCGCGGCGCCAGCAATGCGGTCCAGATCGCAGCGGCGCGCGCAGGGGATGATTATGAACTGCTCTTTGCCTTGCCCGCTGCGGTGAAGCCGCCGGTGCGAGCCATTCCGGTCGGGCGGTTTTCGCAAGGGACGGGATTGACGCTGATGATCGACGGGGTATCCATGCCCCTGCCCGACCGGCTCGGCTGGGAACATGGCTGAATTTTTCTGATTTGCGTCAATGCCGTAACGGGTTGACGCGGGCCGTCCGCCCTGTAGCTTCACCTCCGACCTTTCTCAGCCCGGTAGGACCGCATGATGTGCGTGAGCCTGTTGCTGATTGACGCGGTGCCCGATGCCGGATGCATGAAATCCGGCCGCCCGCCCTTACGCCCTTCGCCCGCCCGTAATTCCCTGCGGAGTGGCCGATGACAGGCATAACAGGGGGAGAGGAACATTCATGCAGATTGTCACAATTGCGATAGGGTGCGGCCTATTGGCCGTGCTCTACGGCCTGTTCACCAGTCGACAGGTGCTGGCGGCCTCCGCCGGCAATGAAACCATGCAACAGATTGCGGGCGCGATTCAGGAGGGGGCGAAGGCCTATCTCAGCCGGCAATATATGACGATCGGCATGGTAGGCGTTGTCGTCGCGGCGCTGGTCTTCTTCTTCCTCGGCATGACATCCGCGATCGGGTTCCTGATCGGCGCGGTCCTGTCGGGCGCGGCAGGCTTCATCGGCATGAACATTTCGGTACGCGCCAATGTCCGCACCGCCGAAGCCGCCCGCACATCCCTGCAAAGCGGCTTGACGGTGGCTTTCCGGGCGGGCGCGATCACCGGCATGCTGGTGGCGGGCCTGGCGCTGCTCGCGATCAGCGTCTTCTTCTGGTATCTGACCGGACCCGCGGGCCATGCGCCCGACGACCGGCTGGTGATCGACTCCCTGGTGGCTTTGGCCTTCGGCGCCAGCCTCATCTCCATCTTCGCGCGTCTGGGCGGCGGCATCTTCACCAAGGCGGCGGACGTCGGCGCAGATCTGGTCGGCAAGGTCGAGGCGGGCATTCCGGAGGACGACCCGCGCAACCCCGCCGTGATCGCGGACAATGTGGGCGACAATGTAGGCGATTGCGCGGGCATGGCGGCCGACCTGTTCGAAACCTATGTGGTGACGGTCGGCGCGACCATGGTGCTGACCGCGCTGCTGGTGAAGGGCGTCGACAATGCGTTCCTTATGCAGCTCATGTCGCTGCCGCTGATCGTCGGCGGCGTGTGCATCATCACCTCGATCATCGGCACCTATATGGTGCGGCTGGGGGCGAGTCAGTCGATCATGGGCGCGCTCTACAAGGGATTCTGGACGACGGCGATCCTGTCCATCCCGGCGCTCTACGGGATCACGCGCTTTACGCTGGGCGACCTCAATGCCCGCTTCGGCACCGATCTGGACGGGTCGGGCGGCTATACCGGCATGGCGCTGTTCTGGTCGATGATGGTCGGCCTTGCCGTGACCGGCCTCATCGTCTGGATCACCGAATATTATACCGGCACCAACTATCGCCCGGTGCGCAGCATCGCCCGCGCGTCGGAAACCGGCCATGGCACCAATGTCATCCAGGGGCTGGCCGTCAGCCTGGAGGCAACCGCGCTGCCAACGCTGGTGATCGTGGCCGGCATCATCGTTGCCCACCAACTGGCGGGCCTGATCGGCATCGCTTTCGCCGCGACGGCCATGCTAGCCCTGGCGGGCATGGTGGTGGCGCTCGACGCCTATGGTCCGGTCACCGACAATGCCGGCGGCATCGCGGAAATGGCGCATATGGACGACAGCGTCCGGGTCAAGACCGATGCGCTCGACGCGGTGGGCAACACCACCAAGGCAGTGACCAAGGGCTATGCCATCGGTTCGGCGGGTCTTGCCGCGCTGGTGCTGTTCGGCGCCTATACGGAGGATCTGAAATTCTACAACTCCGCGCTGGGCCTGACTGAGCCGGTCGATTTCAGCCTGTCCAACCCCTATGTCATCGTCGGCCTGCTGCTCGGTGCGCTGCTGCCCTATCTGTTCGGCGCGATGGGCATGACCGCCGTGGGTCGAGCGGCCGGTGACGTGGTGAAGGATGTCCGCGACCAGTTCGCCACCAACAAGGGCATCATGGAGGGCACATCGCGCCCCGATTACGCCCGCACGGTGGACCTGGTCACCCGCGCCGCGATCAAGGAGATGATCGTCCCCAGCCTGCTGCCGGTGCTGGCGCCGATCGTCGTCTATTTCGCGATCTCGGCGGTGGCGGGCACGCCCAACGGCTTTGCGGCCCTAGGCGCGCTGCTGCTGGGCGTGATCGTCTCGGGCCTGTTCGTCGCCATTTCCATGACCTCGGGCGGCGGCGCCTGGGACAATGCCAAGAAGTTCATCGAAGACGGCAATCATGGCGGCAAGGGCAGCGAAGCCCATAAGGCGGCCGTGACGGGGGACACGGTAGGCGATCCCTATAAGGACACGGCGGGGCCTGCCGTCAATCCGATGATCAAGATCACCAATATCGTCGCCCTGCTATTGCTGGCTGCGCTCGCGCACGGCGCGTAACACACGGTTTTGAAATGGAAAGATGGGAAAATGGCCCCGCCCTGCGAAGGGCGGGGCCATTATTGTGGGGGAAGCAAGATGCGGTGCTGAAGGCTCTCCGACGATGGCACGGCCTTTGGGGTCAAGGGGATGGGCGCGTCACAAATTAGAAATGATATAGTCACAGTATTGTAACGTAACAGTCATAGTTGGCCCCCGTTCGCCAGGATGGCGAGGGGAGAATCACATCATGCGACTGACCTGCAAGCTGCTGCCTGCGCTCGCCCTGCTGGCCGCTCCGGCCGTGGCGCACGCCAGTGAGGACGAACAGCTCTGGACCACCGCCAGCGCGACGGTGAAGCTGAGCGATCATTGGCGCTTTTCGCAAGAGGTCATCGCCCGGTTCAGCGACGATCGCGACGGGCTGTACGAGGTCGAGATGAATTCGCTGATCGGCTACAAGGTCAGCAAGAAAGTCACCGTCTGGGCCGGCTATACCCATGACCCCAATTACAATGGCGGCGATTTCGCGGTGATGGAACATCGCGGGCGCCAGCAGGTGACCTTCGACAATATCGTCAAGATCGGCCCCGGCCAGCTCAGCGCCCGCCTGCGGATGGAGGAACGCTGGCGCGAGGGGGTGGACGGCACCGCCTGGCGGCTGCGTCCCTATGTCAAATATGTGCTGCCGTTCAGGGAAGGCGGAAAGACCGCGCTGCTGCTGAGCCATGAGAGCTTCATCGATCTCAACACCACCAATTTCCAACGGGTCGAGGGCGAGGAGCGGATGCGCAACCTGATCGCCATCACCACCCCGATCGCGAAAAATGTGAATGCGGAGATCGGTTATCTCCACCAGCACGGCTTCCGCCCGCATACCGATGATCCCAACGACAATGTCGCTTCCTTCTCGCTGAGCTTCTCCTTCTGAAAATCCTCCCTGCGCGAAGCGGGGGGAGGGGGACTGCCCGCTTCGCGCGCGCCCTCCCCATCGGTTGATCGGGAGGGTTTGGATTCTCCCGTCGACCGGCTTGCCCGGCCCGCCCTTGCGGGCCTATACGCCGCGCCATGACCAGCGAACCTTTCCGCTCCCAACTGGCGGCGTTAGAAAAGCGGGGCCGCCTGCGTCGCCTGATGCCGCGCGCCGGGCGGGACTTTGCCTCCAACGATTATCTCGGACTCGCCTCCGACCCGATCATCGCGCAGGCCGTGGCCGATGCCGTGGCGCGGGGCGTGCCGGTGGGATCGGGCGGATCGCGGCTGCTGCGCGGCAATGCGCCCGAACATGAAGGGCTGGAGGCGAAGGCCGCCGATTTCTTCAAGACGCAGGCCGCGCTGTTCATGGCGAACGGCTTCGCTGCCAATCTGGCGCTGTTTTCCACCTTGCCGCAGCGGGGCGACCTGATCGTCGCGGACGAACTGATCCATGCCAGCGTCCATGACGGCATCCGCATGTCGAAAGCGGGGGCGGTTTTCGCCCGTCACAATGACGTACAGAGCTTTGCCGACCTGATCGCCGCCTGGCGGCAGGAAGGCGGCAAGGGCCGGGTCTGGATCGCGGTGGAAACGCTCTATTCCATGGATGGCGACATGGCGCCGCTCAGCGATCTGGCGGTGCTGGCGGCGAAGCATGAGGCCATGCTGATCCTGGACGAAGCCCATGGCACCGGCGTTTTCGGACCGTCGGGACGGGGTTTGTCGGCGGGACTGGACGGGCTGCACAATGTCGTGACGCTGCACACCTGCGGCAAGGCGATGGGGGTTGAGGGCGCGCTGATCTGCGGGCCTCGCCTGCTCATCGACTATCTGATCAACCGGGCGCGCGCCTTCATCTTCTCCACCGCGCCCTCGCCGTTGATGGCGGTGGCAGTGTCGGCCGCGCTCGACCGGATCGAGCAGGCAAGCGACCTGCGCGACCGGTTGAAGACGCTGCGGGTCGACGCCGGCGAAGCGATTTGCGCGCCGCTCGGCCTGCCCGCGCCGCGCAGCCAGATCATCCCGGTCATTTTGGGCGAGGACCGCCGCGCCATGGCCGCTGCCGCTGCCTTGCAACAGGCGGGATTCGACGTACGCGGCATCCGCCCGCCAACCGTGCCGGCGGGCACCAGCCGCTTGCGGATTTCACTCACCCTGAATGTCGGCCGCGCCGACATCGCTGCGCTGGGCGAGGCGTTGCGCAAGGTGGCGGCATGAGCGTCTTCATCGTCACCGGCACGGATACCGACATCGGCAAGACCGTGTTCGCGGCGGGCCTCGCCGGGGCGCTTGGCGCCTATTATTGGAAGCCGGTCCAGGCGGGCATCGATCCCCAAGGCGACAAGGAGCGGGTCGCGGCGCTCTCGGGGCTGCCCGCGTCGCACATCCTGCCCGAAGCCTATCGCCTGACGACACCCGCCTCGCCCCATCTGGCGGCGCGGATCGACGGGGTGGAGATCGACCTCGACCGGCTGGCCTTGCCACAGGTCGATGGCCCGCTGGTGGTCGAGGGCGCGGGCGGACTGATGGTGCCAGTCAGCGAGACACTGTTGATGATCGACCTCTTCGTCCATTGGGAGGCGCCGGCCGTACTCTGTGCGCGGACGGGGCTGGGCACGATCAACCATAGCCTGCTCAGCATCGAGGCGTTGCGGGCGCGGGGCGTTTCTATCGCCGGGATCGCCTTCATCGGTGAGCCGAATGAGGAGAATGAGCGGATCATTCCGGAACTGGGGAAAGTACCCTGCCTGGGGCGGTTGCCCTATCTCGATCCGCTGGATGCGGATACGCTGAGAGAGGCTTTCGCAGCGTCGATCCGTCTCCCTTGAAGCGCATCCCCGGCCGAGCGCGTTCCAAAGCCGCAAGCGCCAGAGATTTTTCGACAAACGACATGGACATCCCCACCTTCGGACGCTCAACTCCCGGCCATCATGGGTGCGTCCACGCGCCCTGACCAGATGAAGCAAGGGAAGCTTTGATGAAATATCTCCTCCTCGGCGCGGCGGCAGTTGCGCTGGTTGCAGGCGCGTCCATCGCCCAAACCGATCCGGCCCAAACCAATCCGGCGGCGAAACCCACTTATGGCAGCTACGGCTTCGACAGCGCGGGCATGGACAAGTCGATAAAGCCGGGAGACGATTTCTACGATCATGCCAATGGCGCATGGGCGAAAAACACGCCGATCCCGGCCGACAAGTCCAATTATGGCGCGTTCAACACGCTGGACGACCTGTCGCGGGAGCGGACCAAGGGCATTCTCGACGCGGCGCAGAACGACCCGAACAGCAAAATCGGGGCCGCCTATGCCAGCTATCTCGACGCTGCCACCGTCGAAGCCAATGGGCTGAACCCCGCCAAACCCTGGATCGCGAAGATCAAGGCGGTCAAGGACAAGGCATCCTACGCAAAGCTTACTGCCGAAGCGGCGCGCGCGGGCATTGACGGCCCCTTCGGCTTCTATGTCAATCAGGACGACAAGGACCCGGAAAGCTACATCCTTGTCCTGCACCAATCCGGCCTGGGTCTGCCCGACCGCGATTTCTATCTGGAGCCGGAGGCGAAAATGGCGGCGATCCGCACCGCCTATGTCGCGCATCTGGAAAAGATGCTCAACCTGGCCGGCGAAACGGACGCCAAGGCCCGCGCCGCCGCGCTGATGGCGTTCGAGACGGAGGTCGCGAAGGTCCACTGGACCCAAGTCGACAGCCGCGACGCCGACAAGACCTATAACAAGATGACGCTGGCGGACTTGCAGAAGGCCGCGCCGGGCTTCGATTTCACCGCCTATTTCGCCGCCAACAAGCTCAACCCCAAGGCTCTGCTGGTATCGCAGCCCAGCGCCGTCACCGGGGAAGCCGCGCTGGTCGCCAGGACGCCGGTCGGCGTCCTGAAGGACGCGCTGCTGCTGCGCACGCTGCACAGCTATGCCGACCAGTTGCCTGACGCGGTCGCCAAGGAGAATTTTGCCTTCTACGGCACCACCCTGTCGGGCACGCCGGAGCGCGAGGCCCGTTGGAAGCGGGCGGTCGATTTCCTCAAAGGCTCCATGGGCGAGGAAGTCGGCAAGGCCTATGTCGCCAAATATTTCCCGCCCGAAACCAAGGCGGCGATGGACGGGCTCGTCAAGAATGTGATCGCCGCCATGGGCCGCCGCATCGACGGCCTCACATGGATGAGCGACGCCGCCAAGGCCCGCGCCCACAACAAGCTGGCGGCCTTCACGCCCAAGATCGGCTATCCTGACAAATGGCGCGACTATACCGGCCTGACGATGAAGCGTGACGACCTGTTCGGCAATGCGCTGCGTTCCAACCAGTATGAGTTCGACTATCAGATGGGCAAGCTCGGCAAGCCGATCTATCGCTGGGAATGGGGCATGACGCCGATGGAGATCAACGCCTATGCCAATTTCGGCATGGTGGAGATCGTCTTCCCCGCCGCCATCCTGCAACCGCCCTTCTTCGATCCCCATGCCGATCCGGCGGTCAATTATGGCGGCATAGGCGCCGTGATCGGCCATGAACTCAGCCATCATTTCGACGATCAGGGCGCGAAATATGACGAGACGGGCAAGCTCAACCAGTGGTGGAGCGATCAGGACGTCGCCAATTTCAAGGCGCTGACCGACAGGCTGGTCAAGCAATATGACGCCTATGAACCCTTCCCCGGCGCGCATGTGAAAGGGGCTTTCACGCTGGGCGAGAATATCGGCGACCTTGCCGGGGTCGCGGTGGCGCTCGACGCCTATCACGCCTCGCTGGGCGGCAAACCTGCTCCGGTGATCGACGGCACGACCGGCGACCAGCGCTTCTTCCTGGGTTGGGCGCAGGTGTGGCGGCGCAATTATCGCGAGCCGAATTTGCGCCAGCGCCTCGTCACCGATCCGCACTCGCCGTCGCAATATCGCGCCGATACCGTGCGCAATTTCGACCAATGGTATTCGGCCTTCAAGCCGGAAGCGGGCGGCAGAATCTTTCTCGCGCCGCAGGATCGGGTGAAGATCTGGTGAGAATCGAAAGGAGCCGGACAGGAGAATCCGGTTCCTTTTTCATTCCGTAAAGGAAATGAATTTTCGCGGCGGCGAAACGTTTGAGTCATACGATTAGCTGCATTTTATCTGTTGACCGTCTCTTAAATGCAACATTTGGTCGGATGGCTCTTTTATCCCGACATCCTCTTCCACAGCTTGGCGTTCAACCATCGGTAAAGTTGAGGAGAAGCAATTTGTCGGGTTTGAATAACATCTTTCTGAAGGCCGGTATGGCGTCGATCGCTCTGGCCGCTGCCGCTCCGGCCCTGGCACAGGGTGCTGCGGCCCCCGCCGCGCCGGCCCAGGCGGCGCCTGCCGCTCCGGCGGCTGGCGCCAGTAATTTCTCGGACGCTGATATCAAGCAGTTCGCCGCCGCCGCCGTCGAGGTGACGAAAATCCAGCAGGATAGCTCGATAGCCGCCGCCGACAAGCAGCCCAAGATGCTGGCCGCACTCCAGGCGTCGGGCATCCCGCCGGAAAAGTTCAACCAGATCGGCCAGGCAGCGGCCGCTGATCCGGCGCTCCAGCAGAAGATTCAGGCTGCCGCTCCGGCTTCCTCGGCCGCCCCAGCGGCTCCCGACGCTGGCGCCGCCCCCGCGTCGCCGGCCACCCCTCCGGCTCAATAAACGCGGCATTGCGCAGAGGGAGGTCATCGGCCTAAGCAGCGGCCATGACCTCCCCTGTCTGGCACCCTTTTTTCCAGCATGGCCTAAACGAGCCGATCCCCCACGTCGAACGGGCGGAGGGGGCTTTATTGCATCTGGCCGATGGCAGCACGCTGATCGACGGCATTTCAAGTTGGTGGGTGACGACCCATGGCCATTGCCACCCCCGGATCGCGGCGGCCATTGCCGATCAGGCGGGGAAGCTCGATCAGCTCATCTTCGCGGGCTACACCCATGAACCGGCGGAAGCGGTCGCGCGCGAGCTGATCGATCTCGCCCCCCACGCGGCGGATCGCGATCCGCTGGCCCATGTCTTCTTCTCCGACAGCGGCTCCACAGCGGTCGAAGTCGCGCTCAAAATGGCGCTCGGCTATTGGCACAATCTCGCGCTGGATGGTCTGGCGGAGGCACGCCACCGCATCCTCGTGCTCCAGCACAGCTATCATGGCGATACCATCGGCACCATGTCGGTGGGCGAACGCGGCGTCTACAACGCCGCCTGGTCGCCCCTGCTGTTCGATGTGGAAACCATCCCCTTTCCCGCCCCCGGCGCGGAACAGGCGACCCTCGGCGCCCTTGACGCCGCCTGCGCGCAAAAGCCCGCCGCCTTCATCGTCGAGCCGCTGATTCTGGGCGCGGGAGGAATGCTGATTTACCCCGCCTCCGTCCTGCGTGAGATGGCGGCGATCTGCGCCCGTCACGATGTCCTCTTCATCGCGGACGAGGTGATGACCGGCTGGGGCCGCACCGGCACCCTCTTCGCCTGCGAGCAGGCGGGCGTGGCGCCCGACATCATGGCCGTGGCAAAGGGCATTACCGGCGGCGCGATCCCCCTCGCCGCGACTTTGGCGACATCGCGCATCTTCGAAGCGCACAAGTCGACTGATCGCGCCCGCCTGTTCTACCATTCGAGCAGCTACACCGCCAACGCCATCGCCTGCGCCGCCGCCGCCGCCAATCTCGCCATCTGGCGCGAAGAGGATGTCCTCGGCCGTATCGCGACTCTCAGCCAGGGCATGGCGGAACGACTCGAAAAATTGGCCCGACATCCCGCCTTCGCCAACCCGCGCCAGCTCGGCGTCATCGCCGCGATCGACCTGATCGCGCCCGACGCCGGCTATCTTTCCGACCTTGCGCCGCGCCTGCGTGCCTTTGCGCATGAAAACGGCCTCTTGCTGCGGCCTTTGGGAAACACCATCTATCTCATGCCGCCCTATTGCCTGGACGCAATTCAGCTCGATCACGTCTTTGCGGTGCTTCGAAAAGCCGGTGATGCGTTCGGCGTTTCAGCCTGACTTTCTTTTTCAGCATTTTGGCGCTATGGCGGCGCGATTTTTCGGTTTCCCAGGATATTATGGCAAAAGAAGAACTGCTTGAAATGCGCGGAC
>Ga0255338_1004482_pt1 | contig 14391 bp, 9 predicted proteins | sample MeOH1_35cm_T4_19_FD_203715 | JGI IMG/M metagenome (GOLD analysis project Ga0255338, IMG submission 203715) | Sandy soil microbial communities from University of British Columbia, Vancouver, Canada - MeOH1_35cm_T4_195 | ecosystem: Engineered > Artificial ecosystem > Sand microcosm > Unclassified ...
CCGGCTGGGAACGTCCTGGGCGAGGTCGACCGGGGCTTCGGCGTCCTCTGGGACGTGCTGAACCCCGAGCGCATCCTCGCCGCCGCGGGCGGGGTCGGCTCCGCGGACGCGGCGCTCGACGTCGCGGCCCGGTATGCCCGCGAACGTGAGGTGTTCGGCCGCCCGATCGGGTCCAACCAGGCGCTGCAGTTCCCGCTCGCCCAGATCAAGGCGAAGACCGAGCTCGGCCGGCTGATGACCCACAAGGCCGCCTGGCTCTTCGACCGCGGGCTCCCCTGCGGCAACGAGGCCAACGTCGCCAAGCTCACCGGTGCCCAGGTGGCGTGGGAGGCGGCCGACCAGGCGTTCCAGACGCTCGGCGGGATGGCCTACTCCAAGGAGTACCCGATCGAGCGGATGTTCCGCGACGCCCGGATCGGGAAGAACATCCCCGTGTCCGAGCAGCTCGTCCTCGCCCACATCGGCACCCAGATGCTCGACCTGCCCAGGAGCTACTGATGAACGACGTCCTCGAGGCCCGTGCCCGCATCGAGAAGGAGATCGCCGGCCACACCCTGCTGACCGCGTTCGCCGACACGGTCGCCGCGCAGGGCGACAAACCGGCCTACTCCGACAAGATCGGCGTCGACGGCCAGGGCTGGCGCACCCTCGCCTGGTCCGAGGTCGCCGACGCCGCGCGGACGGTGGCCGCCGGCCTGATCGCGTACGGCGTGCAGCCGGGCGACACCGTCGCGGTGATGGCGAGCAACCGGGTCGAGCACGTGCTCGCCGACCTCGGCAGCCTGCACGCGGGCGCGGTGCCGATGTCGATCTACAACACACTCTCGGCCGACCAGGTGGCCTACATCGCGGGCCAGTCCTCGCCGAGGGTCGTCATCGTGGAGACCGCCGACCACCTGGCCCGGTGGAGCACCGCGCTCGCCGCCGACGACACGGTGACGAAGGTCGTGGTCCTCGACGAGTCCGCACGGCCCGAGGGCGACCGGTACGTCGGCTGGCCCGGGCTGCTGGAGGAGGGCGCCGTCGCGCGTCGTACCGCCGACATCGACCGGGAGATCGACCGCCGGATCGCCGACGTCGCCCCCGACCAGCCCGCGACGATCCTCTACACCTCGGGCACCACGGGCCACCCCAAGGGCGTGGTGATCACGCACCACATGGTGCTCTTCGAGTGCGCCAGCTCGCTCGAGACCGCGAACCCCGAGCACGAGAACATCTTCATCTCCTACCTGCCGTTCGCCCACATCGCCGAGCGTGCGCTCGGTATGTACGGCCCGTGGACTCAAGGCGGCCACATCCACCTGATCGGCGACCCGGCGCTCCTGCTCGGGGCGCTCGGCGAGGTCCGGCCGACCCGGTTCTTCGGCGTGCCGCGGGTGTGGGAGAAGATCCGGACCGGGGTGTCGGCCAAGCTGGCCGCCGAGCCCGACGAGGCGAAGCGGGCGGCGATCGAGCAGGCGATGGCCGTCGGCCTCACCTGGGTCGAGTCCCAGCAGTACGGCGAGACCACCCCGCCGGAGCTGCAGGCGCAGTACGAGGCCGCCGACGCGCAGGTCCTCGGTCTGCTGCGAATGCTGCTCGGCCTGGACCGCTGCGAGTGGGCGGCGTCCGCCGCGGCGCCGATGCCGATCGAGGTGGCCCGGTTCTTCGCCGGCCTCGGCATGAAGATCTACGACGTCTACGGCATGACCGAGACCTGCGCGGCCGTGACCGCCTGCGGGCCGGAGTCGTTCCGGCTCGGCACCGTCGGCCGCGCGTTCGCCGGCATCGAGGTCACCCTGGCCGAGGACGGCGAGATCCTCGCCCGCGGGCCGATCACGACGCCGGGCTACCACCGGCAGGAGGACGCCACCCGGGCGCTGATCGACGGCGACGGCTGGGTGCACACCGGCGACATCGGCGAGCTGGACGCCGACGGGTTCCTGCGGGTGGTCGACCGCAAGAAGGAGCTGATCATCACCTCCTCGGGCAAGAACATCGCGCCGTCCAACATCGAGAACCTCCTCAAGGAGTCCCCGATCGTCGGCCACGCGATGGCCATCGGCGACGGCCGGCCCTACGTCGTGGCGGTGATGACACTCGACGGCGAGATCGCCCCCCTGGTCGCCCAGCAGGCCGGGGTGGGGTTCACCGACCTCGCCGACCTCGCGAGCAGGCCGGAGATCCTCGCCATGGCCCAGGCCGCCGTCGACTCCGCGAACGCCCGGCTGTCGCGGCCCGAGCAGGTGAAGCGCTGGGCGCTGCTGCCGTCCGAGTGGACCGCCGAGTCCGCCGAGCTGACCCCGACCCTCAAGCTCAAGCGCCGGGTCGTGACCAGCAACTACGCCGACGAGATCGCCGCGCTCTACGAGGGCTGAGCGAACCCGGCCGGCGCCCGGCTACCGTGCCCACCATGTACACGCTCGGCAGCCTCACGACCGCACCGGCCCTCGACCACCTCGACCTCCTCGGCACCCCGGTCGCCGACCTGCTGAAGCAGTGGCCGTACGCCGACCAGGTCGGCGTCGTGCCGATCGACCCGGCGCTCTCGGAGACGTCGGCGACGGTGGACGTCTACGGCGTCCCGTGGGACGCCGGCGCCAACTGCGTCGTGGTGATGGGCCGGCGCGAGGGCCAGGAGCGCACGGCCGCCTGCGTCGTGCGCGGCGACACCCGCGCCGACGTGAACAACCGGGTCAAGCGCATCCTCGACGTCCGCAAGTGCTCCTTCCTCGACCACGACCGGGCCGTGAGCGAGAGCGGGATGGAGTACGGCGGGATCACCCCGATCGGCGTACCGGAGGGCTGGCGGCTGCTCGTCGACGCCCGCGTGCCGGCCACGAACCTGGTGCTGATCGGCAGCGGCATCCGCGGGTCGAAGCTGATCCTGCCCGGTCGGCTGCTGGCCGAGCTGCCCGGCGCCGAGGTGGTCGACGACATCGCGATCTGACTCCCGGCGACCCTCCCTGACCTCGGGGTCGGGTCAGGGGAATTACGGATGACGAACGCCGTTCGCCTCTGATCCAATGGGGCCATGCATCGTCAGATCGCCGGCAAGCTGACCGGACCCGTGACCAAGTGGATCATCCTCGTCGCCGCCTTCGTCGTGGTCGGGTTGATGAGCCCTCTCAACGCCAAGCTGGTCGACGTGCAGAACAACGAGGCGTCCTCCTGGCTGCCCGGCTCGGCCGAGTCGACCAAGGTGGTCGAGGAGCTGACCGGCACGGTCGATCCCAACGACATCCCCACGCTGGTGGTCTACCACCGTCCCGGTGGCCTGACCGAGAGCGACCTCGCCGCGATGGACGAGGACGCCCGGCAGATCGCCGAGATCAAGGGCGTCACCGACAAGGGCGCGATCTCCCCGAACGCCGCGGCCGCGCTGGCGGCTCAGGGCCAGCAGGGCGTGCCGCAGCTGATCTCCCAGGACCGTGAGGTCGCCTACGTCGCCTTCACCTTCAACTTCGGCAAGAACGGCTGGCTCGACATCCCCGACGCCGCCGACAAGGTGCGCGACATCGCGAAGATCGACGGGGTCACCGTCCACCTCGCCGGCTACGGCGGCCAGGCCGCGGACGCCTCCGAAGCCTTCAGCGGCATCGACACGAACCTCATCTACATCGCCCTCGGCGTGGTCATCCTGATCCTGCTGGTCACCTACCGCAGCCCGATCCTGTGGCTGCTGCCGATCATCTCGGCCGCGGTCAGCTACATGATCGCCGGCGGTGTGGTCTACCTGCTCGCCAAGTACGCCGATCTCACCGTCAACGGGCAGAGCCAGTCGATCCTCGGCATCCTGGTGATCGGCGCCGGCACCGACTATGCGCTCCTGCTCGTCGCCCGCTACCGCGAAGAGCTCCGTCGTCACGAGGACCGGCACGAGGCGATGGCCTTCGCCCTGCACCGGGCCGCGCCCGCGATCCTGGCGAGCGCCGCCACCGTCGTGATCGGCATGCTCTGCCTGAGCTTCGCCGACCTCAACTCCACGGCCGGGCTCGGCCCGGTCCTGGCGGTCGGTGTCGCGGTCACCTTCGTGGTCATGGTGACCCTGCTCCCCGCGCTGCTGGTGATCTGCGGTCGCTGGATGTTCTGGCCCAAGCGCCCGCACTTCGGGTCGCCCGAGCCCACCAGCTCCGGCGTGTGGGCCCGGGTCGGCGAGCGGATCCGCCCGCGGCCGCGCGCCGTCTGGGTCGTCACCGCGGCAATCCTGGGCATCGCGTGCCTCGGCATGCTCAAGCTCGACCCGTCCGGCCTGTCGACCGAGGAGTCGTACACGAAGAAGTTCGACTCCATCAAGGGCCAGACGATGCTCGTCGAGCACGGCCTCTCCGACACCTCCAACACGGTGCAGGTGGTCACCAACACCGAGCAGCTCCCGGCCGTCCAGAAGGCCGTCAGCTCGGTCGAGGGTCTCGGTGCCGCCACCGACCCGACGGACATCGGCAAGGGCCGCTCGTACTTCGAGGCGACGGTGGGCCAGGACATCTCGTCGTCGGCCGCGTTCGACATCGTCGAGGCGACCCGTGCCGCCGTCCACCGGGTGCCCGGCGCCGACGCCCTCGTCGGCGGTGGGTCTGCGTTCTACCTCGACACCAAGCTGGCCTCGGAGCGCGACAACAAGGTGATCATCCCGATCGTGCTGGTCGTGGTGTTCATCATCTTGATGCTGCTGCTGCGGGCACTGGTCGCACCGTTGATCCTGATGGGCACCGTCGTGCTGTCGTTCGGCGCCGCGCTGGGCATCTCGACGATGCTGTTCACGGAGGTGTTCACGCGGCTGTCGATCTTCGAGTCCAACGAGGGCTTCGCGCACACCGATCCAGGGTTCCCGCTGTTCACGTTCGTGTTCCTGGTGGCCCTCGGCATCGACTACAACATCTTCCTGATGACCAGGGTGCGCGAGGAGACCGCCAACCACGGCACCCGCAAGGGCTCGCTGATCGCCCTGTCCTCGACCGGTGGCGTGATCACCTCGGCCGGCGTGGTGCTGGCGGCGACCTTCCTCGTGCTCGGCTCGCTGCCCCTGGTGTTCCTCGCCGAGCTCGGCACGGCGGTGGCGCTCGGGGTCCTGCTCGACACGATGATCGTCCGGTCGGTCCTCGTGACGGCAATCAACCTCGACCTCGGCGGCAAGATCTGGCGACCGAGCAAGCTCGACAGCGGCGCCGAGGCCAACGCCGAGCCGGAGGAGCCCGAGCGCGAGCTGGCCAACGCCTGACCCCGGCGCACGGGCAGGGATGCGCACCGCGGTGCAGCATCGCTGCCCGTTCGCCGCGTCCGGGCGCAGCCTCTGCGCCCGCTCGGCGTACCTCACGTCACACCCCTGGGGTGTGGCGCCGCGATCATGACAGCACTACTGTCACGGTGTTCGGACCGCGCGAGGACAGAGGACCGCATGAAGCTCTCCACGATGTTGATGTACGACGGCAACCCCCGCAACGCGGCCGACCAGGTCGTCGAGCTGGAGAAGGCGGGCCTGGACACCGTCTGGGTCGCCGAGGCCTACGGCTTCGACTCCCCCACGCTGATGGGCTACCTCGCGGCGAAGACCGAGACGGTCGAGATCGGCTCCGCGATCCTGAACATCTACTCGCGCACCCCCGGCGCGCTGCTGCAGACCGCGGCCGGCCTGGACAACGTGTCCGGCGGCCGCGCCATCCTCGGCCTGGGCGCGTCCGGGCCGCAGGTGATCGAGGGCTTCCACGGCGTCCCCTACGAGAAGCCGCTGGCCCGCACCCGGGAGATCATCGAGATCATCCGCTCCGGGATGAAGCGTGAGCCGCTGACCGCCGACGGCCTGTTCCACCTGCCGCTGACCAAGGAGCAGGGCGCGGTCACCGGGCTCGGCAAGCCGCTGAAGCTGCTCACCCGGCCCGAGCGGGACACCGTGCCGATCTACGTCGCGGCGCTGGGCCCGAAGAACGTCGAGCTGGCCGCCGAGATCGCCGACGGCCTGCTCCCGCACCTGTTCTACCCCGAGAAGATCGACTCGGTGATGGGCGACCCGATCAAGGCCGGCACGGCCAAGCGCGACCCCTCCCTGGGCGGGCTGAACATCGTCGCCGGCGGCATGCTCGCGATCGGCGAGGGCCCGGAGACGAAGGCCATGCTCGACTTCGCGCGGCCGATCTTCGCGCTGTACATCGGCGGGATGGGCGCGAAGGGCAGGAACTTCTACAACGACCTGGCCTGCGCGTACGGCTACGAGAAGGAAGCGGCCGAGATCCAGGACCTGTACCTCTCCGGCAAGAAGAGGGAGGCCGAGGCCCTGGTCCCGACCGAGTGGCTCGAGGCCGCCAACTTCGTCGGCCCGGCGTCGTACATCAAGGAGCGGGTGGCGGCGTTCGCGGAGGCCGGCGTGACCAGCCTGAACGTCACCCCGGTCGCGGCCGACGGCAACGCCCCGGGCGTCCTGGCCCAGCTCAAGGAGATCGTCGGCTGATCGGTGTCCCGCACCTCGGGAATGCCCCGGTGGCCACTCTCGTTGGCCACCCTATGACTCCGATCTGCGCGGGATCCCCGGTCTGGATAGCCTGATGGCGATGACCCCCACCCCCCAGCAGGTTCGCCGCGCCCTGGCCCGCGCCGAACGAGGTGCTGCCCTCGACCAGGCCGAGGCCGTCGTCCTCCTCGCCGCCCGCGGTGAGGACCTCGAGCGTCTCGCGGCCGTGGCCGCCCGGATCCGGGACAAGGGACTGGCCGACGCCGGCCGGCCGGGCGTGATCACCTTCTCCCCGAAGGTGTTCATCCCGGTGACCCGGCTGTGCCGCGACAAGTGCCACTACTGCACCTTCGTCGAGACCCCGGGCCAGACGAAGCGGGAGGGCCGGGCGCCCTACCTCTCCCCCGACGAGATCCTCGCGATCGCGACCCAGGGTGCCGCACTCGGCTGCACCGAGGCGCTGTTCACCCTCGGCGACCGACCCGAGGACCGCTGGCCCGAGGCCCAGGCGTGGCTCGACGAGCAGGGCTACGACTCCACCCTCGCCTACGTGCGGGCGATGGCGATCCGGGTCCTCGAGGAGACCGGCCTGCTGCCGCACCTCAACCCCGGCGTGATGAGCTGGGAGGAGATGAACCGGCTCAAGCCGGTGGCCCCCTCGATGGGGATGATGCTCGAGACCACCTCGCGCCGGCTCTTCGAGGAGAAGGGCCAGGCGCACTTCGGCTCGCCTGACAAGGACCCGCAGGTCCGGCTCCGCGTGCTCGAGGACGCCGGCCGGCTGAGCATCCCGTTCACGACCGGCCTCCTGGTCGGGATCGGCGAGACCCTCGAGGAGCGGGCCGAATCGATCTTCGCGCTCCGCCACGTGGCCCGCCAGTACGGCAACGTCCAGGAGGTCATCGTCCAGAACTTCCGGGCCAAGCCGGACACCGCGATGCGGCACGCGGGAGACCTCGACCTCGACGAGTACGTCGCCGCCATCGCGGTCGCGCGCATCGTCCTCGGCCCGAAGGTCCGCCTGCAGGCCCCGCCCAACCTGGTCGACAGCTCCGAGGGCTCCGCCGAGTGCGCGTCCCTGCTGGGCGCGGGTGTCGACGACTGGGGCGGGGTCAGCCCGCTGACCCCCGACCACGTCAACCCCGAGCGCCCCTGGCCCTCCCTGGACCGGTTGCGTGAGATCACCGCCTCGGCCGGCTTCGAGCTGAAGGCCCGGCTGACCGCCCACCCCGAGTACGTCCTGGCCGGCGAGCCCTGGATCGACCCCCGGGTCTCGGCCCACGTCGCCACCCTCGCCGCCGACGACGGCCTGGTTGCCGACGACATCACGGAAGGAACCCGTCGCCCGGTCGGCCTGCCCTGGCAGGAGCCCGACGGTGGCTTTGCCCACGCCGGCTCGGGCCGGACCGACCTGCACACCGCCGTCGACACCGAGGGCCGCTCCTCCGACCGCCGTTCGGACTTCGACAACGTCTACGGCGACTGGGACGAGCTCAAGGAGGGGATGGTCCGTCACGATCGGCACCCTTCGACGGCGAAGGCGGGTGTCGAACGTGACGGACTATCCGCGTTGGCAGCGGCCGAGCGCGACCCCGGCAACCTCTCCGACGAGCACGCCCTCACCCTCATGACCGCCGAGGGCGACCTCCTCCGCCAGGTCATCGCCCTGGCCGACCAGCTCCGCCGGGACACCGTCGGCGACGAGGTCACCTACATCGTCAACCGGAACATCAACTTCACCAACGTCTGCTACGTCGGCTGCCGCTTCTGCGCGTTCGCCCAGCGCCGCACCGACGCCGACGCCTACTCCCTGTCCCTCGACCAGGTCGCCGACCGCGCCGAGGAGGCCTGGCACCTCGGCGCCAGCGAGGTCTGCATGCAGGGCGGCATCGACCCGGAGCTGCCCGGCTCGGCGTACTTCGACCTCGCGGCCGCCGTGAAGCAGCGCGTGCCCGACATGCACGTGCACGCCTTCAGCCCGATGGAGATCGTCAACGGCGCCAGCCGGACCGGCCTGTCCTTCGAGGACTTCCTGATCAAGGCGCGCGAGTCCGGCCTGGACACGATCCCCGGCACCGCCGCGGAGATCCTCGACGACGACGTCCGCTGGGTGCTGACCAAGGGCAAGCTGCCGACGAAGACCTGGATCGAGATCGTCAGCACCGCCCACCGGGTGGGGGTCCGGTCGAGCTCGACGATGATGTACGGCCACGTCGACAACCCTCGGCACTGGGTGCAGCACCTGCGTGTGCTCAGCCGGATCCAGGAGAAGAACCTCGAGGACGGCATCGCCGGCTTCACGGAGTTCGTGCCGCTGCCGTTCGTGCACCACTCCGCACCGATCTACCTCGCCGGCGTGGCGCGCCCGGGCCCGTCGCTGCGCGACAACCTCGCGGTGCACGCCATGGCCAGGATCATGCTGCACGGCCGGATCGACAACATCCAGACCAGCTGGGTCAAGCTCGGGATCGACGGCACCCGCGCGATGCTCAACGCCGGCGCCAACGACCTCGGCGGCACGCTGATGGAGGAGACGATCTCCCGGATGGCCGGCTCCGAGCACGGGTCGGCGAAGACGGTCGAGGAGCTCGTCGAGATCGGCGCCGGCATCGGCCGACCGGTCGTCGAGCGCACCACGACGTACCGGCGTCGCTGAGTCGCGGGTCCCGGCCCTGGCCGGCCGATCGGATCGATGCACCCGAACCGACGGGCCGGTGGGACCGGAACCCACGACTCAACGGGTCTGTGGGCGTACGACGGGCGCGGCTAGGACGCGACCGCCCGCTTCCGCGAGATCGCGTCGACGGCGGCCGCGAGGAGCAGCACCACCCCAGTGATGACCTGCTGCCACTGGGCACCCAGGCTGGGCCGGAGCAGCAGGCCGTTCGGGATGATCACGATCACCAGCGCGCCGAGGACGGCGTCGCGCGCCTTGCCGCGACCGCCGAACAGCGACGTGCCGCCGATGACCGCGGCCGCCACCGAGAACAGCAGCACGTTGCCGGAGCCGAGGTCGAGCGAGGCCGACGACTGCGACGAGGCGAGCATGATGCCGCCGAGGGCACCGAACGCCGAGCACAGGATGAACGCCGTGACGCGCATGTGGATCACGTCGATGCCGGCGCGGCGAGCCGCCTCGGCGTTGCCACCCGTGGCGTAGAGGTGCCGCCCCCAGGTCGTCTTGGTCAGCGCGATCGTGCACGCGATCATCAGCACGATCACGATCACGGCGGGCACCGGGATGCCGTCGATGACCTTGAACTCGTTGGTGTTGCGGTTCTGGCTGGCCAGCGCCGTGATCACGATCGCGACGGCCGCCAGGATCGTCGCGCGCAGCACCACCAGCTGGATCGAGTCGCGGGCGAGGCCGTGCCGACGCGCCTGGAGCGACTTGACCAGGGTGTAGGCGGCATAGCCACCGACGACGACCACGATGAAGATCCAGCTCCACATCACGCTGAGGTTGCCGTAGGTCAGGTCGTGCCACAGGTTGTAGTTGCTGGTGTTGACCGGCTGGCCCTGCAGCGCGAACTGCAGGACGCCCTGCCAGGCGAGGAAGAGGGCCAGTGTGACCACGAAGCTCGGGATGCCGACCCTGGCGACGAGGTAACCGTTGAACACGCCGATCGCAGCCCCGATGCAGATGGCGGCCAGCAGCGCGGGGATCAGGTGCTGGGTCAGGTTGGTCGCGATCAGGACGAGCCCGATCCCCACCACCACCGCGCCGCTCCATGCCTTCAGCCAGACCGCGAGGGCGATCGCGGCGACCATGCCGACGATCAGGCCCCAGTACAGGAGGCTGGGCAGGTTGTCGTGCAGGTTGCCGGAGAAGACACCGACCGCGGCGATCGCGGCCGCGGTGCCGCCCGCCGTGCCGGCGGACAGGTCGATCTCCCCGAGGAGCAGCACGAACACCAGGCCCATCGCGATGACGGCGATGTACGCGCCCTGGCCGGGCAGGTTGCCGATGTTGTACTTCGACAGGAACCGGTCGCTGACCTGCATGAAGATCACGGCCAGGATGACCAGGCCCAGGACGGAAGGCAGCGCGCCGGGGTCACCGGTGCGCAACCGGCCGAACCAGTCGTTGAAGGCGTCCCGGATCGAGCGCTCCTCGACGTCGAGGGAGAATCCGCTCGCCCGCTCGGGACGTGGCAGGTTGCCGGCGTCGACCGCGGTCTGGGCGTTCTGGGGGTCACTCTCGGTGGGCATGGTGGCCGTCCTTAGATGATCTCGTTCGCGGTCGCCTGCGTCAGGCCGATGTCGCCGCTGCGACCGGCCGTGATCAGCTCGACGATCTCGGTGGTGCTGCTGTCCTTGGCCTTGACCTCCGCGGCCACCTTGCCCAGGTAGAGCGCGCAGACGCGGTCGGCGACCTCCATCACGTCGTTCATGTTGTGCGAGATCAGCACGACGCCGCGGCCCTGGTCGGCCAGCCGGCGGACCAGGTCGAGCACCTGCCTGGTCTGGGCCACGCCGAGTGCGGCGGTGGGCTCGTCGAGGACGACCACCTTGCTGTTCCACAGCACCGCCTTGGCGATGGCGACCGTCTGGCGCTGGCCGCCGGAGAGGTTGGCGACCTTCTGCCGCACCGAGGAGACGGTCCGCACGGCGAGGCTGGCCAGGGTCTCGCGCGCCTGCTTCTCCATCTCGCCGTCGGCGAGCCACATGTTGAACCGGCGGATCTCCCGGCCGAGGAACATGTTCTGGGTGATGTCGAGGTTGTCGGCCAGGGCGAGGTCCTGGTAGACGAACTCGATGCCCAGGTGGGTGGCGACCCGCGGGTCGTTGAAGGTCACCGGCTTGCCCTCGAAGGAGGTCTCGCCGCTGTCCATGCCGTAGATGCCGGCGATGCACTTGATCAGGGTGGTCTTGCCGGCACCGTTGTCGCCGACGAGGGCGGTGACCTCACCGGGGTAGACGTCGAAGTCCACGTCGTGGAGCACGTGGACCGGTCCGAAGCTCTTGTTGAGGTTCCTGATCCGCAGGATCGGCTCAGTCATGGGGGGCTCACCGTCCGGTTTCGTCGCAGTCGGGGATGGTGGTCGGGGTGGAAGGGGGCCTGACACGGATCATGGCCGGGCGGGGTTGCCACCCGGCCATGATCACGCGCTGGTGGTGGATCAGGAAAGACCCAGCTTCGTGCAGTCGGCCTCGATGTTCTTGCAGATCTCGTCCTTCTTGAGGGCTCCTGCATCGATCACGTCCTGCACGTTGGCCTGCGTGATCACCTGCGCGGGCAGGAGCAGGGCCTTGAGGGCGTGGCTGGAGGCCTGCGGGTCGGCGAAGTCCGCCAGGGTCAGACCGGCGGAAGCCGGGTCCTTGCCCTGGATCAGCAGGATCGCGAGCTGGGCAGCGGCCTGGGCCTCGAGCGTGACGTTCTTGAAGACCGTCATGCTCTGCTTGCCCTTGATGATGTTCTGGATGCCTGCCACGCCGGCGTCCTGACCGGTGACGACCACGTGGCCGTCGAGCCCGTTGTTCTTGAGGACACCGATGACGGCACCGGCGATGTCGTCGTTGGCGGCGAGGACGCCGTCAACCTTGCCGCCGGCGGCGGTCAGCGCCTGGGTGAAGGCCGGAGCAGCGTTCTCGACCTTCCAGCCCTTGACCACGGCCTCCTGCTCGATGGTGAGCTTGCCGGCGTCCTTGAGCGGGTCGAGCACCGAGTGCGCGCCCTTCATGAACAGCACCGCGTTGTTGTCGACGTCCGTGCCGCCGTTCATCATGATGATCTTCGGCTTGTCGACCTTCTGCGCGTCGAGGCAGTCGACCAGGGTCTGGGCCTGGAGCTTGCCGACGTCCTCGTTGTCGAACGAGACGTAGTACGGCGCGCTGCCACCGAGGTTCACGCGGTCGTAGTCGATGACCTTGACGCCCGCGTCGCCGGCCGCCTTCTCGACACCGGCACCCGAGGCCGCGTCGATCGAGTCGATGATCAGGACCTTCACGCCGGCACCGATCATGTTCTGCGCGATGGTGGCGAACTTGTTCTTGTCACCCTGGGCGTTCTGGACGTCCGCGGTGATGCCGGCATCGCCGAGCGCCTTCTCGAGCAGCGGCTTGTCGTAGAGGGTGTAGCGCGTCGACGAGGTGGTGTCGGGCAGGATCACGCCGACCTTGCCGGACGCCTTGCCGAGGTCGGTGCCTGCCGCCGGTGCCTGGGCGCCGCTGGTCGGCGGGTTGTCCAGGCTGCACGCAGCGGAGACCTTGGCACTGCTGGTCTTGGTGTTGCTGTCGCTCTTGTTGTCGTCGCTGGAGCCACAGCCCGCCAAGGCGCTGACTCCGAGAGTGGCCGCGGCGCCGATGATGGCGACGCGGCGAATGAGAGATGACACGGATTCCTCCTGGGGCTGGGGCCGAATCGACCGTACAACAGTCCCGAGTGTGCTGCGTCACAGGTTTGTCGTCAAGAGTCGAACGTAACTTGTGATCTAAATGTCGAGACCAGTCATTTGTGAGGATTGCTTGACTACAAGACGATCCTTGCCGCACAGTTCATCCATGTCAGCCGCGACCTCTCGGACGGTCCGGACCTCACCGGGTTCGGCGGCCTCCCTGCGGGTGGCCAACCAGCGTCGCGTGCTCGCGCTGCTCCTCGACCGCGGCGGCAGCCCCGCCACCCAGGCCGACATCGCCCGCGAGACCGGTCTCGCCGCCGGCACGGTCTCCACGATCGTCCGCGAGCTGGCGGCTGCCGGGGTCGTGACCACCGTGGCCGGCGCCGGCCGGCGGGGCACGACGGTGCAGCTCGCCCGGGGCGCCGGCCTGGTCGCCGGCGTGGACTTCGGCCACAGCCACGTCGCCGTCGCCATCGCCGAGATGTCCGGCGAGGTGCTGGCCGAGGACCGCCAGCCGCTGCCGCCGGGCCACACGCACACCGAGGGCCTCGGCCGGGCCTGCGAGATGCTCGACCACCTGCTCGCGGGCATCGGCGCCGAGCGCGCCGAGCTGCGCAACATCGGCATGGGCCTGCCCGCCCCGCTGTCGGACAACGTGGTGATGAGCTCGGCGATCCTGCCCGGCTGGGTGGGCGTCAACGCCCGTGACGAGGCCGCGAAGGCGTTCGGCGCCGACGTCCTCATCGAGAACGACGCCAACCTCGGCGCCCTCGCCGAGCACCGGCACGGCCATGGCCGCGGCCACGCCAACGTGGTCTTCGTGAAGGTGTCCTCCGGCGTGGGCTCGGGGCTGATCCTCGACCACAAGCTGTTCCGGGGCACCTCCGGGATCTCCGGCGAGATCGGCCACCTGACCCTGGACGACCAGGGTCCGCTGTGCCGCTGCGGGAGTCGCGGCTGCCTCGAGGCGTACGCCGCCACGGGGACCGCCTTGACGATGATGCACGAGCAGATGCCCGACGCCGGGATCGACGAGATCATCGAGGCGGCCCGGCACGGCAACGTCTCGGCGCTGCGCGTCTTCGAGGACGCCGGCCTGCACCTCGGCTGGGGACTGGCGACGGTCACCAACCTGCTCAACCCGGGAGTGATCCTCGTCGGTGGCGACATGTCGCACGCGGGCGAGCTGCTCCTCGAGTCGGCCCGGCTGGGCCTGCGCCGGCACGTGCTGGCCGGCACGTCCACGACACCGGTCCTGGTCGCCGAGCTCGGCGACCGGGCCTCGATGATCGGCGCGCTGGTGCTCGCCATCGAGGCGACCGACCTGGTGCCGCACGTCGCCTGAGCGGGCGGACGACGCGCACCGCCGGCGAACCGGCGGTCAGTGCCCGGTCAGGGGCCCGGTCAGGGGCCCGGTCAGTGCTCGATGACCCCGTGCAACCGGACCGGCAGCGCCTCGATGCCGTAGACGATCGACTTCGCGTGGTACTCCAGGTCGGACGGCTCGACGGCGAGCTGCATGTCCGGGAACCGGCGGGCGAGCGCCGGGAACGCCGTACGCAGCTCCATCCGGCCGAGCTCGGAGCCGACGCAGCGGTGCAGGCCGTGCCCGAAGGCGAGGTGGTTGGA
>Ga0255338_1004483_pt1 | contig 14390 bp, 15 predicted proteins | sample MeOH1_35cm_T4_19_FD_203715 | JGI IMG/M metagenome (GOLD analysis project Ga0255338, IMG submission 203715) | Sandy soil microbial communities from University of British Columbia, Vancouver, Canada - MeOH1_35cm_T4_195 | ecosystem: Engineered > Artificial ecosystem > Sand microcosm > Unclassified ...
TTTTCGGCCGAAGTGTCCGAGGTGCAGTTCCCCACGGCTTCCCGCGGCTACTACGGCATCCTGCCGGGCCACACGCCCCTGATGACCGAAGTGGGCGATGGCCTGCTCTACTACGTCCTGGATGGCCAGAAACACTGGCTGACGGTCTTCGGCGGCTTCGCGGAAGTGGGGCCCGACCGCGTCACCATCCTGGCCCGGGAAAGCGAGACCGTGGACATGATCGACCTGGAGCAGGTCGAGGCCCAGCGCCAGCGGGCTCTCAAGCTCCTGAAGGACGCCAGCACGGAGCATGACCTGGCCTCGGCCCAGGCGGCCCTCGATGCCAGCCTCATCCGCCTCCAGGCCGCCGGACATCCCGCCGGCCACGGATTCTGAGCTTCCGTCCCATCGCATGACTCCACCCGCTCAACCTCATGGATCCATCCCCCTGGGGCGCTGAGCCTGGGTGAAGACCGTTCGATGGAGCCGCCTTGTCCAACCTTCTTCCTGTGCTCGACTCCCAACCCCTTCGGGATCTCCTGGAGATGGGGGCGGACCCGGGTCTGGTGCGGGAACTGGTCGGACTGCTCGAGGCGGATGCCCCCACCCGGCTGGCGGCCCTGCGGAAGGCCCTGGAGACCACGGACCATGAGGCGGCGGTCCGGGAGGCCCACCAGCTGAAGGGAGCCCTGGGCACCTTGGGACTTCAGCGGTTCGCGGACCTGGCCCGCCAGATGGAGGATCACCTTCGGGAAGGTCACTGGGCGGTCGCCCGGGGCCTGGCGGAAACCTTTCCCGCCGCCTACGAGGAGGCTCTGGCGGCGCTCCAGTCGGCCTTCCCGGAAGCCTGAGAAGCCGTTCCTACCAGGACAGCCGCTCGTCCTGGGCCAGCAGGCTGATCCGGGAATCGCCCAGGGCCTGGAGCTGGGGCAGCATGATGGCCTTGTCGCCCGGGGTGAGGTGGTAGACCCGCACCGGCACGTCGCGGTGGAGCTTCCCCAATTCCGCCCCGAGTTTGGCAGGGGTGAGGTGCTTGGAAGCCTCGGCCAGCCAGGCCTGCTCGTTGGGGAAGCTGGCCTCCGTGATGACCATCCGCAGGTTGGGCGTGGCGTTGGCCACGCCCCAGATCTGATCGGTCTCGGCGGTGTCGCTGGTGAAGATGAAGGCGTCCTTCCCGTCATCCACCTTGTAGCCCACGCAGGGCACCAGGTGGTTCACTCGGATGGGCGTGATGTGGAGGCCGCAGACGTGGTACGTCCGCTCGGGTTCGATCTCCGTGTAGCGGATGGTGGGATCGTTGGGGCTGGGGATCACGCTGAAGTCGGGCCAGAGCTCGTCATTGAAGAGGTGGCGGCGCAGCGCATCAAGGGTCTCGGGCAGGGCGTGGATCTCCACCGCCTCGTGGGTGTGCCCGAAGATGTTCTTGGTGAAGAAGGGCAGCGTGCAGATGTGGTCCAGGTGCGAGTGGCTGAGGAACACGTGCTGGATCCTCACCTGCTCCTCCACCGTCAGGGCGGCCGTGATGGAACCGGCGTCGATGGCCACGCAGCCGTTCACGAGAAGCCCCGTCAGGCGCTCGCCTTCGGCCTCTCCGCCGCTGCAGCCCAGGACCCGGAGTTCCATCGTCCCTCGGTGTAAGTGGATTCATCATACGAAAAAGGGGCGCCAGGGGCGCCCCTTTTTCGCAGTGGGGACCGATCCTAGAACCGGATGCCGCCGTAGATGCCCAGTTGCAGCTTGGGCCCGAGGTCTTCATGGGTGAGTGGAACGGCTGCCTCGATGCCGATGAACGGCTTCACGATGGGCGTGGGGAAGGCATAGCCCGCGTTCACGCGGGCCCAGGGACGGCTGTAGGTTTCGGAGGAGGAATAGACGTTGGTGATCGTGCGCTTCTCGAAGCGGTAATCCACACCGGCGCCGACGGCGATCAGGGCCTTGAAGTTGAACATGGCCCCGACGGCCCAGTACTCGTTCCCCAGTTTGGTGGGGATCAGCACGCCATTGGGCTTGAGGTCCGTTTCAACCTTGGGCTGGTAGGCGGCCGTGACCTGGAACAGGGCCGGGCCGAAATCGACCACGGAGTAGCCCACCCGCGCAGCGATGACCGTCTTGTCCTCGGCCTCGACCTTGAAAGGGGTGTCCGGGGAGGTGTAGCTCTGCCGGGAGACATTGAGGCCCAACTCGAAGCTCTGGGCTGCGAGGGGCGCGACGAGGAGCAGGGGCAGGACAAGCTTCTTCATGATCGGGGCTCCAGAAGAATGAATGGGTAAACTTTACCTTATCTGCCGGGAACGGAGGCGTCGAAATCCTGCTCCGTGCCGACAAAAGGAAGGGGTCCCATCCAAGGGACCCCTGTGAAACGGAGACCTTCGACGGGTCCTCAGAACCGGATGCCGCCGTAGATCCCGATCTGCACCTGGGGGGCCAGGGCCTCGCTCAGGTCCTTGTAGGTGCCTGTGGAGTCCTTCTTGGAGAGGGGCGCGGCCACCTCCAGGGCGAAGAAGGGGCTCACGATGGGCGTGGGGATGCTGAAGCCCACATTGATCCGGGCCCAGGGGCGGCCCAGGGTGCTGTCGGTGCTGGCACCGCTGGAGGGCCGGAAGGTGAGGCTCTCGGAGCGGTATTCCACGCCGGCACCCACATTCACAAGCAGCTTCCAGTTCACCATGGCGCCCACGGCCCAATACTGGTTCTCCAGCTCGCCGTACTTGGTGCCGCCATAGGTGAGGTCGCCGGTGGTCTTGTTGTGCCAGGTGGCGTTCAGCTGAAGGGCGGCCACCTTCAGGTCCACCACATCGAAACCGCCCCGGATGGCGAAGCCCGTGGGGCTCACAGCGTCATACTTCTGGCCGGTGCCGAAGGAGGCCGCCTGGGCTTTGCCAGCCTGCTTGTCCACGAGCACGCCAAGTTCGCCGGCAGCAGCCGGCAAGGCGGTCAGCGCGGCCAGCGCCGAGAGTAAGAGCAGTTTCCTGCGCATGTGGTCCCCCAATTCGGCAGATAGGGCATCATCGGGCCTGGATCGGGTGCGGTCAACCTCCAACGGTGCAGTGGTTTTGCTAACCTCAGGTCATGCGGGCCCACCTTCGCTTCCTGATCCTGGACGGTTTCGACCCTGACACGGGCGAACTCGCCCTGCGGGTAGCCTTCCAGTCTGGACCGGAACCGGGCCTGGACCTGCTCCGGCTGCGCCTCCACCTGGGAAGGACCGGCAACGCCCTGGAACCCCTCAGCCGCGAGCTGCGGACGCACGTGCAGATGCCCGTGCCGCCCCTCTGGGAACACGGCCTCCGGACCGTCATCCACGCCATCGAAGAGGAACTGGCCGGGCCGGAAGGACGCAACGCCCTCCGCTACCTGTGGGTGCGGACCCAGCTGCTCCACCCCGCCGAGGCAGCGCGCTCCACGCCGAACCATCCCGTGGCCCGGCAGATGGAGATCCTGCGGGACTGGGCGAACCGGCTGGACCAGGAGGGGCAGACCCTCCGCGCGGCCGAAGTCCTGGATCGCCTGTTGCTCCTGGCGCCCAAGGATGTGGCCAGCCTCGCCTACCTGGCCGGCTTCTTCCGCGCCCAGGGGATGGCCGAGGAGATGGCCGCGGTGGCCGAGCGCTGGACCAAGGCGGAACCCGACCGGATCGAGGCGCGGCTGCGCCAGGGCGAGGCCCTGCTGCGCCTGGGCCGGGCCCAGGAGGCCCGGGCCGCCTTTGAGGCCGTCCTCAAGGTCCAACCGGTCCACCTGCTGGCCCACCTCGGCATGGCCCAGGCCCTGGGGCTGCTGGGGGGGAATCCGTTCCCCCACCTGGATGCGGCCCAGGAGCTGGATCCCGCCGCCACGGCTTCGGTCCTGCGGGAGACCTTCGACTACCGCCTGCTGGCCCCTCCGGCCGGGGACCGGGCCCACAGTCTGGAAGCTCTGCCGCCCCTGCTCGGCGTGTCCGGTGCCGAGATCCAGGACTTCCTCCAGTTCCTGGGCCTGCCCATGACGGGGCCCGAGGGCACCGTGCGCGAATCCGAGCTGGCCCGGTGGGCAGGGGTGATGAACCGCTACGCCCTGCTGCCCGGGGGCCTGAACTGGTCCGCCCCGACGCCCAGGCGCCTGCCCGATCTCGTGTGATCCGGTGGGCTATCAGTGTGCTGACAGCTGATCATTTCAGCCTTGTCTGCGATGATGGACGATTCGATTCCGGGGGCCCCATGTCCGTCCTGCTGAGCACCGATCTCCCCTTTCCCGTCTTCCGGCGGGGCAAAGTGCGGGACGTGTACGACCTGGGCAAGCAGCTGCTCATCGTGGCCACGGACCGCATCAGCGCGTTCGACTGCGTGATGCCCGAAGGCATCCCGGACAAGGGGCACATCCTCACGGCCGTGGCGTCCTATTGGTTTGCGGCCACGGAGGATCTGGTGCCCAACCACTTCCGCGGCAACCCCGGCTGGCCCGCGATCCTGGATGCCCACCGCGAAGCGCTGGCCGGCCGTGCGGTCATCGTGGAGAAGACCAACCCCCTGCCCGTGGAGTGCGTCGTGCGCGGCTACCTGGCGGGGAGCGGATGGAAGGAATACCAGGCCGGCGGGGCGGTGTGCGGTGTGCCCCTGCCTCCGGGCCTGCGCCTCGCGGATCGGCTGCCCGAGCCCATCTTCACGCCCGCCACCAAGGCCGAAGAAGGCCACGACGAGAACATCAGCTTTGAGCGTCTGGCGGAGATCGTGGGTGCGGATCTGGCGGCACGGCTGCGGGACCTGAGCATGGCCCTCTACCGGCGCGGCGCGGAACTGGCTGCCCAGCGGGGGATCCTGCTGGCGGACACCAAGTTCGAATTCGGCTTGAGCGATGCGGGGGAGCTGATCCTCATCGACGAAGCCCTCACCCCGGACAGCAGCCGCTACTGGCTGACGGATACCTGGGCGCCGGGGAAGAATCCCCCGAGCCTGGACAAGCAGTTCCTCCGCGACTACCTCGAGACCCTGCCGGGCTGGGACAAGCAGCCGCCGGCGCCGCATCTGCCGGCTTCCGTGGTGGAAGGCATCCGGGACCGGTATCTCGATCTGGCCTCGCGCTTCGGAGTGAACATCTAGGGTCTGTTTTCAAAATGGATGCGCGCCGCGCGAGGGAATGCTCAGCGCCCGGCGCCGGTCAGCACGCCGGTCCGGATGCGGCCCGGCTCCAGCCAACGGCGAAGCGCCCCGTTCAGGGTCTCCACCGTGAGGGCCTCCATGCGCGCGGGAGAGACCGCCTGTCCCCGGGCCTCGGCCAGAGCCTCATCCACCAGGGTGCCCGGATGGAGGGCCGCGAGGGCGCGGCCCGCGGCCCAGGCGGCCCGGGCCCGGCGCAGATCCGCTTCCGTGAAGCCGCGCTGCCGGAGCGCCTGGAGGCGCTCCAGCAGGGACGTCTCGACCGCCGCAGCGGAACCCAGGGGCTCCGTCTCCAGCGCGGCCACCAGATCCAGTCCCTCCAGGCGGAGTTCTGCCGGGAACAGGATCGGATCCCCGGGGAGCAGCAGGGCCAGCAGCGCCTCGGCCTCCACGCCCAGATCCGCCGGTTCCGCGGCCACCGCGAGCGCACCCCGGACGCCTCCGGCGGCGGGTAACTGGATCCGCGCCGCCTCCGGTGCAGCGGCAGGAGGTGGCGCGGGAGCCGGCGAGGAAACAGGGGCGGCGGGGACCGGGGGTTGCGGCTGGATCGTCCAGGTCCCGAAGCTCAGGAGCACAAGGCGCTTCGCCTGCTCCTGTCCAAGGTCACCATGGAGGACCAGCACCGCATGGTCGGGCCGCAGCACCTGGGCGCAGAAGGTGAGGAGATCCTCGTAGGTGATGGCAGTCAGGCTGTCGAGGGTGGGTGCCTGGAGGGTCCAGTCCGGTTCCAGGAGCTGGCGCAGCTTGGCCCGGGGTGAGGCCTCCAGCCGTTCTGTCTCCCGCCAGCAGGCAAGGCGCTCGGCCTCCAGGGTGGAGGGGTCGATGATCGAGCGGAAGGCACGGTCCGCCAGCAGGCCCAGGGCCAGATCCTGGTCGCGGCTCCGGGCCAACACGCTCCAGGAGAGGCCATCCGCCCGCACCGCCGGGGTGAGCTCAATGCCCGCGCCCGCCAGGAGCTGCTCGAAGTCCACGATCCGGAAGGCACCGGCGTCCGAATGCCCGAGGACACGCAGGGCCAGGGAGGCGAGCCCGGGGCGGGTGGCCGCCTCAAGGGCCAGGGGCAGGTGCAGGCGGGCCCGTACCAGGGGGCGCTCGTGGTCCTCCAGCAGCACGATCCGCATGCCATTGGGCAGGCTGAACGTCTGGGGCCGCACCTGAGGCTGGGCCTGGCCCTGGACCGCCAGGACGAACGCGGCGAGGGCCGCCAGGGGTTTCATCGCTTCCCCGGGGCCAGCTGGGCCTCCAGCAGCTTGAGGGTGCGCCGGCGCTCCTCGACATTGAGCATGCGGAGCTGGCGGAGCCCCTCCGAGACCATGTGCTCCCTCTGGGCCAGATCAAGGATGCGGGTGGCGGCGAGGGCCTTCAGCACACGGGCCGTCTCGACCTCCAGGGGATCCTGGGCCTCGTCCGCGCCGCCCTGCAGCCAGAGGGTGGTCCGATGCGCGGGACTCAGCCAGGTCCGGGCCGCGGCCTGGACGGCCTCGGGCCCGATATTCCGCAGGCGCTGGAGTTCCTGCTCCACCTGTCGCCAACCACCGGCCTCCACCCAGGCGAGGCCCAGGGCCCGGGCCAGGGCCGCGGGCTCGTCCTGGGTCCGGAGCAGGTCCACGTCGATCTGGGTCAGCGCCCGCTGCCACTCATCCGGGGGGATGGGTTCCTGCTGGAGCCGCAGGATCTCCGTATGGAGGGCGCTTTCGACTTCCGCGAGGCTGTGCCCTTCGACAGGCACCAGGCTGATCACCAGCAGGCCCGGCAGGCGGCCCCCCGGCACGTCCATCTGGACCTCCGCGGATTGGGCCAGGGTCTTCTGCCGTATCAGCCGCTGCGCCAGCCGGCCGGAGGGGCCTCCCCCCAGCAGACGGGCGGCCAGGCGCAGGGCCAGATGGTCGCGATGGGGACGGGGGGGGATGCGCCAGCCCACCACCAGCCCAGGCGCCGCACCGAGCGAGGCCTGGATGCGGCGGTCCCCGAGATCCGGAGGAATCTCGGGGAGGAGGGGATCCTCGGCATCTCCGTTGGCGGGCCTGGCGGGCAGGGCTCCGAAGTGCCGCTCCACCAGAGGAAGGGCCGCCTCCATCCCGACGCCGCCCACCAGCACCAAGGTAGCCCGGTCCGGTCGGCAGACGCGGTGGGCCCAGGCCTGGAGATCCGAGCGGCGCATGGCTTCCAGGGCGGGGAGATGGTCGGCCAGATCCCGGCCGTAGGGATGCCCGGGCAGGGCCGCGCCCTGGAGCAGCGCCAGCCCCTGGTGTCCCTGGGCGCGCAGTTCCGCCGCCAGGGTGGCCCGGGCCTCGGAGAAGCGGCTGAGCTGGAGGACGGCCAGCCGCTGGGCCTCCGTGCGGCACCAGAACTCGAAAGCGGCGGAGGGGAGCTCGGTCTGGACCAGCAGGGCGTCCGCACTGGCGGTGGCGGTCTGCCGCCCGCCGCGGGCGGCGTAGACATCGGCCAGCGGCGCATGGGTGAACCGGGCCCGCACGGCCATGTGCAGGGTCCAGAGGTTCGCCCCCAGAGCCGGGATCTGGCCCGGGCTCTCGGGACTCTTCCGCTGGCGGAGCTGCTCCAGCCGTAGGGCTTCGAGCAGGCCCTCCTCCTCCTTGAGCAGGGCGTCGAGGGAGCCGGCCCCCTTGGCCGCATCCAGATCCTCGGGCCAGGTGGCACCGTAGAGGGCCCGGGCCAGCAGGTCGGTGGCGCCGGCCAGGGCCGGGGACTCCTCCGCCCGCCCGCCCCGGAAGACCATGGTGGCGTGGAAAGCGTTCAGGTTCCGCCGCTCCACCACCAGGAGGCGCATGCCGTTCGCCAGGCGCCGCTCCTGCACCTCATCGAAGTGGAGCGCCTGGGCATTCAGGCCCAGGGCGGCGAGGAGGGGCAGGACCAGGCGTCGCATGGCCCGTAGGTTACTACCTTGCCTGAGCGTCCTACCTCACCCGGATGCTGCCGTTGGTGGTTTCGAGGCGGATCGACTGGGTCCGGCCGGGCACCTTCACGTGGGCGCTGTGCTTGGTGATCTCGATGACCTGGGCCCCGGGCACCTTGACCTCCATGGACCCGTTGCTGTTCTCGGCCACCAGCTCGCCGGCGGCCTTGCCCAGATCCACCTCGATGCTGCCGTTGGTGGATTCCAGGTGGATGCCTTCGCCCCAGCCATCCAGGTTCCGCGCGCGGACGCTGCCGTTGGTGGTCTCCAGGCGGATACCGCCTGCCACGTCCTCGAGGATGATGCGGCCGTTGGTGGTGCCGCCCTTGATCCGGGCCAGCAGGTTTCGGGCCTCGATGGGGCCGTTGGTGGTGTCCACCAGGACCTCCCCGCGCACGTCGGAGACGAGGATGGCGCCGTTGGTGGCCTCACACCGGGCGTAGCCCTCGAGGTGCTCCACCGCCACGGTGCCGTTGGTGGTGCGGAAATGGCCCAGCAGCTTGCGAGGCACCTGGAGGTTCATCTCGCAGCGGGGGCTGATGTAGACGCCGAAGCTCCAGGAGGGCTGCTGGAACATCGCCTCGATGTCCAGGTCCTGGCCCTTCCGCTGGAGCACCAGCTCGATCCGGCGCTTCTCGCTGTCGCGGATCTGGGCCGTGAGGAAGACCTCCTCCTTGTCCCACCCCGTCACCCGGATGCCGCCATTGCGGTTCCTCACCCAGAGCTTCGAGCCGTAGGCCAGCTTTTCCGTCCGCTGCTCGGTCCTGGATCCGGAGGGGAGGTCCACTCCGATCATGGGCGCCGGCGGGGCCGGGGGGGCTGGCGGTGCGGGCGGAGGCGGAGGGACCTGGGCCAGCAGCGCGCTCCCGACCAGGAACAGGGGGATCCATCGGCTGGAAACGGTCATAACAGCTCCCGTGGGAGAAAGAACCAGGGCGGGCCTGGATGCAGAGGTCACGATCCGGTGGCGGAAGCGTTTAGTCACATTACTCTGGATGCTGATCGAGAACGCCATGTCCCTCAACGCATTCCCCTCCATTCACGGCGCCGCCAGGTCTCTTTTGGGTGCCTCGAAGGCCACGTCCCTGGCCGGATATCCGGTCCAGGGTTGAACGATGGAATCGCTCACGTCCTTTGAGACTTTGCACGCGGATTACCGCCCCAGAGTGCAGGCCTACCTCCATCGGTTTGTAGGCGCCGCCGAGGCGGAGGATTTGACCCAGGAAGTCTTCCTGAAGGTTCACCAGGGCCTGGCAGGATTCCGCCAGGAGGCGAGGCTGTCCACCTGGGTGTTCCAAATCGCCACCCACGCGGCATTGGACCGGTTGAAGAGCGCCGATCACAAGGCCTCTGCCCGGACGGCTCCTTTGAACGGCCTCCCGGGGCTTGCCACGGAGGCCACGCAGGCCCAGCCCCCGATCCAGGACGACATGTGCCGGTGCATCCGGGACATGGTCGACGAACTGCCCGTTCCCTACCGCATGGTGCTCGTGCTGGCGGACCTGAAGGAACTCCGCCTGGGGGAGATCGCCAGGATCCTCGACCTCACGCCCGGCGCCGCCAAGATCCGCTTGCATCGCGCCCGGCGGATGCTGCGGGAACGCCTGGAGCAGGGCTGCCGCATCCTCCTCGACGAACGGGCCGAGGTGCAGTGCGACCGGAAGGGCTGATCTGGCTGTATCCATTCGGGGTCCTTCCTCGTCTCAAGAGGGAAAGGAGGACACCATGTCCGAATCCCACGAAACCATCCACCTGGAGAAGGCGAAAGCTGGATGCAGTCTCTGCGAGGCCTACGCCGCTGGTGAAGCCGGCAAGCCCATCGTCGTCATGGCCTGTGAGGGTGCCTGCCTCCGGGGTGAACTGGCCCGGCTGGCGGCCAACCACCTTTGCGATGAGCTCGCTCCGGGACGCACCGCCCGGCTCTGCCTGGGAGGCGCCTTCACCAAGGACACCGGCCAGCGGAACCTAGCGCGCAGGGCCCCCAGGGTGATCGCCATCGAGGGCTGCCCCACGGCCTGCGCCAGCCGCATGATGAAGGCCGTGCTACCGGAACTGCAACCGGAGATCCAGTGGATCCCGAAGCTGACTGCCTTCGACGGATCTCTGTTTGCCATCAAGGAAATGCCCGAGGCCGAGCGCAAGGCCCAGGCTGCCCGGGCAGCCCAGACGATCCTGCGCAGCCTGTAAATGCTTCAGATACCACATGGTCCTGATCAGCCAGGCTTCGCGATACCCTGGGGAGATCCCTCCGGAGCCCGCCATGTCCGCCTATATCCTCTCCGCCACCCGCACCGCCGTCGGCTCCTTCGGAGGGGCCCTGAAGCCGTTGAACGCCGTGCAGATGGGCGCCCTGGCCATCACGGAGGCCCTGAAGCGGGCCGGCGTGGCACCGGAGGCCGTGGGTGACGTGGTGATGGGCAACGTGCTCCAGGCGGGCAGCGGCCAGAACGTGGCCCGCCTGGCGGCCCTCAAGGCCGGCCTGCCCTTCTCGACCCCCGCCCACACGCCGAACCAGGTCTGCGGCTCGGGCCTCAAGGCCATCGCCCTGGGCGCCCAGTCCATCCTGATGGGTGACGCCGACCTCGTGGTGGCCGGCGGCACCGAAAGCATGTCCAACGCCCCCTACCTGCTGCCCGCCGCCCGGTGGGGCGCCCGCATGGGGAACGCCCAGCTCATCGACAGCATGATCCAGGACGGCCTCTGGTGCGGCCACGGCGACACCCACATGGGCATCACCGCCGAGAACGTGGCCGCCAAGCACGGCATCACCCGCGAAGCCCAGGATGCCTTTGCCCTCCAGAGCCAGATGAAGGCCGCCGCCGCGCAGGCCGCGGGCGCCTTCGACCGTGAAGTGTTCGCGGTCACCCTGGCGGGCAAGAAGGGCGACACCATCTTCAACCGCGACGAGTACATCAAGACCGACGCTTCCGCCGAAGGCCTGGCCAAGCTCAAGCCCGCCTTCAAGAAGGACGGCACGGTGACCGCCGGGAACGCCAGCGGCATCAATGACGGCGCCGGGGCCCTGGTGCTGGCCTCCGAGGCCGCCGCCAAGAGCCGCCAGCCCATCGCCCGCATCCTCGGCTTCGCCCAGGCCGGCGTGGATCCCGCCACCATGGGCCTGGGTCCCGTGCCCGCCATCCAGAAGCTGCTGGCGAAGACCGGCGTGAAGCTGCAGGACATCGACCTCTTCGAGCTCAACGAGGCCTTCGCCGCCCAGAGCCTGGGCGTGCTGGCGGAGCTCCCCGACCTCGATCCCGCCAAGGTGAACCTGCGGGGCGGCGCCATCGCCATCGGCCATCCCGTCGGCGCCAGCGGCACCCGCATCCTTGTCACCCTCCTCCACCTGCTCCAGGACCAGAACAAGCGCCTCGGCCTCGCCGCCCTCTGCGTCGGCGGCGGCCAGGGCGTGGCCATGCTGGTGGAAAGGCTTTAGTCCACAGATTCCACAGATTCACACAGAAAAAGCCTCTGAAAGAATCTGTGAAAATCTGTGCAATCTGTGGATCAAAGGATCTTTCGTGATCACCCTCACCCACGTCGGCAAGCAGTACGACCGCATCCACACCGCCCTGGCGGATGTGAGCTTCGCCATCGATTCTGGGGAGTTCGTGTTCCTCACGGGACCCAGCGGCGCGGGGAAGTCCACGTTGCTGAAGCTGCTCTTCCGGGAGCAGGTGCCCAGCAGCGGCGACATCCAGCTGGCGGGGCACCGCCTCTCCGCCATGCCCGAGAAGGAGATCCCCCTGCTGCGTCGCAAGCTGGGCGTGGTGTTCCAGGACTTCAAGCTCATCCGCAGCCGCACGATCTTCGAGAACGTGGCCTTCGTCCTCCGGGTGCTGGGGGTCAGCGCCGCCGAGCAGAAGCAGCGCACCTTCCGGGCCCTCAAGATGGTGGGCCTCCAGCACAAGCTCAGCAGCTACCCCCTGCAGCTCTCCGGTGGCGAGCAGCAGCGCGTGGCCATCGCCCGGGCCCTGGTGAATGACCCGCTGGTGCTGCTGGCGGACGAACCCACGGGCAACCTGGACCCCGACCTCGCCCAGGAGATCATGGCCCTCTTCGAGCGCATCAATGGCCAGGGCACCACCGTCGTCGTGGCCACCCACGACCGCAGCCTCATCCAGCGCATGAAGAAGCGCGTCATCGGCCTCGACCACGGCCGCATCGCCTTCGACCAGCCGGCGCCGACGAGTCTTATCACCGTGTAATTGGCGGTAGGCTGGAGTCTATCGATTGGACTCCCATGGCCCAGCCCCTCACCGATGCCCGATTCGTCACCTCCGCGGCCGACGCGAAGAAGCTTGGCATCTGCCACGCGGAGGTGGCCTTCGTGGGGCGCAGCAACGTGGGCAAGTCGTCCCTGTTGAATGCCCTGGCCAACCAGAAGCAGCTGGCGCGGGTGTCGAAGACGCCGGGCCGCACGCGGCTCATCAACGTGTTCCTCACGGGTCCCGATCGCTGGATCGTGGACCTGCCGGGCTACGGCTTCGCCACGGGCCCCGCTGCTGAGCGCGCCACTTGGCAGAAGATGGTGGAGGGCTACCTCACAGGTCGAGCCACGCTGCGCATGGTCTTCGTGCTGGTGGATGCCGAGGTGGGCCCCACGAAGCTGGACCACCAGATGATCGATTGGCTCCGCACCGAGGGTCTGCCCCACCGCATCGTGGCCACCAAGGCCGACCAGGTGAAGCCCAGCAGGGCCCTCAAGCAGCGCAAGGATGTGGCAGCCGACCTGGGCCTGCACGCCGCCGACATCGCCTGGGCTAGCGCCGCCAAGGGCACGGGCATTCCCGAGCTGCGACGCGAAGTGGCGGATCTGCTGGAGCTCTAAAGCGCCTCGACCTTTCCGCTCCGCCACACCATGAACCGCCCCTCGTGCGCCCAGGGCAGGGCGATGCCGTTGGCTTCCACCTCATGGGTGTGGAAGTGGCCGGTGAGGAAGGTGGTGCCAGGGTGGGCCAGGGCGGCGGCCCGGAAGGCCTCCCGGGGGAAGGTCAGCTTGTAGGCGGCGTTGGTGGTGCGGAGCTTCCGCTCCATCCAGGCGGACACGCGGCGGGCCATGCCGCCGGGCATGAGGCGGAACAGCAGCCACAGCGCACCGGACCGCGACACCATGTTCCAGAGGCGGTACTGGCGATCGGCGGTGTTGATGAGGTCCCCGTGCTCCCAGGTCAGCGCCTCACCTTCGAGCCTCCCATCGATGCCTTCACCCATGAGGTCGAAGCGCCCGGCGTGGCGGTCCAGGAAGTACTCGCGGTTGCCCAGCCACAGGCCCACCCAGCGGCCCGCGGCGCGGCGCGCCTCCACCCAGGCGAGGAAGGCCCGCTGCGGATCGGTCTCCATCCCGGGAAACCCCACCCACACGTCGAACACGTCGCCGAGGAAGAGCCAGTCGGCGTCGGGATGGGTGGTGGTGGCAGCCTCCAGCCCCGTGAGCGTGGCGCCCCAGTGGGGATCCGCCACGAGGATCAGGGCGCGGGCGGGATCGGGCCGCTGCATCCGGCCTCGCCACCAGGAGAGGGCCCCCAGGCGTCGCGTCACCAGCAGATGGAGGGAACCGGCCGTCAGGGCCAGGGCTCCGCCCAGGGCATCGGCCATCCAGTCGCCGAGCTCGCAGGAGCGCCCGGGGACGAAGCGCTGATGCAGCTCGTCAGATACGCCATAGAGGGCCACGGCGGCCAGGATCAGGAGGTGGCGACGGTAGAGGGGCAGACCAGGCGTCGTGTGCCGCAGGGCCAGGTCGATGGCCAGGGCCAGGATCCCGAACACCGTGGCGTGGGCGAACTTGTCCAAGGGCGGAGGCAGCTCGATGCCCCCCGGGTAGTGCGACTGCGCACTCAGCCAGAAGATCGTCCCGGCCACGGCCAGGGGAAGGAACCAGAATCCACGAAAGCGCATGATCCATCCAAGCACAGGCGGTGCGGAGATGCGAGCCGGCCTGGCGCGGGGGGGCCCCCGCCCAGACCTGCCGGCGCATCGTCGTCTGCGGGTGGCCCGATAGGGGTTACTTCAAGCACGATCCGCTGCGGGCGGCCGTGATGGCCCGGGACTGATCCAGCCCATGGCCTGGGCCTGGCAAGTCGGGCAATGGCCCGCGCATCTCCAGGAGCAAACGGGGCGTGTCGCCTTCGGTGCCGGTGACGGGGCGGGAACGCTTGCGGACATACCCATAGGATAGCGCCCGGGCGGATGGCACTCGGCCTTTGATGGCCCCGCCATGGTTGACTTCGATTTCCCTTGGGATATAAAGAAGGCCCGGCATAAGCCGGGCCGTGTTGGTAGTCCCAAGGGGAATCGAACCCCTGTTCCCGCCGTGAGAGGGCGGTGTACTAACCGCTATACGATGGGACCATCGAACAAGTTGTAAGTGG
>Ga0255338_1004484_pt1 | contig 14386 bp, 14 predicted proteins | sample MeOH1_35cm_T4_19_FD_203715 | JGI IMG/M metagenome (GOLD analysis project Ga0255338, IMG submission 203715) | Sandy soil microbial communities from University of British Columbia, Vancouver, Canada - MeOH1_35cm_T4_195 | ecosystem: Engineered > Artificial ecosystem > Sand microcosm > Unclassified ...
GCGGGGTAGACCACGTGATCGCCAACCGAGAAATCGTGACCGCTCTTGCTCATCAGAGATACCTCTCAAAACCGTCCGCGTCGCCGCGGAGCTACCCTGCGAGCCTCCGGAAAAAGCGACAAAACCACTCCATCCGCGGAAGGGTCCGCGGCGGCGGCGTCGCTGTGTACGGAAGCTGACCTTTTAAGACACCCTTCGCCCGTTTCGACGTGGTTCGCCGGACGGCTGTTCTCGATTCAGGAGACCGACCTGGGCGAAGCCTTCGTGTCGTGTCGCTAGGACATTAACACAAAAATGAGCCGAATGAAAGGGTTGGGCCGACCCCGTAGAGGGGCCTCCAGGGCCAGGGTCAGGAGCCGCGGCCGGGCTTCTCGGAGAAGTATTTCTCCAACTTGCCCTGTTCGCGCTCGAAAGCTTCCGCGTCGGCGGGCGGCTGGCCCTTGACCGTGATGTTTGGCCACACCCGCGAATACTCCGAATTGATCCGCAGCCACTTGCCGTCCGGATCGTCCTCGGTGTCGGGCTTGATGGCGTCCACCGGGCACTCCGGTTCGCAGACGCCGCAGTCGATGCACTCGTCCGGATTGATCGCCAGGAAGTTCTCGCCCTCGTAGAAGCAGTCGACGGGACACACCTCCACGCAGTCCATGAACTTACATTTGATGCAGGGATCCATCACGATGTAGGTCATGGCGGGTGCTTGAGACTCCGGCGGCGTTCCCGAGTTCGGGGCGGGCGGTTTTTCACGGTGCAGGCCCCTCTTGTCAATGGAACCGGCGCCCAGGATTTCTGGAAGGCGGGATAGCGGTTAGTCTGAATCCAGCGTCGAGTAGAGCGTGCGCGCTTCCTCGGCCGGGCCGCGGCGATCGCCGAGGGCGTCCACGACGATGGCCACCAGCCGACCGCCCAGGGCGAAGACGAGGCGGTCGCCGACCTTGATGGGACGGGCGGCCTTGTCCAGGCGATGTTCCAGTCCGGTGCGGGTGAGGCGGATTCGCCGGCCTTCCACGAACTTCGCCGCCAACGCGCGGGTCTTGAAGAAGCGGGCGCGCCAGAGCCAGACGTCGGCGCGGCAGGCATCGATCTCGCCAGTCTCGCTCACGCGGCCGACGCCTTCTTCCTCCGGCGGCGGGGGCGGCGCGCGGGGGCGGGCTTGTCCTTCAGTGCTGCCAGGGCGGCGAAGGGGGAGTGCGGGCGGGGCGGGTCGGCGGCAGGCCCGGCCTTCCGATCGGCGCGGCGGCGCCAGGCGATGGGCTCGCCGGCCTGCGGGCGGTTCACGGGCGCGAAGCCCAGGGCCCGCAGGATCAGCTGGCTGTCGTGAGCGCTCCAGCCCAGGGTCTCGCGCGCCGCCTCGGAGAGCAGCACCCCGCCGTTCTGGATCGGCCCGCCGCGCAGCAACTCGTCCAGCTGTTCCAGCTGCTCCACCGGCACGGCCAGGTTCCGCACGGCTCGCAGGCCATAGGCGGCCAGGGTGCGGGCCGAGGGCGGTGGGTCGGGCAGGGAGACGACCCCGTCCGCCGGCCGCCAGCCGCCGGCCTCGCGCTGGATCATGGCCTGGGCCAGCGCTCGGGCCTCCGGCCGCAGCAGGGCGGGCATATAGAGCGAGAACGCTCCGATGCGGACACCCAGGCTGCGGAGCATGCGGCGCTCCACCTGGCTGAGCGCGTGGGTGTCGGCCTTGGCCTCGGCCCGGTCCAGGACGCCGCCGGCCTCGATCAGCCGGTAGGCCAGGCCGCGCGCCAGGCCACGGATCTTGCCGTCGGCGACGGCGGCCTCCAGCTTGCGCAGAGCGCTTAGGCGGCGGCCCGCCTCGGCGGCCACGAAGGCCTCGAGCCGCCGCGCCGCCCGCTGGCGCGCCGCGTCATGGCCGAGCTCGCCCAACAGCCGCACCCGCGGCTGGAACGGCTGGCCACCCGCGATCACGCCGACCAGGGCGCCGTCCCACAGCACGCCGCCATCCGGACCCAGGGCGAAGGCCTCGTCGGGGGCGGCGGACAAGAGGCCCAGACGGCGCGCGATCTCCGGCGCCACGGCGTGCTGAGCGGCGGCCCGCAGCGCCTTCTCCTCCAACAGCGTCCCGCCCACCGCCGGCTCGAAGGCCACGCCCGACAGGCGGCCGACATAGTGCCCCTCCACCGTCACGGACCCGTCGGTGGCGACGCCGGCCAGCATCTCCTCACGGACCCGCAGGCCCCGCATGAGCGCGCTGGTCCGCCGGTCCACGAACCGGGCCATCAGCTTCTCGTGCAGGGTGTCGGAAAGGCGGTCTTCCAGCCCCCGCGTCTGCTGCTGCCAGGCCGCGGGATCGACCAGCCAGTCGGGCCGGTTGGCCACGTAGGCCAGGGTCCGCACGCTGGCCAGCCGGGCGGCCAGGGTGTCGATCTCGCCATCGGTGCGGTCCAGCTGCTCGTACTGGCGTGCGATCCAGGCGTCGCCGATCCGCCGGCGCCGCTCGGTGAGCTGCAGGAAGAACGCCTTCACAAGGCTGGTGTGTTCGTCGCGGGCCACCTTTCGGAAGTCCGGCGTCTGGCAGACGTCCCACAGGCGCTGGAGGTTGGTCTTGTCCCGGGTCCGGGTCTGGACGACCTCGTCTTCGGCCAGGGCCTTCAGGGTGGTCTCGTCCAGCGCCTCGGCGGCGAGCTTCAGCCCCTCGCGCTCGGGGAATTTCGCCAGGCTCTTCAGCAGCAGCGGCAGGGACCCAAAGTCGAGCTTGGCGTTCCGCCACTCCGCGCCGACCACCGGCTCGAAGCTGTGGTTCTCGACCGCCTCGACCAGATCGACGTCCATGTCCTCGGCCTCGCCGGTGACGCCGAACGTGCCGTTCGTCTGGTAGCGGCCGGCCCGCCCGGCGATCTGGCCGATCTCCTGCGGGTGGAGGTAGCGCGTGCGCTTGCCGTCGAACTTGCGCAGTCCCGCGAAGGCCACATGATCGACGTCCATGTTCAGGCCCATGCCGATGGCGTCGGTGGCGACGAGGAAGTCCACCTCGCCGGACTGGTAGAGCGCCACCTGGGCGTTGCGGGTGCGGGGCGAGAGGCTGCCCATTACGACGGCCGCGCCGCCGCGCTGGCGGCGGATCAGTTCGGCGATGGCGTAGACCTGGTCCGCCGAGAACGCGACCACGGCCGAGCGCCTGGGCAGGCGGGTGAGCTTCTTGGGGCCGGAGTAGGTCAGGGCCGAAAACCGCTCGCGGGTGACGATCTCGGCGTGCGGAAGCAGCCGGCGCACCAGCGGCGCCATGGTGCCGGCGCCCAGCAGCATGGTCTCGTACTTGCCCCGGGCGTGCAGCAGGCGGTGGGTGAAGACGTGGCCGCGCTCCGGATCGGCGCAGAGCTGGATCTCATCGACCGCCAGGAATTCCACCTCGACGCTCAGCGGCATCGCCTCGACCGTGCAGACGTAGAACTGCGGCCGGGGCGGGATGATCTTCTCCTCGCCGGTGATCAGGGCCACGCAGCGCGGCCCGCGCACCTTGACGATCCGATCGTAGATTTCGCGCGCGAGCAGCCGAAGCGGCAGCCCGATCATCCCGGACGCATGCCCCAGCATGCGCTCCACGGCGAGGTGGGTCTTGCCGGTGTTGGTGGGACCCAGCACCGCCACCAACCTGGACGGGGCCGCGCCCGAGGGGCGGTCACTCATGATCCCAACGTGGGGTGGCCTTGAGAGTCGGGCAAGCGTGGCTGTCGTCAGACCCCAGCGTTCAGGATGGCCAGCAGTTCCGGCACGCAGACCGCGGAGGCTTCCGCCGCCATTTCGACCATCTGGGGATAGGTCACGTGGCTGTCCTCACCCGCGAGGTCCGACAGGGTGCGGATCACATAGACGGGAACGCCCCAGGCCGCCGCCACCTGGGCCACAGCGCCGGACTCCATGTCGATGGCGTCGGCGCTCAGCGCGCGGCGCAGGTCCTGCCGGGTGGCCGCGCAGTTCAGGAAGTAGTCGGCGGTCACCACCGAGCCGCGCCGGACAGGGTGCGGCAGTCGGCCGCTGACCGCCGCCGCGAGGCGCTCCAGGTTTCGCGCCACATCCGGGGCCACCGCGACGGCCTCGGTCAGGGTCGGCGCCCCGATGGGGATGATCCCCGACGCGGTCGGTGTGAACCGTCCCTCCGCCACGTAGCCGTAGTCGTGGATCGCCAGCCGGTCGGCCAGCAAGACCGTGCCCACCTCCAACTCCGGGTGCAGGCCCCCGGCCACGCCGGAGAAGATCAGCGTCCGCGCTCCGAAGGTGCTCAGAAGCAGGGTCGCCGCGGCGGCCGCGTTGACCTTGCCGATGCCGCTGAGGGCGAGCGCGATCCGCGACCCGTCGTGCTGGCCCGTCCAGACCCGCGTCGGGCCGTGCGTCTCGGGCGCATCGGGAAGATGGAGGCGGCCGCGGACGGCGGCCAGCTCCTCGGGGGTCGCGCACAGGATGCCGTAGGTGATCATGACCGACCCATAGCCCAGCGGCAGGTGGGCTCAAGGCAAACACCGTTCGGCGCTTAGGAATTGCGCAGTTCCAGGCCGTCGCTAGGGTCGCGGCCAATCGCAGTCCTTCGGGGATTTCCACCCATGACCACCCGCCGCCACGTGCTCCTCACCGGGGCCGCCCTGGGCCTTGCCGCCTCGCCGCTCGCCGCATTCGCCACCGAGGGTGAAGGCGTGACCGACACCCGGCTGGCCAAGCTGCTCGACGCCTTCGTCGAGGAGATCCTGGCCGACACGCCGCAGACCGCCAGCAGTATCGGCAAGGACAAGGGCCCTCGCGCCAGCCTGAAGCGCAAGCTGGACGACGTCTCGGCCGGCGGGCGGACCAAGCAGATCGCCGCCTACGCGGAGCGCGCCAAGCGCCTGCGGGCCATCCCGCGGGCCAGCCTGTCGGGCCGCGACCTCACCACCTATGACACCGTGCTCTACGCCCAGGACGTGGGCGCCGAGGGCGGCAAGTTCGCCTATGGCCGCGACTACGCGAACCCCTACGCGGTCAGCCAGCAGGACGGCACGGTGGTCAACACCGGCGAGTTCCTGAACGCCCAGCACCTGATCGAGACCCGGGACGACGCCGAGGCCTACGTGGCCCGCCTGGAACAGTTCGGACCGGCGCTGGACCAGGAGACCGACCGGGTGAAGGAGGCCGCCGGGAAAGGGGTGATCCTGCCGGACTTCCTGCTCGCCACGGCGCTGAAGCAGGGCCAGGACGCGCGCGCGGTGGACGCCGGCGCCACCCGGCTCGTGGGGTCTCTGGTCGAGCGGACCAAGGCCAAGGGGATCGACGGCGACTGGCAGGCCCGCGCCACCGCCATCGTCAGCCAGAAGGTGTTCCCGGCGCTGGAGCGCCAGATCGCGCTGCTCAAGTCCCAGCAGACGCGCGCCACCCACGACGCTGGCGTCTGGAAGTTCGCCGACGGCGCCGACTATTACCGCTGGGGCCTGAAGTACAACACCACCACCGACCGCACGCCGGCCGAGATTCACAAGACCGGCCTGGACCAGGGCGCCGAGATCGACGCCCAGATGGACGCCATCCTGAAGGGCCAGGGCTATACGCAGGGGACCGTCGGCGAGCGCATGGGCGCGCTGACCAAGGATCCCAAGTTCCTGTTCCCCAACACCGAGGCCGGCAAGCGCGAGGTGCTGGCCTATATCGAGGGCCGCGTCGCGGCGATCCGGCCGTACATCCCGAAATTCTCGAAGCTGGGCCTGAAGGCGCCGGTCGAGGTGCGCGCGGTGCCCAAGGAGATCGAGGCGGGCGCGGGCCTGGGCTACATGAACTTCGCCGCCCTGGATGGTTCGCGGCCCGCGATCTACTACGTGAACCTCAGCGACACCTCGAACTGGCCGAAGTACACCCTGGCCAGCCTCTCGATGCACGAGGCGCTGCCCGGCCACGCCTGGCAGGGCGCCTACCTGGCCGAGCGACCGGCAGAGATTCACACCATCGCCTCGCTGATCAACTTCGGGGCCTTCACCGAGGGCTGGGCGCTCTACGCCGAGCAGCTGGCCGACGAGGTGGGCCTCTATGCGGACGACCCCATGGGCCGGCTGGGTTACTTCCAGGCCCTGCGGTTCCGCGCTGCCCGGTTGGTGGTCGACACCGGCCTGCACGACAAACGCTGGACCCGCGAGCAGGCCGTCCAGTGGATGGTCGGCGCCACCGGGCGCTCAGTGGGCGCGATCACCAGCGAGGTCGACCGCTATTGCGCGAGCCCCGGCCAGGCCTGCGCCTACAAGACCGGTCACAACGAGATCGTCCGCCTGCGCGCCAAGGCCAGGTCGGCGCTGGGCGACCGCTTCGACCTGCGCGACTTCAACGACGCGGTGGTCACCACCGGCGGCACGCCGCTGGCGGTGCTCGAGGGCGTGATCGACCGCTACGTCGGGGGGACGAGGAAGGCGTAGCGCGGAGGCGGGGCTGGGGCGCGGGGGCGAACTATCGCCGCGGCTCCAGCCGGAAGCCCAGGGGGAGCAGGGCCTCGATGGTGTGGACCTCCGTCGAACCGTCGGCGGCCACGCTGACGACCTCGCAGCCGGCCTCGGCGAACTCCCAGATCTTCTGCCGGCAACCGCCGCAGGGCCAGATGAAGCCGGGCAGGGACGAAGCGAGCCACACACGCTTTAGGGTCTTCTGGCCTTCGGTGACGGCCGCGGAGATCGCGCTGGCCTCGGCGCAGACGCCCTGAGGATAGGCGGCGTTCTCGACGTTCACGCCGTAACGGACCTGCCCATCCGGACACTCCACCGCCGCGGCCACGTGCACGCCGGAGTAGGGCGCATGACTGTGGGCGAGCAGGCGACGGAGCTCCCCCAGCACAGCAACGGGGGCGATGGCCGGAGGGGCGGAGGCGGTGGTCATTTGCGGAGGAGGCGTCCCGGCGTGTGAAAGGGACGATCCACTCTATGGAGGGGCCGCCGCCTAGTCCAGCGTGCGCCGGTAGCGGGCCATGGCGAGGGCCGTGACCACGAGCACGAAGGCGGTGAGCGCCAGCAGCTCGCGCCACTGGTCGCCGAGGCCCTGGCCCTTCAGCAGGGAGCCGCGCACCACCCGCAGGAAGTGGGTGACCGGGATCACCTCGCCGATCCACTGGGCCCAGGCGGGCATGCCGCGGAACGGGAACATGAAGCCCGAGAGCAGGATCGACGGCAGGATGTAGAAGAAGCTCATCTGCATGGCCTGCAGCTGCGAGCGCGCCACGGTCGAGATCAGGAAGCCCAGGGCCAGTGACCCGGTGATGAACAAGGCGATGCCGAGCGACAGCCCCAGCCAGCCGCCGCCCATCGGCACCTGGAACAGGGTCGCGGCCATGACCAGGATGATGACGGTCTGCACCAGCCCGACCATGACGTAGGGCGCCAGCTTGCCGATCATCACCTCCAGCGGCTCCAGCGGGGTGGAGAGCAGGGTCTCCATGGTTCCGCGCTCGGTCTCGCGGGTGACGCTGAGCGCCGTCATCATCACCAGGGTCAGCGACAGGATGATGCCCAGCAGGCCGGGCACGATGTTGTAGGCGGTGATGGCCTCGGGATTATAGCGGCGGTGGACCACCACCTCGAACGGCGCCGACGGCAGGCCGCGGGGGGCCAGGGCGCCGGTGAGGTCGTGGCGCAGCGCCTGGGCGGGCAGGGCGGCCAGGGCCGCGACGGCCCCGCCTGTGGCCGAGGGATCGGTGGCGTCGGCCTCCACCAGGATCTGCGCCCGGTCGCCACGGGCCACCCGGCGGCTGAAGTCGCCCGGGATGGTCACCGCGAACTGGACCTCGCCGTTGCGGAGCAGCCGGTCCAGCTCGGCCGGGCTGCGCGCCTGGGCCACGAAGTCGAAATAGAGCGAGTTCTTCAGCGACGCGACGATCGAGCGGGCATGGCGGCTGTCCTCCTGGATCAGCACAGCGGTGGGCAGATGGCGCGGCTCGGTGTTGATGGCGTAGCCGAACAGGGTGAGCTGCACGACCGGGATCGCCAGCATCATGGCGTAGGTGATCCGGTCCCGGGTGAGCTGCTTGAACTCCTTGACCAGGACGGCGAGGACGCGGAGCCAGGAGAGGCCGGTCACTGCACGTTGTCCTGGCTCTGGCCCATGAGCTGGATGAACACGTCCTCCAGGGTCGGCGGGACCTCGGTCCAGCGGTAGGGCGCGCGGCGGTAGGGCTTGATCGCCGCCTCCAGCGCCGCGCGGTCGGCGCCGCTGACATGGATCGCGGCGCCGAACGCCGCGGCCGTCTCGACGCCCGGCGCGCTCGCCAAGTCATGGGCCAGCTTGTCGGCGTCGGGGCCTTCGCCGTGGAAGGTGGTCAGGCCCGAGCGCGCGATGACCTCGGCGGCCGTGCCGCGGGCGATCAGGCGGCCATAGCTGATGTACGCGATCTCATGGCAGCGCTCGGCCTCGTCCATGTAGTGGGTGGAGACCAGCACGGTCAGGCCCTCGGCGGCCAGGGCGTGGATCTCGTCCCAGAAGGTGCGCCGCGCCTTGGGATCGACGCCGGCGGTGGGCTCGTCCAGCAGCAGCAGCTTGGGTTCGTGCAGGGTCGCCGCGGCCAGGGCCAGCCGCTGTTTCCAGCCGCCCGAAAGCGTGCCGGCAAGTTGGCCGCGCCGGGTCGCCAGCCCCAGCCGCGCGAGGGCCGCGTCCACGCGCTCCCTGCGCCGGTCCAGGCCGTAGACCCTGGCGGTGAACTGCAGGTTCTCGGCGATGGTCAGGTCCTCGTAGAGCGAGAACTTCTGGGTCATGTAGCCGGTGCGCCGCTTCACTTCGTCGGCCTGGGCGATGATGTCGAACCCCAGCGCCTCGCCGCTGCCGCTGTCGGGCGTCAGCAGGCCGCAGAGGATGCGCAGCGTCGTGGTCTTGCCCGAGCCATTCGGTCCCAGAAAGCCGCAGATCCGGCCCTGTTCGACCTGGATGGTCACGTCGTTGACCACGTGCTTGTCGCCGAAGGACTTGTTCAGGCCGTGGACGTCGATGGCCAGGGTCGAAGAGGAGACGGTCACGTCACCGGCTCCACATCCACCGGCTGGCCGGGGTTGAGCCGCGTCGAGGGGCGCGCCTCGACGAGGTAGACCAGACGGTCGCGGGCCTCGCGGCTGTAGATCACCGGCGGGGTGAACTCGGGGCGTGGGGCGACGAACTCGATCCGCGCGGTGAGGCCCTTCGCGCAGCCGTCGCAGGCGAAGCGCACGGTGCGGCCGATGCGGTAGGCCGAGAGCGCCTTCTCCGGCACGAAGAAGCGCACCTTGATCCGCTCGTCGGGCAGCAGGCTGAGGATCGGCTGGTTGGCTGGCGCCCATTCGCCGGGGTGGAAGAACACGTCCTCCACGCGCGCCCTGGCGGGCGCCCGGGGCGACACCTCGGCCAGACGGGCGTTGGCGCCGGTCGCGGCGGCCTGGGCCTGGGCGAGCCGGGCGTCGGCGGCGCGGACCTGGTCCTCGCGGGCGCCAAGCATGGCGGCGTCGCGCTGCTTTCTCGCCGCCCGCACCTGGGCGTCGGCGGCGTCGGTCGCGGCCTTCGCGTCGTCCAGACGGGCGGGAGCGTACCAGCCCTGGCGCACCAGGGGCTGGACGCGGCGGAGGTTCGCTTGGGCCTCGCGGGCGCGGGCCTCGGCGGCGGCGATGTTGGCCTCGAAGACCGCGAGCTCGGTGGGCCGCTGGCCCTTGCGGGCGTCGACGGCCTGGGCCTGGGCGGCGTCGGCCTCCGCCGCGGCCTGATCGGCCTGGGCGCGGACCTGGGCGGGATCGACCACGAACAGGGCCTGGCCCGCCGCGACGTCCTGGCCCCGCACCACGCTGACGCTGCGCACCGTCCCGGCCACGGGTGCGGCCAGGTAGAGGGGCTCGCCTTCGATATAGCCGGAGAGCGTGTGGGACTCGCCGAGGCGGGGGACCCAGACGACCAAGCCGGTGATGACGGCGGCCGTGGTGATCAGGGCGGCCACCAGGAGACGCTGGCGATTCATGAGCGGGCTCCTTCGGTGAGCATGCCGCAGAGCAGGGTGTCGATGTGCTGAGCCATGACGGAGCGAACGTCGAAGGGCGGAGCGCCAATGGGCACGAAGGTCTCGCGCCAGAGGATGGACACCAGCAGGGGCGAGATGAGCTGCAGGGCGTAGATGCGCGGGTCGCCGGGCTTCACCTCGCCGCGGGCCTGGGCCGCCGCGATCGCCTCGGCCATGGCGCCCAGGGCCTGGGAGACCAACTCGTCGTGCCAGACGCGGGCGATTTCCGGGAAGTTCCCGGACTCGCCCACCACCATCTTCAGCACCCCGCCCAGCGGCGTATGGCTGACCACCTCGGCGATATGGCCGGTGACGCCGCGTAGCAGGTCGGCGAGCGGACCCGGGTGCGCCGCCGCCATGGCCTTCACGGCCCCGACGTTGGGCGCGATCGCCTGGCCGACGACGGCCCGGAAGACGTCTTCCTTGGTCTCGAAGTAGAGGTAGATCGCGCCCTTGGAGACCCCCGCCCGCCGGGCGATGTCCTCCAGCTTGGCCGCCGCGAAACCCTTCTCCGCGAAGACCGACAGCGCCGCCTGGACGATCTCGGCGGGCCGGTCGGCCTTGCGACGGCGGAACTTTGGGGCGCCGGCATCCATCGGTCTGCCTCCGTAAATAACTGACCAGTCATTTAGTAACAGATGCGGCAAACCGGCGCAAGCAAACCGCTGTTCGCCCAAGCGGCGACGGGTCGCATGGTTAAATTTGACGGCTTCGCCTAGTTTTCGCCTCGGTCCGAGGTCAGGACCCATCTCATCGTCGCGACTGACGCGGCTTCCCAGTCAATCCGCCATGAAGCTTGGCATTAGTTCGAGCTCGGCGTGCATTTGTTGAGTGAAGGGTTCTGGATGAAATTAGGCGTGATCGCGCGTTTGCTTGAGCTTGTCGAAAAGAAACCTGTACTGTTGGTTTCTATAGTCGCGCTTGTTGGAACCACCGCCGCCGCAGCGGCGCCGCTGAGCCAGTCCGACCATCGCGCCAGCCTCGTGACCGCCGTGGAACGCGCCGTGGACCAAGTGGCTCCGACGTCAGAGCCTGCGCCCTTGCAACGGGTGTGGGACGGGGCCGACATTGACGGCGACGGTCGGGCCGACTTCGCCAATCCGACGGGTAACGAGCCCCGCGCCCACGACGCCTACGGCCAGGGCGAGTTCGGGGCGCGCCGCGACGGCGGCAGCCGCCGGCACGAGGGCGTCGACTACAAGGCCCGCGCGGGCCAGGACGTGGACGCCCCGATCTCGGGCTACGTCACCAAGATCGGCTACGCCTACTCCGGCGACCAGACCCTGAAGTTCGTGGAGATCACCAATCCGGCCCTGAACTACGCCGCCCGCGTCTTCTACGTGAACCCCAAGGTCCAGGTCGGCGACACCGTGGCGGTCGGCCAGCCCATCGCCACGGCCCGCTCCCTCCAGCGCAAATACCCCGGCGGCATGACCGACCACGTGCACCTGGAGATCCTGGATCGCCGCGGCGCCCGGATCGACGCCACGCGCGTGATCACCGCCGAGTACCGTCCGGCCAATGTGACGCTCGCCGCCGCCGAGTAGGGCGCGCGCCTTGACCGCGCCCGCCGCGACAGGCCAATCATCCCGCGTGGCGCCCGCGAGGGCTCAAAAGGGAATGCGGTGCGTGCGCTTGCGCACAATGCCGCGGCTGCCCCCGCAACTGTAAGCGGCGAGCCGAAGACCGAACCTACGCCACTGGGGTCGCGAGGCCCTGGGAAGGCCGGTCCGAGGCGACGACCCGCGAGCCAGGAGACCTGCCACAAGCCGTGGTCACACGCGAACGCGTCGGGCGGGGTGCACCGAGGTGAGTGGACCGCCGACGGCGTTTCGGGCGCTGGCGGCGCCATTTCCTTCGCGGTGACGTGTCACGTCCGCCGCGAGGTTTTCGGCCCATGTCCTCTGTCTCTCCCATCCAACACACCAGCCTGTGGTCGGCTGGTCTGGTCGCCCTGGTCCTGGGTGGCTGCCTGCTGATCGGTTGTCTCGAGCCCCTGGTGGCCGTGGCGGTCATCGCCGCCAGCGCACTGCCGTTCGGCCGCGCCTTGTTGCTCACCGCCGCGGTCTGGTTGGCGGGGCAGGCCATCGGCTTCGGCCTGCACGACTATCCCCGCGACGCCCAGACGATCTCCTGGGGTGTGGGCCTCGGCGTTGCGGCCCTGGTCTCCACGACCGCCGCCGTCGCTCCGCTCCACGCGTTCCGGGGAGAGCCGATGTGGCTCCGCGCCGGGGCCGCCTTCGTCACCGCCTTCGTGTCGAACCAGGTCGTGATCCTGGGGGTCGAACAGATCATCACCGGCGCCTGCATGGTCCGGCCCGGGGTCATCAGCCTGGTGGGCGCGGTGAACGCCACGTGGCTGGTCGGGCTCCTCGCGCTGGACGCGGGGCTGCGTCGCGCGGTCCCCTCTCTGCCGGCCTTCGGACGACCGGCATGACCGGCCCGCGCATCGTCTCTCTGTTGCCCAGCGCCACCGAGATCGTGGCCGCCGTCGGCATGACCGGCAACCTGGTCGGCCGCTCGCACCAGTGCGACTTCCCGGCGGAGGTGCGACGCCTGCCGGCGCTGAGCGAGACCAAGGTCAACCTCGACGGCACATCACGCGACATCGACCGGCGGGTGAACGAGATCATCGCCCAGGGCGTGTCGGTCTATCGCGTCGACGCCGAGCTGCTGCGAGCGCTCAGGCCCGACGTGATCCTCACCCAGACCCAGTGCGCCATCTGCGCCGTCACCCCCGGCGACCTGGAGGACGCGCTCTGCGAATGGACCGGCATGGCGCCCGTCCTGGTCTCGCTGGAGCCCAACGACCTCTCCGACGTCTGGGGCGATATGCGCAAGGTGGGCGAGGCGCTTGGGAGCGAAGCGGTGGCCGAGCAGGCCATCGCGGGCCTTCAGGGCCGGCTGGCGGCCATCCGCGCCACGGCGGGCCGCGCGCTCTACGAACCTACCGTCGCCGCCATCGAATGGATCGACCCGCTGATGGCCGGCGGCAACTGGATGCCGGAGCTGATCGAGGCGGCGGGGGGCGAGAGCCTGTTCGCGACGCCCGGCCAGCACTCGCCCTGGCTGGACTGGAGCGCCCTGGCGGCGGCCGATCCCGACGTGATCCTGTTGCTGCCCTGCGGCTTCACCATCGCCCAGAGCCTCGCCGACCTGCCGCTGCTCCGCGCCCGGCCGGAGTGGGCGGGCCTCTCAGCGGTGCGTCGGGGCCAGGTCTACGTCATCGACGGCCACCACTACTTCAACCGCCCGGGTCCGCGGCTGGTGGAGTCCGCCGAGATGATCGCCGAGATCCTCCACCCGGACCTGTTCAACTTTGGGCACGAGGGGGCGGGCTGGGTGAGACTGTAGGCCCGTCTAGCCTCGCTCGTCATGGCCGGGCTTGACCCGGCCATCCAACAGGCGGGCCGGACGGCGTGCGAGACTCGCGGACGCTCTGGAATGGATGGCCGGGTCAAGCCCGGCCATGACGAGCGGAGGGGAGGTTACGGCCGCAGCAGCGCCTTCAACTCGGCGCCGGTCGCCGCGTCGGCCAGCTTGTCGAAGCGGCCCTCGTCGGCGATTTCGCGCGCGGCGGCCAGGAACCCCGCCCAGGCCGCCCGGGCCAGGGCGCCGCCGACGCTGATCCGGCGCACGCCCAGGTCTTCCAGCTCGGCCACGGTCGGACCTTGCGTCCACATCAGGACATTGAGGGGCAGGGGCGCCACCGCCTTCACCGCCGCGGCGATATCGTCGGCCGTCCGCAGGCCCGGCGCGTAGAGGCAGTGCGCTCCGGCCTCGGCCAGCAGCACCAGCCGGTCGATGGTCTGCTTCGGGTCCATCTGCCCGATCAGCAACCCCTCGGCGCGGGCCACCAGCACCGCGCCGGTCCCGTCGGCGTCGATCGCCGCGCGGGCGGAGCGGACCCGCTCCACCGCCAGAGCCGTCTCGTAGAGCGGCTTGCCCGGATCGTGGCTCATGTCCTCGATGGAAAGACCGGCGACCCCCGCCGCCAGGGCGCGGCGCACATTGGCCGCGACCTCTTCCGGCGCGTCGGCATAGCCGTTCTCGAAGTCGGCGTTCAGGGGCAGGTCGGTGGCCACCGACAGCACGCCAAGGTGCGCCAGCATGTCCTCCAGCGGGACCTCGTTGTCCAAGCGCCCGGTGGACCAGGCGAATCCCGAGCTGGTGCTGGCCAGGGCCTGGAACCCCAGCGCCCGCAGCATCCGGGCGCTGCCGGCATCCCAGGGGTTGGGGATCACGAAACAGCCGCTCGCATGCAGCTCACGGAATCGGGCGCGCTTCTGGGACGGAGTCGTCATCGGACCCTCCAAGGCGGAGCTTAATGGCAAAAGCTTGGGTGCAGGAACAGGGCCGCAACGAATCGCGACCGAATCACTGACACCCAGCGATTCAGCTTTCGTTCCCTACGACATATTGTATCTG
>Ga0255338_1004485_pt1 | contig 14385 bp, 9 predicted proteins | sample MeOH1_35cm_T4_19_FD_203715 | JGI IMG/M metagenome (GOLD analysis project Ga0255338, IMG submission 203715) | Sandy soil microbial communities from University of British Columbia, Vancouver, Canada - MeOH1_35cm_T4_195 | ecosystem: Engineered > Artificial ecosystem > Sand microcosm > Unclassified ...
GCAAGGTCTTCCTCGCCGTGCGCTCCTCGGCCGTCGACGAGGACGGCGCCGAGGCCGCCTTCGCCGGCGCCGGCGACACCCACCTCTACGTCGACCCGGCCGAGCTGCTCGACCACGTCAAGGACGTGTGGGCCTCACTCTGGAACCCGCGCGCCCTGCTCTACCGCGAGACGCGCGGCCTGTCCACGGCGAACCTGGCGCAGGCGGTCGTCGTCCAGGCGATGGTCGACTCCGTCGTCTCCGGCGTGGCCTTCACGCAGGACCCGGTCTCCGGAAGCTCGGGGCGCGTCATCGTCAACGCCGCCTTCGGCCTCGGCGAGGGCGTCGTCTCCGGCCGCGTGGCGCCCGACCAGTACGTGCTCTCCAAGAAGTCCGGCCTCGAGATGCTCCCGCCGATGGTCGCCGACAAGAAGCTCGCGGTCGTGCGCGGCAAGAACGGCAAGGGCACGACCGAGGAGAAGATGCCGCCCGAGTGGCGCCGCCGCCGCTCGATGACCCCGGAGAAGCTCAAGCTCCTCTCCGACGTGTCCGTCGCCCTCGAGCGCCACTTCGGCTACGCCCTCGACATCGAGTTCGGCTTCGACGAGGACAACCGGCTCTACATCCTGCAGTCCCGCTCGGTGACGAGCAACGGCGCCGAGAAGCAGGCGCCCGTGCCGGCGGTGCCGCAGGGCTCGGAGATGAAGCCGGCGCAGGCGCCCAAGCCCAAGCGCCTGATGTTCGTCTGCACCGGCAACACCTGCCGCTCGCCGATGGCCGCGCACCTGGCGCGCGAGAAGCTCTCCCGCCGCGGCCGCCCGGACATCGAGGTCGTCTCCCGGGGCCTGTCGGTCGCCACGGCCGGCGAGGGCATGAACGCGCAGGCGCAGGCCCAGCTCGAGGCCCGGGGCGTGGACTCCTCCGGCCACCGCGCCCGGGCTTTGACCGCCGCCGAGGTCGCCGAGACGACCCTCATCCTCACGATGACCGAGGCCCAGGCCCAGGCGGTGCTCTCCCGCCATCCCGAGGCCAAGGGGAAGGTGTTCTCTCTCGCCGCGTACGCCAAGGTCGGCGGCGACATCGCCGACCCTTACGGCGGCGACGAGGCCGCGTACCGGGCCGCGGCCACCGAGATCGGCGACGCGCTCGACGCCTTCGTGGAGCGCATACCGGCGGGCGCGGCGAAGGAAGCCGCTAAGCCTTAATCAGGTAGGCACTCGGGCGGGAGCTCGATGTCCGACGGCGTCACCCCGAGGATGTCCCGTTCCACCTTGTGGAGATTCTTCAAGTACCGCGGAACATCGAGAGCGCGCGCGTCGATCGAGAAGCGATCCGCCGCGCCCTTGAAGCGCGCCGCCAGCCGCGCGTGGTCGAGCAGGTCCCGGTCCGCCATCGCGCGGATGTCGTTGGCGTCGTCGCCGTTGTAGCGCTTGAGCTTGCTCACCGCGACGTCGACGATGTCTAGGACCTCGACGCGGAAATTCTTCAGGGCGAGATCCTTCACGGGATGGAAGACCGGGCCTTGGGGCAGGAACAGGATCGCCCTCTGCACCACGTCGAGATAGATCCGGAACTGATCGTGGAGCTTCGTCTTCTTCCCGGCGAGGGCGAGCAGCTGTTCCTTGATGGCCGCCGGGCCGTCTCCCGACTCGAGGACGTCGCCGTCCTTGGTGCCGCGGTCGTAATCGGCCTGGAGCATGAGCGCGGCCGAGCCGATCACCTGCAAGGTGATGGGCTCCGCGCCGACGGGCTTCCAGCGCGCGTCGATCTCCGCCAGGAATTCCTTAAACTGCGCCACGGGCTCCTCTGAGCGCGCGCACGAAGTCATCGACCTCGATCCTCGTCGCGATCCGCCACTTGCGCGCGATGGGGGACAGGTTCGCGACGACCTCCTTCAGCGCCTCGGGGCTGGTGATCTCCGGATCGAGGACCGCGAACGGCAGCGGCTGATCCGGGTTCGGGGTGGGGCCGTAGACGATGAACGGGGCGATGAAGGACTCGATGATCGTGGCGGCGCGGCGGTATTTCAGGCGCCACTCCCGGGGCAGCACCTGGGCGGATTCAAGGCGGATCGCCTCCAAGGTACACTCGATGGCCCAGCCGAACCGGTTCTCCAGGCCGAGTTCCGCGAGTTCGTTGCGCAGGCGGGTGAGGTTGAGCTGTCCGGCATGCTCCACGAACACCGGGGCCACGGCCGCGATCTGCCTCGCCGAGTCGGCCGAGACGAGCGTCTCGCGTATCACCGCGGCCGCGTTCTTGAGCCGCTCCGAGGGCAGGACGTCCCCGCTCTCGGCCAGGTGCGAGGCGCCCTGCCGGGCCAGGGCGTTCTGCAGCTGGGTTCCGGTGGAAGCCTTCTCCGCGGAAAAATCACTTACCTCGGCGTTGAAATGTTTCAGGATCTTCAGAAGCTGGTCCGCCGTGAAATAGCGATTGCCGCGCTCCAACTGGGAGAGGTGACCCTGCGTGACCCCCAGCAAGGCGGCCAGGCGCGCCTGTGTCCAGCGGCGTTCCAGGCGGAGCGCGCGGACCTTGGGGCCTATCGGGGAATGCGGGGTCTTGGTGGTCATAATTTCTATACGAATAATAATATTTCTATAGAAATATTATAGGGCGTAAGCTCATATTTTTCAAGGCCTAAGTCGTGTTTATCCTTGTCGTTTGACGAGCTGGAAGCTGAGGGGTTCGCCCTCGTCGTTGTCGACGACCTTCACCAGTCCCACGCCCGGCGCGTAGAAGCGCTCGCCCGAGCCGCCGTCGCCCTCGGCGATGAGGTAGGCCACGCGCATGCAGCCGGCGAACTTCCCGGCCGGCGTCTCGACGGCCGCGTCGAGCGACTCGATCCAGGTGCGGCGCGGGGAGCTGACCCACTCCGTGCCGACCTTGACCGGGGCGTTGAACTCGATGTCCGTCCCCTCGCGCACGCCCGCGTCGTCGCTCGTCATCGTCACCTCGGCGACCGTCTCCGGCTCCTTGGGGAGCCTGACGGTGCGGCGGACCTTGGCGGTCGTGACGCCGCCCTTGGTCTCGACGTCGAGGACCTCGACGACGTAGGTGCCGGCTCCGGCGGAGTTCTCGGTCGCGTACTCGCGCACGGCGCCTTTGACGAGGGGGAAGTAGTCGGGCATGGGTAAAGTATAGCGAACTGTTTCCGGAAACAGTCAGCGCGCGCGGCGCAGGGCGTCGACGGATTTCTCGAGACGCGAGAGGAGCGCGGCGGGGTCGGGCCTGCCTTCCTTCGGCGAGAAGCGCGGGTCGCGCATCGCGCCGGCGAGCACGGCCTCGAGGTCCGGGATCGCCTCGACGCGCTTGTAGAGGACCATCGCCTCGGCGGCCTCGGCCAGCACCTCGGCGTCGGGATGGCTCGACAGGCGCGACAGCGCCGGGCCGGCGTCGGGGCCGAGGGCGACGGCGAGGCGGATGAGGGGCAGCATGGTGTCCCAGCGCTCGCTCTCGGAGCGCAGGGCCTCGGCGACGACGGGCAGGGCCTCGGGGGCGAGCCAGTCGGCGACCTCGGCGCGGCGCGCGTCGAGCGCCTTGATCGCCGCGGCGCGCGCGTCGCCGCGGGCGGGGAACCAATTGATGAGGCCGAGGAGCTCCTTGCCGGACGCCGAGCCGCGCGAGCGGCCGAGGGCGCCGAGAGCGGCGGCGACGACGGGGAGGTCCTTGGCGCCGGGGCGCGGTCCGAACGAGCGGGCCAGCCGGACGAGCCCCGCGGGCTCGAGGCAGCCGTAGCGGCCGAGGGAGAGCATGACGTCGTCGAGGACCTCGCGCGGCAGGTCCTTCTGCGCGAGCGCCGCGCACAGCGCCTTGCTCACGGAGGCGTCCGGCGCGCCCTGGCCGGGCAGGCTTTGCGCGGCGAGCGCGCGCACGGTCGGGTCCTGCTCCGGGTTCAGCAGGATGTCCTCGAGAGGGGGGAAGGCGGCGGGGTCGCGGATCAGAGCCAGGAAGGAGACGGCGAACAGGCGCACCTTCGGGGGGCGCTTGAGGTCGGCGACGGCGGCGGCCAGGGCGGGAGCGGCCTTCCAGCCCAGCGGCTTGATGTCCTTGTACAGGCCCTCGGCCTGGCGGTCGAGCTCGCCGCGCTCCCAGGCGTCCTTGCCCTTCTGCGCCGCGACCAGCTTCTCGGCGCGGGCCATGGCGCGGGCGACGACGGCCTGGGGCGTCTGGGCGGAGGCGTTCAGCGCGAGCGCGAGCCCGAGCGCCGCGATCATGAGGCGGCGGCGGCCTCGCTCATGCCGACCGAGAAGTAGCGCGCCTTCGGGTGGTGGAAGACGAGCGCGGAGACGGTGGCCTCGGGCTCCATCATGAGGCCCTCGGTGAGCTGCACGCCGCAGTGCTTCTCGGGGTCGAGGAGCTTGAAGAGGATGGCCTGGTCCTCGAGGTTCGGGCAGGCGGGGTAGCCGAAGCTGACGCGGATGCCGCGGTACTTGCCCTGGAACTTCTCGCGGATGGTCTGGCCGGCGGGGTCGCCGATGCCCCACATCGTGCGGATGCGGCTGTGCAGGAGCTCGGCGAAGCCCTCGGCGGCCTCGATGGCGATGGACTGAAGCGCGTGGCTCTTGAGGTACTCGCCCTCGTCGCGGTACTTGTCGGACAGCTCGCGTATGCCGGCTCCGCAGGTGACCACGAACATCGCCGCGTAGTCGCGTCCGTTCCCGGCGGGCTTGACGAAGTCGGCCAGGCACAGGCGGTCGCCGGAGGGCTGGCGCGGGAAGTCGAAGCCGGCGAGCGGCGTCGCCGCGGTCGGGGACTCGAAGAGGTTCATGCGGTCGCCCGCCGACTCGGCGGCGAAGAACTTGAAGACGGCCTTGGGCTTGATGAGGCCCTTGGCCATGATCTCGTCCTGCAGCGCCAAGACCCTCTTATGGAGCTCGACGGCCTTCGGGTTCTTGTCCTTGAGGTGCTGCTCGAGGTTCCCGCGCAGGCCGAGGTGCTTGCCGTACAGCATGATCGGGTTGATGTACTGGAAGATCTCGTCGACGGGGAAGTCGGCGAGCGCGTGGAGCTTCAGGTCGGGGGGGACGGGCGGGGTCTCGTGGACGATCTCGACCCTCGGGGCGGCGGGGCCTTCGGCGGCGGCGGCGGCCGGGGCGGCCGTCTCGGCGCGCAGATACTCCTGGATCTCCTTGTTCTTGGCGAGGAGCGCCTCTTTCTTCTCCCCGAAGTAATCGTTGGCGAGCGAGAGGCCGGTCATCGCGTCCTTCGCGTAGAAGACGGGGCCGTCGTACGACGGCGCGATGCGCTTCGCCGCGAAGCGGGGCGAGAGCGCCGCGCCGCCGACGAGGATGGGCAGGCGTACGCCGGCGGCGGTCAGGTCGTCGGCGGTGACCACCATCATCTGGGCCGATTTGACCAATAGACCGGACAGGCCGATCGCGTCGGGATTATGTTTCTTCACCGCTTCGAGCAGCTGTTCCGGGGCGACCTTGATGCCGAGATCGACGACCTTGTAGCCGTTGTTCTTGAGGATGATGTGCACGAGGTTCTTGCCGATGTCGTGCACGTCGCCCTTCACGGTGGCGAGCAGGATGGTCGCGCGCGTGGCGGAATCGGCCACGGTCATGTGAGGCTCGAGGTGGGCCACGGCGGCCTTCATGACCTCGGCGGACTGCAGGACCTCGGCGACGATCATCGTGTTGGCGCCGAACAGGCGGCCGACCTCGTCCATGCCCTTCATCAGGGGGCCGTTGATGATCTCGAGCGGCTTCATCGTCTTGAGCAGCTCGTCGAGGTCGGCCTTCAGGCCTTCCTGGGAGCCCTCGACGACGTTCTTCGGCACGCGCTCGCCGATCGGGAGCTTGAGCCGCTCCGAGGGGCTCTTCTCGACGGTCTTGACCAGGCGGAAATGCTCGGAGAAGGCGGCGACGGCGTCGAAGCCGGCGGGGTGCTTGGGGTCGCCGGGGCCGGTCCAGGACAGGACGTCCCAGGAGAGCTTCTTCTCGGCCTCGGGGATCTGGGAGTAGCGGGCGAGCTTCTCGGCGTTGACGATGGCGAGGTCGAGGCCGGCCTCGACGCAATGATGGAGGAAGACGGAGTTGAGGACCTCGCGGCCGGCGGCGGGGAGGCCGAAGGACACGTTGGAGATGCCCAGGACGGTCTTGCACCGGGGCATGGCCGCCTTGATCAGCCGGATCCCCTCGATGGTCTCGACCGCCGAGCCCCAGTAGTTCTTGTCGCCGGTGCCGGCGGGGAAGACCAGCGGGTCGAAGATGATGTCTTCCGGGGCGATTCCGTATTTCGTCGTGAGAAGGTCGAAGGAGCGCTGCGCGATCGCGAGCTTGCGCTCGCGCGTCAGGCCCATGCCCATGACCTTGTCCTCGTCGATGGTCCCCACGACGAGGGCGGCGCCGAACTGGTGGACGAGGGGGATGACGGCCTCGAAGCGCTCCTCTCCGTCCTCGAGGTTGATCGAGTTGAGGATGCACTTGCCGGGGGCGCGCTTGAGGGCCTCCTCCATGACCTTGGCGTCGGTCGAGTCGATCATGAAGGGGACCTTCACCTTCTTGACGGCCTTCTCGAAGAAGGCGATCAGGTCGTCCTTCTCGTCGCGGTCGGGGTTGGCCAGGCACACGTCGATGATGTGGGCGCCGGCGCGGACCTGATGGCGGGCGAGCTCGGCGGCGGACTCGATGTCCCCGGAGACGATGAGCTCCTTGAACTTCCGCGAGCCGATGACGTTGGTGCGCTCGCCGACGATCAATGGTCTTCGGTCCTCATCAAGAGAGAGGGACTCCATGCCGGAAACGGAAGCCCGGCGGGGTTTGTGGGCGCGGCGCGGGGGCTTGCCGGCGACCGCTTCCGCCATCAAGCGGATGTGCTCGGGCGTCGTGCCGCAGCAGCCGCCGACCAGGTTGACCCAGCCTTCGTCCGCGAACCGGCCCACCTTTTTCGCGACCATGGCGGGGGACTCGTTGTAAACGCCATTCTCATCGGGAAGACCCGCGTTGGGGTAACAAATAACGAAAGCTCGGGTCAGCGACGACAAAGTGCGGAGATGGTCCGTCATGAAGTCCGGGCCCGTCGCGCAGTTCATGCCGATGGCGAGGAGGTCGAAGTGGGAGACGGCGTCGGCGAGCGCGGCGATGTCCTGGCCGCCCAGCATCGTGCCCATCGTCTCGATGGAGACCGACAGGATGACCGGGATGGAGCGGCCCGCGTCCTTGAACGCGGCGTGGATGCCGTTGATCGAGGCCTTGATGTTGATCGTGTCCTGCTGGGTCTCGAGCAGGACCAGGTCGGCGCCGCCCTCGAGCAGGCCGGCCGTCGCCTCGCGGTAGCCGGCGAGGACCTCGTCGTAGGTGATGCCGCCGGTGACCGAGATCGACTTGGTCCCGGGGCCGAGCGAGCCGGCGACGAAGCGGGGCTTGTCCGCGGTCGCGTGCTTCGCGGCGGCCGCGCGGCCGAGCTCGCAGGCCTTCTTGTTGATCTCGCGGGCCTTGTCCTGCAGGCCGTACTCGGACAGCACGTGACGGATCGCGCCGAAGGTGTTGGTCTCGATGATGTCCGCGCCGGCGGCGAAGTAGGCCTCGTGCACGTCCTGGATCACGTCGGGGCGCGTCAGGACGAGGTTCTCGTTGCAGCCCTCGAGGGCCTCGCCGCCGAAGTCGGCGGCCTTGAGGTCGCGGGCCTGGAGCATGGTGCCCATGGCGCCGTCGAGCACGAGCAGGCGGCGGTGGAGGAGTTCGCGGAGCTCGTCCTCACGGCCGCGGTCGGTGAAAAGGTGTCGTCCCTGGCTCAATGTCCCTCTTAAATCGAAAAACCACGCCGCGGAGCGTGGTTTTCTGGGGCCTTTTTAGCTCCCGTTCAGGCACGGGGCAATCGGGCACAAATCCTCGCCTGCGACGGTGCGATTATAGCGTTTCGGGGACCCCTCGCGCCAGAGGCCGTCAGGGGGCTCCGGGGTCGGGGGGCCGCTCCTGCTTGAGGATGAGCTCCTGGAAGTCCTGGCGGTTGCGCAGGGAGTCGAAGTCCTCGTCCTTGGCGGCCTTGGCGGCGAAGCGGTCGTCGATCTTGGCCGCGGCGAGCAGCTCGCGCATCGCGTCGTCGATGCGCCCGTTGAGCGCCAGCATCGCGGCGTATTGATAGCGGGTGCCGCCCACCTCGGGGGCGGTCCGGGCCCCGATCTCGCTCTCGGCCAGCGCTCCGGCGAGGTCCCCGGAGTTGAACAGCAGGCGCCCGTTCGTGGTGTGGGCCCGGCCGCGCTCGGGGCGGGCGTTGGCGTTGTAGATGCGGGTCAGGATGAACTTGTAGCGGTCCCGCTCGCCGAGCCGCTCGTAGACGAGCAGGGCGCAGGTGCTCAGGGGGTTGTAGTGGACGTGGCCCAGGCGCCACTCGTTGGTGTCGGGCCAGAAATCGGGGCGCGCCTCGAGGATGGCCGTGGACAGGATCACCTCCGCCGAGCCCGGGGACTCGACGGTCACGGCGTCGCGGATGGTCTCGTCGAAGCCGCGGCGGTCGAAGCCGGCCTTGCGCAGCTTGCGGCGGAAGGCGGCGATGGCGCCCTTGTCGTAGGTGTTGGCGCCGTCGGCCTCGTACACCCACCGCGTCTCGACGACGGGCCGGGAGGTGACGATGGCCAAGGTCCCGACGCGCGAGGTGATCGGCTCGCCGTGGATGGCCTGGCCGAGGACGGGATAGGCGTAGCGCTCGACCGCCACCGAGCAGGCGTTGTTCCAGCCCACGATCGCGTACTCCTCGCGCTCGATGTCGAGCGCGGAGGCGGGGGCGGCGAGGAGGAGCAGGAAAAGAAGGGCGCGCACGATGTGAGTATAACAGTGCGCGCGCCGCCCGGCCAGTGACTACAGCTGGTTGTACAGGTAGCGGCGGACGATGCGGTTGAGGGGCGAGTCGGGGATCGAGAGCGCCGCGGGGTCGGTCACGGGCAGGGCGGCGGCCATGTCGGCGGCGAAGGCGGCGTCGAGCCGGGCCGCGACGCGGGGGTCGAGCGTGCTCATGATCAGCTCGAACTCGTAGCGGATGCTGCGCGGGTGCAGGTTGAAGGAGCCGACGATCGAGAACAGGCCGTCGACCGTCATGAACTTGCTGTGCACGGTGTCGCCGCGCTTGAGCGCGACCGTCGCGCCCGCGGCGATCAGCTCGGGCAGGCTCGCGAGGATGGGGGCGATGACGATCGGCTCGTCGATGCTCTCCGCGGAGTTGGTCAGGATGTTGACCTTCACGCCGCGGCGCAACGCGCCCAGCAGGGCCTCGCGCAGCTGGGGCATCGTGATCAGGTAGGCGTTCTCGATGTTGATGACGGCGCTCGCGCCGGAGATGGCCTTGAGGTAGGCGAGCATGATGGTCGCCTCCCCCTCGGGGTCGTCGGCGAGGAAGGACATGCGCGCCTTGCCGGAGGCGGGGCGGACGGCCATCGGGTTCATGAGGCCGTGGGGCAGGCCCTGCGCCGTGACCTGGGCGTTCCACAGGGCGGCCATGAAGCGCGCCGTCTGGCCGACGACGCGGCCGCGGTAGTACAGGTCGGTGTCGCGCCACTTCTTGCCGGCGCCCATGTGCGAGTAGTCGTCGCCGAAGTTCATGCCGCCGATGACGGCGTGGACGCCGTCGACGAGGAGGATCTTGGTGTGGAGGCCGTCGTATCTGCGGGCGGCGTCGTTGAAGAAGACGATCTCGATCCCCGCCGCGGCCATGCGCGCCAGCACCGCGGCGCCGTGGACGGCCGTGGTCTTGCCGTCGACCATGATCTTCACGTCGAGGCCTTCCTTCTTCTTGGCGACGAGCAGGTCGGCGGCGGCGTTGCCGGTCGCGTCATCATAGAAAGCCCAGCTTTGAATATGGATGCTCTTCCTGGCCTTGCGCATCAGCCCGAACCGGACCTTGAAGGAGGCGGGGCCGTCGATGAGCGGCGTCGCGGAGTTCCCGTCGGTGAAGGCGGAGCCGGTCAAGGCCTCGTACTCCTTCACGAAGCCGGGCTCGGTGAACAGCGACGCCTCTCCGGGGCCGCGCGGGGCGAAGGCGCTCGCGGCGATCAGCGCCGACTGCCGCCGGGCCATCGCGTCCCAGGGCTCGAAGGGCTTGGTGCCGGGGATGCGCCCCGCGCCCTCGAGCTCGGCGCCGACCATGAAGGCGAACTGGGCCGCGTACAGGGCGCGCTTCTCGGCGGGCATCGGCGGCAGGTGCGGGACCACGCGCGGGTCGCTGACGAGGGCCTGGAGGACCGGGGCGAGCTGGCCCGCCGCGTGGGCGCGGGCGAGGACCTCGATGAGCTCTCCCTCGGCCTTCGTCGGGTCGCCGCCGGCCTTGATCAGGATGACGAGCAGCTCGCGCACGAAGGCGTCGACCGCCGGGTTCGGCGCCGGGTCGACGGCCCCGGGGCGGGGCGCCTCGCCGTCGAAGGCCGCGCCGGCCGACACGCGCAAAGACATCTCGGTGAGGGCGGGGGCCCGGAGCGCGGGCAGAGCGGCGCCCATCGCGCCCAGCGACCGGACGGCGCTCACCGGGACGGGCGCGGCCGGAACGGCGAGGATGGGCGCGGCCAGAACGGGGCTCGGGGCGGCAAGGGCGGGGGCGAGGGACGGCATCAGGGACCCCGGCAAGGTCATCGGACGGACCTGCGGGGCGGAGAGCGTGGGGACGGGGACGGGAGCGCCGGGAAGCGCCCTCAGGCTGGCGACGACGCCGGCCCGGGCCGCGGAGGGCCCGAGGAGGAGGAGCGCCGTCAGCAGGGCCGCGCGGTCTCTCATGCGCAGAGTCTATACCGGAACGGCTGCCGACGGCGTGAGTCTTTAGGCCCTAATTCAGGGGGCGGATGGGCCTACGGCCGGGAACGAAGGTCCTCACGGGTTCGGACTTCCCTTTCACGGAGACCGGCTCGGCCTCGGTCCAGAGCAGGGCGTCGCCCGCGAGGTCGCGCGTGGCCTTGGAGACGAGCGTCCCGACCCCGTGGACCTTGGTGAGGCCCTCGATGCGCGAGGCCAGGTTGACCGCGTCGCCGATCGCCGTGAACTCGAGGCGGCGCTTGGGCGAGCCGATGTCCCCGACGACGGCCGGGCCGGTGTGCACGCCGATGCCGACGCGGAGGACGGGCTCGCCGCGCGCGCCGCGCACGGCGTTGAGCGAGACGAGCTCCCGCTCCATGTCGAGGGCGCACTCGACGGCGGCGCGCGGGTGGTCGGCGGCGGCGACGGGGGCGCCGAAATAGGCCATGATCCCGTCGCCGATGAACTTGTCGAGCGTCCCGTTGTGCTTGAAGATCGTCTCCACCATGCGCTCGTGGTATTCGTTGAGCAGGGCGACGACCTGCTCGGGGGACAGCGTCTCGGAAAGGGCGGTGAAGTCCCGGATGTCCGAGAACAGGACCGTCACCTCGCAGGATTGGGCGGCGCCCTGGGCGCTGTTCTGCAGGCGTTCGATGACGGCCGCGCTGAAGTAGCGGCCGAGCTTCTCGAGCTTGAGGCCTTCGCTCGAGACGGCCAGGATCAGCAGGCGCGTGCGGCTGACGAGGCGCCAGGCCGCGGCGCCGGCGCCGAGGAGCACGACGACGGCCGCGGCCTGCGGCCCGGCCGCCACGCCCGCCGCGCGCATGAGGGAGAGCTCGAGGACGGCGCCGGCGCCGGTCACGACCAGGATGAGGGCCTGGTCGAGGGAGAGGGCCGCCAGCAGGATGAAGACGCCGTAGAGGCCGAAGGTGAAGCTCGCCGTTCCGGCGGGGGAAGGCGAGACGGGCAGGGAGGAGCTTTGGATCCAGTAGACGAGCGGGATGTCGACGAGGGCCAGGCCCAGCCCCGCGAGGCGGTGAAGGGACGGGCGCTTCCAGGCGACGCCGGCCAGGCTCGCGCTGAGGAGGAAGTACAGCCCGAATCCGGGCAGGGCCGCGCGCCAGTCGCCGAGCCCGGCGCCGAGGCCGTACCCGAGCGCGATCGCGAACACGCCCCCGACCCCGGCCACGCGGATCGAGCACAGCCAGCGCGCGTTGCGGCGCCGCTCCTTGTCGAGGGCGCGGTGAAGCACGCCTTCGGCTCGTTCGGTCATGAAGCCAGTATAACACTCCGCGCGAAGCGGTTGCATCGGCGGCACGGGCTCCTCGGCCGGAGGCTTTCCACCCAACTTCGGGCGAACTCGGCGGGGCGTCAGGCGAGGTCGATGTAGTTCCAGCGGCTCTGGTACAGCGCGATCAGGCGCTCGCGGACGGCGCGATGACCCGCGGCCTGCAGGCGCGGGTCGGCCTTGAGCAGCTCGTCGGCGTCGGCGCGGGCGAAGCCGAGCAGCTCCGCGTCCTTGAACAGGTCGGCGACGGCGAGCGCGAGCTCGCCGCTCTGCGCCGTGCCGAGCAGCTCGCCCGGGCCGCGCAGCTTCAGGTCCTCCTCGCCGATCTTGAAGCCGTCGGAGGTCGCGGTCATGATGTCGAGGCGCGCGCGGGCCTGCTCGGTGCGCGGGTCGCCGACGAGGTGGCAGTAGGACTCGGCGGCGCCGCGGCCGATGCGGCCGCGCAGCTGGTGCAGGCTCGCCAGGCCGAAGCGGTCGGCGTTCTGGATGACCATGACCGTCGCGTTGGGCACGTCGATGCCGACCTCGATGACCTGGGTCGCGACGAGTATTTTTGTCTTTCCCAAGGCGAAGTCCTCCATCACCGCGCTCTTCGCTTTTCCCGATAAGGCGCCGTGGATCAGTCCCACTTCCGTGCCGTTGAAGACCGTCGTTTTGAGGCGCTCGTATTCGGCCTTCGCGGACTGCAGGTCGAGCCGCGCCGATTCCTCGATGATGGGGTAGACGACGTAGGCCTGGCGCCCCGCCCTGACCTCGCGCCGGACCGCCTCGAACGCTTCCGCCTCGGGGGAGAAGAAGGTCTTGATCGGCGTGCGTCCCGGCGGCATCTCATCGATCGTCGAGGCCTCGAGGTCGCCGTAGAGCGAGAGCGCCAAGGTCCGCGGGATCGGCGTCGCGGTCATGACGAGCAGGTCGATCAGGTTCCCCTTCTGGCGCAAGGTCGTGCGCTGGCGCACGCCGAAGCGGTGCTGCTCGTCGATGACGGCCAGACGCAGCTTCGGGAAGGCGATGCCGCTCTCGAGCAGGGCGTGGGTGCCGACGAGGATGTCCACCTCGCCGGCCTGCACGGCCTTCAGGATCTTCTCCCGTTCCTTCTTGGGGACGCGCGAGGTCAGCGAGGCGACCTTCACGGGCAGGCCCTTCAGGAAGCGGTCGAGGGTGGCGCGGTGCTGGTCGGCGAGGATCTCGGTGGGCGCCATCAAGGCGCCCTGCCCTCCGTTCTCGACGGCGAGGAGAAGCGCGGAGAGCGCCACCACCGTTTTGCCCGAGCCGACGTCGCCTTGCAGAAGGCGCGTCATCGGGTACGGATTTTTCATGTCCTCGAAGATCTCGTTGATGACCCGCTTCTGGGCGTGGGTGAACTCGAAGCCCGCCTTCTGACGGAAGGGCGTGAGCAAGGTCCGCTTGACCTCGTACGAGAACGGCTTGAGAAGGCCGCGGGTCTGGCGGCGCTTGAGGATCCACGCCAGCTCGAGCAGCAGGAGCTCCTCGTAGGCGAGGCGGGCGCGCGCGGCCTCGAGCTCGGCCTCCGAGCGCGGGAAGTGGATGCCGCGCAGGGCCTGGGAGGCGGCGAGCAGCTGGCGCTTGGCCGTCAGCTCCGCGGGCACGACGTCGCGCGCGGAGTCGGCGGAGAGCTCGAGGGCCTTGTGCGCCGCCTCGCGCACGAAGCGCTGGGTCAGGCCCTCGGTCAGCGCGTAGATGGGCGTGATGCGGCCCGCGTGCATCCGCCAGCGCTCGTCGCTGAGCGGGTAGTGCTCGTCGACGCGGATCTCGCGCACGCCGGTGAGGTCGGGCTCGGCGCGGCCGATCACCCACAGGTCGGCGCCTTCGGACGCCTCGGCCTTCAGCGACGCGAAGGCGTCGTAGCTGCGCGAGAGATGCTTGAACCACAGGCACTCGACCTTGCCGTGCGCGGTGGCCAAAGTCGCCCGGTAGATGCCCAAGGTCGGGCCGGCGCCGTGCCGGGAGGCCCGCAGGACGCGTCCCCGGAGCACGACGAGGCCGCCCTGGGGGGCCTTCAGGTCCTGGGTCTCGTGCCGGTCCTGCCAGAGGCGGGGGTAATGGGTGAGCAGGTCGCCCAGGGTCCTGACGCCCAGGTGCTCGAAGAGCAGCGCCCGACGGGGGCCGACCCCCTTCAGGTACTGGATGGGCGTGGAGAGGCCTTGATCGCTCACCTTGCGGGGTCCCGTCGAGGTTTGCTAGTATCCTTGCACAATGTCATTCAAATGTCAGATTCCCGGTTGCGGAAAAGGTCCCAAGTCCGGCAACAGCTACAGCCACTCGCATAAGGCGACCCGTCGCGTCTTCCGCCCGAACCTCCAGCGGCAGAAGGTCGCGATCGAGGGCAAGACTCAGACGGTCTACGTGTGCACGGACTGCATCAAGTCCGGTCGCGCGGTTCGC
>Ga0255338_1004487_pt1 | contig 14381 bp, 13 predicted proteins | sample MeOH1_35cm_T4_19_FD_203715 | JGI IMG/M metagenome (GOLD analysis project Ga0255338, IMG submission 203715) | Sandy soil microbial communities from University of British Columbia, Vancouver, Canada - MeOH1_35cm_T4_195 | ecosystem: Engineered > Artificial ecosystem > Sand microcosm > Unclassified ...
AGCTCGAACAGGCAGCCGTGGCGTTTCGTCGTGGTCCGCGATGTCGCGACGCTCCGGCGGTTGCATGAGGCCGGCCTGCCGCAGACACGCGCGCTGGCAACGGCCACCGGCGCGATCGTGACGGTCCTGCCGAACGAGCCGGACCGGATGGAGTCGTTCGCCTTCGACGACGGCCGGGCGGCCGAACGGATGCTGATCGCGGCGACGTTCCTCGATCTCGGCGGCGCGATCCAGTGGGTCCGCCCCGACGTCCGGCCCGCGATCCGCGAGATCCTCGGGCTCCCGACGGACCGGTTCGCCCGCACGATCGTTGCCGTCGGGCACCCAACGCCGGACGCACGCCGGCCGAAGTCGGCGCCGGGAACGGCCCGGCTGCCGCGCGACCAGGTCGTCTTCGAGGAGCGCTGGCCGGCCGGATGAACCGGGTGGCCGTCGCCTGAACCCGCGCCCGCACCCCCTGCGGGGTCACTCGCGGAGCGTCGTTCCCGTTGGCGAGATCAGGACTCCGCGGCGCGCCTCAGGCGCCGCACGATTGGAAGGAGCATCGCGCCCGCCACAACGGCCACCCCGATCCCGGCCGCTCGCGGCAGATCGCGCGGCGCGACGAGGACACGACTGCCGGGCGCGAGATCGACCGATGATGCGAAGACGATGCCGACGAAGCCCCCCTGGTTGATCGTCGCGCGCGGGGTGAGCATGATCCCCGCCCCGCCGCGATCGACCTGGACGCCGCCCAGCGCCACGAGCGTCCCCGCCCCGCCCTGGTGGATCTGCACGTCGCCCCCCGCGACGACCATCCCCGCGCCGCCCTGGGTGATCGTCACGGACTCACCGGCCACGATCGTCCGCGCGCCGCCCTGTTGGACGTGGACGTCGTCGTCGGCAAGGATGAACGCGGCCCCGCCGCGCTCGACGTCGACGCTTTCGGCCCGGATCACACCGGCGGCGCCGCGCTCGATCCGGACGTTCCGACCTTCGACGGACGGCTGCAGGCCGCTCAGCTGCTCGTTGCCGTCGCCCCGGTCCTGCGCCGTCTCGGTCATCACGTCAGACATCCTCGACCTCCAATCGGGCGACTCGATCGACACGCTGACCGGGCGCGCTTGTCGGCCACGCGCACCCGGTGTGCTGCAACGTTGCGTGGCCGCGACAGGTAGCCCGGACCCGCGGGCACGGCATCATCACCGTGATGATCCACCTTCGACGCGCCACGCTCAGGCTCCCGACGCGCGACCACGCCGGCTTCCCGTTCGACCTCCCCGCGCTGCGTGGGCTGACGACGCTCGACTTCGAGGCGCCGGTCACGATCTTCGTCGGTGAGAACGGATCGGGAAAGTCGACCCTGCTCGAGGCGCTCGCCATCGCTGCCCGCGCAGTCACCGCGGGCTCGGCCGAGGCCTACGCCGACCCCTCCCTTGGCGGTGTCCGCGCCCTCGCTGATCATCTCAGCCTCTCGTGGAACCGCCGGACGCACCGCGGGTTCTTCCTTCGGGCCGAGGACTTCTTCGGGTTCGCGACGAGGATCCGCGAGATGCGCGATGCGCTCGAGCGCGATCTCGCCCGCGTCGACGAGGAGTACGCCGATCGCCCGGACTACGCCCGAGCGCTCGCCCGGACGCCCTACGAGCGCGAGCTCGGGGAGCTGCGCCGGCGCTACGGCGACGGGCTCGATGCCCAGTCGCACGGCGAAAGCTTTCTCGGCTTCTTCCAGACCCGGCTCGTGCCGGGCGGCACGTACTTCCTCGACGAGCCCGAGGCCCCCCTCTCACCCGGCCGGCAGCTCGCCCTCCTGGCGCTCCTCCGCCAGATGGTCGCCGAGGACTGCCAGGTGATCGTCGCCACCCATTCGCCGATCCTGCTCGCCTACCCCGGCGCCGCGCTCTGGAGCTTCGACGCCCAGCCGATCCGGCGCGTCGCCTGGAACGATCTCGAGCACGTCTCGCTCACCCGCGATTTCCTCAACGATCCGGAAGCGTTCCTCCGCCACCTGTGAGCCCGGCGAAGTGACCAAGCGGCCGTCCGCGCCCGACGGGCGAGCCGGCTAGCGCGCCACGCGGTAGCGGAGGTAGACGACTCTCGAGCTGAAGGTGCGGGTCTCGACGAGTTCGAGATCCACCTGGCGCTCGCGCCGGGGAAAGAACGGAATGCCACCGCCGACCAGCACCGGGTAGACCATGACCCGGTACTCGTCGATCAGACCCAACTCGGCGGCCTCGGCGGCGAGCGTCGCGCCGCCGATCGCGATCTCGCCCTCCCCCGGCTCGGCTCGCAACCGCTCGATCTCCTCCGCCAGGCCGCCCGAGGCCAGGCGGGCATTGCCCTGGACCGCCGACAGCGTGGTCGAGAAGACCACCTTGGGGAGCGGCTTCCAGAGCGCGGCCCACTCGCGCTCCGCGTCGCCGAGCGACTGATCCTGGTCGGCGGTCTCCCAGTACAGCATCGTCTCGTACAGCCGTCGTCCCATCAGGTGCACGCCGACCTGTCGGATGTCGTCGATCCAGAAGCGAAAGACCTCGTCGGGCATCGTCCAGTCGAAGCCGCCGTCCGGCCCGACGATGTAGCCGTCAAGTGAGGCGCTCATCGAATAGGTCACGCTGGGCACGCGAAGTCCTCCTCGGTAACGGGTTCGACAATATGACCGCCGGACGCCGCCGGACTCATCGTGGCAGCGTGAATCCCCGCCTGCCCGGTTGACAGCCGTCGCGGCCGGCCGCTCAACTGGACGGCCGATGCTCGCCTCGGCCAACCTCGCCGTTCGGTTCCTCCTCGAGCTGGTCGCGATCGGCGCCGTCGCGTGGTGGGGCTACCACGCCACCAGCAACGGCCCCGCCCGGGTTGCGCTGGCGATCGGTGCGCCGCTCGCGCTCATCCTGGTCTGGACGTTCGTCGTCGCGCCGGGGGCGGAGAACTCGCTGTCGGCGGTCCAGCGGACGATCATCGGGACGATCCTCCTCGAGGTGGTGGCGGCGGCGCTCGGGTTCGCCGGCCAGCCTCGGCTTGCCGGGTTGTTCGCGCTCGCGATCCTCGCGAACGCGGTCCTGATGATCACCCTCCGGCAGTAGCATCGGGCGGTGCAGCTCAGCGCGACGATCCGGCGAATCGGCAACGGGACGGTCAACAGCTACCTCGTGGACGACGGTGGCGAGATCACGATCGTCGACGCGGGACTGTCGGGCTACTGGCGCGACCTGCCGGGCGAGCTCGCGTCGATGGGCCGAACGCTCGCCGACGTCCGGTCGGTCGTCCTGACCCACGGCCACTCCGACCATATCGGCTTCGCCGAGCGGATCCGGCGCGAGCGCCGCGTCCCGATCCGGATTGAGGAGCTCGATGCCGCGCTGGCGCGCGGCGAGGCGAAGAATCCGGCCCCCGGGCTCCGCCCGTACCGCGCGACGCCGCTGCTCCAGTTCCTCGTCTACACGGCGCTCCGTGGCGGGCTCCGCATCCCGCCGATCCGGGAGGTCATCACGTTCGGCGACGGCGCCACGCTCGACGTCCCGGGCGCGCCGCGGGTGATCCACCTCCCGGGGCACACTCCCGGCAGCGCGGCCCTCCACTTTCCGCGCCACGACGCGCTGTTCGTCGGCGACGCGGTGGCGACGTTCGCGGTGACGACCGGCGTGCGCGGCCCGCAGCTCGCGCCATTCACCGCCGACCCGAGCGAGGCGCTCCGGTCGCTCGACCGGCTCGAGGGGATCGAGGCGGGCTGGCTGCTGCCGGGTCACGGCGAGGCGTGGACGGACGGGGTCGCGGCCGCGATCGAGCGGGTCCGGCGGTCGAGGTCCGCGGCCACCGCCTGACGGCGGGCCCCAGCCGCAGCGCGCCGCCGGGCGCTCGCGCTCTCACGTCCGTCTCAGGGTCACGGACGACAGTCCGGGACAACGACACGTCTCTCCGACGCGCACCAGCCACAGAGGCACGCTCCGATGACGGACCCGATCTTCGGTCCCTCCCGAAACCCGCTCGAACCAGACTCCTCGATGTTCCGCGCTGCCGACCCCGGCTCGGCCGGGACGGATCGCCCCGTCGGCATCGCACCAGGCGCGCCGGCATCGCGGTCCCACCGCCCGCGCAGCCGAGGGCCCCGGTTCGGTGGGTTCGGTGCCCTCGTCGGCGCGGCGCTCCTGTCGGCGGTCCTCGCGTCGACCGGCACGTGGGCCCTCGTCACGGCCAGCGCTCCAAGCGACACATCGGCGGCCTCGCCGTCGGCCGCGGCCGCTTCCCAACCGAGCGCGGTCCAGGCACGCGTCCAGCAGGACAGCGTCGACATCACGTCGGTCGTTGCGGCCGCCCGCAAGTCCGTCGTCACGATCACGAGCGACCTGCGCTCGGCCAACGACTTCTCGCCATTCTCGATGCCGTCGACCGGCGTCGGGTCGGGCGTCATCCTCACCCCGAACGGCTACATCCTGACGAACCGGCACGTGATCGAGGGCGCCCAGTCGCTGACCGTCGCCCTGTCGGACGGCCACCAGTACCCGGCCCGGCCCGTCTCGGTCTCGGACGACACCGACCTCGCGTTGGTCAAGATCGACGCGAACGGCCTGTCGGCGGCGACGATCGGTGACGCCGGCGCGATCCAGGTCGGCGAGACGGCCATCGCCATCGGCAGCCCGCTCGGGACGTACACCGAGACGGTCACGAAGGGGATCGTGTCCGCCACCGACCGGACGATCACCGTCGGCGACCGCTCGACCGGGCGGGAGACGCTGCACGGCCTGATCCAGACCGACGCCGCGATCAACCCCGGCAACAGCGGCGGACCGCTCCTCGACGCGACGGGTCGGGTCATCGGGATCAACACCGCGGTCGCCGGCAGCGCGCAGGGGCTCGGCTTCGCGATCCCGATCGACGCCGCGTCGGCGCTGATCGCTCAGGCTACGAGCGGTCAGGGCGCCTGACCCCCGCCGAACCGGCGGCCGCCGCGCAACCACCACTACCATCCGGGAGGAGCGCCCGGCGGAGTTCGGAAGGAACGCATGCACCTGCTCGTGGTCGAGGACGATCAGCGGCTGAGCCGCGTGCTCGAGCGGCTGCTCGAGGAGGATCGGCACGTCGTCGAGGTCGCCCACGATGGCGAGTCCGGGATCGAGATCGCGATCGAGGCGCCCGGGATCGAGGCGGTCATCCTCGACGTCGGCCTCCCCGACGTCTCGGGCCTCGAGGTCGCCCGGCGGGTCCGCCAGCAGCGACCCGACCTCGCGATCCTCATGCTGACCGCCCGCGACACGGTCGGCGACCGGGTGAACGGCCTCGACGCCGGCGCCGACGACTACCTCGTCAAGCCGTTCGCGTACGAGGAGCTCTCCGCGCGGTTGCGGGCTTTGGCGCGCCGGACCTCGCCCGGGCCGCGCCGACCGGAGCCGAGGATCGTCGTCGGGCCGATCGCGCTCGACGAGGCCCGTCGCGAGGTCACGGTCGACGGCCGGTCGGTCGACCTGAGCCCGCGGGAGTTCTCGCTCCTCGAGTGCTTCCTGCGCCACCCCGGCCAAACGCTGACCCGCGACCAGCTGCTCGACCAGGCGTGGCCGTTCGGGGTCGCGGTCACGCTGAACGCGGTCGACGCGTACGTCCACTATCTCCGGACGAAGCTCGGCTCGGCCGGCAGCCGCATCGAGACGATCCGCGGAGTCGGGTACCGTCTGAGCGATGGCTGACGGTGTAGCGGACGGCGTCGCGGAACCCGAACGGTTCGGAGGGACGGCGGCTGGAGCTCCGGTCGCGTCGCCCGCCTCGGATCGGAGCGCCGCCGAGGCTGACGAACGGCTCGTCCGCGGCGTCCGATGGCGACTCGCCGCGTGGAGCGGCGGCGTCACCCTCGCGATCCTGATCGTCCTCGGCATTGCGCTCTACGTCGCCGTCGCAAACTCGCTCGCCGCCGCCGCCACGACGCAGCTCGCGAATCGAGCCGACGAGGTCGCCCGCTCGATTGGACGGCCCGGCCCGCTGCTCGGACTCCGGTTCGGCGGCGACTCGTCGGGCACCTACGCGATGCTGATCGCTCCCGACGGCGACCAGGTTCTGCCCGAGCGCGACGTGCCCGACGGCCTGCCGGTGGCCTCGAGCGCGACGGCCGCCTTGTCGGCTCGCCACGACGTCGTCACGACGGCAACGATCGGCGACGTCCCGATCCGCCTCCTGAGCCGGCCGGTCCGGTCGGCCCAGGGCACGTTCGTCATCCAGGTCGTCCAGGACCGTGTCGCCGAGCAGCGGACGCTCGCGACGACGCTCCTCGTCCTGCTCGGCGGCGGGCTGCTGGCGCTCCTCGTCGCGTCGGGGTTCGGGGCGTTCTACGCGCGCCGGGCGCTCGTTCCGATCCGCCAGTCGCTCGTCAACCAGCGGGCCGCGCTCCGGCGCCAGCGCGAGTTCGCGGCCGATGCCAGCCACGAGCTGCGGACGCCGCTCACGGTGATCCGGAGCTCGGTCGAACATCTGCGACGTCACCGCGACGAGCCGGTCGGGGCGGTCGGCGACGCGGTCGAGGACATCGACGCCGAGGTCGCCCACCTGACGTCGCTCGTCGATGACCTGCTGCTGCTCGCCCGCTCGGACTCGGGCGCGGTGTCACTGGTGCGTTTGCCGGTCGACCTCGGCGACGTGGCCGCCGACGCTGCGTCGTCGCTTGCGAAGCCCGCCGCGCACCGGAGCGTGCGGGTCGTCGTCGATCCGGAGCCGACGATCGTCGAGGGCGACCCCGCGCGGCTGCGCCAGCTCGTGTCGATCCTCGTCGACAACGCGATCCGCCACAGCCCGCCGGGCGGCGAGGTTCGGGTGCAGGTTCGGGTCCAGGGTGGGTCGAACGGGCGGGCGGTGGAGCTCACCGTCGACGACGAGGGTCGCGGAGTGCGGCCGGAGGACATGCCACGGATCTTCGATCGGTTCTGGCGCGCGCCGGGGGCGCCGTCGGGCGGGACCGGGCTCGGGCTTGCGATCGCGCGGTGGATCGTCGAGCGCCACGCCGGACGGATCGAGGTCACGAACCGCCCCGAGGGCGGGGCGCGGTTCACGGTGCAGCTGCCGTCGGCGTCGACACCCTGAGGCGTTCGAGGCGGCCTCTGTAGGTCGCCGGCGCGTCATGGTCGCACGGAAGTCGGCGCGACCGGTTCGACATGCTGGTCGCGACGCTCCAGGAGCTCCTCCTCGACGCCGACGCGACGCGCGCGACGAGACCACGCTGATGACGCCGCGATCATCCCGATCGGGTGATGCCGGCAGGGTGACAGCGACCCAGAGTTCGGCGTGGCTCCCGGGCGCACGGGCGGCCCCGGGCCTCGGAGAGTGAGGGTTGCGGCGTGTCAGAGCAGGAGCACCCATCGAGCGCGCCGCAGACGGCGCAGGACGCTCAGAAGCCGGCAGTCGCGGTTGCGGCCAGCGGTGCCTACTTCCTCATCGTTGCCCGGTTCCCCGACACCGAGTCCGCGGCACGGGCGTACGAGAACCTCCGCGAGATTGAGGCGACCTCGACCCTCGCCATCGACGGCGTGGTGGTCGCCCGGCGTGACGACGACGGCAAGGTGAAGCTCGAGACGCTGACCGAACACAGCACGCGGTCGGGTCTCAAGTGGGGCGTGGTCGGCGGCATCGCGCTCGCCGCGTTCTTCCCGCCGACCCTGCTCGCCGGCGCGATCGGTGGCGGCGCCATCGGAGCGGCCGCAGGGAAGATTCGGAATGTCAGGCAGCGCAGCGAGGTCGAGAAGGAGCTCGAGGAGGTCCTGACGCCGGGCACGTCGGGGATCCTTGCGCTCGTCGAGGACCGAGCGGCCGCGGAGGTCGAGCGGGCGCTCGCGGAGGCCGATCGGATCGTCTCGAAGTCGATCGATCGGGCGACCGCGATGCAGATCGAGGCCGAGGCCGCGGCGACGAAGGAATCGGCTGGCGTCTGACACGAGCGCCCTGCGGGCGAAGGGTCGCAGCTGACCTCGGATGGGAGGCGCCCGCCAGGCGCCCGGCCGGGCTCGGATCTCGGGAACTCGGGCGCCGAGCGCCCGAAGCCGGGCTTGGATTCCGGCAAATGTCGTTCGTGGGAGACCGTACGCCCAAAGACTCCCGCCACATCACGCTGCTTGCCACTTCCTGCCGCTCCTTCGCGTCAGACCCCCGCTCGATCCAGACGGACCAGCCCGTGACGGTCGCTTCCAGGTCGCTGGACAGCGACATCGGCGGGTAGGTTCGGGCGGCGGTCCCACGAACGCCGTGGCGGAGCGATCCGGAGCGTCTCCGACGTTAGGGGCGGTTCGGCGTTTGCGCACGAGCCCCCGGTGTACTCGTCGGCGAAACCATCTGGCTGCCGCCCGGTACTCCGACAGCAGCGCCTCGAAGACCAGGATCGCCGGGCGCCTCGCTGACGTATCACTAATTGCTCGTTGACAGTTGCCTGTTCTCGCCGTGGTCCGCTGGGCGGCCCAACGGACGATCGGGGACCTCGGCCGGGCTTGAGAAGGCAGCCCCGACCGGTCGTTGGGCCACGGGACGGACCAACTGACGAACGAGCGGCTCCGGACGGGATCACGTAGCGCCGCCGATCGCCGGTTGGGCCACCGGGCGGACCAACGGACCAACGAGCGGCCGAGAGCCGGGTCCAATCGCGGCGCCCAGCGGCCGTTTGGCCACCGGGCGGACCGACCGACACGCGGAACTGCCCGAAATATTCAAGCGACGGTCATTGCGAGCGTTTCCCGCCCGCGTGGGATTGCCGCCGCAGTCGGCGTCCGGCTACGATGCCGCCACCGAGCCGGCACCTCGTACGGGGCTCGTCCGAGTCCGCATGCGGCCGGATGCATGAGCCCGCGATGGCCCGGACGGGAATGTGAGGAGCTGTCATGGCGACAGTCACGTTCGAGCACGTCACCAAACGGTACGGTGACGTCATGGCGGTCAACGATCTCAACCTCGAGATCGGCGACGCCGAGTTCATGGTCCTCGTCGGCCCGTCCGGCTGCGGGAAGACGACGAGCCTCCGGATGATCGCCGGCCTCGAGGAGATCACGGCCGGCACCCTCCGGATCGGCGATCGGGTCGTCAACGACGTCCCGCCGAAGGACCGCGACATCGCGATGGTCTTCCAGAGCTATGCGCTCTACCCGCACATGACCGTGCGCGACAACCTCGCGTTCGGGCTCAAGCTGCGGAAGGTCCCGAAGGCCGACATCGAGAAGCGGGTCAAGGAAGCTGCGGGCATCCTGTCGCTCGAGAAGCTGCTCGACCGCAAGCCGAAGGAGCTCTCCGGAGGCCAGCGGCAGCGCGTCGCCCTCGGTCGGGCGATCGTCCGCGAGCCCGCGGTGTTCCTCATGGACGAGCCGCTCTCGAACCTCGACGCCAAGCTTCGCGTCCAGACGCGGGCCGAGATCGCCCGCCTCCACCAGCGCCTGAACACGACGATCGTCTACGTCACGCACGACCAGGTCGAGGCGATGACGATGGGCACCCGGATCGCCGTCATGAGCGACGGACTGCTCCAGCAGGTCGGAACGCCGCAGGCGCTCTACGACCATCCGATCAACCGGTTCGTCGCCGGCTTCATCGGCAGCCCGTCGATGAACTTCGTCGACGTCACCTCCGACGGCGCCGCCGACCAGGCCCTTCTCGAGGCCGAGGGCGGTGCGATCAAGATCCCGCTCCCGGGCCGCTTCAAGGAGGCGGTCGGGTCGACGAAGAACCTCGTCGTCGGCTTCCGGCCGGAGCACATCGAGATCGGCGAGGCGGGTCAGAACGCGGCGACCTTCCGCGCGACGGCCGACGTCGTGGAGTACCTCGGCAACGAGGAGCTCCTCCACGTGAGCGCCGGCGGCCGCGACATCGTCGCGATCGTCGACTCGGAGCACCGGGTCCGGCCGGGCGATGTGATGGACTTCCACGTGCCGCTCGAGAAGGTCCACATGTTCGACGCCGAGAGCGGGACGACGCTGACGTCGCGCGAGGTGATCGCCGCCGCGGCCTCGTGACCGACCATCCAGGACGCTCGAACGAGGGGCCGGCCGACCGCCGGCCCCTCGGCGATTCCATCGGCGACCAGCCCATCGGGCCGGCGCTGACGACACCGCCCGAGCTCGCCGAGCGCGTCGTCGACTCGCGGACGATCCACCGCGGGAAGTACATGGAGTTCCGGGTGCTGACGATCGAGCGGGCCGATGGCTCGCGCGGCACCCGCGAGATCGTCTGGCACCCGGGTGCCGTCGCGATCCTCGCGATCGACGAGCAGGACCGGGTGCTGATGGTCCGCCAGTGGCGGGTCGCGGTGGGCGGGGCGCTGCTCGAGATTCCGGCGGGGACACTCGACGTCGACGCGGCCACGGGCGAGATCGAGGATCCCGACGGGGCCGCGGCCCGGGAGCTCGAGGAGGAGACCGGCTACCGCGCCCGGACGTGGCAGAAGCTCGGCAGCTTCTGGACGGCTCCCGGTTTCGCGACCGAGCTCATGCACCTCTATCTCGCGACCGACCTGACACCGGCCGACGGTGAGCGCCTCGGCCCGGACGAGGACGAGCGGCTCGAGCTCGAGCGGGTCCCGTGGCGCGAGGCCGTCGCGGCCGCCGAGCGGGGCGAGATCGCCGACGGGAAGTCACTCGTCGGTCTGCTCCGCCTCGGCCGCCTCCGCACCGCCTGACGGACCGCCCGCTCGGTCCTCCGGCGGCTCAGTCCTCGGCCGGTGGCCCCAGCCGGTCGAGCGCCCCCCGATACAGCGCCGACCCCGGGCTCAGCGCGACCGCCAGCCGCAGGTGCGTCCGCGCCTCCTTCGCCCGACCCAGCTGCTTGAGGCTCTGGCCCAGGGCGTAGTGGGCGTAGTGCGCCGACGGATCGACGTCGAGCAGCTCCTCGAAGGTTGCCCGCGACAGATCGTGCTGCCCGCTGTTGTAGTAGGCCCGCCCGAGTGCCTCGAGGATCGACCCCTTGCCCGGCTCGGCGCGGGCCGCCCGCTCGAGCACGATCGCCGCCTGCGCATTGTGCCGCCGGCGCATGAGCTCCTGGCCCCGCTGGAGCAGCGAGTACACGCTCTCGTGGCCGGCGGCGTCGTCGCCGTCCGCCGTGTCGGCGTCGGGCGGCGTCGGGCCGGCCCCATCGAGGCCGTTCTCGCCTGCGTCGTCGGACGCACCCTGACGGCCATCCGCGTCTCGGGTCGGATCGGGCTCGTTCGCCCCGCGCCGATTGGCCGGCTCGTCGCGGCCCGGCTCCCCCTCCGGGCGCTCTGCGTGCATGCGCAAATGGTGGCACGGATGTCACGAGGCCGCGCCCGGGCGTGTTTCGACTCCTCCCTCTGCCGTCATGACCTTGGCGGAATACCCAGGGGCGTCACACCGGTCCACGGCACGGCGACCGATTGGGGGAACGCACGTATTCAGCCGAAGGTCATCGCCGGTGGCGGGAGCGCTCGGCTAGGACTCGCGCCAGGCGCCGAGGTCGACCCTCTTGAGACGCGGCGACGGCGTGAGCCCGGGGATCCGGCCGCGCTTCGCGATCGGACGGCCGTCGATCTCCTTGATGTCGCCGGTGAAGTCGATCGGCGTCGCGCCGCTGATGTATGAGCCCACGGCAAACGAGTCGACGGGCGCCGCGGCGTCCTTGAAGTAGCGGATCCGATCGGGATTGAGGCCACCGGAGACGACGATCTTCACGTGCTCGAAGCCGGCCTGGTCGAGCCGCGCCCGGACCTCGAGGACAAGGTCGGCCGTCACCCGCCCTCGTTCGGAAGGCGTGTCGAGCCGCACCCCATACAGCCGGTCCCCGAGCGCGTGCGCGACCCGGAGCGCCTCTTCGGCCTCGTCCTTGAACGTGTCGATGAGGACGATCCGCGGCACGTCGGGGGCCAGGTCGCGATCGAACGCCAGGGCCGCCTCGACCGTGTCACCGAAGATGAGAACGAGCGAATGCGGCATGGTGCCGGTCGGGCTCAGGCCGGCAAGTCGCGCGCCCGCCGGCGTCGACGCGCCGACGCAGCCACCGACGATCGCCGCATAGTCGAGGACGTCGGTGATGTCCGGGTGGACGTGACGGGCGCCGAACGAGACGACCGGCTGGGGTGCCGCCACCTCGACGCACTCGCGTGCCGCCGTTGCCCAGCCCGTCGACTGGGCGAGCATGCCGAGGAACGCCGTCTCGTACAGGCCGAACGTCCGGTAGCGCGCCCGGATCCGGAGGACGATCTCCTTCGGGCCGACCCGATCGCCGTCGTCGAGCGCCTCGACCGAGACCTCATTGGGATCGCACCGCGCCAGGACGTGCCCGAGGAGGTTCTTCGCCTCGTCGATCCCGCACAGGACCGCGTCCTGGCGGGTGAAGACCTCCATCGTCACGAGCGGGTCGAGGCCCTCGCGCTCGAGGATGCTGTTCGCTCGCGCGAAATAGACGTCTGCCGATTCGCCCGAGAGGATCTCGGCCGATGGCCGGACGGGCTTCAGTCCCATCGGCCCTCGCGGCCGAACGCGGGGTCGCCGGACTTCACGGTCGGTCCTCTCCTCGTGCCCTGCTCAGTCGCGGGGCGGCGCTCCGGGGTCGGTGGAATGCGGCCGAGTGTAACGTACGCGGCCGGTCAGTCGACGCTCGGAGCATCGGCGACGTCGGGGCCCGGGCCGGCCGGCTCGTCTCGTCGGACCCTCCCGCGGCGCCGGCTTCGGGCAGCCGAGGCGAGGACGACGAGCGCGAGGATCGCGAGGATCGCAAAGCCGAGGGCGGTCAGGAGCCGCTTCGTCCCGAGCTCGCTCGCCCCCATCCATGCCGCCTGAGCCTGCGTCGCGCCGTCGGCCGCGGCCACGAGCTCGCCCTGCGCGAACGCCTGTCGGGCCGCGGCGAGCGTCACGTCCGGCGTCTGGCCGATGAGCCCGACGGACTGCAGCGCATCGGGCTGCGCCGGGCGCGTCGCCGCGGCGCCGACCAGCGCCGCGATCGTCGCCTCCTCCGCGTCGGCCTCGACGGTTGCGGCCGAGAACCCGTTTCCCTCGAACGCCGTCTGCAGGCGCGCAGGCAGGGTGAGCCCCGCGGCCGCCGCCGCTCGCTCGAGCTCCACCCGCCGATCGAGGACGGTCTGGGCCTCGGTCATGAGCGCCTTCGCCTGGTCGAATTGCCAGGCCCGGAGGCTCTGTCGGATCGCCGGCGGCAGATCCCAGCGCCCCGCCGTGCGCAGCACGGCCGCGTATTGCGTCCGCGCGTCGCGCCGGGCGTCGAGCAGCACCGTCTCGCCGCCCCGCACGACCCACGTGCGCCACAGGTCGTCGTACGTTCCGCTCGTCTGCTCCTCGAGGAGATCGAGCAGGGAGCGCCAGTCCGGCGGTGGCGCCCCGGTCTCGGGCGATCGGGCAGGGCCCGCGCCGACGGTCGGTGGCTGGTAGGCGCCCGTGCCCGCGGCCGCGGCCTGCCAGACCCTCCGCAGACCATCGTCGCCGGCCCGCTTCGCGATCTCCCGGGCCAGGGCAAGCGACGCGGCATAGCCGTAGTCCTCGGCCGCGGTGTCCGCGTTCGCGGCCGCGGCTGGCGGCCAGCCATTGAGCGCGAACTTCGCCTTCTTCAGCGCCTCGGTGAGCGTCGGCGCCTGCACCTTCACCTTGAGCTTCTGCGCCGCCTCGATCCCGTAGTACGACGCGAACGCCTCGTTCGCCCAGCGATCCGCCAGGAGCGCCCCGTTGAACCAGGCGTGTGCCGCTTCGTGCAGGACGACGAGGTCGCCCGCGTAATAGGCGATCTCGATCCGCCCCTCGGCCGGGGCAAACAGGCCGGCGTAGCCGCCGGTCGTGCGACTGACCGCTTCCTGGACGACGAGCGGGCCCGTCCGGGTCCACGGGAGCCCGACGAAGTCGCCGAGCACGGGCAGCCCGCGGCCGAGCAGCCCGCCGACCCGCTTCGACCACGCCGCATCGTCAGGCCAGGCGCGGATCGTCAGCTGGGCCGTCGCGTCACCGACCTTCGGCGCGACCGTCGTCTCGGCATACGCGCTCGCGCGATCGGCGACGAGGTAGGCGAAGAACTTCGACGCGTCGGACAGCCGGCCCGTCGCGTAGACGACGCGGCCGGCGGCATCGGTCGTCGGCTCCGGGAAGCGGCCGGCCTCGACCTGGGTCGCGTAGCCCTTCGGGAAGATGACGGTGACCGAGCCCGGGGCGCCGCCGGTCGGGTAGCCGAAGCCCCACACCGGGAACGAGACGAGCGCGGTCCCGACGCGCACGGCACGGGTGGCTGACCCGCCTGGGTCGGGGAGGTCGAATGTCAGGCGGAACCGGGCGCTCTTCCCCGAGTTGATCCGCTGGCCGAAGCTCAGGGCGAGGACGAGGTGCGTGGACTTCCGCTGGCTGACCCGGACCGAGGCCTTGCCGGTCGGCGAGGTGAGCTTGAACCCGGTCGTACCCGGCGGGACGGCGAGGAAGCCGCGATCGAAGTAGTAGCGCCGCGTGTTCGTG
>Ga0255338_1004489_pt1 | contig 14377 bp, 13 predicted proteins | sample MeOH1_35cm_T4_19_FD_203715 | JGI IMG/M metagenome (GOLD analysis project Ga0255338, IMG submission 203715) | Sandy soil microbial communities from University of British Columbia, Vancouver, Canada - MeOH1_35cm_T4_195 | ecosystem: Engineered > Artificial ecosystem > Sand microcosm > Unclassified ...
GAACCTCAGCTACCAGCAGTTCATCCCCCTCACGGACCGCCTGAACTACTGCAGCTCCATCATGAACAACGTGGGCTACACCTGCGCCGTGGAGAAGCTGCTGGGCATCGAGATCCCCAAGCGGGCCCAGCAGATCCGCGTGCTGGTCTCCGAGCTGGCCCGCATCGCCGACCACATCGTGTGCGTGGGCGTGAACGCCGTGGATATCGGCGCCTTCACCGCCTTCCTCTACCTCTTCCGCCAGCGCGAGACGGTCTACGACCTCTTCGAGATGGCGGCCGGCCAGCGCCTGCACACCAGCTTCACCCGCATCGGCGGCCTCTTCCGCGATCTCCCCGAAGGCTTCGTGCCCCTCTGCGAGCGCTTCCTGGTGGAGTGCGAGGCCTCCGTGGACGAGTGCGAGCGCCTGCTCACCCACAACCCCATCTGGCATGACCGCACCAAGGGCATCGGCGCCATCAGCCCCGAGGATGCCGTGAACTGGGGCTACACCGGCCCCTGCCTCCGCGCCGCGGGCGTGCCCCAGGATCTCCGCAAGGCCCAGCCCTACCTGGGCTACGAGACCTACGACTTCGACATCCCCGTGGGCACCACGGGGGACGTGTTCGACCGCTACCTGGTCCGCATGGAGGAGATGCGCCAGAGCTTGCGCATCATCCGCCAGGTGCTGGACCGCCTCGAGCCCGGGCCCGTGAATGTGGACGATCCCAAGGTGGCCTTGCCGCCCAAGGAGAAGGTCTACACGCGGATGGAGAGCCTCATCCACCACTTCAAGCTCATCATGCACGGCATGGAGATGCCCGTGGGCGAGGTCTACAGCGCCACCGAGGCCGCCAACGGCGAGCTGGGCTTCTACATCGTCAGCGATGGCGGCAAGAACCCCTACCGCATCCGGGTCCGCCCCCCCTGCCTCCCCATCTTCAGCAGCTTCCACGACCAGGTGAAGGGCTGCCTGATTGCCGACGCCGTCGCGGTGCTTGGCGCAATGAATATTATCGCGGGTGAGTTGGATCGCTAAGGCGCCAAGCACCGCGGCGGGCAAAGCCCGGCGCCGCACCTACCGCCCGGAGGGCGAGGCGCGACGCGCCGAGTGAGAATCATCGCGGGTGAGCTGGATCGCTAAGCGGGGCTACTTCCCCAGGGCCTCCAGCTGGGTCCGGTAGTCGTCCCGCAGGCGTTCCAGCATGGCGAGGAGTTGATCGCGTTCCTCCGGGCTGAGGCAGCGGTCCACCTGCTGGCTGAGGGCCTGATGGCGATCGTGCATCCGGGCCTCCAGGGCCAGGCCTTTGGCCGTGATCTGCACCCGGCTCCCCCGCCGGTCGGCCGGATTCTCGCAGCGCTTCACCAGGCCACGGGCCTCCAGGCGGTTCACGAGGCGGGGCACGTCGGCGAACCGGTAGATCATCCGGCAGCGGATGTCCTTCACCAGGTAGCCGTCCTTGCCGCCGCCCTTGAGGATGCGCAGGACGTTGAACTGCTGGTCGGAGAGGTCCTCCGGTTCGTAGAGGGCCTGGTCGAAGAGACGGGCCACGTACTCCCGGGTCAGGAGGAGCGCCAGGGCCACTTCATGGCCAGGCTCGAGGGGCTTGGTGATCTGGAGTTCTTCCTGGATGTGCATGGTCCTGCTCCTGCGAATCCAAGATTGACAGAATTTCCAAAAAAGGTGTTGCAACTTCTTAAAATCGGCCTAGACTTCATTGCATGGTGAAACACCTATTCCCTGGAGGTCACATGCGCCACCCCTTCCGTGCTCTGCTCGCGTCCCTCGCCCTGGCGGCCCTGCCCGCCCTGGCCCAGGACACCTACAAGATCGACCCCGTCCACAGCGAAGTGAGCTTCAAGGTCAGCCACCTGCTGGCCAAGGTGAGCGGCCGCTTCACGAAGTTCGAGGGGCTCATCAAGGTGGACACCGCCGACATGAGCAAGTCCAGCGTGGACGTCACCATCGACGCCACCAGCCTCACCACCGACAACGAGGCCCGGGACAAGCACCTGAAGTCCCCCGACTTCTTCGACGTGGCCAAGTTCCCCGTCATCACCTTCAAGAGCACGGCCGTGAAGGAAGTGGCCAAGGGCAAGCTGGAGATCACCGGCGACTTCACCCTGCACGGCGTGACGAAGCGCATCACCTTCCCCATCACCAACGCGGGGACCCAGCCCGGCATGGCACCCGGCACCGTGATCGCGGGCTTCATCGACGGCGCCCTCAGCCTCAACCGCAATGAGTACGGCATCAAGACCTTCCCCGGCGTCATCGGCGAGACCGTCGCCGTCAGCCTGAACGCCGAGGCCGGCAAGGTCGCCCCCGTCGCCAAGAAGTAACCGGATCATCCTGTTCGTGATGGGGGGCACCCGCTTTGGCCGGGTGCCCCCTCTGCGTTTCGGGCTAAACTGGCCGTTCATGCGAGCGCGCCCATGAATCATCCCCTGCCTCCCGACACCGCGAACGAGCCCATGGCCCCGGGCCAGCGGCTTCCGGAATCTGAGCGAAAGGAATTCAGCCCCGAGGCCCTGGCGGAGATCCAGGCCATCATGGCCAAGTTCCCCGACAAGCTCGCGGCCACGCTGCCGGCCCTGCACATCGCCCAGCGCGAGTTCGGCTTCGTGAGCCTCTCGGCCATGAAGGCCGTGGCCAAGGCCATCGGCATCCCCGAGGGCCACGTCTTCGGCGTGGCGACCTTCTACACGATGTACCAGAAGGCCCCCGTCGGTCAGTTCCACCTGCAGGTCTGCACCAACATCAGCTGCGCCCTGCGCGGCGCCGCCCAGCTGCTGGAGAAGGTCTGCGAGAAGACCGGCGCGAAGCCGGGCCAGGGCCCCAGCGCCGACGGCCTGTGGAGCGTGGAGGAGGTCGAGTGCCTCGCCGGCTGCGGAAGCGGCCCCTGCGTGCAGGTGAACCACGATGTCTACGACGAGTTCGTGGACGAGAAGAAGCTCCTCGAAGTGATGGAAGCCTGCAAGCGGGGTGACTACCGCCCCTGGGCGAAGTAGGGGGAATCCATGGCCGCCATCCGCACCAAGCCCGATCCCCAGATCTACACCTTCCCAGGCTTCGGCACCGACAAGTTCCCGAACCTGATGCTCCGCGGCGCGGGGGATCTGGACAACTGGCACCTCAAGGTCTACGAGCAGAAGCACGAGGGCTACGTGGCCATGAAGGCCGCGCTGAAGCTGGAACCCACGGCCGTCGTCGATGAGATGAAGGCCTCCGGCATCCGCGGTCGGGGCGGCGCGGGCTTCCCCTGCGGCCTGAAGTGGTCCTTCATGCCCAAGGACACGCCCGAGCGGAAGTTCACCCGCTACCTGGTCTGCAACGGCGATGAGGGCGAGCCCGGTACCTTCAAGGACCGCGCCATCCTCGAATACAACCCCCACCAGCTCATCGAGGGCATGATCATCGGCGGCTGGGCCATGCAGTGCAAGCTGGGCTTCGTCTACATCCGCGGCGAGTTCCTCTGGCTTATCGAGAAGCTCGAAGCCGCCCTCCAGCAGGCCCGCGACGCCGGCTACCTCGGCAAGAACATCATGGGCACCGGCTGGGACTACGACATCCTGGTCTACCGCGGCGCCGGCGCCTACATCTGCGGCGAGGAGACGGCCCTGCTGAACTCGCTGGAAGGCCGCCGCGGCGAGCCCCGCGTGAAGCCGCCCTTCCCGGCGGCCAAGGGCGCCTTCGGCCAGCCCACCACCGTGAACAACGTGGAGACCCTCGCGGCCGTGCCCCCCATCCTCCGCATGGGCGGCGCCGAGTACGCCAAGCTGGGTACCCCCAAGAACACGGGCACCCGCATCTTCGGCGTCAGCGGCCACGTGAAGCGTCCCGGCCTCTTCGAGCTGCCCCTGGGCACGCCCATGGACTTCGTGGTGAACGAGCTGGCGGGCGGCTCCAGCACCGGCAGGAAGATCAAGGCGATCATCCCCGGCGGCGCCAGCGCCCCCATGTTCGACGAGAAGGACTTCGACTGCCCCCTGGACTTCGACACCGTGAAGGCCCGCGGCTCCATGGCCGGCTCCGGCGGCCTCATCTGCATGGACGAGGACACCTGCATGGTGCAGGCCACGCTGCGCCTCATTCGCTTCTACGCCCACGAGAGCTGCGGCCAGTGCACGCCCTGCCGCGAAGGCTGCAACTGGATGGAGATGGTTCTTTATCGCATCGAGCACGGCGAGGGCCGCATGGAGGACTTGGACCTGCTGGCCAGCCTCACGCCCCGCATCGGCCTGCGGACCCTCTGCCCCCTGGGTGACGCCGCCTGTGGCCCCATGGACTCCGCGCTACAGAAGTTCCGCCACGAGTTCGAGCATCACATCACCCACAAGACTTGCTACGCCACAGGGTCGCGGCTGCTCTCCACGGTCGGGGCGCACTAGCTTCTTTGCCGTTCCTTGCTTCAAAACGGGCGCCGCTGGCGCCCGTTTTGAAGATGGAATAATGATCCATGCGCATCCTGCTGATCTTCCTCTTCGCTGCGTTCCTTCAGGCCCAGGACACCTTCCTGGTGAAGCCCTACCTCCAGCTGGGGGATGCGCCGAAGGTGGCCGTCAGGGAGCGCCTGGATCTGCTGTGGCATGCGGAGGATCGGGACGCCGTGTGGAACGTGGAGGTGAAGGCCGCCCGGGGCTGGAGCGTGCAGGCGGCTCCGACTTACAGGCGCCTGGACGCACCGCCCCTGCCGGCGCATCGCATCTACCGCGCCACCCTGCGGAACCTGATGCCCGGCGCCCGCGTTCCCTACCGGGTGAAGCTGAATGGCACGGTGGTGTTCGAGGCGGAGGCACGAACGCGCAGGCGAGACTCTCATCGCATGATCGTGTTCGGGGATGCGGCGGACGGATCGAAGGAACAGGCTGCCATCGCGAAGGCCGTGGCGGCCCAGCAACCCGATGCGGTCTTCATCACCGGGGACCTGGTGTATGGCCGGGGGCGTGCCGCTGAATACCGGCAGCACTTCTTCCCGATCTACAACGGCGAGGAGACCCCCCTCCTGCGCCGAGTGCCTTTCCTCGGCGTGCCCGGAAACCACGACGTTCCTTTCGCCCAGTGGCCGGATGCCTCCGCCTATTTCGCCTACTGGTCCCTCCCGCTGAACGGCCCCGCCCTGAAGCCCGGGGCGCCCAATGCGGCGCCCGTGGCGGCGGGCGTCCACGACGCGATGGTGGCGGCCGCGGGGCCGGCCTTCCCGCGCATGGCCAGCTACAGCTTCGACTACGGCCAGGTCCACTGGACGGTGCTGGACTCCAACGTCTACACGGACTGGGAGAGCCCTGTCCTGAAAGCCTGGCTGGAGGCGGACCTCAAGGCCGCCCGGGGCGCCACCTGGCGCATCGTGGCCCTGCACCATCCCCTGTTCCACAGCTCGCGCAGCCACCTGGGGGATCAGTGGATGCGCCCCATCAGCCCCATCCTCGAGAAGTACGGCGTGGACCTGGTCCTGGCGGGCCACGTCCACAACTACCAGCGCACCGCGCCTCTGCGCTTCAAGCCCACCAAGGTAGGGCCGCGCGGCAAACCCGTCGACGGCGCCTTCACCGTGGACGAGACCTTCGATGGCAGGACTGCTACCCATGCCAAGGGCATCATCCACATCGTGACGGGAGCAGGCGGCGCGGAGCTTTACGACCCCTGGCAGACCGACGCCAAGGCCAGCTGGCAGCCCTGGACCCGGGCCTTCGTCTCCGACCGGCACTCCTTCACGGTCCTGGATGTGGAAGCGAAGACCTTGAAGCTGCGCCAGCTCGATGCCGGGGGGCGCGAGCTGGATGCCATCACCCTGACGAAGTGACCCGGGGGACCTGGCGCTTGCCGGAGGCGAGCGAGTAGGCGTGGATCTTGTGGTTCTTCATCTCGAAGATCCAGGTGTCGGCCCAGATGACGTCGGTTTCGACCTTGACGGCGGCGTGGATGGTCTCCTGGACGACCTTCACGGAAATGACTTCGACCCGGAGGTTCGGATGTTTCCGGAAGGTGCCCTGGAAGAAGTCCCGGATCTTCGGCTTGGGCAGAGGCGCGCCCGAGCCGCGGAACACGGCGTCCTCGTCGAGGTGCCGCATCATCCCGTCCAGGTCCCGGCGGCCATAGGCGGTGAGGAAGGCGACGACGACCTTGGCATTCGCATCGCTGGGCGCGAGAATGGAGAGCGGCGACCGCTGGCACGCGGCCAGGAGCGCGATCACGAGGAGTGCTGTGAGCCGGGCTGCGAGCTTCATGGAGCGCTCCGCATGAAACCGAGCCCATGAGCCGGGCGGCTCATGGGCTCAGGTTCCTAACGCCCGAAGGTGATCGTGTAGGTCAGCGGCTTGGGCAGCTTGGGGCTCTTGATGGTGGCGCTCATGGTGAGGGTCCTGCCGTCGGGGCTCAGGCGGAACACGTTGGTGCGCTCGCCTTCCTCGTTCTTGAAGGTCTGGACCAGCTGCTCCTTGCCGACCTGGGCGGCCACCATGAACTTGTCCCCATCTTCCCGGGTCCAGGGGGCGGCCTTGCCGCCAGGAGGCATGTGGATCGGGGCCCGCTCATCGAACTTCACCACCACCTCCTTGTCGGAGATGGCGATCATCACCTTCTTGTAGGCGGGGTTCACCTTGGTGAGCCGCCCCCGGGCGATGGGCCGCTTGATGAAGTTCATGTCGGCCACGGTGCTGTTGATGGCGGCGGCGATGTCATCGGCCCTGGTCTGGGTCCAGGTGCCGGACAGGGAGGGTTCCTGGGCCGCCAGGGACAGGGCCGCGAGGACGGGAACGACGAACAGCCGGGCCATGCGCATGGTGCCTCCATTGGGGTGGGTTGGTGGTCCCAACCATAGCACTCCACAAGGAGAATTGGCCCCGAACGGGGCCAATTCTCCTAAGGGGCAAAGATGGGCGGGCCTACCCGATGGTCGCTACCATCACGGCCTTGATGGTGTGCATACGGTTCTCGGCCTCGTCGAAGACGACACTGTGGCGGCTGCGGAAGACCTCGTCCGTGACCTCCCGGATGTCGTGGCCCAGGGCCTTCTGCTCCTTGGCCAGCTTGGTCTCGAAGTCGTGGAAGGCCGGCAGGCAGTGCAGGAACTTCACGTCGGGGTTGCCGGTCTTCTGGATCATCTCCATGGTGACCTTGAACGGCGTGAGCAGCTTCACGCGCTGGGGGATCTGGTCCTCCTCGCCCATGCTGGCCCACACGTCCGTGTAGAGCACATCGGCGCCCTTCACGGCGGCGTCCACGTCATCGGTCACCTCGATGATGGCGCCGGTCTCTTCGGCAGCCTTGCGGGCGGCGGCCAGCACGGCCGGATCGGGGGCGAGCTCCTTCGGCCCCAGGGCCACCATGTGCATGCCGGTCTTGGCGGCGCCGTACATCAGGGCGTAGCTCATGTTGTTGCGGATGTCGCCGCAGAAGACCAGCTTCACCTTGTGCAGGGGCTTGGCCACGTGCTCCTCGATGGTGAGGAAGTCCGCGAGGATCTGCGTCGGGTGGTCCGTGTCGGTCAGGCCATTCCACACGGGCACGCCGCTGTGCTGGGCCAGGGCCTCGACGACTTCCTGCTTGTAGCCGCGGTACTCGATGCCGTCGTAGAAGCGGCCCAGCACCTTGGCGCTGTCCTCGATGGATTCCTTCTTGCCCACCTGGGAGCTGGCGGAATCCAGGAAGGTCACGTGGGCGCCTTCTTCGAGCGCGCCGACCTCGAAGGCGCAGCGGGTGCGGGTGCTGGTCTTCTCGAAGAGGAGGACGATGTTCTTGCCCTTGAGCAGATCGTTGAACACGCCCATGCGCTTCTTGGCCTTCAGGTCCCTGGACAGGTCCAGGAGGTAGCGCACCTCCAGGGGTGTGAAGTCCATCAGCGTGAGAAAGCTGCGTCCCTTGAGGTTGACGGCCATGGAGCCTCCTGAGCGAATCAAGATCCATAGGGTAGCGCCCCAGCCCAGTGACAGCGGTTCGAACGGGGCGGACCGGGAATCTGGTTTACAGACTGTCAGGATCGGGCTGGAGCACCAGCAGCAGCTGCCCCTTGGCGACCGTGTCCCCCGGGGCCACGGCCACGTCCCGGACGCAGCCGTCCGCGGGGGCGGCCAGGTGGTTCTGCATCTTCATGGCCTCCAGCACCAGGAGGCTCTGGCCCCGCCGGACCCGCGCTCCAGGTGCCACGAGGACCTCGAGGATGAGGCCGGGGATGACCGCCGCCACGCGCCCGGGGTCCGCCGGGGTGTAGGGCTTGCGGAGGGTGTACTTCCGGGTGAGGGCGGTCTCGTAGGCCCTGCCGTCCAGGGTGAGGGTGTGGCGGGGGGTCATGGGCGCTCCCTCAGAACGGCGGTACGCCGTGTTTCCGCGTGGGCCGCGGCTCGGCCTTCTGGTCGGAGATCTCCAGGGCATGCAGCAGGAAGTCGCGCGTCTGGCCGGGGGCGATGACGGCGTCCACATGCCCGTTGGCGGCGGCCACGTAGGGACTGGCGAACTTCTCGGTGTATTCCTTGACCTTCTCCCGGCGGAAGGCCTCGGGATCCGCCGCGGCGGCGATCTCGCCCTTGAAGATGATGTTGGCCGCGCCTTCGGGCCCCATGACGGCGATCTCGGCACAGGGCCAGGCGAAGACGAAGTCGGCGCCCAGGTGGCGGGAGCACATGGCGATGTAGCCGCCACCATAGGCCTTGCGGAGGATCACCGTGATCTTGGGGACCGTGGCCTCGCTGTAGGCGTAGAGCAGCTTGGCGCCGTGGCGGATGACGCCCGCGTGTTCCTGGTCCACGCCCGGCAGGTAGCCGGGCAGATCCACGAAGGTGACGAGCGGGATGTTGAAGGCGTCGCAGAACCGGATGAAGCGGGCGGCCTTGTCCGAGCTGTCCACATCCAGGACCCCGGCCAGCACCGACGGCTGGTTGGCCACCAGGCCCACGGTGCGCCCACCCATGCGGGCGAAGCCGATCACGATGTTGGGCGCCCACAGGGCCTGGACCTCCATGAAGTCCGAGCCGTCGCAGACGGCCCGCAGGATGTCGCGCACGTCGTAGGGCCGGGTGGACTCCGCCGGGATGATCCCCTCCAGGCTGGCCTCGGTGCGGGAGGACGCGGGGCCGAAGGGGTCGGCCTTCTTCCGGTTGTTCCAGGGGATGAAGGTGACCAGGCGCTTCACCTGCTCGAAGCACTCGGCCTCGCTCTCGGCGTAGAAGTGGGCATTGCCCGAGATCTCGGACTGCACCCGGGCGCCGCCCAGGTCCTCCATGGAGATCTCCTCGCCCAGCACGGTCCTGATGACCTCGGGCCCCGTGATGAACATCTTGGAGATCTTGTCCACGACGAAGACGAAGTCCGTGAGGGCCGGGGAATAGACGGCGCCACCGGCGCAGGGGCCCAGGATGATGGAGATCTGGGGGATGACCCCCGAGGCCAGCGTGTTGCGGTAGAAGATCTCGCCGTAGCCCGCCAGGGAGTTCACCCCCTCCTGGATGCGCGCGCCGCCCGAGTCGTTGATGCCGATGAGGGGGATGCCCAGCTTGATGGCGTGGTCCATGATCTTGGTGATCTTGCGGGCATGGGCCAGGCCCAGCGAGCCGCCCGCCACGGTGAAGTCCTGGGCGTAGATGGCCACCGGGTGGCCCATGATCGTGCCTGTGCCGGTGATGACCCCGTCGCCCGGCAGCTGCTTCCCGGCCATGCCGAAATCGGAGCACTTGTGCTCCACGAACAGGTCGTATTCATGGAAGGACTCGGGGTCGAGGATCGCCGTGATGCGCTCCCGGGCGAGGAGCTTCCCCTGGGCCGCCTGCTTCCTGGCCGCCTCCGGATGGGGGTCCGTGGCCCTGGCGTGCCGTGCGGCGTGGTCCTTGAGCTTCCTGGGCAGGGACATGGGCGATCCTTCATGGGGGCCAGCGCGGCATCTAGTGGAGCGGGTTCTCAAAAAGCTGACCCATGCATCATAAATGAATCCGGACGGCGGAATCTGCGGCATGGATCACGGATTCGGTGGCCCGGGGGGTCCCCCCGGCCCGGGCTTGGCCGTATAGTCAGGTCCATCCTCTCCCCCATCCGGCCTGATTCCCTCTCGGAGGCATGCATGCGGCCCTTGAAGCACCTGCTCGAAGGCAAGCGACCCCTGGTGTCCGTGGGACCCGACGACACGGTCCTCACCGCCCTCGACCTCCTGGCCCGCCACGACATCGGGGCCCTGCTGGTGCTGGAGCAGGGCCGGCTGGTGGGGATCTTCTCGGAGCGGGACTACGCCCGGAAGATCATCCTCAAGGGCAAGACGTCCAAGGACACCCTCGTGCGGGAGATCATGAGCGATCGCGTGAGCTGCGTGACCCTGGACGAGACCGTGGAGGAGTGCATGGCCCTCATGACGGGCAAGCACATCCGCCACCTGCCGGTGCTGGGGGAGGACAACGCGGTGCTGGGCATCCTCTCCATCGGCGACCTGGTAAAGGAGACGATCTCCGAGCAGAAGTTCACCATCGACCAGCTGGTGCACTACATCCAGAACTGAGCACGGTGCGGGTGCCCTGAAAAGCTGGAGACAGGATTAACAAGATTGAGAAGGATCAACAGGATGAAGGCGGTTGAATCCTGTCAATCCGGCCTTTCATCCTGTTGATCCTGTCCTGTTTATCTAGCTTTTCGTCTTGGACGCCTCGCGCCAGGCGGCGATGAGCTTGGCTTCCTGTTCGGCGCTGGGGCCCGCGAGCCTGGTCCGGCCCTTCTCCACCTTCTCCTGCGTCTTGTACCAGGCGAGGGTGTCCTTCACGGTGTCCAGGGCGGGGCGGAAGCGAAGCCCGGCCTTCACGGCGCGGTCGTTGCGCCAGGTGTGGAAGCCCTTGGTCTCGCCGGCGTAGGGGGCCCAGATGGGGAACTCGAGGTCCTTCTGCTGGGCCAGGTAGTCGGTGGGAATCCAGACCGGCTTGGCGCTGGGGTTCCCGGCCTTCTGGAAGGCCTCCACCAGGCGGCCCCAGGCCAGGCGCTTCTCGGGGCCGCAGGCGTTGAAGGTGCCCACGGTGCCCTGCTCGACCAGGTGCACCAGCCAGGCGGCCAGGTCGCGGACATCGATGATCTCCACGGGATCGGCGGGAGTCCCGGGCACGGCGAGCTCGCCGCCCTTGTCGAAGCGCACGGGCCAGTAGGTGAAGCGGCCCGTGGGATCGTCAGGCCCCACGATGTAGCCGGGCCGGATCACCGCGGTGCGGCCGGGCAGGGCCTTCTGGGCCGCCTGCTCGCAGAGGGCCTTGAGGCCGCCGTAGTTCTGGTATTCCTTCCCCATCTCCTCGACGGCGGGATCGGCCAGGGTGGCCAGGGGCGCGTCCTCGGTGCCGTTCTCGGGGTTGGGCTCCTTGTAGGCGCTGATGCTGGAGATGATGAGGTACTGCTTCACGTGCGGCGCCAGCAGGCCGGCCGAGGCGGCCACCATGCGCGGGTAGTAGGCGCTGTTGTCGATGACCGCGTCCCAGCTGCGGCCTTCCAGGGCCTTCAGTCCTTCGCCCTTCATGGGATCGCGGTCGCCGTGCAGCTTCTCCACGCCGGGGAAGAGGCCGGGCCGCGTCTTGCCGCGGTTGAACATGGTGATCTGATGCCCGTGGGCCTGCGCGATCTCGATGGTGGCGGGCCCCAGGAAGCCCGTGCCGCCCAGGATGAGGATCTTCTTCGGGGCGACCTTCCCGGTGGGCTTGGCGGACAGGTCCAGGCCCGTGGCCGCCAGGGCCGAGGCGGTGGCGGACCACTGGAGGAACTCGCGGCGGGAGACGGTCATGGAAACCTCCGGCGGGAAGGGTGGGATAGATGCATCGTGAATCGATATATACTCCTTCCATTCGCATCCGCAACATCTTTTCCGGACCACCCATGACGCCCGCCCGCCTGCTCCGCCGCCTGGTCCTGCTCGAGGAGGGGGAGGCCCCGGCGCTGCTCTGGTCGGCACTGTACTTCTTCCTGCTGCTCTTCGGCTTCTACCTGCTCCGGCCGGTGCGGGAGGCCATCGGCATCGCCCGGGGTGCCGACAAGCTGCCCTGGCTCATGACAGGCACCCTGATCGCCATGGTGCTGGCGAACCCGGCCTTCGCCGCCCTGGTGTCGAAGCTGCCGCGCAAGCGCTTCATCCCCTGGGCCTACCGCTTCTTCGCGCTCAACATGCTGGGCTTCTTCCTGGCCTTCCGGCTGCTGCCGAACCATGGCGGCGCGGGCCTGGGCTACGCCTTCTACATCTGGCTCAGCGTCTTCAACCTCTTCGTGGTGTCCGTGTTCTGGGGCCTGATGTCGGACGTGTGGTCCGAGGCCCAGGGCAAGCGGCTCTTCGGCTTCATCGCCACCGGCGGCACCCTGGGCGCCATCGCGGGCGCGGCGCTGACCGGGGCACTCACGAAGGGCTTTGGCCTGGGTGACCTCCAGGTGAAGGTGGATCCCCTCTCCCTCCTGCTGCTGTCGATGCTGACGCTGGAGCTGGCTGTGCAGTGCGTGAAGCGCCTGGCGGCGATCTTCGGCCTGGGCGATGTGGCCCATGGCGCGCGCGAACCCGGCCCCGGCCTGCTGGAGGGCCTGCGTCTCATCGCCACCTCGCGCTACCTCCAGCTCATCTGCGCCTACATGCTGCTCTTCACCATCACCAGCACCTTCCTCTACCTGCAGCAGGGCGCCATCGTGGCGCGGGTCTTCACCGGCACCGCCGCACGGACGGCGGCCTTCGCCCGCATCGACCTCTGGGTGAACGTGCTGACCCTGGCCACTCAGGTGTTCCTCACGGGCCGCATCATCACGAGGCTGGGCATCCCCTTCGTGCTCTCCATCCTGCCGGTGCTCAGCCTGGCGGGCTTCGGCGCCCTCTGGGCCTGGCCCACCTTCGGCGTGATGGCGGTCTTCCAGGTGCTGCGGCGGGGCCTGCACTACGCCGTGGACCGGCCCGCCCGGGAGATCCTCTACATCCCCCTGGGGCCCGAGGAGCGCTACAAGTCGAAGCCCTTCATCGACACCTTCGTCTACCGCGGCGGCGACCTGTTGGGCGTGTGGGCGCCCACAGCCCTGGCGGCCCTGGCCATCCCCGTGGGTCTGGCGGCGGTGGGCTGCTCGGGCCTCTGGCTGGGCAGCAGCGTGGCCCTGGGGCGGCGGGTGGCATTAAACAGGCAAGCCGAGGATGTCCGTTGACTTTTCGCCGTCTTCCCGGATGATGTCGGACATGGTTCGACTGTCTGAACAGTTCCTGAGTGCATTGCGGATGCCCGCGATGGGTACCGGCCTGTCCTGCCAGATGATGACCACCAACGGTACCATTACGCCCACGGCTTCGCGCGGCGCCTGACCTGATCCCTTCTTTCAGACCCGGCCCCGCGCACCCCGCGGGGCTTTTTGCATTGAGCCACCGGAGTCCCCATGTCATCCGCCCCCATCCGCGTCATGAAATTCGGCGGCACCAGCGTCGCCGGCGCCGCGCGCCTCCGCACCGTGGCGGACCTGGTGGCCGCGGCCCGGGCCACCCACCGCGTCTGTGTCGTGGCCTCGGCCATGGCCGGGGTGACGAACCTGCTGGTGAATGAGGGCCGCGTGCCCGACCGGGCGGCGGCGGATCGGGTCCTGGATCGCTTCCGCGAGGTCCACGCCGAGGTGGTGGAGGCCCTGGCCGGGGAACTGGGCGGTGGCGTGGCTCCCCTGCGTGCAGAGCTGGATGAGCTGGAAGCCCTGGGTCGCCGCCTGCTCCACGGCATGGCCCTGCTGGAGGAGGGGCCGCCCTCGGTGCTGGCCCAGGTGGCGAGCCTGGGCGAGCGGGCCTCCTGCGCCATCCTCGTGGCCCTGCTGGCGGCCCGGGGCCTGGAACCCCGGTACCTGGATCCGGTGGCGCATGTCCGGGTGGAGGGCGACCCCCTCCAGGCCCGGCCCTGCCTGGCCGAGACCGGGGCCCGCTTCGCCGCGGTGAAGGCGGGTGAAGGCGGCCTCTGGGTGCTGCCGGGCTTCTTCGGCGGCGACGCCCAGGGACGCATCCTGTCGCTGGGGCGCGGTGGCTCCGACCACAGCGCGGCGCTCGCCGCTGCGGCCCTGGGCGCGGACCTGCTGGAGATCTGGACCGACGTGATCGGCCTCTACAGCGCCGACCCCAAGCTGGTGCCCGAGGCCTTCCCCCTGCCCGAAGCGAGCTTCGAGGAGGCCATGGAGCTCTCCTTCTTCGGCGCCAAGGTGCTCCACCCCAAGACCATCCCCCCCGTGCGCGAGCGCGGCATTCCCGTGCGGGTGTGCAGCAGCTTCGATCCCGCCCACCCCGGCACCGTGATCCGCGAATCGGTGCCGCCGCCCCCCAGTGGTGTCCGCGGCATCTCCTTCCTCCGGGGCCTGTCGGTGGTGAACCTCACGGGGCCGGGCATGCTGGGCGTGCCGGGCATCGCGGGCCGCGTGTTCGGCGCCCTGGCGCGCAAGGGCATCTCCGTGGTGCTCATC
>Ga0255338_1004491_pt1 | contig 14371 bp, 12 predicted proteins | sample MeOH1_35cm_T4_19_FD_203715 | JGI IMG/M metagenome (GOLD analysis project Ga0255338, IMG submission 203715) | Sandy soil microbial communities from University of British Columbia, Vancouver, Canada - MeOH1_35cm_T4_195 | ecosystem: Engineered > Artificial ecosystem > Sand microcosm > Unclassified ...
CGCTGAGGTTTTTCAAATGTCATACATTGATCCTGTGGTTGTGGTTCGCCCGCTGCGCCAGCCCGGCAAGCGCAGTCGTCTGGAGCGCTGCGCCGGCATGCGGCTTGTTTTCGAGGGAGCAATGCAATAGATGTGCCATCGGATGGAAAAACGCTGTTGCGCCTGCAAGCTGCTCAATGACATTGTTTTTTTATGTGGCGCGCAAGCGCTGCTGGCCATGCGCGGACGGCTTTGCGCCTGCTTCCGGATCGGTGTCCCAGCGTCGCAGGTCCGTAGCCACTCGCCACAAGACCTGGGTTTAATCAGCGTCCTCCTAACGTGTCCGCATTCCGGAAGGGTGTATGGACACATGCCCGAATATCAAACAGTCGGGCCTTGAATAAAGACAAGATCGCTTTGCCGTCCGTAGGCGGCACGCGTGGCGGCCACTTCTCTTGGCCGGTGGCACGCCTATTGCTCTGTCTGGAGTGCCGAACGTGTTTGGGTCTTTGGCAGGAACTGCCCCCGAGGCTGATGAAGCCATTGCGCGAATGGCCAAATGGGTCCGGCCGAAACTGGGCTTGCATTAATACTTAACTTAAAAAGGTGACATCAGTGGAAGACACAAAGATCAAATCGAATGCAAAGAGCGCTGACAACGGTGCGAATGACTTTGACATCGTTATTGTCGGAGCCGGCTTTTCGGGGGTATATCAGCTCCATCATCTCCGGAAATTGGGATTTTCCGTGCGCCTGCTGGATGCAGGCGACGACCTGGGTGGGATCTGGCACTGGAACTGCTATCCAGGGGCGCGCGTCGACACGCATGTGCCGATCTATGAGTTTTCTGATGAAACCTTGTGGCGTGACTGGAACTGGTCACAGCGATTTCCTGGCTGGGAGGAGTTGAGGAAGTACTTCAATTATGTCGACAGCAAATGGAACCTCAGAAAGGATATCCAATTCAAGAGCTGGGTTACTTCCGCGCAGTTCAACGAAGAAGACAATAACTGGACATTGAGTATCAACAATGGTGAGTCGACCGTGAAGGCGCAGTTCGTCATCATGGCCACTGGTTCAAGTTCGCCCCCTTATACCCCTAAGATCGAAGGTTTGGAAAATTTCAAGGGGCCGAAACACCACACCGCGCTCTGGCCCCAGGAAGGGCTGGATTTTACCGGCAAGCGGGTCGGGGTAATCGGCACCGGCGCCAGCGGCGTGCAGGTGGTGCAGGAGGCCGCCAAGGTGGCAAAGCACCTTACGTTGTTCCAGAGAACCCCGAATACATCGCTGCCGATGAAGCAGGTTTCGTACGACGTCGAAACCCAGACTGAAATGAAAAAGAACTATCCGGCCCAGTTCGCGCGCCGCCGCGAGACCTTCGCAGGGTTCGACTTCGACCTGATCATGACCCCTGGTGCGGACCTTAGCCCTGAAGAAAGGACCAAGGTCTTTGACGATCTTTGGAACAACGGCGGTTTTTCTTTCTGGCTGGGGAATTTCCACGATGTGTTTACGAATAAGGAGGTGAACCTGGCCGCTTATGAGTATTGGCGTGACAAAGTGCGGGCTCGCATCAAGGATCCGAAGACCGCCGCGTTATTGGCGCCGACTGCGCCCTATGATCCATTCGGAACCAAGCGCTGTTCACTTGAAAACGGTTATTACGATGTCTTCAACCAGGACAATGTCACCCTGGCGGATATGCGGGCAAACCCGATCAAGCGCATCACATCGAATAGCGTCATTACCGAGGACGGACAAGAATACGAAGTCGACGTTCTGGTGCTGGCGACAGGATTTGATGCCGTGTCGGGAGCAATCACGCACATGGACATTACCGGGGTGGACGGCCTCACCATGAAAGAATATTGGAAGGATGGACTGAGAACCCATTTGGGCCTGGCATCAGCAGGCTTCCCGAACTTCTTTTATTTGTATGGACCGCAAAGCCCGACCGCGTTCTGGAATGGACCGAGTTCTGCCGAACATCAAGGTGAAGTCCTGGTTGATCTTTTAAAACACCTGCGTGATGAAGGGTATGCACGGTGCGAGTCGACCCCGGAGGCGGATCAGATCTGGACCAAACTGATTGACGACAAAGTACATACGCAGTTGTTCCCGCTCGCGAATTCCTGGTATATGGGGGCAAATATCCCTGGGAAAAAGAGGGAGAGTCTGAACTTCACCGGGGGCGTACCTTTGTACCTGCAAAAGTGCAAGGAATCCGCGGACAAAGGGTATGAGGGATTCGTGCTGTCCTGACGATTGCTGGATGAAGACACGGGAGACAACCCCCCGGGGAAGCATGGGGCCCCATGTCGGCATGCACAAGGATGTGGATTCCAAACAAAAGTTTAATGAGGATTACGAAAATGGCAAGCAAAGCATCACAGGCAATGGTCGATCTTTACAAGGGCTGGACTGCGCGGATGGCAAAGGGAGACATGGATATTCCGCAGCTGCGCGTCATGTTTGAAACTTGGGGCGACCTGACCACTGAACCGACCGCTATCGAATTCGACGAAGCCGATATCGGCGGCGTCAAATGCGTCATCGCCGTCCCCAAGGGCGTGGACCAAAGCCGGGTCCTTCTCTGCTTCCACGGTGGCGGCTATGTTTGCGGTTCGGCCGGGAGCCATCGAAAAATGTTCGCCCATATCGCCAAGGCGGTCGGCTGCAAGGCGGTAATCGTCGACTATGACAGGACGCCGGATAACATTCATCCGGGCATCCTCGCGCAGTGCGTCGCGGTCTATGCCGGACTCCTGGAAAGCGGCGTCAAGCCCGAGCATATGGCCACCATCGGCGATTCCGCCGGCGGCAATCTTGCAACGGCCACGCTGCTCTATGCCGATCTGCTCGGGTATCCGATGGCGGCGGCCAGCGTGCCGCTCTCTCCTTGGTATGACATGGAGCCGACCGGCGAAACCATGAAAACCAAAGCCGACGTGGATGCATTCGTGACGTCGGACGCCGTACGCTTCATGGCCAGCTTGTACCTGGACGGGAAAAGTCCGAAGGGTCCGCTCGCCAGCCCGCTCTATGCCGAGTTGAAAAACCTGCCGCCGACATTGATCCAGGTGGGTGAGCACGAAGCGCTGCTGGACGACAGCCGTCGTTTTTACGAAAAGGCGAAGAAGGCGGGTGTTGATATCGAGCTGCAAACCTTTCCCGAAATGCAGCACGTGTTTCAACTGATGGCGGGCAATGCGCCCGAGGCTGACCTCGCGATCGAGCAGATCGCGAAATGGCTGCGGCCGAAACTGCGAATCGCGTAACTGCGAGTCGCATAACGCAAGCTTCTACGCTACCGGCGGCGCAGGCTGCCGGTAGCGTCGCCGCAATTGGGCGGCGCGCACGCCTCAACTCTTTTAGGGAACAAATCATGATTTACGAACTTCGCGTTTACTACTGCGCCCCAGGCCGCCTTCCGGCGCTCAATCAACGCTTTGAAAACACGACACTGAAACTCTGGGAAAAATACGGCATCGAGCAGGTCGGCTTCTGGACCACGCTGGTCGGTTCCAGTAACCAGGCGCTGACCTATCTGCTCAAATGGGACAGCCTTGCAGAGCGGGAGAGGAAGTGGAATGCATTCGCCAGCGATCCGGAGTGGCTAGCCAAGCGCGCCGAATCGGAAGCGCAGCAGATCATCGTCGAGCGTGTGGAAAACCAGTTTCTGGCGCCGACCGCCTATTCGGCCCTGCGCTGATACGCGCCGAAAAGCTTGCGACCGCGCTTGCGCCGGCCGCAGGCCATCGGACTGGGATATTGAAGGCAGCCGCATCGGCTGCGGAACCTGTTCCTCGGCAGCAATTTCGCTGCCGAGGAACATGAGTCTAGATTCTCTCGATCACCGCGGCAATGCCTTGCCCGCCGCCGATGCACATCGTGATCAAACCGTAACGCTTGTTGGTGCGTATCAGCTCATATATGCACTTGATCGTGATGATCGCTCCGCTCGCGCCTAACGGATGACCAAGCGCAATTGCGCCGCCGTTCGGATTAGTGCGCGCCGGATCGAGATCGAGTCCCCTGCACACACCCAGTGATTGCGCGGCGAATGCCTCGTTCGATTCGATCACATCCATATCGTCCAGGCTCAGGCCGGCGCGCTTGAGCGCGAGCCTGACCGCCGGTATCGGGCCGGTGCCCATGATGGATGGCTCGACCCCGGCCACCGCATACGACACCAGGCGCGCCATCGGGGAGAGGCCGGCACGTCCGGCGGCGCCGGCCTCCATCAGCACGCAGGCGGCAGCGGCGTCATTCAGGCCCGATGCGTTGCCCGCGGTTACCGTACCATCCGTCTTCTTGAATGCCGGCTTGAGCCTGGCCAGCGAATCCAGCGTGGTGTCGGGCTTCGGATGTTCATCGGTATCGAATTGCACAAAGCCCTTGCGGATCTTGGTTTCGACCGGGACGATCTGCGACTTGAAGTGGCCGGCATCGATGGCGGCAATCGCGCGCCGCTGGCTCTCGGCGGCGAACGCATCCTGGTCCTGGCGCGAGATGCCATACTGCTGCGCCATGTTTTCGGCAGTGATGCCCATATGTCCCGCGCCGAACGGGTCGGACAAGGCGCCGGTCATCATGTCGATCATCGCAGTATCGCCCATACGCACGCCCCAGCGCGCCGCCGGCACCGCGTATAGCGCCCGGCTCATGGTCTCGACGCCGCCGCCGACCGCGATATCGGCATCGCCCAGCTGAATAGCATTGGCGGCCGTGACAATCGCCTGCAAGCCGGAACCGCACAGGCGGTTCAGCGTCAGCGCGACCGATTCCTTCGCCATGCCGGCATTGATGCCGGCTACGCGCGATACATACACGTCGCGTGGTTCGCAGTGAAGCACATTGCCGAACACGATTTGCTGCGCCTGTGCCGGATCGACCTGCGCGCGAGCGATGGCTTCCCTGACGACATGCGCGCCAAGCTCGCATGCCGAAAAGTCTTTCAGCATGCCGCCGTAAGAGCCAATTGCGGTGCGCGCCGCACCGACGAAAACTACATCCCTCGAATTCATGATTCAACTCCTCAGTTAGTGAAATTACCGGCTCCTGGTTTCGCCTCGCCAAAATATTGGTGACGAGCCTGCTGTGGCCGATGCCGTAATTTTCAGCAAGTCTGAAAAAGACTGCTCAATATCGCGTGCAGGAGCGCAAGCCTGCAAGATTCGGGCAAGCTGTATTTCAAATGGTGCTGCCGTTTCGGTACAGACAGCTGGTCCGGTATGACGACGATCGCTGCCCATGGTGCCACCTTCACCCATGCCCGGCCGCGCTGCCTTGCGCCGGCGCGCTGCCGCTTTTGGCGAGTGCATCATCGCGTCCCGGCGACGGCCAAGGCGCGAATGGGAAGCGCTGAAAAAGTCGGGCACGATCCGGCAGCGATGTCCGTTTTCCGGAAAACGTATGGTCAGATGGCCGGATTTCAGACAGCACTGGCGTGCGGAACTGTCGCGATGAATGCGCAGCGAGCACCAAAGCATGGCCATGCCGCGCGTGGCATGCACGCGGCTCGTTCTTTTCACCCGGTGGCACACCTATTGCGTTGGGTTGTTGCGAAAAGGGAGTGAATATGCCAGTCAAGATCAACACCGGAGAATCCATCGGGTACGCATACCCTCTACTAATCAAGCAACTGCTGCATACACCATTGAACACCGCGGCAAACCAGGAAATCGTCTACCGCGACCGCAAGCGCTATACCTATCGCATCTTCCAAGAAAGAATCGGACGGCTTGCCAATTTACTCGGTGAGCTTGGTGTGGAACAAGGGAGCACGGTTGCCGTCATGGACTGGGACAGTCACCGCTACCTGGAGTGCTATTTCGCGGTACCCATGATGGGAGCGATTCTGCAGACCGTCAATGTGCGCCTGGCGCCGGAGCAGATGCTCTATACCCTGAACCACGCCAAAGCAGAAGTGCTCATTGTCAACAGCGAGTTTCTCCCGATGGTGGAAGGAATGCGCGACAAGCTTGATTCTGTCAAGGCAGTGGTCCTCATTCATGACGATGCATCTTTTCCAACCAGCCAGGTCGCGTTCGCGGGCGAATACGAAGCCCTGCTCGAACGGGCCTCTCTAAGCTACGAATTTCAGGATTTCGACGAGAACGCAGTCGCGACGACCTTCTACACTACGGGCACGACGGGGCTGCCGAAAGGCGTGTGCTTTACGCATCGCCAAATAGTGCTGCACACCTTGGCCGCTCTCGGTGCATTGGCAAGTGCCGCTGACGGCCAATGTTTCCGGCAAGGGGATGTCTACATGCCCATCACGCCGATGTTCCATGTGCACGCCTGGGGTATTCCGTATGTCGCCACCTTGCTCGGTGTGAAGCAGGTGTATCCGGGCCGTTACGATCCTGACCGTCTTCTGGAATTGAAGCGACGCGAGGGTGTTACCTATTCCCATTGCGTACCGACCATCCTGCAAATGCTGCTGGCGGCGCCCGCCGCAAACAGCGTCGATCTGTCCGACTGGAAAATGACAATTGGGGGCGCAGCGCTGCCGAAGGGCTTGCTAATGGAAGCCCTTGGCCGCGGGATCGATGTCTTCGCCGGCTACGGAATGTCGGAAACCTGCCCGATTCTCACTCTGACGCGCATCAAGGCGGAAATGATCAACGCATCGGACGAAGAGCAGCTACGCATCCGCTGCAAGACAGGCCTGCCTATTCCATTGGTTGATCTGCGCATCGTGGACGAGGCGATGAACGATGTGCCGCATGATGGTAACGCGGTCGGTGAGCTTGTTGTCCGTACGCCTTGGCTTTCTCAGTTCTATGTGGGCGACGAAGCGGCCTCTAAAGAATTATGGCGCGGCGGTTATCTTCATACGCAGGATATTGCCAGTATCGATCCAGAAGGCTATGTCCAGATAACCGACCGCTTGAAGGATGTCATCAAGACGGGTGGGGAATGGGTTTCGTCCCTGGCGATTGAAGACATCATTTCACAACATCCCGATGTCGCCGAATCGGCCGTTCTAGGATTCCCGGATGAACGCTGGGGGGAGCGGCCAGTTGCGTTCGTGGTGTTACACCCCAATGCTGATCACAGATTATCGAAACAGACTATCAAGGCGCATGTCAGCAAATTCGCCGCTATCGGCGCAATTTCAAGGTACGCGGTACCTGAACGCATCATCCTGGTCGACGCCCTGGAAAAGACCAGCGTCGGGAAGACGAACAAGAAGGCAATGCGGGAGAAATTTTCACCGCATGTTGGCGTTGCTCGCTGAACGGCTCCTGCTCCAATTAGCTCATGGATAGCGGTGTCCGTTTTCCGGAAAAATTCATGGACAAATGGTCGGAAATCAAACAATCGGTCCATGCCCGAACCTGTCTGCATGAGTGCACCGGACCGGAAAATTCCTTCTCTTCCAGTGTGTTGCAGGGGTGGCAGCCATTCTTGTATTTGGTGGCACACCTATTGCTCTATAGATCGTAATGCCGGCAGCGGGTGCTATACACGGATCGAGTGATGGCATGACTCTGGAGTGCCATTCACAAACCCTTCGCCAATTTCCATACGTGATTGACAGGGGACCACCATCGACCGGAGGAAAAGGTATGTCATCTAGAAAATTGCAACAGCAGTCACTAGGAGCATTACAGATGACATTGATTTGCAACCGAAATATATAAACAAAAGGACTTGGAAAATGATTAGCAAAGAGGCGCAGGAAATTGGCAGGTTTTACGGTGGATGGAGCAAGCAGCTGGCAGCCGGCATGACCCTCTCGGCCATGCGAAAACTGTTTAATACATGGGGTGATCTGGCCGCTGAGCCGGAAGGCGTAGAGTTCAGCGATCTGACAGTTGCCGGAATTGAATGCGTCAGGGCGATTCCTAAAGGCGCAGAGGATGAGAAAAAAATACTCCTCTGTTTCCATGGCGGGGGCTTCATTCTTTGCTCCGCCGAGAGTCATCGGAAACTATACGGCCATATTGCCAAGGCGCTAGGTTGTAAAGCCTTGATCGTTGACTACTCGCTGGCGCCGAAAAATGCCCATCCGGGAATTGTCATGGAAGCCCTGGACGTCTATGCGGGGTTACTGGAGCTGGGCTATAAACCAGAGCATATCGCTACCATCGGCGACTCGGGAGGCGGAAACCTCAGTGCCGCGGTCGTGCTGTATGCCGCGCAAATGGGATATCCACTGCCTGCCGCTTGTGTGGGGCTCTCGCCCTGGTATGACATGGAATGCACCGGCGAGACCCTGACCACCAATGCGGACAAGGACGGGCTGATTACCAAGCCAGTCTTATTGCAAATGGCAGGGATGTTCTTGGGCGGCAAAAGCCCTACAGGACCGTTGGCCAATCCTCTGCATGCGGATTTGAAAAATTTCCCTCCAACATTGATTCAGGTAGGGGGGTATGAAGCCCTGCTGGATGACAGCCGCAGATTTTACGACAAGGCGAAGAAGGAAGGGGTCGATATCGAGTTACAGGTATTTCCGGAGATGCAGCATATCTTCCATGGCATGGCTGGCAAAGCGCCGGAGGCCGATGATGCAATCGCCAAAATCGCACAGTGGCTGCGGCCCAGGCTAGGGCTCGCATAAATCGCGGGCACGCGCATTGGACCGCCGGTTTCACGCACGATGCGCGCCGTCGATCGGTCGCCGAACCGAATTCCAGCGAGGCGCGCATTTCCTTTGTTTCTGCTGCGAGACTTGATGTCCACGGACATGAGCGGAGCCCAATCGACCAAGTGTCGAAGATTCGAAATATAACTAGGAGAACCTAAGTGGATTTTTCAACATATAAAACAATCACCTTTGAACGTGCCGCCCGGATTCTGACTGTCACCTTGAACAGGCCGGACAAATTGAACGCGGTCGACGAAGAAATGCATGAAGAGTTGTCACGGCTGTTTACCGACTGCTCGCAGGATCCGGATTCCGACGTCATCATTCTCACAGGTGCAGGCAGGGCCTTTTGTTCGGGCGGCGATATCGACTGGATGCAAAAAATGATCGATGACCCGCGCAACTTTGAGCGCACAGCGCGTGAAGCCAAGCAGATCATATTTTCAATGCTCGACTGTGAAAAGCCGATCATCGCCAAGTTGAATGGGCATGCAACAGGCCTTGGCGCCACGATCGCACTTTTCTGTGACGTCATTTTTGCGGCGGAGAAAACCAGGATCGGCGATCCGCACGTGTCGGTCGGATTCGTTGCCGGCGACGGCGGCGCGGTCATCTGGCCGCAACTGATCGGTTATGCAAAGGCCAAGGAGTACCTGATGTCAGGCGACCTCATCCCGGCGGCGGAAGCCGAAAAAATGGGATTGATCAATCACGTCGTGGCGGCCGAACAGCTTGACGAGACCGTGTCCGCATTCGCGCGGCGCCTGTCGACAGGCGCGATCAAGGCGATCCGGTGGACCAAGATGTCAGTCAACATCGGGCTCAAACAATTGGCGCATTCAATCATGGATGCCTGTATTGCCTACGAGGCCTTATCGAATGTCACCCAGGATCACCAGGAGGCAGTAAACGCCTTCCGGGAAAAACGGCAACCGGTTTTTTCAGGTCGCTGAGCGGGACAAAAACAGAATATCAGAAGAGGGACAAGCAATGGATTTTACGGAACAGGATCATATCAGGCAGCTTCGCGAAACATTGCGGCGTTTTGTGGAAAAGGAAATGCCGCGCAGCATGGCCGCCAAATGGGATAAGGATAATCACTTCCCGCGCGACGTTTTCCGCAAGCTCACGCAACTCGGCGTGATGGGATTGACCGTTCCCGAAGAGTACGGCGGTGCTGGCCGAGACATCGTTGCAACGATGATCGTGATCGAAGAGCTGTCAAAACGCAGCCTGGCAGTGTCGGTCCCGTACATCATGGCGGCCTGCTACGCCGGCATGAACCTGGTCGAATGCGCTACCGAGGAGCAAAAACAAGAGTTTCTGCCCAGGGTGGTGGACGGTTCTCTCATTTTTGCCTACGGCTGGACCGAACCCGACGTCGGCGCGGACCTGGCGAGTGTCAAGACCCGGGCCGTCAGAAGCGGCGACAAGCTGGTGATTTCCGGGGCCAAGCGGTTTTGCTCCGGCGCCGCCATGTGCGATTACATTTATGCGCTAGTCAGGACCGGCGACGAGCAGGACCGCTACAAGAATCTGTCGATGGTATTGATTCCGCCGGACGCGAAAGGCGTCACCATCACGCCTATCGACGCAATGGGGATGAAGGGAGCCGCCACCACCGACGTCTCTTTTGATTCCGTGGAAGTGCCGGTCACGAATCTGATGGGGGGGGAAGCCGGCTGGAACAACGGCTGGTCGATGATCATGGGATCCGGTTTGGACGTCGAAAAACTCGAGGTGGCGGCAATTGCTGTCGGCATCGCCCAGGCGGCTCTCGAAGATGCCTGGGCCTATGCGGAGGAACGGGTCCAGTTCGGGAAGAAAATTGCTTCCTACCAGTCCATCCAGCACAAGCTCGCCGACATGAAAACCCAGGTGCACGCTGCGCGCCTCATGACTTATCACGCCGCCTGGCTCGCTGATCAACACTTGCCCTGTGCGGCTGAGACGTCGATGTCCAAGCTATTCGCAACCGAAACCGCAAAATCGGTTGCGCTCGAATGCCAGACGATTCTGGGCGCCTATGGTTATGTCAAGGACTTCGATACGGAACGCTATGTGCGGGACGCGCTGTTAATGCCTATCATAGGAGGCTCATCAGCGATCCAGCGCAACAACATCTTCAAATGGTCGAAACCGTAAGCGCGCCGGGCGGCAGGAAGCAGGACCGCCTGGCAGCCGGATTACTCGTCAGTAAGGTCGAGAAAACAGGAAGTCGAAATGCGTAAAGACATCAGCGGCTGGAATACACGTCTGACCGACGAAATGGTCGAACGCTATACCAGGGAAGGGGGATGGAAGAATGCGACTCTTGCCGAGAGCGCGATCGAACGCGCAAAGCGCCATCGCGGACGGGTTGATGTTGAAGAGGGCCATCGAAAATCCGGCTTTTTCGAGCTGCTCGCCACTGCCAAAAGACTGGCGGACGCGCTGGCGAAGATGGGATTGAAGCCGGGTGATGTCATCAGCTTCCAGTTGCCGAACTGGACCGAGACGATGAGCATCAATCTGGCAGCCTGCCTTGGCGGCTACATCTGCAACCCGATCGTGCCCATCTATCGGGACGCGGAAGTGCACTTCATACTTCGCGACGCCCGCAGCAAGGTGCTTTTCATTCCCGAGTCATTCCGCAACTTCGACTACATCGCAATGGCAAGGCGGCTGCGTCCCCAGTTGCCTGACCTGATCGACGTGGTGGTCTTGCGCGGCGCCGAGCATGAGTATCGTGCCTTTGACGAGATGCTTGCCTGCGGCGCAGAGACCTACAATACAGCAATCCCAGACGCCAACTCGGTCAAGTTGCTGCTCTATACCTCCGGAACCACGGGCAACCCAAAAGGGGTGCTGCATAGCCACAATACCCTGATGGCCGAACTTGCTGCCGTCGTCGGCTATTGGAACGTAAGCCAGGACGATGTCATCCTCATGCCTTCACCGGTAACCCATATCACGGGTTACCTGTACGGGCTGGAACTGGGTTTCGTGACCGGCGCCAAAGTTGTGCTGATGGAGCGTTGGGATGCCGGCGAGGCGGTCGACCTGGTGCAACAGCACGGCGTCACCCTCAGTATCGGCGCCACGCCATTTCTGGCGGAACTCGTCACCGAAACGGAGCGCCGCCAAGTCACGCTGCCCAGCATGCGGCTGTTCGGTTGCGGCGGTGCGCCGGTTGCGCCTGAACTCATTCGACGGGCCAACACGCTATTGCCAAATTGCGTCGTATCGCGGATTTTCGGCTCCAGCGAGGCGCCCACTGTCACGCTTGGGGTGAATTCGCGCGACGAACAGGATTTTGGCGCAGCGACGGATGGACGGATCGTGAATCACGAAGTGCGTATTATCGAAGCGGCCACCGGCGCGCCTTTGCCGGAAGGCGCAGAGGGAGAGATTGTCACGCGGGGGCCGGAAGTGATGCTCGGCTATACGGATTGGGCAGAGACGCTGAAGGCCTTTGATAGCGACGGATATTTTCACACCGGGGACAGCGGATACCGCAGCCATGGAGACTTCATTACCATTAGCGGCAGGATCAAGGACCTGATCATCCGGGGCGGTGAGAACCTGAGCCCGAAAGACATAGAAGACGCACTCCACCTGCATCCCGCGGTACGGGATGTGGCGGTGGTCGGCATGCCGCATGATCGCCTCGGAGAGACGCCTTGCGCCTTTGTCGAGCTGATGACGGGCCATTCGCTGGATTTGGCGGAAGTCACCCGTTTTTTGGAAAGCGCTCGTATCGCGCGTCAAAAATTTCCGGAGAAAGTCGTGATTGTGGATGAGCTTCCGCGCACGGCTTCAGGAAAGATACGAAAGCAAATCCTGCGCTCTCAGGCGAAGGAAATTTTCGCCGGGGGCGAGTGAACTGTTTCTGATTCGCCGCTTCGACATTACCCAACGCTGCCGACTCCTGCGCAAACTCCATTGCGCTCCCCGTGTCCGTCCCGGATGAATAAAGCGTCTGCCTGGGATGGATGCTTTTCCAATGCCTGCGTTACCCCAATTAGCTGCTTTTGAGCCAGGTCGAAACCCGATCTCCATGTTCCTATGCCCGATCCGACGCGCCCGACAACCATCCACTAACAGTGATGTCGTATCCGTCCGGCCATCCTTTCAATTACCCACAATTTTCTGATGAGAGAACCCTGTTTGTCAGCCAGTTGACCGAGCCGTCCGTTGTTGTGCGAACAACGAGATCAGGACGGGTGGGCATTAGATGCGGGCGGTGAAATACAGGACGACCAGACATGGGTAGACAACGAACTGTCGGGCTGCAAGTTCAAGGATGCGCGATTGGGCAAGAGGTTGACCGAGCTGATGCGGCGGATGTCTGGCACAGCTGGGGCAAGCATTCCACTGGCATGCCAGGATTGGGCGAACACGAAAGCGGCGTACCGGTTCTTCTCCAATGACCGAGTCGATGAACAGGCGATATTGGCCGGACATTTCGAATCAACGCGCGAGCGAGTGCACGCGAGCGCGGGGCCCCTGCTGATCCTGCAGGACACGACGGAATTCTCATACAAGCGAGATGCACCTGAGCAGATCGGCTTTACCGGTGAGACGATCAGCCGGAAAAACAAGGCGGGGCGGCTGACAAAGCACACCGTGTGCGGGATGCTGATGCACTCGAGCCTGGCTGTGACAAGTGACGGGCTGCCGCTTGGCCTGTGCGCGATCAAATTCTGGAGCCGCAAAAAGTTCAAGGGCACCAATGCGCTGAAGAAAAAAATCAATCCGACTCGTATGCCCATTGAGGAAAAGGAGAGCTATCGCTGGCTGTAGAACCTGAGGCAATCCACAGCATTGCTTGGGCAGCCCGAGCGCAGTGTTCATTAGGCGACCGTGAAAGCGACATCTACGAGCTGTTCTGCGCGGCGCAGGAACTGGGGACCAACTTCCTGGTGAGAACTTGCGTGGATCGACTGGTGGGCGATGGCGGCCATACGATTGCCGATGAAATGTAGGAGGTTCGGGTTCAAGGGTTGCACCGCGTTGAATTCAGGGACAAAAGGGGCGCCATGTGCGAGGCTGTCCTTGAATTGAAGTACCGCCGCATCCGGGTGCTGCCGCCCATTGGCAAGCAAAAGCACTATCCCAAGTTGGTGCTGGCGGTACTGCATGCGCAAGAGCGGGATGCGCCGCCGGATAGGGAACCACTGGACTGGAAGCTCATCACCAACTTGCCGGTGTGCTCGCGCGATGATGCCATCGAGAAACTCCACTGGTATGCCATGCGGTGGAAGATCGAGACCTTCCACAAGATTCTGAAGTCCGGCTGCAAGGCCGAGGAATCCAAGTTGCGCACAGCCGAGCGGCTGGTCAATCTGATCTCGGTGTATTGCATCTTGAGCTGGCGAATCTTCTGGATGACGATGATCAATCGAGTCTGCCCCGATGGGCCGCCGACGTTGGCGTTGACGAAGACGGAAATCACCACGCTGGAGCGATTGATGACGGGTACGCCCGCGTCTTCACGCAAAACGGTGTCCTACTACTTGACCCGCATCGCCAGACTCGGCGGCTACCTCGCGCGCAAAGGAACGCCTTGCCGATATCGTGCTTGGCCTGAGCATCGCCAAGAAAATTGTGGGTAATTGAAAGGTTTGCCGGATGCATACGTGATGTCCGCTTTCCGGAAACATTCATGGACAGATTGTTGCCGCCGACCGAAAACTGACCCACTTTAGGCCACTGTGCCGACTCAAAACTGACCCAGGTGTTTTACTTGCCTTGCCTAAATTTTGGGCAGGGGACAAACGAGGTGATCACCATGGAAATGTT
>Ga0255338_1004492_pt1 | contig 14370 bp, 9 predicted proteins | sample MeOH1_35cm_T4_19_FD_203715 | JGI IMG/M metagenome (GOLD analysis project Ga0255338, IMG submission 203715) | Sandy soil microbial communities from University of British Columbia, Vancouver, Canada - MeOH1_35cm_T4_195 | ecosystem: Engineered > Artificial ecosystem > Sand microcosm > Unclassified ...
TTCATGAAAACTCTCTCCCGAATTGGTGGACTTGCCCCAGGAAAACAAACCCGACTCAAGTCTAAGCGCAGTGCCTGGCTTTGTAACGCATCGTCGGCCTTACCTGCCCGTCCGACGCCAGCTAACCGCTCCGTACGAAACACTTCCCCCGTTCCGCTTGGCGCACTGCATTCGTCACATCGACTGCATCAGTGCATGGGTCACTACCCACTAAGCAGAAAGCTTGCCATCTCGCCAAAAGCCCCTGATATCAAGCGCTTGCCTGCAATGGAGTGCTACTGCGCTCGATTGCTCGATGCGTAACGCACAACAACAGTGCGACGCCGTCCGTCCGCATGCGCGAAAAGCGTGCATCCCTGCGGTCGGGATTGACTATAGACACTGCGTGATACACTGCCCGCCATTGTTTTCAGGACATTTCCCATGCTCGCGCCCAAAGACTTCCTCGACGCCCTGACCGGCACCGCCTCCCGCCTCTTCAGCGGCGACACCCCACTGCCGAAAAGCGAAATCGAAAGCCAGTTCAAGGCGTTGTTGCAGAGCGGCTTCAGCAAACTGGACCTGGTGAGCCGGGAAGAGTTTGATAGCCAGATGGTCGTGCTGGCACGGACTCGGGCACGCCTGGAAAGCCTGGAAGCGAAGGTTGCCGAGCTGGAAGCGAAGCTCAATCCCCCAACCGAGTAACCCCGCAAATCCCACTTTGAAGCCCGATCCCATGTGGGAGCGGGCTTGCTCGCGAATAAGGTCGGAACGACCTTCAGATTTACCTGTAGGAAACGGTGCCAGGGGCGATCTCAAGCCCTCAAAAATCCCGGCACCTTCCTACAACAAAACCACCGCCGTCCGATTGCGCCGCAATGCACCGGTTTCTAAGCTCACCTTCTGCTGAATGTTCAGCACCGGGTTTGGCGACCTGGAAGCTTAAGGAGCATGACGACCATCGACGCAGTCATGGCGGTTGTGCGTGGGAGGCCTTCGGGTCTGCCGGGTTCCTTTTGCTCCGGTTCGCCAACCCGCGTACAACTGCCACCCAATTGTTTGGCGACGATTGCGGGCAGCCCTTTTAGCAAGAGGAGCTGTATCAATGAATAGCGATAATGCCTATCTGATCCCCCACGTCTTCACCCGCCACAAACTCCACCTCCACGCCCTCCTCCTCGAAAACCAACCCTGGTTCAGCGCCCGCGACCTCGGCCGTTTCCTGCGCCTCCACCTCGACGACCGCGCCGTCCGCAAACTCGACCCCGACCAACGCCAGTCCGCGCAAATGCTTATCCACGGCAGCATCGAAAACACGCTATTGATCAGCGAATCCGGCATCTACGCACTACTGATCTACCACTACTGCCCCGAATACCGGGCCCTGCGCGAATGGCTGACCCACGACGTAGTGCCTGCCCTAAGAGACGCGGAACACCTCACCCCAACCGAACGCCCGATCCTGAGCCTGCTGAACTGGCCGGAAATGTCGCTGAGTCTGCTGCACTGGAATAACCAGCCGTGGATTCGACTGCAGGATGTTCCGCACGTTCTACCTGATCAGGAGTCTTCAAGGTCTGCTATCAGTGCGCCTTGGTGGAAAAGAGCCGCGAAAATGCTTCACGCATTCTGAATAAAAAACCCCACGCTTTTTGCGTGGGGTTCGGTAAATCCAAGACAACAATCAGGCGCAGTGTGCAAGCCGCTCGACCTGATCCCGAATCGCGGCCCCTCGCTCAATCTCGGCTTTACGCAAATCGTAGGTCGATTGAAGGTTGAGCCAAAATTCCGGGGTCGTATCCAGACAAATAGATAGCCGTAGAGCCATATCAGCACTGACACCCCGACGCTGAAGCACAATATCGTTGACCGTAGGTGTCGACACGTTCAACGCTCTGGCCAGAGCGGCAGCCGTCAGGCTCAAAGGCTCCAGGTATTCCTCTTTGAGGATCTCGCCAGGGTGCACCGGGCGCATACCATTTTTAGTCATTACTCACCTCAGTGATAATCGACGATTTCTACATTCTCCGGCCCGTTGCAGCCCCAGACAAAGCAAATTCGCCATTGAGCGTTGATGCGGATGCTGTGCTGACCTTTTCGATTTCCCTCCAACGCCTCCAGGCGATTACCCGGCGGAGATCGAAGGTCTTTCAGCACGACAGCATCATCAAGCATCGTCAGCTTTCGTTCCGCGACACTCAGAATGGCTGACCACAAACGGGTCTTACCGTTGCAAAACAGGTACTCGGTCTCAGAACACTTAAAGCTAACGATCATAATTTAAAGCTTAACGTTATGCATTAACCTTGAGTGTATAAGGCAAATTCATGAATGCAAACTCGCTGCTATGAGTATTTCCCCCCTCTTTCAAAACTCTAGGAAAAGGACTACCCACGCCCTTCAGAAGGCCCCAAAAACCGAGCTTGGTCCTACAAAAATATGGGTCCATTCTGATTGCATCAAAACTGTCTTCGGCGCTTGAGTTGACTGGCCCAACAACTAAACCATCAATCAAAGGCAGGTCGCTGTGAAGCCCAAAAAACGGCAAGCAAAACTGTTACTCATCGCTGAGCTTCATGCCGAGGCGCTCCGTTTAGCCGGGAACGTTTCTGCCAGCCAACATCGTTTTTTTAAAGTGGCAGCAATGTATGGCAAAGAGCTCGAACCTGATGGCTGGCTTGCAGGCACGAGTCGGACCAGGCTCCCCGAATAAACCGCCCAAGTGGCGGTTTTTTTCGCATCCAAAGCAGCGCAATAAAGCTCGCAACATCCTGCGAAAGTTTCGCGGCTCAGCCGCCGCACCAAATCATCACCTCCCGACTACCCTTAAAAAACCCGCAGGAAGCGGCCCCCGTAAAGCTCAAGGAACGACCATGTCCCTCTCCATCGTCCACAGCCGCGCCCAAATCGGCGTGGATGCGCCCGCCGTCACCGTCGAAGTCCACCTGGCCAACGGCCTGCCATCGCTGACCATGGTCGGTCTGCCCGAAGCGGCGGTGAAGGAAAGCAAGGACCGGGTGCGCAGTGCGATCATCAACTCTGGCCTGCAATTCCCGGCGCGGCGCATCACGTTGAATCTCGCGCCCGCCGACCTGCCAAAAGACGGCGGACGATTCGATCTGGCGATTGCCCTGGGGATTCTGTCCGCCAGCGTGCAGGTGCCAACGCTGACACTGGATGATGTGGAATGTCTGGGAGAATTGGCGCTGTCAGGCGCGGTACGTGCCGTGCGGGGCGTGTTGCCGGCCGCACTGGCAGCGCGCAAGGCCGGACGCTCGCTGATGGTGCCGCGGGCGAATGCCGAGGAGGCGTGCCTGGCGTCGGGGCTGAAAGTGATCGCGGTGGATCATTTGCTGGAAGCGGTCGCGCACTTCAATGGGCACACACCGGTCGAGCCTTACGTGTCCAACGGTTTGCTTTACGCCAGTAAACCCTATCCAGACTTGAACGAAGTACAGGGCCAACTTTCAGCCAAGCGCGCATTGCTGATCGCGGCGGCGGGCGCTCATAACCTGCTGTTCAGCGGACCACCTGGCACCGGGAAAACCCTTCTGGCGAGTCGTTTGCCGGGACTGCTTCCCCCCCTGGCCGAACATGAAGCGCTGGAAGTCGCCGCCATTCAGTCCGTCACCAGTTGCGTGCCCTTGAGCCACTGGCCGCAAAGGCCCTTCCGCCAACCCCATCACTCGGCCTCCGGCCCGGCGCTGGTGGGTGGCGGCTCGAAACCGCAACCCGGCGAAATCACCCTCGCCCACCATGGCGTTCTATTCCTCGACGAACTGCCGGAGTTCGACCGCAAGGTACTGGAGGTTTTGCGAGAACCGCTGGAGTCCGGGCACATCGTGATTTCCCGCGCCAAGGATCGCGTGAGGTTTCCGGCCCGTTTTCAATTGGTGGCGGCGATGAACCCGTGCCCCTGTGGATATCTTGGCGAGCCCAGCGGCAAATGCAGCTGCACACCGGACATGGTCCAGCGCTACCGCAACAAACTGTCGGGGCCACTGCTGGACCGCATCGACCTGCACCTGACCGTCGCCCGGGAAGCCACGGCGTTGAATCCTGCGCTTAAACCGGGTGATGACACCGCCACTGCCGCGCGGCTGGTCGCCGACGCCAGAGAGCGGCAACACAAACGCCAAGGCTGCGCGAACGCTTTCCTTGATCTGCCGGGCCTGCGCAAACACTGCACGTTATCCACAATCGACGAAACCTGGCTGGAAACAGCGTGCGAACGACTGACCCTGTCATTGAGGTCTGCGCATCGATTGCTCAAGGTCGCTCGAACCCTCGCAGACCTTGAGCAGGTCGATGGCATCACCCGTGGTCATCTGGCTGAAGCGCTGCAGTACCGGCCAACCTCCAGCTGATGAAATCACTCCTTCGTCAGATCCACCAACGGCGTCTGCCGAACCTCGGTTTCCCGCCCGTCCTGAATGTCACTCACCCGCTTCAGCGCCTGGTCCACAGCGCCCTTGTCCGCCAACAAGCTGTAACTGATCTGAAACTGCTTGTGCTCCTTCGGCGCAATCGTCGGCACCAGCCCCAGCGGCCGCTGATAGCGCCGGTTATAGGAAAAGCTGGTCCCCGGCTCGAGACCGGTGACATAGCCCTGGCCTTGGGTATCGGTGTTTTTCCACAGCGAAAACACGGGCAGCGTTTGAGTGTTAAAGCCGACCGAAACGCCCAGGCTACCTGCTTTGTTATGCAACACCGTCAACGTGTCCCCCTTGGCGTCGCCATACGGCACCACGTTGTAAACCGTTTCGTCGTAGTCCTTGGTCGGCGCGCGGTAAGTCTGCCAGTCCGGCAGATCGCCTTTGGCTTTGTCGTTGAACGGCGACACCTGCTTGACCGGTGCAACGAAACGCGCGCCCTGCTCCAGGAATGGCGTGCTGAAGTTACTGTGGTACAGCGCCTGATATTCCTTCGGATAGTCGCCATTGTTGATCAGGGTATCGTTGAGAGCGAACGCTGCGCTGCCGGGCTCGGTGACCAGCTCGGTGATCACCGAGAAGTCGACTTTCTTGAAGGCCTGTTCCTTCAATTCGCCGCGCAGGCTGATGGCATAAGGCGGTTTTTCGTCGATGTGCAGCGTGACTGTGCTGGCCGGAATGTTGGCAGCACGGCCATGCAAGGTCAGCAGTTCGCCGTTATCGACGCCAGGGTGGCCGACCCATTCGTAGCCGCAACGGGTGACCAGCTCATTGAAACCTTCGAGCCAGCCGAGTCCGCCGCGACCGTTAAGCTCAATGAAGGACGGATTGACCACATCCTTGACCGGCGAATCCCAGCCCATGCGCACATTGCCGACCGATGCCTGCAAAACGTTCATCCCGCGAGTCGGCACCACCGAGAGTTTCATTGTGCCGTTATCGATGTCGACGATGCTGACACCCTCCTGCCGACCACCGTGCAAGGTGCGCAAGGTCACGGAGAAAGGTTTGTCGGTTTTCACGCCGAGTTGCTGGCTGGTGATCTGCCAGTTCTGCGCCGCCTTGTCGGTGTCGAGCAGCACGTAATCCCAAGCCATGGCGTGGGAGGCAGCAGTGAGGACGCCGAGAGTCACGACGAATTTGAGCGGGGTCATGGGGTAAGCCTTTCTTGGAGTTGTGCATTTTTTATAGCGCTGATGAAACGATTCAGCAAGATTAAAAATGCACTCACCCGAGCGTTCGTCGGCCAATACACATTGACCTCAAGCAACACCCGCTCTCTTACGCTAATCTCATGCGGTTTTGGCTGGCCGCCAGATTGACGGCGACATCATTATGACATTAAGGTCACCAGCTAATTGCAGGAGCAAGCACGGGCATTTCCGCCCGTCATTTGCGCGAAGAATCATATGGAGTTTGGATGCGCGGGGCACTATTACGCAGCGGTAAGAGCGGGTCATTCACAGCCCTGGGCGAAACAGGTCAACCGGTCTACCGGGCGGCTCTGCAATTGCGCGAAGCGATTCGCCGCAAGAACCCCGAGATGGTCGATCACCTGGCCATTCCTCAAAGCGATGAACTCGGTAATCAGATCGATTGGTACAGCGGCCTCGACGGCGATGTGATCCCGTGGAGCAGTGCGACCGAAGAAGAACGCGCTCCTGCCCGCCGCCAACTTGAAGCGCTGAAAACCGCGCTCGAGGAATTGAGCCAGCGTTTCCTGGGCACTGAATCCGGCGAACAGCAGCAAGGCGACAAAGCCGTGTTCGGCAAGCTGCTCAAGCGCGTGATTCATTTCCCCGATGAGAACTTCGTCTACCTGGTGCAAGGCAAGCCGGTGCTGACCTTTTGGGGTTTCGAGCATGCCGGTACCGGCAATCGCGATCCCCTGCACTGCCTCTATCAGGTTCCGCCCGCGTTTACGCTGCCCCCGGTGGTCGAAGCCGCGCCTGTCGTTGCACCCGTCGTGCCGGTGGTTGCTCGTCCGTGGTGGCGTCGCTGGTGGTGGCTGTTGCTGCTGCCGTTCCTGCTACTGCTTTTGTGGCTGTTGCTTGGTCTGCGTGGTTGCGTGCCGATTCCGTTGGTGGCGGTAGACCTGCTGCCTGAGGGCATCGTGCCGGTGGAAAAACAGCTGGAAGAACCGCAACTGACCGGCAATGCCACGACGCTGAACGGCGTTCCGGTGACGGGCACCGTTGTAGGCTCTACCACTGGAACCGGCACCGGTACCGCCGTGACCGGCCCCCATGGAGTGGAAGCGCCGGCGGTCGAGGGCAACGAGGCAGATGCAGCGCCGGCCGACCTGGCCAAAGACTCAGCCACAGACCCGGCAACCGAATCGCCCGCCACCCCGCCTGAAAACAAAACCGCGCCGCCGGATATCACATCGCCCGAGGCCGAAAAATCCGCCGCCGCAAAACCCGGCCCTCCCCTGAGCATTCCACCAGACGCCGCTGACGGTGCCGCCAAGTTCCTCGACGGTCAGTTCCGCGCCGGCGCCGGTATTCAGGACCGCCGGACCGGCAAACCGCTGCGTCTGGAATACCAACTCAAGGACGGTAAGGGCGAAGTCACCGTACACCAGGCCGACGGCACGAAATGCACCGGGCCGGTGAGCGCTACTATGAAGGGCGGCAGCCTGGCCATCGACAGCCAGGGCCAGGCCGTGTGCGCCGATGGCAGCACTTACGACATGCCCAAGGTCAATTGCCGCAAAGGAGCGACCACAGTCGCGGACTGCACCGGCGGTTACGGAAAAGATCAATTCCCCATGTCCATGCGGCAAATGGGCGAATAAGAACGGAATAACCCGACATGTTGCCTGAAGTCACCCAATTCGAAGACACCGTCACGCTCGTCAGCGACACCGGTATCCAGTTCATGGATTTCGCCCTGCGCCTGGACCCTCGCAAAGAACCGGCGGGCGAGTTCGCGCCGATGATCAGCGGGTTGATCTGCCGCCTGTCATACAACGAAGAGAAAGACTTCTTTTTCTACGAGCCGGAGCCAGAAAAGGTCGAAAAGGCCAAACCGGCGTTCAGCGTCGACATGAAAAGCAGCCTCGAACTGCTGGACGGTGTCTGGCTGCCGACGCCGTTTTTCCGCTTCATGCCGCCACATCGTTTCGACGAAGGCCCGAGCAACTGGTCGCGCATGCGCCTGGTGAGACTGGCGACGCCCGACATCGACGGCAACACCCATCGCCTGACGATGGCGTTCGACAGCCGCGTGATGCCCAAGCGTGACGGCACTGCTTACCTGGCGCCGAACGAAGAAGACATCAGCTCCGGCGTGTCCTTCAAATTGGCGACCAAGGCCAGCGAAACCCGCTGGTTCCTGGCCCAGCCGTGGGTCAACGAATGGCTGCTCGAAGTGTTCAACGAGGGCAATGCCCACCGCTCGCGCGCAGAGCTGGACACCGACATCCGCGCCAACTATCACCTGGCGCACTACCTCAACTTGCTGAGTCTGCTAAGCAAGCCATCGGCGGCGGAACAGTCGACTGCCCGGCCGAAAGTCGAGATTCCTGAACTCAAAGTGGTGGCCAACGACAGCAATGGCCTGGTCAAACCGATCCCGGTGGATCTGGTGCTGGACGTCGGCAACTCGCGCACCTGCGGCATTCTGATCGAGAACCACGGCCAGGCCGGCTCGGGGCTGAAGCAGAATTACGTGCTGGAACTGCGTGACCTGATCACCCCAGAGCACACCTACAATCAGCCGTTCGAAAGTCGTGTGGAATTCGCCCAGGCGTATTTCGGCAAGGACCACTGTTCGGTCAAAAGCGGCCGGCATGATGCGTTCCAGTGGGCGACGATTGCCCGCGTCGGCAATGAGGCCAGCCGCCTGGCCAGCCGTCGCCGCGGCACCGAAGGCTCGACCGGCCTGTCCAGCCCGAAACGTTACCTGTGGGACGAAAATGCCTACGGCCACGGCTGGCGCTTCAACTGTTCGTACATCAAGACCGACAGCGAGCCGTACGCCACTGCCGCACCGTTCTCGCACCTGATCAATGAAACCGGAGAAGCGCTTTACAGTCTTGAAGAAGACGATCGTCTGCCAGTGTTCATGCCGCGTTATTCGCGCAGCTCGCTGATGACGTTCATGCTCGCCGAGGTCCTGGCCCAGGCGCTGTCGCAAATCAACAGCCCGGCCCAGCGCTCGCGCCAGGGTCACACCCGTGTGCCACGCCAGCTCAACAGCATCACCCTGACCGTGCCGCCGGGCATGCCGCAGGCCGAGCGCAGCATCCTCAACGAACGCATGCAGCAAGCCATCGGCCTGGTGTGGAAAAGCCTCGGCTGGCATGCCGGCGAGGAAGACCCGCATCAGGACCAGGCCGTCAGCCCGCGCACGCCGATCCCGAGCATCCGCGTCGAATGGGACGAAGCCTCCTGCGGCCAGTTGGTGTACCTGTACACCGAGGTCAACGAGAACTTCGCCGGGCACCCGGAAGAGTTTTTCGACACCCTCGCCCGGCCGGACAAAACCGACCGTGAACGCATCACCCTGGCGACCATCGACATCGGCGGTGGCACCACCGACCTGGTGATCACCGACTATCGCCTCGACCGCGCTGGCAACACCGGCAGCGGCAGCAACGTGCACATCGTGCCCGAGCAGCGTTTTCGCGATGGCTTCAAAGTGGCCGGCGACGACATTCTGCTGGACGTGATTCAGGACTTCGTCCTGCCGAGCTTCGAAAAAGCCTTGCAGATCTCAGGCGTCAAATCGCCCGTCTCGCTGATGTCGCGGCTGTGTGGCGATGAATCGGTCAGCGCCCAGGACATGATCCTGCGCCAGCAACTGAACCTTCAGGTATTCGCCCCGCTGGGCCTGGCGCTGCTCAAGGCCTACGAGCATTACGACCCGCAAGACCAGCAGGAAGTGAGCACCCGGACGTACCGTCAATTGCTGGGCGACAACGCGATCAGCCAGACCGTGCTCGACTACGTCAACGCCGCCGTGCGTCGTGATGTCGGCGGCCAAAGCGCCTTCGACCTGTACGAATCGTTGATCAGCTTCGACCTGCAAAAGCTCCATGCCGCATTCCTCAACGATCAGATCAACATCACCAAGATCCTCGGTGCGCTGTGTGAAGTGGTCGCGCACTACCCGTGCGACGTCCTGCTGCTGACCGGCCGCCCTTCGCGCCTGCCCGGCATCCAGGCGTTCATCCGCAAGGTCTTGCCGCTGCCACCGGGGCGCATCCTGGCGTTGCAGAATTACCGCACCGGCGGCTGGTACCCGTTCCACAAGAACGGCCGCATCGACGACCCGAAAAGCACCGCTTCGGTCGGCGCGATGCTGTGCCTGTTGTGCGCCAACCACAGTGTGCCGAACTTCTACTTCCGCTCTTCGGCACTCAAACCGTATTCGACGGTCAAAAACATCGGCGTTATCGACCTGAACAACGTGATCAAGGATGCCGACGTGCTGTACCGCGACATTCAGTCCGAAGACTACAAGATCAAACTGCCGGAAATCGGCACGGGCGACGACGCCGACACGCCTCAGCTGGAAATGCGCGGCGATCTGCGCCTCGGTTTCCGTCAGTTGGCCGCCGACCGCTGGGCCGCTTCGCCGCTGTACACCTTGCGTTTCACCAAGGCCGGTCGGGAGAAGTTCTCCCGTGCGATCGGTGAAAACGGCAGCGCGCCGCTGCTCAAGGTGCGCTTCGAGGTCAAACCGGCGGACAAGTACACACGCAAGCAGGATCTGGTCAGCGACCGCCTCTCGGTACGCGACATCGAGTCCAACTGCAGCAACGTCAACTTCAACCCGCGCAGCGACCTCGAGCTGGAACTCAACACCATGCTCGACGCCGGCCTGAGCGAGACCAAGTACTGGCTCGACAGTGGAAGTGTGAAACGCAAATGAATGACCTGACCCCCGATCAACATCAGCTCTCTACCCGTTGGGCCGCTGTTTATGAAGGTGCCGGTCAGGCGCTGGAATGGATTGGCCAGACCCGTGTCAACGCGCCACGTCTGGACAGCGAAGCCGACAACCTGAACATCCGTCTGCATCGCGCCCGCAACCTGGCCCACAGCCTCGGTCGCGTGGCCTGCACGCCGATGACCATCGGCTTTTTCGGTTTGTCCCAGGCGGGCAAGTCCTACCTGATCTCGGCCCTCGCGGCCGGGAAGAACGGCAAACTGGAAACCGATTTCGGCGGCCAGCGCCTGGACTTCATCAAGCACATCAACCCGGTGGGTGGCGGCAAGGAAGCCACCGGCCTGGTGACGCGCTTCAGCCGGCGGGCCACACCGAGCCAGGACCCGGATTTCCCGGTGGAACTGACGCTGTTCAAGGAAATCGAGCTGGCGAAGATTCTCGCCAACTCCTGGTTCAAGGATTTCGACCTTGAACGGATCTCCTACGAGATTGACGAAGAACGCATCCAGCGAGCCCTCAAGCCGTTCGAAGGCCGCGAGACCGGGCCGATGCAGCCGGGTGTCAGCGCCGACGACCTGGTGTCGCTGTGGGACTACCTGCGTGACAACTTCCGTAATTCGGTGAAAAAACTCGAGCACCTGTATTGGCCGAAAGCCTTGCAGCTCGCGCCACGCCTGAACTTCCAGGAACGTGCCGAGCTGTTCGCCATTCTTTGGGGTGAGCAAAGCGAGCTGACGCGCGTGTATCAACAATTGGCCGGCGCGCTGCACAAGCTGGGACTGCCCGAAACTGTATTCGCGCCATTGACGGCCTTGGTGAGTTTCGAAAACGACACTTACAGCCAGCGCGACAGCATCATGAACGTCGACATCCTCGAGCGCTTCGGCAGCCCGCGGGACTTGCCGATCGACGTGCGGCCATGGGTCGACGGACGCCTGCAAAACAGCCAGGGGATTCCCGTCGCGCAACTGGCGGCACTCACGGCTGAAATGACGTTCTGCCTGATCGAGGCCCCGGCGGACGATATCGTCAACCAGGTCGACCTGCTCGATTTCCCCGGCTATCGCGGACGCAAGAAGCTGCACGAGATCGCCAACTCCAGCGACCCAGAGTCCGCCACCAAGGACAACTCCGTCTCGCAGCTGATTCTGCGCGGCAAGGTTGCGTACCTGTTTGAACGCTACACCGACAACCAGGAAATGAACGCGCTGGTGGTGTGCACCGGCTCGACCAAACAGAGCGACGTCAACGACGTCGGCCCGGTGCTGACACGCTGGATCGAAAAAACCCAGGGCGCCGATTCGGCCGCTCGCAGCAAACGCGACACCGGTCTGATCTGGGCATTGACCATGCTCGACTTGCGCATCACCAACTCCCTGAGCCTGACGCCCGATCAGTACGACGAGAGCTGGAACGGCATGGTCAAGCTGACCATGCTGGAGCGTTTCGGCAGCCTGAGCTGGATGAACGACTGGGCCGGCACGCCGTTCCAGAACACCTTCCTGGTGCGCAAACCGCGCATGGACGCGGCGTTCATCGTCCAGGACGCCAGCGGCGCCGAAACCGGGATCAACGCCAGTTACCAGGAACGCGTCGATGCCCTGGGCACCAGCTTTGCGAGCAATGCGCTGGTGTGCAAACACGTCAACAATCCCGCCAATACCTGGAAAGAAATGCTGCGCAACGATGACGGTGGCATCAGTCACTTCAGCGGCAGTTTCAAGGGCGTGGCCAATATCGAATTCAAACTGCAGCGCATCCGCGAGCAGTTGGACGAATGCCTTGAAGGCCTGACCACGCATGGTCTGAGCACCTGGTATCACGCCGACGGTGACGGCGCCGCCGCTGCCAAGAAAGCCCAGGCGCAGATGATTCTGACGGGGCTGGGCCGACGTCCGGCGGTGCTGGGCGAACTCATCGATCAGCTCGACATGCCGAGCGAAGAGGTGCGTGACCTGTACCTCAGCGGCGTGTACGAAACCGATGACGAGCCAGCGATCAGCGATGAACCGGTCGCCCTGACACCGAGCCAGAGCCTGTACGGCAACGACGCCGGTTTTGATTTCGATTTCGGCGATGACGCCAGCCCCGACAGCACACCGGCCAGCAGCAAGCCCCACACGCCGGTCCCGGAACTGCAAAGCAACGAACACCGTTTTGCCAAAGCGGCCTTCAAGGCCTGGGTCGCGCACTTGCGCGAACTGACCACCCGGCAAAGCCTGCTCAACCTGCTGGGGCTTGAAAAAGCCTTGCTCGAAGCGGTGGTCGACGAGCTGATCACTGCCGGTTATCGCCAGGACTTGCCGGGGCAACTGAGCCGCGCCGTCCTCAAGCGTGCCCAGAGCGGTGCCCGTCGCGATCAACTGGTCGAGCGCCAAGTACTGGAAGTACAACGCGTGCTGCGCGATTTCGTGTCCTGGTTCGGCTACCTCCAGAAACCCGTGAGCGAGCGCCCACCTAGCCGGACCGGTGCCAAAGCGCCCTTGTTCTCGTTCTATACCGACATCGGTCCGGGACAGGTGCCGGAGCTGCCGCCGCAGCCGGCGAACCAGGCGCAACGGTATCTCGGCGACTGGCTTTCGGGCCTGGCCTGTATCACGCAGGACAACGCCGGCCATGGTGCCGGTCGCGAAATCACCCCTGAACAGAACGAACGGCTGGGCCACGTGCTCACAGCCTTCGCAGCGAGATAAGCAATGCCAATTCGTGTCGACCTGCTCGCCTTAGAGCCCAATGTGCCTGGCCGGGCCTGCCTTACCGTGAAGAAATGGCAGGGTGGTGAAGAACAGCTGGAATTCTCCATTCAACGTAACCAGGACGGTTTCTACCTCCAGGACCAACAGGCCTGGAGCAACAACCCGTTCTGGTTCAAGGTTTCGCGCTTCAATCTCGCCGCCAGTGGCGATGCCCTTGAAGCCCAGGTCGGCCCGGAAGTGGTCGACCCGCTGCTGGAAGGCAGCGCCAACTCGCAATTCCAGATCGAACTGCGCGAACAAAGCTTGGGACATGCCGACAAAGGCGTGGTCCGGCCAGGCGTCGGGCTGTTGCCGTCCACGGCGGGTGGCCAGACGCGCTCGACGTATGGCGGCGCAGATTTGACCGCGCCAGCTGCACCGGCACCTGAGATCCCGGAAATCCCGGAACTGCCGGAATTGACCTTGCCCACCGCCGAGCCAGAAATCGAACTGGAATCGGTGCCCAACGAACGCGAATACACACCTGCTCCGCCACCGGCGAAGAAGAGCAACAAAGGCCTGCTGGGTCTCGCACTTGTGCTGGTATTGCTACTGGCGGCAGCGGCCGGGTTCTGGTTCTACAAACGCACGCCGGCGCCTGCCCCGACGGTCGCGGCGGCCGCACCGGCCGGTGCCGACGCACAAGCCTGCACTCTGGAAAGCATGAACAGCCTGCCCGAGCTGACCTTCGTCCAGACCTGCATCAAGGCGGCACCCGACAGCGCCAAGCTGCTGGAAATCATCAACGAAGCCAAGGCCGGCGAACACTGCGGCGTCGCCCAGCGTCTGTACGCCAACCGTGCCCAGGCCGGTGACGCGCTGATTGCCAATGCCTATGCCCGCGAATACGACCCGAAATACCTGAAGGCCAGCAAGTGCTTCCCGGTCGCGGACAACGCCACCGCCGCCTACTGGTACGAAACGATCCTCACCCAGGACCCGAACAACGCCGAAGCCAAGCAGCGTTTCGAGGAGTTGCAGAAGTGATGCGTTCGCCCGTGAGTCGTTTCCTGCTGAGCAGCGCCGCGCTGTTGGCGCTGTGCATCAGCCCGTTGTCCCAGGCTGATGACAAACCGCTGATCCAGGCCGGTAAAAAGACCTTGTTCCAACGCGTGCTGACCACCCCGGGCTGCAAGATCAGCTCGACGGCGGGCGGTGCGGCAGGCGAGGAGCAACCGGTGTTCAGCCGTTTCTACGTGTACGAACGCGCCCAGGCGGCGAACGCCGAGTGGCTGAAAGTCGGCCCCGACAGTTACGGCAAAACCATTGGCTGGCTGCCTGCGAGCTGCACCACCGACTGGAAAATGCAGCTGACCCTGGCGTTC
>Ga0255338_1004493_pt1 | contig 14363 bp, 13 predicted proteins | sample MeOH1_35cm_T4_19_FD_203715 | JGI IMG/M metagenome (GOLD analysis project Ga0255338, IMG submission 203715) | Sandy soil microbial communities from University of British Columbia, Vancouver, Canada - MeOH1_35cm_T4_195 | ecosystem: Engineered > Artificial ecosystem > Sand microcosm > Unclassified ...
AACGTCCGCGCCCGAGGCGTCGTTGGTGAGCACGTTGCCCGAAACGAAGCTCGTGCCGTCTTCCGTCACCCCGGCAGGGCCGTCGTTCGCCGCCGTCGGGATGTCGTCGACGATGTTGATATTCACGGACGAGTCGGCAAAGCTGCCGTCTTCGTCCGTCACCGTGACGCCTACCGATTCGATGTAGTTGCCATTCGTGGCGCCAGATTGGCTATCGTTATCCACCGTGCTGTCGAGCGCGTAGCTGTAGCCGATAGTGCCGCCCTGCACATCGCCGGAGTAGCCGGTCAGGGTCAACGTGCCGTATGGAGTATCGATCGCGACAGGGAAGGTCGCCGCACTCTGCAATTGCGTGATCGTCAATACGGTCCCGCCAACATTGACGGTGGCAACACCATCAAGTGCCACGATATCGAAGCTGCCCGTTTGTGTCAGCGCACCCGCATTGGGGCTGCTGCCTACGGACAGATCGTTTTCAAGGACAGTCTCGTCACCGCCCAACGCGCCGATACCGCGGATAACGACACCGTCATCCGAACCGAAAATCGTGATGCTGAGCGTGCCGGTATCCGGCGTATTCACGCCATCCGTGATGGTGTAGGTGAATGTTTCGGTGAGCGTTTCGCCATCGGACAACCCTTGAACTTCCGGGTCGCCGTTATTCAGCGTATAGGTGTAGGTACCATCCGGATTTTTGACAATGCTGCCATGGGCCGCCGTCTCGCTGCCCCACGTCAATATGAGCGGGTTATCGTCCGCATCGGCGGTATCGGTAAAGCTCAACGTCTCGCTGGGGTCGTCAGGATGCGCAACAGTCAGCAGAACATTGCCGCTTGTTGTGATCGATTCGCTCTCCTGATCGAAAGCATCTTCCTGGACCCAATTCGTATCGTTGTTTGCGACAGGATTCATATCGTCATCGACGATAGTGACGGTGGCGGTGTCGTTCACGAGCGTTGCATTGATCGGATTGCTGAGAACGATCCTGAAGGTTTCGTCACTTTCCACCTTGATGTCCGCGACGATGTTTTCAGTCACGACAAACCCAATATATCCGGCTGGAATGGTGACTGTTTTCGTCAATGATCCGTCGAAGAAGTCACCATCCGGGCCTGAGCCGTAAGTGGCTGAATCAGGAATAATCGTATATGTGATAGTGACTGGCTGAGTGGCAACCTCACTCAAAGTAATAACGAAGGAGACCGTATGCATAAAGCCATCTGAACCTTCGATGACATCAACCCCCGACACACCACCTGAAATAGGCGTGCCGCCAGGAATATAAATCACCCCGTCCGGCCCCGGCTCGCCACTCCCCTCACCGATTTCAATATCCACGTTCACTGAAACCGAAATAACCGGAAGAGCAACAGGTTCATCCTCAACCGGCGGCAGTTCCGTAAACGTCGTGGATTCCGGCCCCGGGATACCGAGCGTATTGAAACCGCTGGTGACCTGCCCCTCTGTATTGTTGAAATCTACCACGACAAACGAAGACCCACCCTCGTCCCCTGCGCCAGCGCCCGCGGCGGTGGCTTCGGTGACGGCGGTGGGGTCTTCACCCCGGGCGATCATTTCTTGAATTTGTTCGGCCGTCAGTTCGCCTGTCGCGGCTTTTGCCAGCGAGGGATCGAAAACGTCGGTGTCGAGTATGATTTGCGATGAGGAAGGCAGATCCAGGTGCGTGCCGTTCACAAACTCGATCAGCACCAGGGCGCCAACGGCCGTCATGATTGTTTCGTTGGGATAAACCTTGTCGCCAGCCTGCAGAATGCGTTCGTTACCGCTGGGGTCGATTGCCTTGACTTCACCGACTACGGTTTTGACGGTACCGATAGCTTCAACTTTGGTACCTGAGGTGACTTGCTTGACCACTACTTTGTCGCCGTCCATTTCCATTCCCCTTTCGAGCAAAAAGGTTTTAAAAACTATCGACTGGTAATGACTATAGGCGCATCACTCAAGCACTTCCATAGTACCTTGGTATCCCTGTACTTTGGTACTAATAATCAACCACTTAACAACAAGATCAGAGTGATCATGGTTGGCTTGTTTGCTTGCTTCCAAGCATTGTTTGATAAATCGTTCTTAGGCAAAAAAACAGGCGCCCGAAGGCGCCTGTTCAAATACATCAATCAATACTTCGATTAGTCGACGATATTGTTGTTCGACAAGAGATTCGTCAGCATCGTCTGAGCATCGGCATTACTGCTTACTGCAACACTGTTCAGATCAATAGTCTGTACTACATTGCTGCCGTTGCTGAATTGCAGTTGTAGATGACCACTCGCTTCAACAGCAGCCATTGTCAGGCCGCCAGAAATCAGGTCCGCCACATTCAGCACATCACCTTCCGCAGCACTGAAGTCCGTAACAGAATCGCTACCAGTATCGCTGCTGTTCCAGACAAAGGTATCCGCGCCGCCCAGACCGGTGAGAATGTCGTCCCCATCGCCGCCATTGAGCACATCGTTGGAACTCGTGCCCATCAGGGTGTCATCAGTACCGTTGGCCGTCACGCTGAAGGAGCCAGTGTTGCTGATATCGCCATCGCCATCCACCGCCACGACATTGAAGTCATAGGTGGTGTCGTTGACCGTGACTGCCTTCTCAATCGAGAAACCGGTGAACTTGTAGGAGTTCGCGGTGCTTTCGATGGTGAGGGAAGTAAACGATGTATTGGCATCCAGCCCGTAATCGGAAAGCTTGAACGAGTAGTTGATGCTTTCGCTGTTGGTATTGACGGTAATCGTACCGGTATCGAGCACTGTGGTGCCGTCCGCATCGTAGACAGTCCACTTGAGGCCATCGCCCTTGCTGAAATTACCGATATTCAAGGTCGCATCGCTCACAGGGGTGTCGAACGTCATCTTCAACGCTTCGCCGGTATTCATCAGGTTGTTCTGCACACCCAAGCCATCCTGGGAAACGGACAGATAGCTGGTCGCAGTGCTGAATGTCACCGTGCCGACCGGATCGCCGATACCGACACCACTGCTGTTGTAGGAGGTGTACAGGGTCAACGCATAGCTGGTCGCGTGGTTGGGGATATTCAGTGTATCGAAGTCCGGGGTCACCGCTACGGTTTCCGGAGCAGCCTTAACCAGCGTGTACTCATAGGTACCATCCGGATTCACACTCAATGTGAACACGGTGTCGCCGGTACCATCCTTGGCAGTCAGGAAGCTGCCATCGGTAGAGAAGCTGTAAGTCAGGCCGGTCGGCGCAACGCTGCTGCTCAGGTCGAAGTGATCGACGCCATCCACTGCAGTAGCGGTAACAGTACCCGTCACCTGCAATCCAGCCTCATTATCGACCACGCCATTCGTCGTAGCCGTAATGGTAGGCACGGTATCGGTAATGCCGATAGTGACTGTTGCAGTGCGCTCGGTACCGTCGGCGTCCTTCATCGTGTAGGTGAAGGTTTCGCTATCGGCAACAGCATCGCTATGGTCACGTACTGGAGCGACATAGGTGAAGCTGCCATCCGCCGCCAGAACGAGGCTACCGCCCAGCGAGCCGGTCAGAGTGCCGGCCACTGCAGTCTTCCCGCCGTCATAACCATCCACATCATTGACGAGCACGCCAGCAGCCGCACTTACCGTCAGCGTAGAACCTTCAACCACGGTGTAGCTGTCGTTTGCCGGTGTCGGCGCGGTATCGTTGACTGTCAGAACCAGAGTATCCGCCGTGTTCAGCGCCTCGTAGTTGCCGCCCGCTGCACTTGCAATACCGATGGTAGTCGTGGAACCGCCGTCTGGAGCATTCGGGGCAGTCTGCGGAGCGGAACTGCCACTGGACTGACCGGCAAGTATCGTGATCGAAACGCCATTGCTCAGCGTAATCACTAGGTTGCTGCCTTGCGGTGCATTGTTGACCATAGCGGAATATACGAAACTGCCGCCCTCTGTCACTGTTACGTCGCTCAGCGTGACCGTAGTGGTGTTAATAGTGTCGTTGATCGCGGCAGTCGCCGAAGCGGTGCCAACATTGATCTGCTCGAAGTTGCCGCCCGTGGCACTGGTGATCGTCGCCGTCAGGCTGGAGGCGTCCAGGTAGACGTCTTCGCCGTTGCTGCCCAGCACCAGCGTACCGGTGGTCTGGCCGTCGGCGATGGTGATGGTGCCCTTGTCGGTCACCACCGTAGTCGTGCCGTGAGAGACCGCAGACAGCGTGGCGGTGAAGGTGTAGGCCGCCGCCGGGCCTTCGCTGACCGTGGAAGCGCTCAGACTCACCGTCACCGGGGTGATGGTGTCGGTGATGTCCGCCGTCACCGTCGCGCCCGCTACGCTGGTCGCTTCGAAGTTGCCGCCGTTGATCGCGGTCACCGTGGCGGTGATGCTGTCCGGATCAACGTAAACATCCGGATCATTCGTGGCAATGAACAGGCTGCCGGCACCCGCTGCGTCAAGGTTGACCATGTAGGCGGTCGCACCCACCTGCACCGTGACGCTGGCCGCGCCTTGCGGCGCGTTCGACAGCTGGATGTTGAAGGTCACGCCGGCCGCATCTTCTGTCACGTCCGCAGCCGTGATGCTGACCGTAGTGGTGTTAATAGTGTCGTTGATCGCGGCAGTCGCCGAAGCGGTGCCAACATTGATCTGCTCGAAGTTGCCGCCCGTGGCACTGGTGATCGTCGCCGTCAGGCTGGAGGCGTCCAGGTAGACGTCTTCGCCGTTGCTGCCCAGCACCAGCGTACCGGTGGTCTGGCCGTCGGCGATGGTGATGGTGCCCTTGTCGGTCACCACCGTAGTCGTGCCGTGAGAGACCGCAGACAGCGTGGCGGTGAAGGTGTAGGCCGCCGCCGGGCCTTCGCTGACCGTGGAAGCGCTCAGACTCACCGTCACCGGGGTGATGGTGTCGGTGATGTCCGCCGTCACCGTCGCGCCCGCTACGCTGGTCGCTTCGAAGTTGCCGCCGTTGATCGCGGTCACCGTGGCGGTGATGCTGTCCGGATCAACGTAAACATCCGGATCATTCGTGGCAATGAACAGGCTGCCGGCACCCGCTGCGTCAAGGTTGACCATGTAGGCGGTCGCACCCACCTGCACCGTGACGCTGGCCGCGCCTTGCGGCGCGTTCGACAGCTGGATGTTGAAGGTCACGCCGGCCGCATCTTCTGTCACGTCCGCAGCCGTGATGCTGACCGTAGTGGTGTTAATAGTGTCGTTGATCGTCACCGTGGCGGTGTCGCTGGTGTCCAGCGCTTCGTAGTTGCCGCCAGAGGTGCCGTCGATTGCCACCGTGTAGCTTTCGCCATCCACGTACGGGTCGTCGCCTTGCACCGCAAACGCGGTGGAGACACCGCTGGTGCCGCCAACTGCGATGGTGATGGTGGCGCTGTTGTCCAGTGTGATGACCAGCGGGGTGCCAGTCACCGCGTTGCTGACCGTGGCAGAGATGGTCGCCGTGCCTGTACCTTCATCTACCGTGACGTCACCCAGCGTGATCGTGGTGGTGTCGGTAGTATCAATAACTTCAAACGTAACAGGGGCCGGATTGTATTCAAGAACCTCATTCGTGCCGCCACCCGTCATGCTGACGATGTTAACGGCCTCTTGCGAAGGATCGACATAAGGATCGTCGCCTTGCACAGGAATAGGATCAGAGGAGCCACTCAATTGGCCAGCAGAGATAACGATCACAGCCCCGTTAGAGAGGGTAACCGTGATATCTCCGGTTGATACTTTGTCCAGTGTGACTGTGTAGATAACGTCACTACCTTCCGGAATACCTTGGGCCTCTACGTCCAATTCGATTTCAAGCAGGCTACCGATAATGGTCGTTAGCGGCACGACATTGTCTTCAACCGGCGGCAGTTCAGTAACTGTAGTAGATTCCGGCCCCGGAATGCCCAGCGTATCGAAGCCACTAGTGACATCGCCCTGAGTGTTATTGAAATCGACCTGGACAAAAGAAGACCCACCCTCGTCACCAGCGCCAGCACCTGCGGCGGTCGCTTCGGTAACGGCGGTGGGGTCTTCACCCCGGGCGATCATTTCCTGAATTTGTTCGGCAGTCAGCTCTTCACCCTTGGGGGCCGCATTGGCCGGGTTGAAGACGTCGCTGTCGAGAATGATTTGGGAGGCGGAGGCAAGGTCGAGATGGCTGCCATCCGCGAATTCGATGAGTACCAGGCCGCCGTCAGCGGTGACGATGGTTTCGTTGGCGAATACCTTGTCGCCGGCTTGCAGGATACGCTCCGCGCCGCTCTGGTCTACCGCCTTGACGGTGCCAACTACGGTCTTAACGGTTCCAATCGATTCCAGCGTAGCGCCGGAGGCAACTTGCTTCACATCAGCCATTTCTTATTTCCCCTTTTTTAAAAGTGAAACTGTATTCAGATTTTTGTACCGGTAGCGACTATATAGACCGGCGCGCTTCCCACCTATCGTACTTTGGTGCACCTGCACCTTGGTACTAACCTATTTGGGTTAGTTCTTTGGTGCATTTTTCATTACATTGACGATTCTCGAATTGAAAAAGGCGCCCGTTTTACCTGAATCAATCCGGCGACGACGTACTAAGCAACGTATTCAGTGTCTCGCCGGTTATGCCGGTCAAGGTCACCAGGTCAACCGTACCGCTATCCGTCGTGAGCGTTACGGTCGTATTGCCAGCCTCCACAACGATTCCCAAGGAACCTCCGGAACCAGCCAGTAGATCATCGAAATTCAGCGTATCCACATTGACTTCGAAGTCAGTCACTGTATCGCCGTCAACGGTGCCTGCCAGATCGCCGTCGTTCCAGGTAAACGTATCAGCACCGTTACCGCCAGTCAGGATATCGTCACCTGCGCCGCCCATCAGGATGTCGTCGTCCGCGCCACCGATCAGAATATCGTTGCCGATGCCGCCGGACAGATCGTCAGCACCCGATGCGCCGGTCGTCAGGAAGGTGTAGCCATCCACGGTACCGCTGGATACATAGAAGCCGGCATCGCTCGCGCCATTGCCTGGGCCGTGCGCCTCGAATACTACATACTGAAATGCGCCAAGATCGCCCAGATCTATGGTTAGAGAGCCATTGACATTGATCTCGCCGGTGGCCAGAAGATTGTTGTCCCCATCAAATGCATACCAATTGCCCGTAGCAGGTTCATCCCCAAGTGAGGTCAAAGTGAAGCTCGCGGAAGTAGCATCCGAGCCGAGATTGATCACCAGCGCTTCGCCATTGTCAATGCCAAGGTCATCGCCCTTCGCCGCATTCAGGTTTTGCTTGATGCCAAGGCCATCATCGGTGTAACGGACTGTTTCATTTTCCGAGTTGAAGCTCAGTTGGAGATTTTCGCCATTGACACTGCCTTTGCTCCAGTTATGGCCGTTGTAAGCCATGAAGGAGACAGCCGGACCAGATGGCTCTTCGGGCGGAATATCGTCCGGAGTATCGCCGGTCGGAGTATCGCCGGTCGGAGTATCGCCGGTCGGAGTATCGTCAACCACAGCAGCAGCGACAGCCGCCGACTCATCCTCAACGGGAGGCTGCTCCGTGAACGTGATGGAATCCGGCCCAGGAATACCTTGGGTTTCCAGGCCGCTATTGACATGACCTTGGGTGTTATTAAAAGCGACATCCACAAAAGAGGAACCGCCTTCGTCGCCGGAGCCTGCACCTGCAGCAGTGGCTTCGGTTACAGTCGTGGGGTCTTCACCCCGGGCGATCATTTCCTGGATTTGTTCGGCCGTCAGTTCTTCGCCCTTGGCGTTGGCCGGATTAAACACATCCGAGTCGAGGATGATTTGGGAGGTGGAAGCGAGATCAAGGTGGCTGCCATCCGCGAACTCGATCAGAACCAGGCCGCCGTCGGCAGTGACTACGGTTTCGTTGGCGAATACCTTGTCGCCAGCTTGCAGGATGCGTTCCGCGCCGCTCTGATCCACCGCCTTGACGGTGCCGACTACGGACTTAACGGTTCCTATCGATTCCAGCTTTGCACCTGAGGCAACCTGCTTCACATCAGCCATCTAAATCCCCTTCTAAGTATTGGCCCGCAACAAGCTTTGCGTATGGTGGCGACTATATAAGGGGAGGGAGACGCCGAACCATCGTACCTTGGTCCGGTTTATCTAGTACTTTGGTACTACCTTTGCGATACTTTAAGGAAACTCTGAAAAGCTCTTCGACAAACCTGTCGAGAGCATGGCCGAACGGCTCAGGACGAACGGCAACTGCTTGATTCCGTTCATGGCGAGCCTGTCGAACGCTCTCCTGAGCGAAGGCGAAGGGCATGGACGGAACTTTTTCAGGGCTTCCCTAAAAAATGCGCGAGCAGGCGTATCAACGTTAACTGCTGGTGAAAAAGAGAAGTGTTATTGCGGACGCTTGCTGACATACAGTGCCAGTTGCAGGCGATCATGTACGTTCAGTTTCTGAAAAACAGTCGTGAGATGAGCCTTGACGGTTCGGTCGGTGATATTGAGTTTGCGCGCGATAATCTTATTGCTATCGCCTGCTGCAACCATGCGGGCGATTTCACGCTCGCGATGGGTTAGTTCGGACAACTCTTCATCCGCCAGCGACTCTGATTCAGTTGGGCTGACGGCTACTGATTTGTTGCGTAATCGCTGCAAAAGCTGAGGCAAGGCCGCGTTGGAAATCCAGACGCCGCCCTCTTCCACGATGGTAAGAATGCGGCGCACCTGCTCGGGGCCAAGGTCAGGACTGCAGCAGCCCATGGCGCCGGAAGCCAAGGCAGCAAGTTCTTTGTTCGGTTGCATGCGGGCACCGGCCAGAAGTAGTTTGAGCGATGGATTGATTTTTTTGAGTTGCTTGAGGCCAGCCTCACCATCATATCCTGGCGTAGCGACATCGATGATCGCAAGACCTGCCCCGGATGTAGCAGCCCGGGCAAGCAATTCTGCAAAAGTCACCAACCACAGCAGTTCCCCTCGCTCCATCAGGGTGGATTGGAACTGCAAAACCGTTTCGTGATTTCCGCTTACCAGAAAATTCATTGTTTCCCCGAACTGACAACACTCGGCAAACTTCTCAATATGTTCGCGCTGTCATTATAATGAGGTTTATTCTTGTCGAGGGCAGCCGCCATGCCGTATGTTCAGAGAGATGCTTCCGGTCACATCAGCGCCATTTTTCAGAAACCGGAAACGAACGCCGAGGAGTTCCTGCCGAGCGACCATCCGGATATCCAACTTTTCCTCGGGGGCATTGTGCCACAAAAAGGAAAAAACACGGCAACAGCAAAGCTGTCCGAGAGCGATCTCAGCCTGATCCGGGTCATTGAAGATATCGTGGATACCCTGATCGACAAGAATTTGATCATGTTTACCGACCTGCCCGAGCACGCGCGCGAGAAAATCCTGCAACGCAAAAATACACGCAAGAAGATTTCCACTCCCCTCGATATCATCGAGAACGAAGACAAGATTTTTTAATCCTGCGCTGGCACGTAATATGCTGTTGATGCTGTGCTTTCATTTTTCAGGAGGGGCATCATGAACATCGATCGCGGGCCAAGCGCCTTGGGATTGCAGCATATGGCGGCACGAGCACAGGAAGTCAGGAAGCAATTCCCCCCTCCTTCAGAAACGGCCACCGCCGATACCGGCAACAATGTGGCCGAAAACGGCAATTCCTTGCCGCAAGCTGCGCAGGAACCAACGCAGCAATCCGAACATGCAATAGGTTTGGAGCGCGCTATCGAACGATTGCAGCTGAATACCACAAAAAGCCCGGAAGCCAAGGGATTGCAGCAGGCATTGGAAATGTTACAAGGCCGGCAGCAAAGCGCTTCTGTTGTCGATACGGTGGCGTAATTCTCAGAAGTGGCGCCCCCGACACGAATCGAACGTGTGACCCTCCCCTTAGGAGTGGCAATTTGTAGCAATATAAATCAGTTAGTTATATAATTATTCCCATTATTTTGTCACTTCTCTGTCACACCCGACGGCAGAGCGCTTTCAAAGGGAATGCATGGCTACAATTCGCAAGCACGGCAAAAAATGGCAAGTACAGGTCAGGAAAAAAGGTTATCCACCCGAAACCCGATCCTTTACCTACAAATCCGACGCCGAATCCTTTGCCAAATCTGCTGAGCGCGATATGGAGCGTGGTGTATTCATCAGCAATAGCGAGGCAGCAAAAACCACAGTCGGTGACCTGATCGACCGCTATATCAAAGAAGTTACCCCGGCAAAACGCAGCAGTTACAACGAAGAACAACGACTGAAGTACCTGAAGACAAAACTTGGCAAACACAACTTTGCCGCGTTGCAGTCGAAGGACATTACCAAGTTCCGCGACGATCGCCTCGCAGAAGGCAAAGCGCCGGCAACAGTAGTACGCGAATTGAACAACCTCAGCCATGTCATCGACATCGCTATCAAGGAATGGTCCATCTGGATCCCCTCCAATCCTGTTAAGGCTGTACGGCGGCCGACCGTTAGCAATGCACGCGATAGAAGGCTGCGGCCTGGTGAGGAAGAGGCACTGTTAGCTGCATGCGCTACAGCTCGATGCGCGCAGCTGCAGCCTATTGTAAAACTGGCGCTGGAGACAGCCATGCGCCTCGGTGAGCTCTTGTCACTACGGTGGGAAAACATGGATCTGCAGCGACGCGTAGCGCACCTTCCAGATACCAAAAACGGTGAACCTCGAGATGTCCCTCTATCCACCGCCGCAGTCGCAGTTCTGGAGGGATTAAAGGCTCAGCTGAAGCGGGATCAAGATAATGAAAAGAAGGTCGTCCAGTTGGAAAAGAAACGCGCACAGGAACGCGTTTTCTACGCATGGCAGAGAATCGACAGTTTCGAGCACACTTGGAGACGTGCGATTACTCGCGCTCAAGAGCACTATAACAAAGAACGCGCAGAAGCCGGCATGCCTGCGGACACCGGGTTTCTGGATGATTTACGTTTTCATGACCTGCGTCACGAGGCTACTAGCAGGCTGGCTGAGAAGGTTCCGAACCTTATCGAGCTGGCCAGCATCACCGGCCATAAAGATTTGCAGATGTTAAAGCGGTACTATCATCCCAAAGCAGAGGAGCTAGCTCGAAAACTAGGATAAATGATGACTCAATCGAATACGGATTGCGCTACTTGCGGTGCAAGTCTCCCAGATGATACTCCTGGAGAGAAGCGCTTGCCGTGTCCTCTGTGTGGATCGACGATACGCACTCACAATCTATCGCTTATAGATAAACTCATTGCATACGACACCTTGCGTGGCCAAGTCAAAAGACCTTCTCTGCCAAGCTCAAAAAAACTACGATGGGATTCCATCAACGGATATGCGATGTCCAAATCGCTAGGCAGGATGGTGAAAGTTGAACGCACCATTGATAAGGATAGCGACTCTTACCATGAGAAAGTAACTGATCCTGCAACCGGGACAGTACTCAATGAATGTAAAGAACGACTTTCTGATCACATTAACCACGGATCGGCCAAGTTGAAAAAACAGCATAAATCCGATTAGTCTTCTCTACAAAAATGCCTAACTATCACTCCACGGGGCTAACATGAAAACGGGTAAAGATTCAGTGGTCATCGGTAATGTTCCTCCTAATTCGGAAGTCGGAGAGGGCTCGGTTGTCATCGGGGCTACTGATGCCAACGGCAATACAATTATCAACCAACCGATGGCCGTTGGCCGTGGCGCGAAGGCTGGTAAAAACTCGATTTCCATTGGTGCATATGCAAGTGCTGGTATTGCTGATACTACTAATAAAACACCAGAAAAACGGTGGCATGAGCGATCTGCAAGGCACATAGTTATCACAATTTTGTGCGGTCTCGTTGTTACTTACCTCACCTATTATTTTGGGTGGTCATAATGAATACCCCAACCAATTAACACTATCAAAGCGCAACCGGACCTGCGCAAAAAGCCGTGCAGGCCGGTTAATTCAGACGTTTCAAATTAGGTCTGACCTAAGAGTTAATTACGCTTAGCCTTATCAAAAAGAGTGAAGATGAAGCCGACCAGCCAGGCGAGAACCTTAAAAAACCCGACCATTACACTGCTGGTTATCCTCAATCCGGAAGAAAGAATGTCTTCACTCATTCCGTAATGCTCATCGTCTCGATTGCGTTTTTGCATGCTTTCTATCCTTAATTTGGCTTACCCAAAATAACAACCAAGACCATCAGAGTAACTGCCCTTCCAGCCATTTTCGGTTTTCTGGAAAGTCACCGTCCCTTTCTTCTCGAACGTTTGACCGGCCTCATACTTTTTGTGGAAGCTTGGGCGGTCTGACGCACAAAAATTACTCGTGTTGACATGCTTTGTTTGGGTTACTTGGAAGGTACCCTTCCAAGTCATTTCATACCCCTTCATACCCATTAACTCGAACTCGACGCCATCAGTTTTAGCAAAACTGGTGACCTTGATCGCTCCCCGGGAATTTTTCGCGACAGCCGCCTCGATGATTTTCTTTGCATCGGATTCGGAAGGTTTCGAAGTGCAGCCGGCCAGCAGTGCGCTAGTGAGCAGGGACAGCAGGATTAAATTCTTTTTCATTATTTCTCCTTGATTTTTTCTACCCCATTTGGGGTATTTTTATTTCAAAGGCATCAGCCTCTTTTGTCAATCGACTTGAGCTTTTGCATCGGGATAATCATGTACTCGATTCCCTGAGCATCGAGCTGCCGGCAGTATTCCTGGATGTTCGGGAATTCCGTTACCGCCTGCCGGTCTTCTAGTCGCGGCAGATGCTGTTGATCGATCTTGGTCTTTTCGCTCATTTCACTGGTCCTTAAAGTCTGATTGGATAAGGTCGGGAGGATTAACGTGGCCTAGTCATACACTTCCTCCGTGCAAGGGATCATGTGGTAATCCGGATGCCCACCGTCACGGGCCAAAAATTTTTCTACAGCAGAATAGGCCTCATCGCAGGATCTGAACCGTTTTGCAAACGCCACCTCTCGAGTAACCGCAGTCGTGTAGCTGCGACCACGCGGATTCTTAAGGTAATGACGCTCCGTGTGGCCCGCCCCAAAAACGTAATAACCAACGTACATAGTGTCCCCCGTCCTTTCAGTCCCTGCTTGGCTTGCTATTTACCTTCCTCAACAATTTCCGCTTGTCGTGGTCCTTGCAAATACTGGCAATCGAACTCAATCGGCACTCGACCTCCCACGCAAGTTGAAGCGCTGTGCTGGGGATATAGAGATTGTTCTCTTCGTCCGTCCATCCGGATTTTTTGCAGTACTCTTGCTGCCGCTTTTGCAGGCGAGTGACACATTCCCCGACGAGTACGTCCAGAGGGCTGCCATCCATCGTGGCCTTGAACGTCCGTTCTTCGGTTTCACAAATTTCCTCATAAACAGCTTTTGCTTTTTCCCGCGAGGTGGATTGCTGGATAAATAAGAGCACCCACTCCCTGTGGACGAGAATCCGTTCCTGGGTTGTGATAAGGCTGTCAAGCAGCTTGGTCAGCGCGTGCTCGATCTTCACCAGGTTCCCTGACGTATGCCTGAGCTTGAGGATTTCAGGATCGAAACCCACTAGCCATAAGTCATAGAGAGCCTCCCTCAGCCCTACATCACCTGATCTTTGGTGGGCCGCGGGGGTGCAGGGGGAACACCCTGCGCTGTTGGTGGTGTCGATGGTGTGTGTGGTCATGATTTTCACTTTCAGTCCCTGGTTGGCTTGCTATTTACCTTCCTCAACAGTTTCCGCTTGCCGTGGTCCTTGCAGATACTGGCAATCGAACTCAACTCGTGCCCGACCACCCACGCAAGGGTGAGCACCATGCCGGGGACAAAGACGGACTCCTTTCCGGACTCCCAGTGCTTGCGCTCCCGCTTTCTCAGGCGAATGACATATTCCCCGATGAGCACGCCCAGAGGGCTGTCATCCATCGTGGCCTTGAACTTCCGTTCTTCACTTTCACAAATTTTCTGATAAGCAGCTTTTGCCTCGTCCCGCCAGGTGCATTGCTCGATATATGAGCGCTCCTCTTCCCTGCTGGTAAAGATCTCCATCTGGGTTTCGATAAGGCTGCCAAGCAGCCCGATCAGCGCGTGCTCGATCTTGTCCAGGTTCCCTGCCGTATGCCTGAGCTTGAGGATTTCAGGGTCGAACCCGGATCCCCTGTTCCATAACTCATCGAGAGCCTCCCGCAGCTTTTCATCACCTGATCTTTGGTGGGCCTCGGGGGTGCAGGGGGAACACCCTGCGCTGTTAGTGGTGTCGATGGTGTGTGTGGTCATGATTTCTCCTTTCCGTCTGTTGAATTTCTGCTCTTCGGAGCCGCCTCACTTGTGAGCGGCCGGACGGCACGTTTTGAGGCGGGTTTGCAAGGCAGCGTGACAGACGGGATTTAATGAGGTGGCACCGGGCTGCTTTTGCCCGGTGACGGATTCCTCGTTCATTCCCGGCTGGCGCGATGACTTGCGCT